>Ga0179593_1627472_pt1 | contig 11269 bp, 10 predicted proteins | sample CZODoug2_1_08_16_FD_185931 | JGI IMG/M metagenome (GOLD analysis project Ga0179593, IMG submission 185931) | Vadose zone soil fungal communities from Angelo Coast Range Reserve, California, USA - CZODoug2_1_08_16fungal (PacBio error correction) | ecosystem: Environmental > Terrestrial > Soil >... | reverse complement strand
CCTTCTTTTCTATGAATATAGTCCCCCCTGACCCGAAAACGGTTTGATTTCTTGGTTCGAGTACCGACTTTATCTTAGAGTTTCTTTGCGGCGCAAAGCACGTTCCGTCCGCGAAAAGGAAAATCTACATTTGCTTCCTTCCCTGCGATAATCCCCCAGGTTTGCCCCTCCCTCTTAGTTTTTGTTATCCTTCGATACTTTTCCCCCCTCTTAGAAAACATTTAACACGATCCCGTTTTTCTCCCCCCCCCAGCGACTTTTTTCTTTTTGAGGCTTACTTTTTTGGTCCGCTTTTTTCCTTTCCATTGAGTAGCTTTTCCTTTTCAGTCCCAGGCCGGGTTGCAGTATTCGAGCCCTTTCCTTAGCTTTACAGATGTTCCTCTTTTCCGATGTAGAAGTTCCTTTTGACCCTCTCTTGTATCCTCCCGTAGGCTTCACTCTCTCCGTCACGCTGAGGGTTTCCGTCTTTTTTGCTCTGAATAGTTTTTTTTAACAGAAAGCCAGGTAAAGGCTTCTTTTTTGTAGCACCTCTACGATTTTCCAGCCGGACTTCTCCCCTGATATCTACTTTTTCCTCGATTGACGCTTCTCCAGGTGCCGAGCTTCATCTTTTTCTGTCCCTCTGGCCAGAATTAGGGCGTTCTATGTCGTTCTTTCTCGGCTCGGTGACGCGTGTCCTGCTGTTCTCCCCCACCTTGAGCTTTGCGTAAATCTTTTCCCTAACCCGTATCTCCCCTCCCTCCACGCGCGACCTGGACTCCCCTCTTTTTTCACCCTTCTGTCCCGCAGGTTTTTTTTATATCTTTAATCTCCATAACCCACGGCTGCGTATCTGGACCAATTTCCCCCAGTAGATTTTTCTCGATATTTTTCTTTTCCCGAGTTTTCCCCTCCGTCCGGGCTTTTTTTCTCCGAACAATGGCCCCCGATCGCGCTTTGCTTACTTTCTGCCAAACATTTTTTTTCCCGAAATTTTAAAGATTAAGTCCTGATTGACCCCCCCAGGCAAACCGAAGCAGTTTCGGATCCCCCCTCTTCTCCCAAGCTCCCCCCGAACTCCCCCCGGGTGTGCCCCTTAAAAAGTTTTACCTTGAGAATTCCTATGGCCACCCCCTTCCCAGTACACCCTTTTTGACATCATACCAGTTTCTCTAGGATTCGTGCGAGTGATTCGACCCTGTTTCCGCCGCAATCCTTATCCTCTTTTCTGTATAGCAACCCCCCTTCCTTTCGACAAGGCCACTTGCGGGGCTCTCCCTCTTAATTTCCCCCCTCCCCCCCCACCCTTTCGTGCGCATCCAGAGGTGTCCTTTCAGGGGGCTCCTCTCTGGATAGACCCTCCAAGATACTCCTCCGCAGATTTTCCAGTAAGATAGTTACATTGCCGCTCCCCTCCCCGAGTTTGGGAAGACCTTCCTCCCCTTTTTTTGAGCCCCCCTCTTTTCCCCGTTCCCTGGTTCCTTTTCTGTGCGTGAAATCTTTCCGGAACGTCCAGGATATAGTCTTCCCCCCTCGACTTTTTTCTCCCCGGTCGCCTTACGACTTTTTACCTTCTTTTCTCTTAAGGAATCTCTGGGTTTTCCTTCTCGTTGAACTACCCCCCAAGGAAACTTTTCCCCTTTTTCACGATCTCTCCCCAGCGGTTTCCCTCATACACCCTTCTTCATTCATGTTTCTATGACAGTTTGCCGACACTTGCCGAGGTCTCTTAGTTGTCCGATTCGATCTTTCTTCCTAGCCTCCCTGTGGGGTTTTTTTAACACTTTTTAAGGTTCCTTCCGACTTGGCGCGCAGGCCCCTGTCTTCTGGAGCTTCTTTCCCCCCTAAAGATCTTTCTACGATTTAACTTTGGGAGGGTTCAGCTTTCCAGCGCCGGCACACCTTGGGTACAACGTCTCTTGGATCCGGTCCGCCTTTCAATTGTTTTCACAGCTTTCCCTTCCACCCCTAAACCTCCCCTCCGTTGTTTTGTCCACACCATACGAAGGGGTTTTCTATGGTAACTCTTTTTTGGGTACTAGTGTCTTTTTTTCTTAATCCTCCCCTCTGTTCTTGGCCTCATCCCGAGTTGATCATTTCCCCTTGCAGAAGGCCCCGTCTCCTGACACTGAGCCCCTTTGACAATCTGGATCCGTTTTTACTGTTATTCTTTAGTTTTCCTTAGTCCAGATGCGCCTCTCAGAGTTTTCCCCCCCTGTTCAGAATAACCCCCCCCTTTCTGATGACGCCTGAAGAATTTTTTTTGACAGGCCCTTCTAACCCAGAAAAGATTATAGGGTTTCCCCCCTTTTCTCCCTTCCGGGAAGGTCGCGCCCCCCCCCCCCACGACTTTGTTCCTGACGGACCCTATGATCACACGGAGCGCCCCTCGTTCCCCCTCTACGGGCACCTCCCCTGATTCCCTTCTTTTCCCCCACCACCTTTTTTTTTCGTCACGGGTTACTGCCGACCGACGCTCTTCTCCGAATTTTCGGAGCGACCGTCCTTTTTGAAGAATTCCCTTGCACCCTTCCGCCTTTAGTCCTTTGAACCTTTTCCTCTCTCCTTCTTCTGAAAATACAAGAGAACTTCTTCACCTCACCCCCTCTTATCCCCCCAGCTTCCCTCGTTATTCCCTAGACCTTCTCCCCCACCGCCCCCGTTCTTCACCTCTTTCTCCGAACCTCTCAATCCTCCACACACTTCTTTCCTATCTCCTAATTACCACCTCTTCCCCCACCCCTCTCGTATCCTTTTCAGCCACTACATACTCTCTCTTTATCCCCTCGCGTCCCCTTGCCTCTCTTTGTCCTACCACCCCTTTCCTACTCTATTCCACTTTCTACTTCCTTCCACGCTTAACGTCTCCCACTGGTCCATCTTCTCTCGCTATCGTTTTACCTTATCGCAACTCTTCTTCTTTTCGTCCTGACCCCGCCATCCGCTTTTTCTCCCTCTGCCTTCCCCATATTTCAGCACTACGTTTCACCCGCACTCTCCTTTTACTTCGCTAATATCCCCCCTTGAGGCTCCCGCTTTCCCCTTTCTTACGAATCAGGAGCGTGCGCGTAATGCTCTCTTTCCATTTACATCCATGACCTCACTTTTTCCAAAGTCCGCACAGGCTTTTAAAGAGGGATTGACGTTCGCACCTCGGTCCATTCCTTCTCCCTCTTTCAAGGTCCGTTTCGATTCGATAAGCGCTTTCCTCGTCTATTCCAGTTTTTCACCATAGTTTCCCCTAGTGAGTCTTTCTTCGCCTGTGACGCCCTTCCCTTGGGAATATGGATGTATCTCCTCGCAAGCGGGGCCTTTGGAAGCGAGTCCCCAAGTCCCCGCCCTCAGAGATTATGTTTCTTGGTGTTTAATCTGCCGGAAACTGTAGCTGAGTGTCATCCCTCTCCGGGTATTTGAATTCGTGATTCGATGGTTTTACTTTCTTCTGACGAGCGTTCCATTTTTTCCGACCCGAATGCCTGCTTTGTCCTTGGATCTCCGCGGTGACCCAGCTCTTCTTGCTAGCTGTCCAGATCCCGATGGTCCGTTTTTTCTCTTACATTTTCCTTGACCACCAACGCGCCCCCTTCCGATGGCATTTTTTTTTTTTCCCGTAAGTTTTGTTCTTTAGCCGGTCCTCTTTTTTTTTTGCCAGGCCGACATTCATCCATGCGGAATGAACCCTCTCTCGAAAGAGAAGCGCGCCTTTCTCGATTTTTTGAGCATCGTTTCTTTCGCTAGAGCGAAGTTGACCGGCCCCCCCTCTGCACCCTGGAGATCTTCCCCGCAGTTGGGTTCCTTTCAGTTTTTCTGATACCTGTTCCCTCCCTTTGAAGTTCCCTACATTTTCTTCGTGCAACCCCCTGAGATGGCATTTCCTTTTTTTTCCCCCTCAGGGCCCATGACTTGACAAGAGATCCCTCCCCTTCTGACGGTTCCTCCTCTTGACAGCGTATTCTTCGTTCCCAGCGCCCTTGAGCCTCGAAAGTTCCTTCGGAGCGGACCCCTCAGCTTGGATTTCTCCCGTTTTTTCCTTCAAGACTTGGTGACGATCGGTTTTGTACGTTAGGTCGTGCGTACGGCCGGCGTCGCGCATTTTCTCACACGGATCTTTTCGAAAACTTTTGAGCGCCCCCTCGAGTCATTTTTTTTCCGCCCCCCAAACGCTCCTAATACTTTTTCTGCACCACCCCCTGAAACCCCCTTCCTTTTTACGGTCGGTTTTTTTAAGAGGCCCTCCCCCCCTCCGTTTTATTCCTAGATTCCCGAAAAACGGTTATCGGTTGTGCTTTTGGCAGCTTCCACTTTGCCGCTTAAGCCCTTCTCCTCGGCGAACTGAATCTCACTAAAGTTCCCCCCATTTGCCTCCCCCTTCTCTTCCAACCCCTTTCCTCCATGGATCTCCTCCAGTTTAAGTTTCGGTCTGATGCGGTAATCCCGCTTACTTCGAAAAAGGTTCCCCCCTTCGCCCTTCACAGAGATCTTTTTTGTGGTGGTCCTCCCTTGGACCTTTCTATTTTCCTTGATGTTGTTTCTATTCCCCTTTTGTTCCTTCTGATAGCCTCCGTAACTGTCTTCCCGACGCCCTCTTTTTTTGAGCTCATTATGATGTGACCGTTGCTCTCCAAGAGTGAAGTCAAGGCTTTGTCCTCGTCTTTTCTCTTTTACATGAGCTTTTTTAGTTTTCGCTGAAGCGTCGCTGCCAGGTATCAAGCCCGTCCACCCGGACCCCTCTCCCCGAGGATTTTTTTTTTTGTTTGTTTCCAGTAAACCTCTCTTTTTGAAACTCCGATTTAGCTAGTTCCAGTCGCGCTTCCCCCTCTTTTTCCCTGCATGTACGCTGCTTCCAAGCCCCTCTATACTTCCTCTCCTTTCCATGGATGACCCGAGGCCCCCCCCCCCGAACTTTAAGGGGGCTCTTTTTCCCCCCCGAACCATTTCCAAAATTTCCTTCCTCTCCGGCGTCCTTTCCCCCAGTTAGCTTTGTTGTTAAGATTTTTCCTGCCGAGGACCAGATCAAGCCCCCCCCCCTTTCGGCATCCTTGGTGATTGCGACACGACGCGACAAGTTTTTTTATTTGGACTGCCCGGATTTCGGGAACCGTCCTCCCCTCCTGTGACTTTCATGGAAAACCTTGTCCCAACTGGTCTAGTGTGACCTCCCTCTCTTACGAGCGCACCTGAACTTTTCCCCCTTTCTCATCCAATATTGCCCACCGTCCATATGCGAGGTCCTTCACCCCTACCCTGAGTCAAAACCTTGCGATATAAGTCCCCTCGCGGCTGTGTTTAGGCCCATCAGCCTCCTATTAGAACCCCCCCACCCCTTCATGTATTCTCGATGTGTTTAAATTTATCTCCATTAAACTCCACTCTTTAAATCTCGTGAAATCTCCGGCATTTTGAGATTTGCGTCCTTTTTCCAATGTGCCTTCTCCTCCGCAAGAAATCTCTCCCGCTAGGTTCTCTCGGAGTTTGCCTAGGATCTTCTTATTTCAATCCCGTTCGTCAACCCCTTTTTCTTGATCGCCCCCTTTTTTTCGTGACTATCTGTCAACCACTCGGACCCCCTCCCTTCTTCTTTTGACTCGTCGTTAGATCTTCCTTCGCAAAGTTTCCTGCTACCTACCGGCTTTCAGCCTCCCCCCCTTTCCGGTTGTCCCCCCACTGCTGTTCCCCTTTCCTCAGTTTTTAAGAGTTTTCTTTCCCCGACACAGTTTTTTCCCACTGGTGAGACTGTTTTCACGTTGAGCTTGCATTCGAGGTTTTAGGGTTTCATACCCCTTTCATCAGATTTTCATCCGCCCCATAAAGTTGGGATGTTGACCAGTTTTACAGGTTTCCGCCACTTTCGCTGTGAGCAGCCCTTTCCTGAGATAGATTTTAGGACTTCCGCACAAGGAACTTTAACCCCCTTCTGATGGAGTCCTTGTCTCGCTGTCTCGGCTTAACTTCAAAAGGCCTTTTCTTTCTTCCCCTCCTTTGTAAGCTCTAGAGCCCCGAGTGAGGTCAACTCTATCTCTTTACCTCGTTTTTTTTCGTGAGAGCTTCCCACAAAGTTTTTTTTTCTTGTTCCTTCCGCTTTCCACATATACTTTTTTTCAGACTTTTTTCGTCCAGAAACGAATTTCCCCAGACTCCCGTCCCACTTTTTCTCCCGTGTCGCAGGTTTGATTAGAGCTTGCCGTACCCTCAAGGTTCTACATTTGAATTTAACAGTGTGTGTTCCTCCTGGTAGACTCTCGTGGTACCCCTTTGCCCCCCACCACTCCTTTTCTCGAAATCGTCACTTTTCTTTAGGTTTTTCGCCGTACTGTTCCAGGCCTTTTTTCCTCTTGGCTGGCCGGAAGCGCAAATTTTCTTGTTATTTCCCTGGTAAGTCGCTTTTTTTGACCAACACTAACGATTCTCCTGCTCAAGAAAGTCGTAACATTTTTCGAGGTTTCCTTATGCCTTTTTGTTTTCTCCTCCCCGATAGCGCGATTTTATCTGGATCTGCCCCATTTGTTCTTATTCACTCAGTAGACTCCGGGCCCCCCGAACCCTCGCCCTCTGAAAATGCCTGTTTCGGTAAATCCCCCCCTCCCGGGTCACCACACTGGATGTATTGCACCCCCCAAGGTTTTCGATCTTATGATTTTCCCTTCTTCTCCACGACCTCTTATATTCCTTCCCCACGATTCCCAGTAGGTGCCAGTCTGAGCCCATGGGCATTCTCAAACCCACGCGTTTTCCCCTCACAGGTTCCCCTCTAGTTTTCTGGACTCCTTAATACGCCGAGTCTTTTTCCGAACGTCTTCTCGGTTTTGCAAACCTTTTTTTAACTGCCGTTTACTTTCCCCCCCAACCTACTATCGCTGCATTTTACGAAGGTGGCTGTGACTTTCCTATGTATGGTGAATTTTTGCGCTAGTCGGGCCGAAGACTTCGTTTTGTGTTGATACACCCCTTTTTTTAGGATTTCCCCCCGATTGTTGCACTCTTTTCATACCCCTCCCACTCACTTACGGACGGGTTCAATTTTTTAAGTAGAGACCTTCGCCCTTTTTCCGACTAGCTATGACGCATTTTGTAGACCCGCATTCCAATTCTGTCAGACTTTGGATGAGCACTAGATTCCCAAGCGTGCCAAAAGGGGGCCGTATTGTTTTTTTCCTGATTGTTATTATGTGCGGTCGTTTTCCCCCCTTTAACCCTTAGCATTTTTCGATTGGCCTCTTTCGTCCCTAGCATCTATTGATGATTTACGCTGGATGCAGCGTTCACAAACTTCTTTTCTTTCAACCTATATCCCAAGGCGATCTTCCCTCCAGAGCCACTCTGCATAGGTTCCTCCCCCCTCCGAATACGAATGAAATTCTTGCTCCCCGATCTATATTCCTTCGTTCTGCTCTAACTGCTAGACTCAGAACACCTCCCTTGCTTGTCCCCCCCCTCTCCCAGAGACCGTGACCCTCAGGCGTCCTTCTTCTCTTCCTGAAGGCTCTACTCCCAGTAACTCAAAGAAATTTGCTCCCCAGGTCCGGCCCTTCCTCCCCCGGTACTTCGGGCGGAGACATTGGCCGTCACCCCTTTTTCCCTGCGCGGACACATCCTAAGCGTTCTGTTCCTTGCCTTCTTACTCCGCACCCTTCCCGTTGTTTTCTTTTGGCGAATCCTCTCTTCTGTCTTGATCTTCCCCAAGACTTACCTTCGTTCGCTCGGGCGTAAACCTTTGTCCTTGTGCCTTTCAACTCAATGTAGATTTGTTTCGTGACCATCCAAAACCCCCCCCCCCTCTGCGGACCCTCCTCTCTCCTCCCAGGCACCCACCTACCTCAAACCTTTACTATCCTTCAGAATCGAGTTCATTTTTTTTTTTCATCCCTCTTTTTTTCTACGGATTCTCCCACCGAATGTGGCAGCCTCTCCTCTCCGACTTAGTTTTTTTGTTTAGGTGGCTCTTTCGCCAGTACCAGGACCCGGCACATTTTTTCCCCCCTAAGGACATTATGTTCGAATCCTTTCCGATCCGTCTACATACTCAAAGGCCCCCCCCTCTCTTAGAGGTCCCCCTTTCCCTGAGTTGTTGTCCTCTTGTTTCGGCCAAGGCCCCTTTTTCTCTCTTAAGGCGTCCCCCGCCGAAGGTTTTTTCGTAATAATTCAGTTCATCTCCCAGCTCGACGCCTTCCTGAGTAAGACCTCCAAGTCTTGACCATGCTCCACCTCTCCTTTTCTCAGAAATTTCCTTCTCTTGTGGCGTAATCGAACGTTCTGTTTAACGACAAGTAGGTACTTTTTCTAAAGAAAAGGAGTTCTGACCTCACCTTCTTACTCAAGTTTTCATGGTGGCTCCTCTGATATCCGGATGTCCCGGACCCTTCCTTGGCTACAGGCCCCTTCCTCTCTTTGACGACGAGTCGGGCCTCCTTCATGACTTGGACTCCGTGTGCGCCTTGCGAGTAACTCGTGTAGATCCCTTCCTAATAATCGTCTCTCGGTCGCCCCCCCTCTCCCCTTTTTATGCATATAACTCGTGTACTCGGCACATACCCATTTCGAGATATCCCTCTCTCCCTGGAATCTGGTGTGTGGGGTCTCGCGCCTTGAGGCGACTATCCCCTTTTTCAAAAGATCATATTCCCAGACCCTGAGTGCGATTCTGAATTTTCCCTTCCCGACGACCCAAACTGAACTTCTCTTGAAATTCCCCCCCCCCTTTTCTTGCTTGATGCCAGCTCCGGGTGCCTCCAGTGTCCCCCAATCTCCCTTGAAACTTCCTTGCATAATTTTTTCCCTCCTGGACCCGGGTAACGTGCTTTCTTTCAATAAGTTTCCAAACCTTTCCCGTGAGCCCTTTCCCTGGTGTGTATATCCCTTTCCTAGTTTAAACCGGTTTTACGCAATATTTCTTTCCCTCAGACGACGTCCCGAAATGTCCTGGAAGAAGTCCCTCCCCCTCCTTGGGTTCCTCATGTAAGATTGTCCCAAGAGGTTGGTTTGCTGATGTCTTCCCGATCACCCCTGCACGTTAAGCTTTTCTTTAAGATTTCTAGGACCCCCTTCTTTTAGTTACTCCTTCTTGTGATCTTCACGAAGTGGTCGCCCCATTTTAGTACTTATCGTTCCCCGGACCTCCCCCCTTCTTCCCCCCTCCTACTTTCTCACTGCACGACCCGATTTCTGGAGAATGCAGCACTCTCAAAAGTGCTGTAAGAAGTCTTTCTCCCCCCTTCTTTAGAGTTTTTTTGTAACGGCGAGTTGCCCCAGCTTGCCCCACCCCCCCCCCCCCGTTTTCTCTTAAGGATCCCGCCAGACCCACTGACTGCTCCTAGAAAATTTTCCTCCAAGGTGACTAGAGGGTTGATTCCTGATTCGATCGCTGCCTAATCTTACCCAGGAAAGTTGTTAACTGGTCCCCCTCCCTGCTTCTTCCTGAAGCTTTCCCAAGTAAGTCACAACAAACCCGTCAAACCTCAGCTACTTTTTTTCGTACAATCATCGATCCCCCTGTTTACAAAAGGAGACGGATGAAACAAAAGAAGAAGGCATAGAAGACCCGTGTGTGTGGTGTGTGGTTTTTTTTTTTTTTTCCTACTAGTGATCCCATACCTCTTTCAACTTTTTATGTCCCTTGGTATTTTGATTAGCCTGTTCTATTCGGCCTTTCTTAAGGATAACCCTTCTTGAGGGGAACCCCCCTTACGAGACTCCTTGGTCAGAATTCGTCTCTTTTACTATCTTCAGGTTTTAATCGCCTGTCCTCCTTGTCTTCTTCATCTCCTGAGCACCTTAGTGCATCGGATTCCGGCCCAAGTCCTCCAAATTTCTTGAGTGAGACTTCCAAATCTTTTTATGAAGATCTGAATTCGTCCCACTCTCCCCAGAACTAGAGTTGGGCGGCCACCAGACCTTAGAACCCTTCCCGTGGCTGGCCCCCTGTTATTCTTTTCCGAACTCATATGCCCTCTGAGCCGGTGACTTTTCCTTAGCACAAACCCCCCCCCCTTGGAGTCACAGAACGCCCCTTTCCCGTTTATACGGTCTGGTCATGTCGATACTCTCTACTCTCTTCCTTTCGAAGATCTTCGAACGTTTGTCCTTCCTCCCGTAGCCCTTTTCTCCTTTCCTTCGTCCTTAGAATGCTTGTGCCGGGGACACGATTTTCCCTAGGATTGTTCCCAAAGGTCTCTGCAGACTCTTTCTGTTTTTCGAGTGGCTGTGTCCGTCTTTTTCCTTATTTTTCAAATGATCCCCCCTTGGCTCTTTTCTCCACCAGGGACTCCCCCCTCGTTCGGGACCCTACTTTCCTTAAAGTATCCCTAGTCTCCCGGTTTCCCTCTTGTCCTAGGCTCTTCGCACTTTAAGACTATTCCTTTCAGGCTCAACATGAGCAGTTCTTTTGAGGTTTCTTGATTTCCCTTTCCCCTATGGCCCCCCCCTTTGAGAGGTTCCTTCTTCCTTCGAGTTCCCTTTAAAACTACCTCGTGGCAGGCTTCATCAAGCCTCTTTTTCTTTTTTGTTCCTTTTTAATTCCGTGTTTTCCTAAACTCGTTGGAACGAAGGCGCCCCTTTCTCTTCTCCTCCTGTGCGTTTGTCCGCCTTTGCCTTTCTGCACATCCCCATTTCGTTCTCTTATAGAAATATAAGGTTCTCACTGTAGGTGTCTCCTCAGGTAGGTCCTTTTCACCCGGAAAGCCTGGTTTCCGACTCCTCTTTTTTTACTTCGGTCTTTCCCAAACCAATTTCCTTCGCACTCTATTTCTGTGTCTTCCAGGATAGCTCCTTCGTTCATCGGTCCTTTTCCCTTCAAGGCTCTCTCGCGGATTCTCCCCCCGAAATTTCTTTAACCCGAAATCCTCCCGCACTCTTTTTCAGGAGTCCCTCAAGGCCCTTCTCTTCTCCTCCATACTTACAAACTCACTTGAGATTCATCGTTTTTCGTAAGTCGCTTCTTGATACTGTCTCCTGGGAACCTCCCCCACCTCCTAAGCCACTTTTTTTAGGCCCACGCTCCCTCATTCTTCCCTCTTGAACTGGTCCTTCCCCATGTCAAGCCTCCCTATTCCGGACACTCCCTCTCATCTTTCTTTTCCTCGGTTCCCCCGTCTTCCCCTTATCATACTGTATGAACATCCCTCCGAACGAATCCTCCTTCCCCCTTCTCTTTAAGAACTCCCATTACGAGACCCCCTTCCCATATTGTGTGCCTCTTCAGGGCGTATCCCTTCCTGCTCTATTACTTATTTTTTAGAGATAGGATCCCAGACCTCCCCTGCGGCTTTAACATACTATTCACCCCTTGCAATTCCTA
>Ga0179593_1607043_pt1 | contig 11269 bp, 9 predicted proteins | sample CZODoug2_1_08_16_FD_185931 | JGI IMG/M metagenome (GOLD analysis project Ga0179593, IMG submission 185931) | Vadose zone soil fungal communities from Angelo Coast Range Reserve, California, USA - CZODoug2_1_08_16fungal (PacBio error correction) | ecosystem: Environmental > Terrestrial > Soil >... | reverse complement strand
CCACGCTCTGATGCCGGTCAGTCCCCTCCCTGTTGCACTCGGCACGACATCCACAGTTCACATTGCCGCCCCCCCTGTCTTCGTTTCCCAGGAGAGTTTGCAGTCGCTGGACTTTTTTTTTGTTCCCCTGATAGTATCAGCCGGGAACTTTGCTTCATGCAGTTGGATTGTCAACCTTGCTGGCTCCTACCCGGCCCACACCCTCATTGAGGGCTGAACTCCCCTACCAGTCAGTCCGCCGGAAGAAGCCACTATAGAAGCCTATACGTTTACCGAGTTGGCTCGCCCCGATCCTTTTTTATCAACCAGATTTCGCAAACAAACCGACCGCCCCAGACAGGCCTCTTAGAATGCTTCACTTACCTTCTGGTTTTTTAAGGTCCCCTGACGATTCCTCGGTTGTTCTTCCATCTTTTCCAACTCCTCGCCCTTCCCCTCCGGCCCCTGGTCACGATACGAGCGATGAGACTGTTATTTTATAGCGGTTTTAAGGGTTTTTTTCTTTTGTAGCCCAAATGCAGAGGACCCCCCAATCATTCGGAGAGGGCGCGCGCCGCTCCGTTCTTATGCACTTTCGCTTCTCCATCTCACGACACTATGATCCTTCAAGATTCCTCCACTCCTCCAAACGGTCAGCGCGCCCCCTCGGCCTCGGCCTACCTTTTTTTCTGTATCTCTATTTTCCTTTTTAACTCCCCCTCCGCAAACAGTGCGTAAGTTACCCCCCCCTTCCGGTGCGCACCCTCCTGCGTTACGAGTCCTCTCTTTAGACCAGGATTGGCCCACCCTGGTGCTCGCTCCAACCTTCCACGGGCGCACCAAATACCATCCTCAGCTCTTCCCCAATCCCAAACTTTTACTAAGGAAAGAATCTGAGGTTTGGTTAGAAATTTTCTAGGTATTCTTCCGCTTGCGCTACACTTACCCCACTCCTCTTTTGCGAGCAATCTATTTTATTTCTTTTTTCCCATCCTGTTGTTGTGTTTCTTCTCGCATGTAGACCTCTTAAGGAAACCAATGTTTAGGTCCTTTAGACGCGCCATGAAGAGGACCAACGTTCCTCCCCCCGGGAGACCCCAGACGAGTACATGGCCTGCCTCCCTTCCGTTTATGGACTCAGTTTTCCTCACTTCTGGGCATCCCTTTGGCGCGACGCGGAACCTTTGTGGCCCTCGCCTTTTCTCCTTCCCCGACGCCTGGTTTTTTTATCACGGTCGTTTCGCCCCGATCAGGTGTCCCCTACGGCAATTGGTGCTCTTTTCGGGAATTCGACGAAGTTCTGCTGTCTACCTGATTTCCTCCCTTCCCTTTCCGTCTTTTTGAGAGTCCTCCCCCCCGGTGTAGAACTTGTGATGATCCCCTTCTTCCACGCCTCATCTTTCTTTTTGCCTTAGTGGCATCGTTCTCCTTTAATCAGCCCCATACAGGATGTTTTTTTCCGAGGCGATTTCTCTCCTTCGGCCCTACCCGACGACGTTTCGCCCAGTTAAACTCATGTCCGCCCCCATAGTTATTGATATAGCCCCTTTTGGCCCCTTTCCTTTCTTTTCCCAGAGGGGTGTAGAGGATGTCCTTTATAGCAGAGCCCGCGCCGCACACCCTCTATTTCCCCAGCTTCTCCTGTGGCGGTTTCTTGCAATGAGACCCCCCCCTCCTCCCCCCCTATTTCCCCTTTTTTTTCCCCTTGTCACTTGGTAGGCGTGTCCATAGAGTCGGATAGTTTTGCCTTGGGCCCAGTTCCGCTCTCTTTTTTCGCGCGGTGCCACTTAACTTTTTGACCAGCTCAATCTGGGATATGCTTATCGCTTTGATTTGCCTTGAGTCTCCTTGTTCGCTTACAGCAGACGCAGAGCTTGGTCCATTATCCCAGTTTTGCTTGCGGATACTTTCCCCCCTGATCTAAAAATTTTCATAGTCTCTGGTATTTTGGTTTGATGTTAAAGAATTTTCGTTCCCTTTTGCACAGCGGCTGCCCTCGATTTTCATCTCCCTCCCCCTCTGTTTTTGTTGTTGCCCCGCGGATTTTTTCCAGCCGCGGGTTCAATCTTACGTTCACCGCCCCCAGTAGTGTCCCCTCCCAACACGAAATTTAGCTTTCATTCTCATTTTTTTCCCTGTTCCCTGCAAGTCAAGTGCTTGTGGTGAAAGAACCCTTTATGAATCCCCCCCGATTTTACTCGTTTTTTTTCTTTCCCCCCCCCCCCCCCCCCCCCCCCTGTGATGTCTCTCCTCCATCCCACCAACCAATGCGTGTCTTCTCTGTCAAGTGAAACGCGCCTGCTTGCTTTTTTCCGTCGCCTCCCACACGATCTACGCGATGATCATCCACCACCGCGTTGTGTCGTGCGCTCCCAACGCTTCCCCGATCTTTCTTCGCCCAACCACCGCCGCAGACCTCATCATTTATAATTTGCCTTTGATTTTTATGTGTTGCGCGGCATTAGATGACTGGATAATCTCTTACACACCTTGCTTCCAAAAAATTTCACCCATAACGATACAGCTTTCTTCGTAATGCGTTGAATGGGGTCTAGTATTTTCAAACCCTTCTTAGTTGGTATTTTCCTTCAAAAAGCCAGGCCACGAGCCTTTTCGAGGTTTAACAGCCCTCCCTTTTCATGCTGCCCTCCAGGCCCCGAACCCACCAGCCCCAAGATGATGCCTTGATGATAACCACCTCGAGACCCCTTCTCATCCCCTTCGGAATGCGTCGATCCACCATGGCTAAAATCTCACTAACAGCCAGCACCCAAGCTTTCTTTCCCACCGGCTTTGACTCTTGAACACTCCAGGCCGAGGTTTCCCGCGATTGATGCTATGTTTTCCCCCCCCAATTCCCCCCCCCAAGCTTCCCCCCCCCCCCCCCCCCTGCACGATGGCTGCGAAAAAAAACGGTTTCCATAACTTTTTTAGTTTTTTGACTTCCAATTCCTCTGTTTTTCCATGGAATCGTTCTTTTTACTTCTTGAGCGGCAACACTCTTGTCCCTTTTAAGCTTTTCTATTTTTCTTTGGAGCTTTCTAGAGAGGGGAATCCCCTAAGTTTTGGGTTTCCCTCTGCCCTTCGAGCTCCCCGGCCAAGAGGGCAGAATTAGATCCTCCATCAGTTCCCCACCCCCGCTTGCTCCAGACCCTTATCGCCCCACTTCGAAGTGTGGCTCCATAGAGTCGTGATGTTTGATTATGATTCCCAAGTTCCCATCAATCGACCTTTTGGAAGCTGGAAGAGTTTTTAGACATTTTACCCCCTGAATTTGAGTGAGTCGGCCCCTCCAAGCGGTGATGCGCGGCCCGTCTTTTCCCGTTGATTTCCTTTTTTTTGAGTTTTTCCGATTTTCCCTGACGGAAGCTCCTCGATCTTCTAATATGTGCAATATGTAGGAATATAGTCTGATTTTCATTTGCTTATTCCTCGACAGACCCGTCCCCTTGTTCCGAGTAGAATCCGTCAGAAATTCTTGTTTCGCGCTGGGTTTCCGTACACGTCCCCTCCTTTTGGCACCTTATTCAAACCCTTGCTCCTGCCCATCGTCTCCGCATGAAAATTTAGTTTCGTTTTTCCTTTCGTTCAGTTCTGGATTCTCCCCAGAATCGACCGTTTCGACAAGAGCAGGAAAACGCCCCCAGTCTTCCCCTTCCCCTTCACCTGTTTTCATGTTGTTTTGTGTTTAGGAGAAGCCCCCCCCCCACAACTCTTTTTTCCCCCCCGCCCCTTGTTGCCCCCTCGGTTGTTTTCGCCCCTTTTTGGGTTATCTATCTTTTCCGGAAGCGATCTGGAAATGATCCTCTTTCTGTGAGACTCCCGCAGTTCCCGCCTACTTGCTTTTTCCTTCTCTTTTCTTGTACACCCGGTGTTTTTTTTTTGTTCGTAGCTTACAGAGACGAATCTTGTTTTTTTATCGAGCCCAGTCCACCGTTCCCCTTTTTTCTCAACCACCCCCCCCTCTCCTTTTGAACCCTTTGGCCAGAAAAAATTATACTTCCCATAGTGCTGAATTTTGTTAGTGTTTTTCCCCGTCGTCCTCAGATTTCTATGAAGGAATGCCCCGGTGGGATATCATCTTTCCCTTCCTTTTTGGTGAGTCTTTTTCACCCAGCTCATTCCTGATTTTTTTACTCTCCCGTCTGTGAAAAGGTTTACCACATTCCCTTGCTCCCCTATTCTTTTTTCTCGAATATGGCCGTGTTGAAAATGATCTCCCAGTGCAAAAAGTGTCCCTTGTGCCTTCTCCCTACCGCGCTTCTAACCAGGACCCCGCTTCCATAATATGGAGATCATATCCCCACCGAAATTTTTAGTCTTTATGTCCCTTTAGCGCCCTTCTCCCCCCTTCATCAGACGCAGAAAGAATAGCCTGAAAGCCTCCAGAGGTTGCTAATGCCCCCCCCAAGCTCTCCACGTATTCCGCCCCAGACACAAAGAAAGATAACCAAGTCCCCCGGAGAATCGTGGCCTTTATTGCTTTTGGCTGGTCTTTTCCGATTCCCTTTCCTATTTTCCTTTCCCCCCCCAGATCCTTGACCGTACCGTTGTGAAAAAACGCCGTCCCCAAAGGGTCTCATACGATGAGCATGAGTTCCCTTTGTATTGTTTACGTCCCCTCCTGGTTTAGTTCCCGAAAAACAAGCAGCGTCCCACGATGTTGTTTTTGGCTCCCCCATCCGCGCCCGAGTTCTAAGAGACTTTTTATGCTACCCCTTTTTTCCCCCCCACTCTTTCCCCCCGAGATGCAGTCATATGATCATCCAGAGGCTACCACCGTGTTTACCATCCCACCTCGGCCCCTCGTAATTCGGAGCCGATGAAAAAATTAGACCCAACTAAAGACATCCCCACATTTCCTTAATGGCTGCCACCCTGCCCGGAGTGAGCCCTCGAAAAATCTGCTTTCTTCCATCGTTACCGCTCCCGCCACCCCCCCCCCAGCAAACGCTCCCCCGATGATTTTTCGGCCTTAAGGGTCTTTTCGTCCACTAAGCGGGTCCTGTTCTGGTTTTATCTTGGCGTTACCAGGATCTCACCCTTTGGGTCCCCCTTTTTCAGCCGACACGCTTCTTCGACAAGCGAGAGCGGGGCCCCCGCCCGAAGTTTTGTTGTTTCTTGAGAGATGTTCCCCTCTGCACCTCCCTTTCTGTTTTATACTGGAGAGGCATCTCTGCACCCCCCCCGAATAAATCCCTGACTTTCGTCCCCCCTGTGGCCGAATGCCTTCATGAAAGTTGTTGCGCCGCCGTGTGTTTTCCCCCCGCTTTTTTGGATCGACGCGGACCCATTCGTGGTTCAATAGACGTGAGCCTTTCCGTCCCCGCCCGTCATAGTTTTTTTCGTGCGCACCTTTTCGCGTGGAAAACTACGCTCATGTGTTTTTCTCGTTGACCTTTTCCTATTAGAATGCACCTGTCTTAATCGTGTTTTTCCTTCTGAGAGAAAAAGGTCTTGTTCTACGATACACCCCCCTCATATTCTTTTCGGTATTCCCCCATCGAGAGCCTGTACTTCACGGCCTAGACGGTAAGAGCGGCTCTTTCCTCCCCCGCCTCCCTCTCCGGTCTCTGGTCAACTAAAACGTTCGAAGGAAGTTTTCTCATATCTGCCATCCTTGTCATCATTTTTTATCCGCTGAAAATTTCGGGCCTTCTTTTTTGAACCCGACGGTTAATCGCCTTATCCGTCTTCCTTCCTTGAATTAGGACACCCCCAACAAGCCATACGAGTAACTTTCCCATCAGCTTTTCCCCTTTTTCTGTTTCCCTTCCCTTCCTCCTCAACTAGCCCCCCCCGCTTGGAATTCCTCTTTTGTTTCGGTCCAATTAGTTTGTAGGTAGTGTTTGCTTGGTGATCTTTGTCTGCTTCGTACGCTATAGATTAAATGTCTTCCTTGTTAAGCTCTCTTTGGATCTCTCCAACCAGGATTGACCCTCCCCCCTGTTTTCTTTTATGGAGCCCCCTGCTCTGTTTCTGGACTTCCATTTTTCCTGATAATTCTCGCGTTAACCAATGCACATCGAGAGGAGAACTGACACTACAAAAACCCCTTCAATATTCTCTTGTTTTCCTTTGTCCTCTCCTTTCAAGTTTTTCTCTTTTCCCGGGCTAAGGCTGCGTGGATTCTCTCTATTCTCCCCCCCCTAAGTTTGTGAGCTCCAAACCTCCGCGTTGCTTTCATACAGTCCCCTTTACCCCACAAATATACCAGCCTCCGATGCCGTTTCCGGAGAATGTGTTCGTTTTAGATCCCCTTCTAACCGATTCACTTTTGTGTCGATTCCCCCCCCAGATGCTTTGAATTTTAAAGAGAAAAGGCCTTAAAAGATTTATGGTTTCCCCTTTCATTCTTTTTGCCCCTTCCCTCTTCCCAAAGCCCTCTCTCGAACCTCGAATGTTAGCGAGCGCTTAACTTCACACGATCGCATGTTCCTTTCGCGCGCGCACCCGCGGACTCCACGTTCCGAGCTCGACAGTGCACCCCCCACCCTCAGGCTCGCTGTTTACGTTTCCCCCGCTGGGGCAAAGACGCGGACCCCTTCTCATCTCCCTAAAGCCTCTTGTCCCCTCCCAATTTCTCCGATCTGCTTAGTGAGGGAGAATTTGAAACGTCTGTCGTTCCCCTTGTAGTGAGGGACACCAGCGCTCCCCAACTTTTGAGTTTTAACCGCGCTGACCACTAAGTGATGATGGACTATAGAGATTGCTCTTTAATCCCCTTTTCAGACACATGACTGACCCTCTGTCCCTTCTGAGACCCCCTTTTTCTAGAGCCAAAGCCCGAGAATCGGACCTTCAGGAGATTTTCCGTGAGACAGGCTTAACCATTCTCCCCCGACAAGATTGCGCTTTAAGGGTCCCCGTCCAGGTGCGCCAACTCAACCTTTGCGCTTGCAGCCACGCTCAAGAGACTGATGGGCATAATTTTCTACTCCCCCACCAATGTATCCATCGAGCCCCACAAATCGTACATAACTTTCGGACGGCCCCCCCCTACTTTTCCTTTTGTCCCCCCCCCCTCTTTTTCGCGTATCCTCCCTTATAACTTTCACCATTGTTGTCGCCTGCCACGCTTTTCGCGACATCTCTCTTTTACTCCCCCCTCCTCCCCCTGTTTGTCGCCCCCCTCGCATTGCTTAGCCTCGGTCAATACGATGAAAGTTTGGTTAAATTTACGCACCTCCCCCAGCCAAGAGCGCCCTTCTCCCGTTTTTTTGCCTAATTCGGCGCTTGGTTATGGGGGAGAACGTCTTTGTGTCTTTTTCCTCCCTTCCTTTCTCCCCTTTTGGCACCCCCCAAATTTAGACCTATCACGTTCCTGGGGGGATCCCAGACTGCCCTAAACCCCTTTTTCCCACCTTTGGAACCCGATTCGGTGGAGGATGGCCTCTTGTTTCCTATTCTCACCCCTGCGATTGCCCGCGGGGCCGATAGCTCCCGGCCCACCCACCCTCATCTTCTTTCATCTCCCCTAGGGATGTGATTGCTTCGGGACATGTGAAAATAGCCTGCTTTAATTCAGCTCCGTCCTTTTTTTTCGCCCCGGTAATCGCGATTTGTTACCGAAACTACCCCCAAGTACAGCTTGGTGTCCTTTCCTCGCCCCCCTTCTCCCCTGTTCCCTTTTGGGGACTTTTTTTGTTTTTAAAAGACGGCCTTTAATAGCCCTTTTTTTCCCTATTGCTGTCTCTCAGCCCCCCACAGGCAATACCCGTAAAGGCCATCCACCTGAAATTCTCCCTGCGACCCTTTCCGTTTGTATGGCTGGTCCGCCACTGCCCGATTATTTGATACTCCTCCGATTCTGTCCCACCGGTGGTCGGTTGCATCATAGCGGTAAGATGATGCTGCCGTCAAGCGATTCCGCGTTGAGTTCGTCGAAGTCAAACACCCAAGAAGCCCAAAGAGTGCAGCTTCTTTGGATCTCTAGGAGGATTGACCCCGACCAGAGGGGAGTGTGAGCTGTGACCCGCCGCCCTGGTGGCCATTTTACCTTCCCCCTTAGACTTTTACCAACGTGCCAGCGCCCGCTGAGAAACGGACTCCAATTATAATTCCCCCATCGTTCGTCTTCTTTTCCTTTCCCTGTTCAGTGCTTTCACCGATTGACACCTCGTCTGCACGGCATTTTTCTGATCAGAGATTTTCCTCCTAGTTCTGTTTTCTTTCTTTATCTCTTCAGGGCCCTTCAGGCCCCCATCTTTACGGCTCTTAGTGAAACGTTACCACTACCCCTTTCCGCACTTTTCTTTTTTTCGACCTTCCGCCCCCGATTTTCACAGCGATAGACCAGCACCGTGGGACTTTTGGTTTCGATTACCCCCACCCCTCTCGTTTCTCGACACCCGCCGGTCAATCCTATGAGAGCGCCGATCCCCAAATTGAGGATTTTTTCAAGTTTTTTTTTTTTGTTCTCTCCCCCCGTTTCTTTTTCTTTCGTTAAGCCAGCAAGATATCCTGATGATCTTCGACACTTTCCCGAGTACGCGATTCCAACTTACGGTGCGAGTATTAGAAATCAACCCCCCTCCCTCGTAGAGCGCTGATGGCCCGTATTGCTTTTGGCCCCGGGCTTTCTTCCGACCCGTCATCCCAGATCCTGCATGAGGACGTCTGTGCCACTAATTAAATTTTCCTCTCCGACTTCCTCTTTTCCTGTTTCTTTTTTCTCGCCTTGTCGTGACGGTCTGTCGGGCACACCGAGCGGTGAACCCCCTTGCTTTTCCCTCTTTTTTGTTCCCCCGCTTCGACTGAATGTCCTGCTCGCGATGCTTCGTACACAGACCCCTTCCCACATCCCTTTGCCTTTCGTTCCTACCTGCCAACCGTTCGCTCTGCAAATGCCTAACCGTCCCATGCTTTGCTTCCTTTCTTTTTTTCTGATTCTCCCCCTTTCCAGTTTTCCCTGCCAGCCCACCAACGCGTGCCGTACGGTCCAAGGAACTGTGTCCGGCCCTGTCTTCACCCTTTTAACCCCAGGTCTTCAAGGACAGAGGATGTCCCCGTATTTCTTGCCACCCTCGGTCATCCATGCCCTCATGAGCGGAAACCGTCCAGACCCCTTTTTGTTCGGCCTTTTTTTTCGACTTTTCTTTCCTTGTTTTCAGACGTTGCACGAGGCTACTTCAACCTCTAGGGAACATTCTTTCCCCTTTCCCCTTTTGAGTCTATGTTGTTGTTTTTTGAGAGAGATTTTTACAATCAGCGTTTCCCCTGCTTCAACCCTGCCCGAGATACCCCCCTTTTATCTCATATTAATGAATAAAAATTAAAGGGAGACCCCCCCGACAGTACGATAGGCCGACGACAGTCTTCTTAATTTTTTTTCCCCCGGCGCTGCTGGGGTTTTTTGTGGACGACGTGGATTTGGCTCTTTCGCTTCCGTTCCTGAGGCTGCCGTTTTAGCGTGTTCTCGCCGTGATCACTGCTTTGCTCCTCTCCCCGCTGGGTCTGGCGGTGACGTTGATCCAAGTTGCGCTCCTTCCTGCTTCTTCTTTGGGTTTTCTGATTTGGCGCGCGCCCCCTTGTTGCCGCTTGCTGCCTTTACCTTCCTTTTTGTTCTTGCGTCAGATCGGAAGGTCATCTTCGGACGGCTAAGCGCATTTGGTCCCCTCTTCCTTTCCTTTTAACGTCAACTCACAGAAAAAGACAGAGGACTGCCCCCCACACCTCATGGGATCTTCCATATCTCCCCCCTTTCCCCCCGGGTTTGAAACGACGGTAGGTACGGTTATTTGTCGAGTCTGTCCCCATGGGAAGACACAGGCCTCTCCCCGAGTTCTCCCAACTCTGGGAAAGGCAAAGAAGAAAGGAGAAGGAGGGCACTGAGGGATCTTCGGTTGCTTTTTTAAGAATCGCACAGAGAGTGGAAGAGTTTGTTGGGGCGTTTTTGGAACCCACCTTGGCGTGCGGCTAGTTTTCTCTCGGTTTTTTCCGAGACGCGTCCTCCCCCGGCAATGAGTGCGCTTCCAATCCACCTTTCATCCATCCCCGCGTCTTCAGCTCTCCTAGTTATTGCACCCGAGGTGAGTGTACTTGTGCTTGAAAGGCCAGACGCTATGGTCTTTGGTCTCCTCCCACCCTCCGTTCCGGACACGATTCGGAGACAGTGGACGACATTATAATGCACCCCTTCAGTGTTTCCTTTTTTTGTTTCTACGTTCTTCCTATTAACCGCCCCGATGCCTCATCATTTTTGGATCTCCTCTTTCCTCCTCCTGTTTTTTTCTCTCCACTCCCCCTTCTTTCATCTCCTTATTTTACGGCCAGCCTAGTGAACAGGAACCACGAACTGAAAAAAGCGCCCTCTTCAGTGCCCCCTTCCATGGTTCGGTTTTTTCTCGTGACCCGCGATAGTATCCCCATCAGCACGTGGATTGTCTGATTTCGCCACCCCTGCGTTCTGCCTGGCTCCTCAACTTTTTATGGTCACTGGGGCGAGCGCCCACGCAGTTGAGGCTGGTTTTCAAGTGCTTTCCCCGCGCCCCCCTCCCCTTTCTAGCTCCCTGCAGCCGCCCGATCTCCCCTGTGATACCCTCGACCCCCCTCTTTTTCGCCCAAACCTTTCTTCCCAATCTCGTGTCGAGTTTCTTAGGAAAAAAAAGACCCCGACCTTCCCCCCCTTAGTTTCTCCTTCTCCCCTCTGTTCTTTTCTGGTCACTCGTGAGATGGACGATTCGTGACTTGCCCTCCCCCTCCCAGATTCCTTCCTTGACCGCTCTCCCCCCCAGAAGGACCCCCAATTAGACGATACGTTGCGCCGCATGCGTTGACTTGGAGACTCAGGCCTTGTCTGTGGTAGTTCTTCCCCCTTTTTTCCCCCCCCCAGATGGCGGGAGAACAGAGACTAGAGGAGATTTGCGGAGTGCGACTGAGAGCGATTCGAAGGCCCTCCACTCATTCAACTCCTTGGAAGTTTGAAAGATGAGAATAAAAGAGCTAAAAAGTGTCAGAGCCACTTTTTACGTCCTCGTGGCGCCGAGCGCTCTCAGGGAGCTCTGTCTAGCCCCCCCCTCCCTCCCCGCAGCAAAGCGTGCCGTAAGGTACAGGAAGCGGTTTTTGACCTCTTGTGATTCCCTTGCCTCCCCCGTCTTTTTCTCCTCAAGGCGAGTTTCCAAGAATGGGCCTTAGCGCAAACGGCACCCGTGGCTCCAGCACCCGCGCGCGATGCCGGCGCAACAAGGGCCAGAACTTTCCGGCCCCTGCGCGTGTTTTTTTTTTTCCTTCTATTGTCAGATATTGCCGTGGAGCACCGTATAACTTCGTTTCCAATTTCCCTCTCGAC
>Ga0179593_1605113_pt1 | contig 11269 bp, 16 predicted proteins | sample CZODoug2_1_08_16_FD_185931 | JGI IMG/M metagenome (GOLD analysis project Ga0179593, IMG submission 185931) | Vadose zone soil fungal communities from Angelo Coast Range Reserve, California, USA - CZODoug2_1_08_16fungal (PacBio error correction) | ecosystem: Environmental > Terrestrial > Soil >... | reverse complement strand
CGGAAGTAGACGCCCCGGTCAGCTTTTTTTTTCTTTCGCGACCTGAATCACGCCATCTCCCCGGCGAGGCGATAGTGACCTATTCCTCCCCTATCCACTTTTTCGACGGTCCCCAGCCTGCAGAAAGCGGAAGACGGCTTTCCCCTCCGTCAAGGGAGCATCGGAGGGCGTTCTTCCTGTTAAATTTACCGCCTTGGTCCATCTTTCTTTTAGTTGTCCCAGCCGCCCGGCAAGCGGCATCCGCTCCTGTCCTAAATTTCATCTCTCTATTTTAAGAATAAGCCCTTTGTTTTTTTTTCCTTGACGTTTTCAGGTCGACGGTCTTTTTCCGGGAAGGATGGGACAAGAAATACTCGTGTCCTTTTCCCTTTTTTTTTCCGGTAACGTTAACCTTCCCTTGGCAACCAAGCGCCTCCCCCCAGGGCGTCTACATCATTATCCGCACGTTCTTTCCCCTTTGGACCGTCCGAAACTATCCTTTTTCCCAAACATCGGCGGCTCGCTAGCAGTTTCTCTGCGCTGGGGCGGTGATGCAGGTCAGCCGCCGCTCTCCCCTCTCTTCGATGACCGATCCCTACCTTGTGTGGCGCTTACAACGAGTGGAACGTCTTTCTCCCTTCCCAGGGAAACATACATCTTTCTTAGCCAACGAACACTTGGAACTGCAGGGCCGCGTGAAAACACGTGGACCCGTCTCCACCTTTTTTCATGACCTAGAGTTGGTCGTCTTTTGTCGTAGAGCCGTACGAAGACCCCCCCCCACCACTTTCTTCTTTACGATTGTCCTTGGAGGGCCCGAAAATGTCGACTTCGCCCGTCTCCCCGTTTTTTCTCCTCAGGGAGTTGTGTAAGAATCAATACCTTTCGAGGACAGTATAGGTTCCTCCTCCACTTTCCCCCTTCCCCAGCGGCGATGGCCGATGGTTGTTCGGAAGTCACTCCTTGGCGCGTTGCTCGTCCTTTTTCTTTTACGGCGATAGAGATAGAGAAGGCAGCTTTTTTGGAGTGGAAGGTCTTTCCCTCCTTCCCCTGTATTGCCAAGGTCAGGAAGGGCTTCGACCCTCCCAGTGTGAATAATTTTGGGAACGGGACCTTATGTTTCTTCCCCTCCTCGTGGGCCCAGTGGCTCTCCAAGTCGGCGATGATCTTTTCCCGGTTCGCGGCAGGCGGGGTGCTCGGCGCTTCTTACTCAATAAGACAGTGAGGTTTTTCCAGAACCCCTTTCGCGCGCAGGGTCCCTCTCCCCGAGCGAGAAGAGCCTCCTTTCGGTGGACCGGCGCAGTACGCTCTCCTTGTCTTCCCCCTTCCTCCGCAGAGTGACGAGATAGTTCGCGCACCGCCGCGCTCGTGTTTCCTTCTTCTTTTCCGAGCTGTTGACTTGGCTGCTGTTCCTTCTCTCTTCGAAGAAGGGGAGAAGCCTCTGAGCGCCCCCCGACGCGGCTCGGCCCCCTCCCTCTTTGAGAATCGGCCGTGAAGTGGCGGACGTCTACCCTTTCTCTCGCCGGGGCGACGAGACGTCTTCGAGCGCGTTTTCTTTTTTTTTTCTGGCGCACGGACTCCCTCTTCTTTTTCGAGCGTGGACGTGGAGGTTTGGACGGGGTTTCGGTTTCCTCTCGCGCGCCGGGGAGAAGAGGACCGTCTTCCGGCTAGGAGAAAGGACTCCTCTACTGTTCTTTCACCGTACGTGGAGGAGGAGTCTTTCCCTGTCAGACGATCCTTTTCTTTTTTCCCTTCCCGAGGCGGTCTTCGAGCGAACGATTTTAAGGACTAAGACGACTTCTCTCCTCTTTCGTTGGCTTAGGTGGGCTCCGAAGACGAGCAGCTCGTCTCTTCCGTCTTCGAGAGAGAAGGGCGCCCCGGAGCACGCGCTCAGTGGAGGTCCCGTCGCGGCCCCCCCTCCCTCCGCACGGCCCCTTCGCCGAAGGCGAGCACGCGGCGCCATTGCCGTTTATTTTTCCTTTTCCCCTTTGCATCAAACGACGCGGCGGGCTTTCTTTGCCCGCCGCGTCCGGACAGGATGGCCCCCGCTCTTGAAGGACGCACTCGGGGCGTGCGGCGGACAAGCTTCGCCGAGAGCAACTCCTTCCTTTTCCGCGTAGTCAGGAGGACCTGACCCTCTGCTCCCCCAAATTTTTTTTCGACAACCAGCGGCTGGACAGCAATAAGGGTGAGAGGCGTTTCCTGCCCTTCCTGCACGATGGCCTCGTACTCTGTCCCGAAACAAGGGAAAAAGAGAGAGAGCTCTCCCCCCCCTTTTTCCCCCGCCCTCGTGAACGAAGGCGGAAGTGCCCAGAAAGCTGCGTTTTCCTCCCCTCTCCCCCGTTCGGTAGTTGATTCGAAGGTCTCTTTTTTTCGAGACGCTCACGCGCGCATTAGACAAGCCCCCAAATCCTTTTACCTTTCCCTTCCCTTTCCTCCTCTCTGTTCCCTCGTTTTTGTTTAGAGGATAGTCGCCGCGGAAGAGGACCGGCCTTGGCATTGTTTCCCTTTTCGGCGTCGCGACGACGTCGAATCGGCTTTCCCTTCCGACGGGGCAGTCGATGAGTGTGGTGGATCCCTTCTGCCTTAGTTTTTCGTTACTTTTGCTTTTTGATGATGTCGTGGAAATGGGGTATCCTATCTCTCTGGTCATTGTTTTTCTCTTTTACCCCCCCCGTTTGAGGAGGAATCGACGATCCTTTCTCTGTTTCGCAAAAGAAAGGTGGGATAGGCTATAACCAACCGCCTTTCCCTTTTTTTTCCCCTCCGAAGACTCCGACGTCGCCCGCGGTTGACTCTCGGAGAAGATGTCCGCCTGCCCCTCCCTTTTTCTGTCGGAGAGGCGGGGAAAGATAGTGACCCCTTTTCTTTTTATGAACTTTTCCCTCCTGGCGGAGAGGTACACCCCTTTTCTCCCTTTTTTTGTAAGTTGCGGTAGTAGCGTGGTGAGATCGTCTCAAAGGAGCGCTGCTCTTTTTTTTTTTCCTCTCGTCTCAGATCGAAGACGTAATGCTCTTCTGCCGGTAGAAACTTCCCGCCACTCACTTTTTCTCCCGTGAGTTAGTCCGTGAGCCGAGACGGGAGGGGTGAGCTCGTCTCTCCGCTCTTTCTCTTCTAGTCTGCCGGTAGACAATAAGCCAGCCTCTTCGCGGAGTAAGTCTCCGCTGTCCTCGTTCCTTCTTTATCTCGGACTTTTTCCTCGTCGCCCAGGAGAGCGCACCTCTCTTCCCCCAACAAAGTTAAAGGCGCTTTTTCGTGCGCAGAAGGAAAGGGGGTTCTCTTTTCCTGGCAGTCCCCATTCCTCGGTAGCCCGTCCTCCCCCCCTGTAGCACGTAAGCCTTTCGAGTGCCTCCATCTCCTTCTTTTCCCCTCTTTAGCCGCGGCGGGTGCGCTCGTCTCGCTTCGACTTTGGAGAGCAAGCTCGGGTCTCCTCTTCCTTCACGGCGCGCGTGATAGACATCGCGGCTTTTCCCTTTTTTTCTCGTTGTTGCTGGCTCGTCTATACCGAGGGCTCTACTCTTCTGTCTTAGAGGGAGCTAGTCTCCACTTTTTCCGCTCCCACGAGCGGGGCGCTTTCTCGTCCTTTACCGGAGGCTTGAGTCTGCCGGTAGCCATCAATCTATCCCCAGAAACAGGCGGCGCCCCCCTTTTTTTATTTCCGCGACCGTTTGTCCCCCCCCTCTCAGGCGTCCGACTTTCTTCCCACGAGGGCCTTTTCCTCCGGCCGTTCAAAAACACCACTTTTGAATTGGCAGGTAGGCACACGGTCGGGCCTTCCTCTCTTCCGTGGGGACTTTTTTTTTCTGGCTTACGGAACGTACACTCCGCACCCCCCTTCCTCTCTTCTCGATTTTCTGCGCGTAGCGCCGTACCCTGCAGCACGGTCGAGGCTCCGGCCTTGTGTGCTTCTCCTTTTTTCTTTTTTCCGTTCGGAAACAATAGGAAATCTCCTTTGCCGTGTTGTCGTACCGAGAAGGTCCTCCGCTCTTCCGTCCTTTTCTTTTACCCAACGGCCTTCTTCACATAGGCGACGACTCAGTAGCCTTGGCTGCCCTCTCTTTTTTTGGCCGTCCTGGAAACGGTTCCCCTTGCTGCGTACGGGCTAGACCGACAAGGGTTTGGGAACCATACTCTTCGGAGGCCCAGCTTGCCTCGGGCGTGTTAACGCCGCCCATTTTTCCCTGTTTCCTTTTTCTTGCTCAAGGCCGCACCAGCGAGTTTCCCGTACTGGTCGAATCGCGAATTACCACTCGTTTGGTTAGGTCCTCTTTTTGTTTTCGGCGGCGGAAGTAGACGTCGGTCAGCGGGCTCTCTTTTTTGAGACATGATAACGCCAGTTTCCCGGCGAGGAGATTCGTGACGATGCTTCCCCTTTTTCTTCGGAACCTAGTTCGTGACGGTCCCGCCAGCCTGCAGCACGGGTGAGAGAGTAGCCGGCCATTTCACTTTTTTTTTTTGGTGGAACGTGACGGTAAGGAGGTCTCTTCCCCCGTCAGAGTAGTTCGTGGTACCCTCCTTGTCGTCTGCTTCCTTCCCTTTTTCCCAGACTTGAACGGCACGTTTTCTCTCTTCCTTTTTTTCTCGATACGTGACGACCCAATTTCTTTTTTTCTTCCGCTGCCGGGCCGGATGGGGAAAACGAAACTCCTCTCAGTCCTTGGGCTTCCCGTTAACTCATGACCGGCCCTTCCCTCTTCCTCCTGGCGTCAGGGAGGTAAGCTGTCCGCCTCTTGGATGGACCGTACGGAAACTCCGTTTCCTTCTGCCCCCCCCCCCCTTCGATATCTCGTGAGTTAGAAGTCGGCGCTGCGTTCTTCCCCTTCCTGAAAAGTAGATAGAGAAGATGACCTTCCCTCCCTATTCCGCTTTGTGGCGCTTTTCCCCGATTGTCCTTTCAGGAAGTTTTAGTGGTGCCCCCCTACAATCGCCTCTCCGCTGTTCTCTTCAACTGAGGGAAGGCACTGGGCGGTCTTTTTCCCCCCTCCCGACGATGACCTACGCAGTTGTTTTCTTTTGGTTTCCCCCTTTCTTTTTTTTCCGAAGCCCCCACCGGTGATCATTGTAACCCGAGGACGATTCGTGCTTTTCGTCGACTCGCACCGCCCACGGCCCCCTTTTAAGAAGGGCGTGTGGTCAGCAAATTTCCTACCTCCCCCCCATTTTCCTTTTCAAGATCGAGGAATTCTCGGTTACGCAGTCACTCCCTGAAAACCGACTTCCAAGCGGCCCCCTTTTTCTTTTTGTTCGACGTCACCTCCTAGGGAGAGTGGTCTTTTTCCCCTCCTACTCTTTTCCTGGCTCTCGCATTGCAGCGGGGACGATCTCGGCGTTTCTTCGTCAAGACAAGGCATGACTTCCCCCCCATGGGCCAAGGTCCCCCCTTCCCCCTTCCTTCCTCTTCCTGCCTTTTCTTTTTTTCTTTTTTTCAACAAGGGTTGCTTTTTTTTCGGCAAGACTTCCCCCTTCCCCCCTTCTTCAGGCGCCGCCCCGTCGTACAGACTTCCCCCCCTTTTTTTCCAAGTCCGGAAGGAGGGGGTGCTCCCTTCCTTCTTCTGTTTCTCTCTCAATAAGCCCTGCGTTGTTTCCCGGCGACAGAATTTTTTGGGGAGACGTCGTAGTTCGATCGATCACGAGAGCACCTCCCGGAGAAGAGAATCCGTGGAGAAGAGCGGCCCCTCATGACGTCTTTAACCGCGGATCGGTAGAGAAGTCGTGGGCGCACCCTTCTTCTCCTTCCTAAGAGATGGCGAGCACTCTCCGTGGCGGAGGGTGCTTCCTTTTCGTTCCGCCTGGGCGAAGAGGACGTTTCTTGGAGCGCTTTTTCTCGAAGAGGATAGTTTCTTCCGCGATGGAGAGGCACCCGCTTTTATTTTTCGGACGGCACCGGCAGGAACGAATTGTTTTTTTCTTTTTCTCCGAGGAAGTCTTAGAGCGAGACTTTTTTTCTCACGGACTAAGCGAGGGCTAGTCACTCCTCCCCTCGCCTTTTTGTACGGCTAATGCAGACGAGTGTATCCTTCGGACGTATTAGAGAGAGACTCCTTGTATTCGCGGCGAAAGGGACTCCGCTACTTTCTCTTTCCCCTCCGTGCGCTTATTGGATACCGGAGAACAGGCATTCCTCTTCCTCTTAGAACGAGAGAAAACCGCCCTTTCCCCCCCAGACCCCTCCTCCTTTTCTCCCTCCGTGAACGTTGCGTAGGGATACCGGAAGAGACGCATTCTCCTCCTCCTTCTTCGAGACGAAAGAGAAACCCTCCTTTTTTTTTTTCTTTTTTCTTTCGTCGTGGGAGACGAGAGCACCCCGGCCTCTGCTCCTTCTCATTTTCGCTAGTCTCGCAAGCGCTCGCCTCTACCTTTCCTTTCTTCCCCGGGCATAAACAAAGACGCGGTCTTCTTATCTTTTTTCCCTGATGGCGATGCCTGAAGGACTGTCATTTTTTTTTCTCTAGCAACAGCTTGAGCAGGGCTCGATGCGGGCGGTGCGGACAGCTTCTCCCCCTTTTTTTTGATTCCAGTTGGTGATGAGCCTATCCCACCTTTCTTTTGGACAACGCTCCCCTTTTTTCGATGCAGCGCACGGGGCCCGGCACCTTTTTCCCCCCGGGACCCAGAGAGAGAGAGATAACACCTTTCCCCCCGGACGAGCCGCGTTTTTCCTTTTTTCCCAGAAGCTAGACGATGGCCGCACGCACTTTTCGTGCTCGCAGTCGCGAAATGAAGCAGAAGCCTCCATTCCCCTTCCGGCTTTCGCATTCCCCGGCGGTCTCGGCCGCGGCGAACTATCTCTCTCTTTTCCTCCCTCCCCCCGTTTCTTCTTTTTCCCTCTTTCTCGGAGAGGAAAAGGACTTGGCCTGGTTCCTGGGGCTTCCCGACTTCGGCTCGGCGTCAAGGAGATTCCCTCTGTCCCTTCTCCCTGCATGAGTTTCGTGAGCCATCGCGAGCTTATGGAGCACGTCCGTTCTTTCCTCTTTTCGTGGAAATGCGGGTATAGATCTCTATATGTTCCCCCCCGGTGCCGGCAAAAGGAGAGAATCCTCCGCCTCCCCCCCTCTTTTTTAGAACAAGAATTTTTATCTTGCTCTCACCAAACTGCATCCCTCGTCCTTTCTCCTTCCTTCCTCCGATCGAAACGGAGCAAGCGTTGCTCTCTTTTCGAGGGGCGTCCTTAAGGAAGAGTGTTCCCTTCTCGGGTTCGGACCAAGGACGACGCCCGGCCTTTTTTCCCTTTCCGACTGGAGAGCGTCAACCCCCTCCTTCGCGAAGTCAGTGCGCAGAGAAGCGTAGGGTCTCTGTCTCTGCGATTCTTCTGCGTCGACGAGTGGGCTCCTTTCCCTGAAGTACTAGTCGAAAAGGCGCGTCCCTCCCGTCACGGCGAGAGTGCTCGGCCGCGCTTTCTTTGCGGGTTTGCCGTCTCTCTCGAAGAAGTCCTCGTCGCCCGGCTCGCTTTCTTGCAGAGTAGCACCTCCGCCTTTTTTTTCCGTCGCGGAGTTTTTCCGTGAGACTATCCTCTTCTTTTTTCCCCCTCCCCGAGAATCTCTTCTCCCCCTGGCGCGCGCATCGTCTGCCGTGCACTTCCTTCGCGAGTGATCGAAATAGCGGATCCTCTTTTTTCTGGTGCGCTCTCTAGATAGAAGACTTCCTCGGTTCCTCCCCCTCTGTTCACTTCGTTGCCGTAGCAAGTAAGACCCCCTTCCCTCGCGGAAGCCCTTCCTTTCCGCCGAGCCGCAGGCGGGTTCTCTTCTTTCCTTTCAGACTCCACTCGTCGTCCCCGGCGCAGAACGAAGTTCTTCTTTCTTTAAAGTAAGGAGAGAGTGCTTTTCGCATTCCTTATACCCCTTTTCAGGGAGGTGTTCTCTTCTTATCTACCGATCTGCTTCCTCTCTTTCGCTAGTCTACCTCGCTTAATGAGGCCTATGCGCTCGTCCGCTCCTTCTTACAAGGCGCGTCTTTTTCGCCCCTCAATTCCTCTGAGACCTGTTCCCCTCCAACAGGCGGAGGAGGCCGGTCTCCTTTTCTCCCGTGTAAAAATGTTGGGATTTCCTACTTGTCGGCGGACGGAAGGGCCCACGCTTTTTTCCTTCATGAATTTCCCCCCCCCCAACTGCACCCTGTTGAACTTGCAGGCGGCACACGTTTTCCTTTTTTTCTCTTTCCTCGAAGCCTTTTTTCGTTTTTTTTTTTACAAAGGCCTTGCTTACTCCCCCTCCGACACCTGGACCTTTTGCCTGAGATCGGCCGCTGCCTGCGCGAGCTCCGTCCCGCCGCACGTTCTTTCGAGGATTGGAGGAGTAGATCCAAAGGAACGCTTTCCCCCCCTCGGCCATCGGAAGATGGAAGGATGTTTTTCATTTTTTCCTTTTTCTGTACGAGATCTTCCTCCCGCGCGTTTTACTTGGCTGTAGTGATTGCTGACAAACTCTCCTTTTTCTTCCCTTTTCGTAGGGGCGTGGCGCGTGCGAGTCGCTTTTTCTCGTCCTCCCGTGAAATGATACTTCCTATAAGCGGTTCCCAGAGACCAACGGCGAGTTTCTTTGCTGCGTATCGGGAGGGTTTTTCCCCTTCCCCCTTAGTGCCGTCCCTCATTTTTGGCCTTCAGCCCCAGCGAGAGGCGAGGCGGTTTCCGGCAACGTACTTTAGAAATAGCGCTTCACTCCTTTTTACTTTTTTTTTCTTTGTTGTTCTATCCGCGGAAGTAGACGCGGTCATCGGTCCTTTTCCTGCGGCGAGAATGAATCAAGCACTCTCCCCCCCACCGGCGGAGGCGACTTTCTTTTTTTTTTTTCGATGGGTTCCCCCCTGAGGAAAACCGTAGTTTCGGACCCTTTTCCTCCCCGCAAAGAAAGGCGGAGTCCTTCCTTTTCAAACGACGAAGGGCTGCCTCTTCTTCTTGCAGGTCATTTAGTTTAACGGGACCGCCGTGCATACCCTTTCGAGTAGTTAGCTGGTCCCCATCTGCTCTGCGACCGGAAAGAAACTTGCTTCTTTCTTATTAATAATTAATACGTTGTTGTTGTTGAGGATCCCTCAATTTCGGTTAAGGTCGCCGTCGTCTTTCTTTCTTAAACCCAGCCCTACTCACGGCCCCCTTTTCCGGAGGTACAGGTAACCTCTTCCTTGCCCAACGCCTCCTCGATGAGACATTCGGAGTCATGCTTTCCCGTGATGCAAGGCTGGATTTTTTCAACTTAGGTTACTATTTTCCAGGTTCCTCGGGCACGATCGCCTCGCCTTTCTTCCTTGATGCAGGGGTATGGAGCGCTCGTTACCCGCGTCTTTTTTCTCTACGTCTCCTTATCTTCTACGACAAACAACTACCTCCTCTTGTGGCGATAAAACGAGTGGAAGAGAGAGTTTCGACCCATCTTTTTTCTCCCCTAACTCGCCTTCCGCTGTTGCGCCTTCCCGAAAAAATGGGCAAATTCGGGACTCCCTTTAACACGCCCGAGACTCCGCCCTCTTCTTCACTAGTTGGTCGTCTGGTCAAAACCGTTTTCTTACTCTTCTTCCCCCACGATGATTCATTGTAACCGAGGTCTCTGACAATGTCGGATAGAAAAGCCTCCCACTTCCTAATTTTCTCGTTTTTTCCGTTCGTTTTTGGTCGCAATCACTACAGCCAAGTAAACCGCCTGGTACGCCTTCTTTCCCCGAGTAAGCAGGAACGTCAACCTGAACCCCTTCCCGACTGTTTCGGAGTACCTCCTGGGCGAGTGGATCCCCTTCCTTCCCTCTCCTTTTTTTTTCTGGTACTCCGCCGCGCGGCTCGTGCCGATCTCGGCTTGCGTCCGTGTTTTTTTCCCTTTCGTCAAGACAAGGCATGAAGCCATTTCGCCAAGGTGAACGGCCCTGTGCTTCCTCTTTCCTTGGATTTGCATTTCCCTGCCCAGTCAAAAGGGTGCTTTGTTCCTTTTTTCTTTTCCTCGTAAATGCAATAGTGGGCAGTAGTTTCCCTTTTCTTCCCCAAGCATTGGTACAAGGTTAGAGGCAGGCGGGGTCCCCCTTTTCCTCTGAGTGTCTCATCTCCACTTAAGAACTGACCCTTAAGAAGAGTGAGAGAGACATTTTTTCTTCCTTTCTTTCTCTGCGAGGAGAGGCCCTCTTCCTTCTCTTTTCCCAGTCCTTTTGGAGTGTGACGAACGCGGCCTTCCCTCCCCCACGAAAAGAGTAAGAGATATTCCCCTGAGAGAAAACTCCGTCCTCTTTCTTCTCCCGCCCGATGGGCTATCAAGAGCGCACGTGACGTGGCGTTCTTTCTCTTGTGCGAGAAGGGGAGAAGAGAGTTCTTTTTTTACCTAGTCGCACACGAAGAGGTCTCTTCCCTGGAATACCTCAGATGTCTGTATCCCTTTCTTTTTTGAAGTGGAGGGAAGGCGATACCGGGGGGCCTGTTAGCTCGAATGGGGCGGACGGGAGTCCTCTAATTCCTTTCCGAAGTGGATAGGAGACTTCCTTCGAGGCACGCGCGACGTGACGTGTTTTTCGGACTTCGGTTTTTTTTTCCGGGGAGCAGAGGATTTTCGCGACCCGACGAGGATAGGAGAAACGGACCTCCGCTCTTCCCCGAGCGCAGTGCGTGGCGTAGTGGTCCGCAGACAGCATTGCGCTCCTTTTTTTTTTTCTTTCCGAGCAGAGAAGAGAGAAAAAACTTTCCTCCCGCGCCGGCGAGAACGCTCTGCTCCCGGAGTTTTTGCTTACCGGGCCTACGAGCATGGCGCGAAGGGGCGACTGTCTTCCTCTTCTTTTTTTCTCCTCAAAATAGGAGAGAAGACGATTTCTCTCACCGACGCTGATAGGAAACGTCTTAGGCCTCAGCCCGGCGGCGCCTCGTGACTTGTGGAAGAGAGAAGGCGGCCCCTTCCCTTTTCTTCCGTGGTAAGAGTTGTTTTCTTCTTTTTCCCCCCTCTGGCCTGAAGGAAGCACTCGGTCGTTCTTGCCTTTTTCGAGCAACTTTTCCGGCTAGTGAGCGCGTTTTTTTTTTTCTGTAGATCCTGCGAAAGTGACGATTTCTTTTGAGAGCTATCCCACCTTCTTTGGCGTAAAACACCCCCTCGTCCCCTCCCCTGGGGACAGATGCAGGGCCACCTGGTTGCCCGGCACCGATGGCTCGTATGTCCCGCCCCACTGTCCCTTTTTCTTCCTAACATATAAAGAAAAGAGAAGACGATGAAAGAAGTCTACTTCTTCCCCGCATTTTCTCAAATGATCTTCCCTGTCCTGTCGCTGCTAGCATTCTGCTACATTTTCCTCTTTCTTCCTTTTTCCACGAGAGCATCGCACAGAACAAGGC
>Ga0179593_1489158_pt1 | contig 11269 bp, 12 predicted proteins | sample CZODoug2_1_08_16_FD_185931 | JGI IMG/M metagenome (GOLD analysis project Ga0179593, IMG submission 185931) | Vadose zone soil fungal communities from Angelo Coast Range Reserve, California, USA - CZODoug2_1_08_16fungal (PacBio error correction) | ecosystem: Environmental > Terrestrial > Soil >... | reverse complement strand
GCAAAGGAACCACCCCCCCCCGCTGGCATCGACGAACAAATGGGCCCCTCTTCCCACAATAAGAATGACTGTGATGCTCACAGCGGATCCTTTTGCTTACTCTTTGGGACCCAAAAGGGAACCAGATTCCTTCCGGTTTCCAAATCCCCCCTGCGAAGTTTTTCCCTTTCCGCGATTGTCACGCTCCCTTCCCTCTGAAAACTTTCAAGCGAGTGAATTTGACGCAGGTGGTGCATACCTTGCACCTTATCCGATTAAGATGGATGCTTTCCCCCATTTAAGAGACCGGGAAGTCTATCTGCCGCTGCCTCCTTCAGCCCTAGCCCAGCTGCCCGAAACCCAAGCCTTTTCCCTCCTTATTTTTTGGTTTTGTTTTCGAGTTCATGATCGCCCCGCAACAAAGAAGCACATGTCCCTTCCGGTTTCACTCGTTTGTCCTACAGCATTTGTCATTGGGGACTTGGTGGTTACCGTAATAGCTCCGTCTCTTTTTGCCCAGTTTGGTTTATTTTCAGCGGTTTTCCCCCCTCCTATTTTGTAAAAACTTCGGTCTGGATCGCTGTTTGATCCAGCAGTCCGGCTCGTCCCACACCTTTGGGGTTTTTTAGATGTTTAGTTCCTTCCTCCCCGTCGGCCGCGCGTGAGCCCCCACCCCGCGATTCTCTTTTAGTTCACCCGGTCATAAGAAGGAGCATTTTGGATTTTTTATGGCGAGTTGTTTCCGGTCCGGTGAGTGGGCACCCGTGTATTTCATCGGTCACCGCACCGGCGCCCTCTTTGAGTCCCAGTTCTTCTAGCAATCCCCCATTCCTGATTATTTTAAGGAGTTCCACCACCCCACCGATCGGAGCGTTTTTCTTGGTCTCTCTAACTGGAGGTTGTACTTCACCCGTAATTATTTTTTTTTTCGGGTGCCTTTTCTTAGCTCCCATTTCCTCCGTTTAAATAGGGCCATCCTTCCTAGGTATCCTTTGAATTGCGTGAAACGGTCGTCATCATCGACTTTTGAACTTTTTTTTTCGGATTAGGGTAATAGCTTGCCTTCACTTCATAGTCTTTTTCCGCGCTAGATATGCGCCCATCCCCCCAGTGACGGCTCAAGCTATACTTCTTTTCTGAACGAGATTCCCCTTCCTTGAATTTCCCCCTCTTCACAGACTAGTCTGTTCCACCACGTCAGCGTCAAGTTGGTCAATCCCCCTCTTGCACACCCCACCTCGAACCCCGATCTTGCCCATTAGTTTCCTCTCACTCCTTGCTTTCCCAATTTTGAGAAAGGTGAATCGGCTGCGAGATGGAATCAGCGAACGTTCTAGCCCCATATATTCCAAATCAAAGCGGAGAGATCTCCCCAAGGGCTGCCCTATGATGATCCACAAGGATGACATGTGATCACTCTTCTTCTGCGGCTGTAGTTTTATCATTCCCCCGATAAGATAAGAGGTTCTCCAGGGTCAGTTGTTATTGGCAATTCGTCCAGTTCGGATCTTAGAATATTTAGGAGACAATGTCGCTTTATCTTCTTCCTTTGTTTTTCTCCTGTAGTTTTTTTTGTTTTAGAGCGCGATCGTTGTATCCATTGCCCGGCATTTTTATCTTCGCCTCGTCGGGAAGACGACAGCCATTTTTCCCCCCATAATCAGCCATCTGCCGCTGCTCGAAATACAGGCGTCCTTTTCTTTTTGAGGAGATACCTCTTTCCAGCACAGCCCCATTTGGGATGTTGTTTTCGCTGCTGGCTCTAGTTTCCCAGTTACAAAACTTTTCTCTCTCTTCCGGTTGTTCCTGGAATTTTTTCCATCCTCACAATCCTCCCCTCTGCCGGCAGCCTGTTCGAGTCACTTTTTTTCCTACGGCCGATTTTTTTATACGCCGCACCTTCTAAGAATTCGCGTTTGACGAGCCCTTTTCTTTCAGAGCAGGGTCGGGGTTTTTTCTTCTTTCCCTCTCTTCTTTCTTCCAACTTCAGCTGATCACTTTTCGGAGGCCTAAGGAAATCGTTAATAATCCCCTTCCTCTTGGAATTGGCGCCTTATCTCGTATTGATAGAGGTATTTTTTTCCTGATGTTTTTCTTTGCTGGAATCGGAAGTCGCGTGACCTACCTGTTGGGACCCGCTTTTTGCGGCGGTTTTTTTTTCGAGCGTCAGGATTCCCCCTGACCCCCGAGATGCCGCATGTTCCCCCCTTCTTCCTTTTTCTGGAGCAGGTTTTTCCAAATCATTCAAGACCTTGTCGCCGGCTATGAAACATTTTCCACCAGTGGACTTGTCTCTTCCTTTGATCATACTGGCCTGGATGTAAGAAAGAGAGCTCTTATCCCCCCCCCTTTTTTCCTTAGTTATTTTGCAGTAAGTCTCACCTAGGGAACCGGGCGATAACTCCTTCCCTCCCCTTCGATTCAAAGATCACGAATCCCAGTTCTTTTTATGTTTAATTCTTTCCACTGACGATAGTCCTATGCATAACTCACGAGACGAAGCGACCGAACAGTTTATACTGTTTGTTAAACATCCTTTCTTGGAAGTTTCTCTTCCAATCATTGCTTCTTTCAGACATAACTTCGCCCTTTTTCAGAACATTTCCCCCTCGCATCTTGTCGTCCCGCGAATCATTTACCCCAGATGTGCGGTCTTTGTTTTTCCGCATTCCATCTTGCACATCCTTTTGTCTGAGGTTGGATCCGCATCGATTCAAAATGGTCCCTTAGGTCCGCAGGGTGCCTTCGGCTCCTGCCCCTCTTTTTTTTTCAATCTGTCCCTTCTTTCCCCAAGATATTGTGTACTTTTGGACTTTCTCGAATGCACCCCTCCCTCTTAGCCTCAAACGCTTATAGATGTATAGCCGATGGTCTCGGGGATAGCTGGCTTAGCAGGCTATCCCCTGGATTCATCTTGGGCCTTCGATATAATATATTTTTTCCCTCCCCCTTTTTTTGTGTTAATCCGCACAGAAGGAGGGTTGTAAATCCAGGTCGATGCATCCCATGTTGAACTACCGATGCAGCATGATTTTGCATCCACCTCCACTCTATATTTTGCGGAGTCTAAGTTTTTCTTTTTTCAAAGTTAGGTGAAACTTTCCATCCCAATTTGAAGATTTGAGAAGCGGAGTTTATTGACGCCGAAGTGCCCTTCCATGGGCAGCGTACCCCCTGCCATAGATTCCTTAGGCCCCCCTCCCCTTTTCAGCTGTGTCCAGATTGGATGAATACAAAGTCCCAACATTGAACGGCATCATCCCTTATTCTTACCTGAACCTGTAGGCAGGTTTCTGTCTTTCCTTTCGGGAATTACCAACCCACTTGTTGGCTCACAGGACCTTGCTCTTCTTCTTTTTTCTGCCCTGTGAAAGACAGATTGCTGTCCGATGCTAGTGCGGGCATCTAATCGATCTTCGTTGCCTCAACTAAGACAGATTTCGTTTGTCATCGAGGCCTTTTGTGATCACTCTCCTTGTTTTAAAAAGACGTGCTCGCGTGCCCCCCTCACGCATCAATTATGTTGCGACATTTGAGTACAAGGAATGGTCCATTTCCCCTCTCCTATAATAATAATAAACCCTGTAATAGTGTTGGCCTCCCTTTCTTCCTTTTTGGAACCTTTCCTATTTTAGTGACCAATCCCCCGTCCTTCCGAAAGCGTTGCGCGCTAGTGCGCTTTTTTGGCCTTTTTGCTCTTCAAAACCGACGACCCCCGCCCCTCTTTCCCCCAGTTTTCCCCATTCTTTGACGGAGAAAAAGTCTCCTGAATGCAATTTCTTGCATGAGTGAAAGCGATCAAAGAGATTCCAAGTCCTTAATTTTAGTCTTCCACAGATTATGCCGGGGTTGGTTGTGGGGTGGGGGGGGAAATTCCTTTTTCCTCAAGGCCAAGCTTAGTTCGCCTTTCATGCCAACCCCTTTCTCCCCCCCCCCACACCTTTTAACCGGAAATTGATGTAACCACGTTTCGTGCCTCCCTGATACCCTATTCTTCCGTGCGGAAGAGGATAAAACCATTCCTTCCTTAATGGTCACTACGAGACCATGGCGGAAGATGGCCTCTCTGTGATAGTTTTTTATTATTTTAGTCCATACCAACCCCCCCTTCCCGGCGCTCTAATTACAGTTCTATGCGCAGCAAGACATTAGCCAAACGCGCTGGTTGTCTTTTTGGGAAACCTCTCAGCCCTCCCATCCCCAGGCAGCGATTCCCTCCCCTGCTCTTGCGGGTTTTTTTTTATGCTTTGTGAAAGACCCTTGATTCTTCGTCATCGCTGGCAGTCGCCCAAGATCCGATCTCTTGCATTTTCTCACAGGCGAATCTTTTTACATACCCCCCGACCCCAACGCAGACGATTCTGCCCTTTCTCCCCCGGCACCTCTCTCCGGCAATACGCCTTGCTCATCTTCCCGATCCGCTCCATCTTTGTTGTTCGTCGATAGGGAATGGTTGGTTCCCCCTCTCTTCCCAATCCTTCCCGCAGAAATACTCTGACAGCATGGTTTTAATCATTCAAGGTCCCGATTTTCCCGGTGCAGATTCTATGTGGAGTTTATTCCCCCCCCTTATTTCTAGCCGAGTTAGATGATTTACAGATAACCTAAGATGAAGGTGGGTTGGTGGGGTGGTGGGGTGGGTTGGTTCCGTCCCCAAGGGTGCAGGCAATCTCTTTCCTTCCATTTCCCTATCCCCAGATTCGCTTAGTGGCAATCACTATACCAAGCCCGATTCTGATCTTTTTCCCCCAGAAAGCGACATCCCCCCCCCACCAGTCTTACCACGACTGTACATTAATTCGATCGGGCAAACCCTCCCTTTCCATCAACTATGTGAATGGAAGATCACTGATGTCCTCCCTCACATCTCCGTTTGCTGGCTGTGTGCAGTAGGCCGTCACAACTAAGAAAAAACTTTCCCTCGAGTGATTTATGATTGTCAGCAAACTCAAAGAGATCCGCTGCGTCCCCTTTTCTTGACACGCGGCCCAGTATCGAATCTCCATATATACCAACCCCCCTCCCCTCCCCTTGGCTAAAACCCCGGAATTCTCGAAGGTCCCGAAAACCGAGCCCGATCGTGCAAGTGCGTTTTGTTTCCCCCTTCCGACCGGAGCATCATTGACTTGCTCATCCCCGAACTGGCCCTCCCTCCCCCCCTGCAGGTAGCTTTTGTTTTACGATCAGGACTCTCCCAACCGATTTCGCCGGTCCAACCCTCCCCCGGTCCCGACCGCCGACTAGAACTTCCCACCCTTCCCCCCCCCGTCGTCTTCTTCTTTTGACAGACCGCTACTTCGCTCCTCCGGTCCCCCTGCCGCCTTTAGTTGATGGCCCCCTCGATAAACCCACTTTTTCAGACCTTTCTTTAAACGGAATACCCCCTCGCGACAAGTTTAACAGGCTTGTTGTGCATATTTTCTTTTCCACAGAATTAAGAAGCCCCTCCCGGAGCACGGCAACCTACACATGAAAAAAGCGTGAATCAAGCCCCGCTTCTACATTAAGGGGCTCCTTGATTTTATAATTTCACTGCTCACCAGTCACCATTTTCCACGGATGTTTGAGCGTCTACGAACAGAGGCTTTTTAATTCGAATAGATTCTTTCCCTTTTTAGTCATCTAAAAAGCTTCAGCCTGAGGTTAAATGCCTTTTCCCAAAACCCGTCACCGCCTAGGGATGCTAGGGGTTCGTTCGATACGTCCCCGTTATTGCAAAATTTTTCTCCCTTTAGCGCGTCTTTTAAAACTCATTCACTAAATTTCACCTCTTTCACATTGCCCCCATCCGCGTCTGCATCCTCCCCCCCCCCTTTATGATTTTGTCATCCTATTTCCTGCCATTTTGCTATCATCGAGGACGTGTCGCAGATTTCATCTCCCTCCGGTTGTTTATATTTACCGCACGAAACCGCCCCTTAAGCTACGCAACCCCCCATGTGCAGGCTTCTTCACAATCAGAAATTGATGATTTTCTCCCTGTGGATTGCATCTGCCTTCTCTGTCCGCTTTCAAATGGGACCGTCTCTTTTTCCCCCTCCCGCTGAAGGTTCGCCCGTTTCGTGACTTCCGTCGCCCCCCTGAAACCTCTCACACTTTTTTCTCTCTCATTGCTGTGGTGAAGACGTTTTCAGGGCCTGGTTAAGTTAAGCGAACGGGATAATCATCCCCTTATGTACGGCCAAGAAGTTCAGCCAGGGATGTTCCTTTCACCCTCCCAACCTTTCAGCCTATGGTGGCCCCTGGTGTTCGCCGGAGTTCATTCTGTCATTCAAAAGAAGCCCAGGATTACATCCTGGTGCCTTATACCTGCATTTTTTCGTATCTGTTTTCTGGTTGACTTCCCACGCAGCCCGCCGTTGCTTTGCATCTTTTTTTTTTTTTCCCGCTCGAAAAATCCTTCCCTTGTAGGCGGATTTGGTTTTCTTTTTCCTTTTAAAGACCGTCCAATGGAGGTCTTCCTTTTGTCGGAACCCCCCCCTTCTCGGAAACGCCCCCCAAGAAGATCCTAGTTATTTTTAAAGAGGTAATCCCGCGGTCTTGCTTTGTAACGGGAGAGTCGCCTCTCCTATTCCGTTGAGTGGCGGATAGTTTTTTAGATTTATACGTTCATCTGCAAGCACCGGTGCACAGGCAGTAGTAGGGAGCAGTTCCGTTCCTCTCCAACAATTCCTTTTCTGGGAATACTGGCCCCCTTCCTTTACAAAACTCTACGATCTTCTTCTATGTGTCGTTGACCTGTGCCCCCCCCCGCCGGTTCTATAAAGAATCTTATATTTTTTTCGACCGTACGCTTCTTCGCTCTCGCGCGGGGCAATGCCCCTTGCCCTCCCTCCCCCCTAGAAGATTTTTTGAGTTTCCCAAGAGGTCCTAACTGGTCGTTCGCAGGTTTTGATAGGTAACCCCCTCTTCATCGATTAATATTTACTATGTTACGAACGCTTCCCTCGGGATTCTTCAAAATCATTGAGCCTCCCCTTCGAGTTGCTACGTATTATTGACCGCCCTCTCCCCCCCCACTACACTATTCAAGATAGTCTTGTCCCAGAACAGTGATGGTTTTTCTTTTCCTTTGCACCCCCAGGAGAGTCAGCAGTTTGGTTCTTAAAAACGACTGTGCATTCCCCCCGGAAGAAATTTTTCACTTTCACGCATGGTAATGCAACAAGTCCCAGTTTCATAGATTTCTTTTTTCCGGGAAAAATTCCGAGGTCTCCAAGAGCCCGTTGGCTTCCCTTCCACGCTTGCTATCCATTGAACCACCTGGAGTTTATGTATAACAGCTTCCCAAAAGGAGGGGATCCTCCTCCTCCTTATTTTTTATCTCCACCATGACCTATTCATCTTAGGGTGTACCCCCACCACCAGAGGTAGGGCGGACTTTTTTTCCTCCGCCGTTTTTGAAATTCTCTCCCTCTTTAGGGGACATGTCGACTTATCCTGCGTCCGGTTGTCCTCTTTGTTCTTTCATCTCGCTTTTATTAATGAGGAATAGTTTCTTAGATGCAGGCGATGCTTCCTTTCCCTCTGTTAAGTTTTGAGTTGAACTCATCATTTTGAAGCTGCGCTGGACCCTCCCGGAGGCCTTTTGATTCGGTCCCTTTTTTTCCCTTCTTTCAGATCCCGTAAACCGAATTTTCTTGAGGTTTCAGCTTCGGCTGGCCAGGGCTTTTCCTCTCCGTCCCCAAAATTTTCGCTCTTCCCAAGGTTTCCTTTCTACCCTCAACCCCAGATTACAATTCGAAATAAGGTCTTGGTCAGAGTAACACCATCCTAGGGAAGCACTTTTCTTTTTTTCCTCGCCCCCAACTCTCTAAGAAGAGTTGATGCGGCACTGATTTGTCATGTTCCAGATGATTTTCTGGACGGGTTTTTCTGAAGCGCCATTTTATTTTTTTCCCTTCATCTATGCTCCTTTGAGAGACGGACGCCTTACTAGCAATAATATCCATTCCCCGTACGCCTTGCAAACGGCCGGCTCGCCTTTGCTTGTTCTTATCTCTCTTCTAGGAGAACTTCCTCTTTCTCTCTAATGCTTCTTTCTCCCTTTTAAACTGTTGGGGAGCATTGAAGAAGTGATTTTTGTCTAGAGAGATGCAAAATCCATGCACATGAGTCAACTCCTTGTAGAAGGGGGCGTCCGGTTTTTTCTCATCGCTTGCCCCTTTCCCTTATATGAAGATATTACAAAGAGTTTCATTATGATTCTGAAGTTTCCATGAGGCGGCCCTCATTTTAAGAGAGTCCTAGCCCCCCCCCTTCCCCCATGATCTTTCACTTTCTTTTTAAGCTAACGTCTTTAAACGTCGCTTAAATGCCCCTTCATGCGATGTACAATCTCTCCTCCGTCCCCCTCGCCCAAAGTACCTGAGCCCATCGATATTAGGTCTCCTCAGCTAACCAGGCGTTCCCCGTTTGCGTCTCCAGTGCCAACTCCTCCTTCCGGTTTGTTTTCGACTCCGGCACAAATGGCCATTGGAATTCTTCCAGCCTCCCCCTTCTCCTCCACGTGCCTACATTTAAGCCTCCTCTTAGACCGGAGACTGTACCAGACTGCCGGTATGTTGGCCGGTGGTTGGATGCGCCATAAATCTGCAACCCCGCGGAGCCTTTTCTTGAGGTTGGTTGATCAGATCTCACATTTAATGGTCCCACCGCCCCACGTCCGGTTTTGCCTCGCCTTCCCTTCTCTGAAATCCCTATTGTACGTGGAATGCCCCCCCCTTCCCTGGAACCCCGCCCCCTTCTCATTTTCCCCGTCGCTCGGGTCTGGTCCTCGTCAGATCGTCATGTTCTAGTTTCGAGCTGGTTTTTTTTCCCTCCCTGGCCATTGCCTGGATGAAGACCCGGTATCTTGAGCAGAGATTCTCCTTCCTTTGTGTTGCCTCTCTTAAAGACCCGGCGGGTTCGTTCCTCAGGTTTCATGGCCAGATCCCCAGCATGAAGATCGCGATCCAAAGCCGGATCTTTCCTGTTTGCTTGAGGATGAGCTGTTCTTGTTGCCGTAGAGTGGCACTTTTCCCGCCCCCCTTGCCAAGCACCAGACGAATTCCAATTACTTTTGCTGGCTGCAGCGAAGGCTGAATTGCGTCGTGAAACCTTGTGCCCCCTCCCCCCCTTCCTTATCTGAATTCTTTTTGGCAAGATGGATTTTATCCCCCTTCCCTCCCATGACGTCATCATCTTTTTTGACCCCGTTTTTTTTTTTCCTTTACTGGTCGGCTTTTCCGCTCGAGTGATCTTTACGAATCCCATCCAATCTGATTGCTCAGTCCCTCCCCTCCCAAAGAAATTCTGCTGGCTTTCTTGAACAATTTACTTGAAGCTTTCGCTGGGATTGCCCCCTGTAATGATTGGTTCTTTTTTTTCTCTCGGCTGTGCAAGTAACTCGGATTTTAAGAGTTGGAATCGCCCGCCCCTTCCCGGATTCAGCGACTGCCTGAAGGGACGCTTCACTTGAATAAAGTTGGCTGGTGCTCACTCTGCGGACCCCTTTTTTTCCCCTTTTCCCTAAATTCCGCAACATCGCCGACCAAACTTCTTTTTCCTTTGGAAGACCTTCCTAGCCTGTTTCTTCACCCCTTTTCTTCCGATGTAGCCCAAAAACAGGGGACCAGCCCCTCTACGAAAGAGTCTTGTCCCCTCGTGCCTTTTGTTTTTGTGGCATATATCTCCTCTTTAAACAACGACGCCAACGCCTTTTGCCTTCCCCCAAAGGTTCGGTTCACTCCCTCCATCTCCGCATCCACGGTACACATCTCCAGAGATTTGGACCGAGCCCGCTCCACGGCGTTCCTCTCCATAGGACGTGGGAGTTTTCCACGATTCTATTCCTCCCTCAAGTCGATCAGTCGGGTTGATCGGGGGGGAGACCCCCTCCCCTCCCCAACAACATGAAGAACCTTCCATTATGGATTTTTCCCCGCCGTTCTGCTTCCCCAGAATTACCTCGGCCGCGGATACCCCCCCCCAATACTAATGGTCAACCTTGTGACGTCTTCCTCCCTTTCCCGGTTTAGCTTCCTTTGTCTGCTCGGATGGTGTAGCCCCAACCTTGCCGATTAGTTTTGGGATCTCGTCCGACCCTTAGCACGAACCCACCGCAGACACCTGTTCGGCTTTTATTGTTCCCTTCTCATTCTCCGAAAAGCCACACTTTCGACGAGTTTCATCCCGGCTCTCTCTGTGTTCCCATTTTCACAGCTGAATTCTGTATTCAGCATCAGGGGGACCTTTGTTTTTCCGACCTTCCATCAAACGGCGATCGCTTCCCCCCCTTAACCGGCTTTGCGGCGAAACAGGCTCCTTGTTACAGTACCCCCAAATTGGTAAAGCCCCCCTTTTGATTCTCGGCCCCTCTCGCACCGCTTGGCACCTGCTTATCTGATAGGCTTTGGCCTAATCAATAAGCCCTCTTCCCCCTAAAGTTTCTACCCTCATTTTTGCCGCCGTTGAATCATCTCCCGGATGCCTTTTTCCTTCTTATACAGTGGATGGCAATCCCCACTTAGACCTTTCGCCCCCCTCATTAGTTGTATTTTTCTCCGTCCCCAGCACGTTTCTCAGTAGAACCAATGGGTTGTGCCCCCCTCTCCGGATGCTCGGCAACTAACAATGCGGCCGCTTTTCTGGGCAGTAGTTAACGATTCCCCCCTCCCCCTGAGCTTCAAGTTGGTAACCAGACTCGACATTCCCCCCTTCCCGGTCTGTCCAAGATTGTCCCCCCTCCCTCCATTGGTAGTGTCCCCCACTAAAACCCGGGAGCACCCCCCCCTCTGAAAGGCCGGATCAATGGTTTTGCATCTAAAGCGCGAGATGGTCAGCATTAGAGGTCCATCTCCAGCGCCTGAGATAATCCCTCACCCGGATTACCCACGGACCAGAGGTAGTGATGACCCGTTCCCACTTTTTTTCCCAACTTCACCTTCTCTAGGGCTGATGTGCCTTTCCCCGGCCAGACCTTGGACGAAGCCCGTCCAACCTAAACTCCCGAATGGATTCTGACCTCCCCCCTTTCGGTAGCTCCTCGTCCCTCCCCCAGAAAACCGCCCATGCCTCGATCGTGACATTTGTTTTGGAACGCCCCCCTTCCTCCCTCCCTCCTGATGGAATTGATCAGTCCCTGGAACAGAATCGACTGATATTGGGTCTTACTAGCCGGCATTCCGCCAGCTCCACGGGACCCTACGGCTTCTACAGAAGACCTCCGCCAAAGCAACAGCTCCTTTCTTACCCCGGCGGAATAAATTAGACACCCCTACCTCTGAGGCCTCGCCCCACCCCCCCTCCC
>Ga0179593_1702918_pt1 | contig 11270 bp, 12 predicted proteins | sample CZODoug2_1_08_16_FD_185931 | JGI IMG/M metagenome (GOLD analysis project Ga0179593, IMG submission 185931) | Vadose zone soil fungal communities from Angelo Coast Range Reserve, California, USA - CZODoug2_1_08_16fungal (PacBio error correction) | ecosystem: Environmental > Terrestrial > Soil >... | reverse complement strand
TGGCTGTGTACTCGATGCGCCTTCGTTTCCTTTTGAGACCTTTTCGTAATGGATTTCATCTTAGTTATTTCCGACCCCCGTGACTCTTCCGTGCCCTTTGCTGAAAGGCTGGCTCTCACAGTGAATTTGGACCTCCCCATTGGAACATTCTCTTTGGGGAAGGTGAGATAAACCCCGATACTTGCAAACCTGGGCTCTCCTAAACTTCCAACAATAGATTTTTTTCTTCTATGGCTTCGTGCCGAATCTTTCTCTTTCCCCTATTGGGAATACCCCTTGTCGATGCCGTTCTGGAGTGTTTTATCTTGTACTTTTTCTGCGCAGTCCTAGCAAGAAGCGCGTCCCATATCGTGACTGAAACCTTCCGGAGTGTTTTTGAATGGAAGCTGAGTCGCTTGGCCGTTTTCAGATAAGCCTTTTTATCAGATTTTGTTTTTGGTTTTTTGCGATGCCTGGTTGTTTCTTCACCTTTTTTGATCGTCTGTTTCATTTTGATTTAATGGCTTGTTGCTCCAGGGATTTGCTTGGATAGGATCGGCGTACATCCCGTGGACTCCGGTGCTTTTTTTTCCCTCAAATACCGGTCTTTTTCCGTTCTAAGCCTTCGGGTCCATTTCGCACAATTTCCGCAACTTCAACTTGTCTGTGCTTGTAGGGACTCTCCGAACTTACCGTTTTTTTTTCTTAGTGTCTTTCCTTTTTGTGAGGCGGCTGACCCTTCTTCGAATGTGATCCCTTTCCCCCCCTAATCGGGTTTTCGGTCTCACTTTCGAGTCTGTTCATTGCCGAAAAAACCCAGTCGTAATTTCCCTTAGTAAGAATTTTACCCCGGACAATTTGTCCCTCCCGGAGCGGTCAATGCTTTTCCTTTGCCCTTTTTTTGCGTCTCCTTTTTCCTTGGTCGAGTCGAAGGACCGCCTTTTTTTTCCAGCCCTTTTTTCCGTTTGACCCTCGTCCCTCGTTGTCCTTTTGGTCAAGAACGCGTGCCCGCCTCACTACGCAAGGGTCTCCTTTTTCCAACAATTTCCCGCGTTTGAAGCATCGAATGCGTTTCCCTGGACAGCTCGACCCTCTGAAGAGATTTTTTTGGCAAGACGAAGAATCTAGAGCGCACGAATCTCTGTAAAAATTCCTCCTTCTCATTGACAGATGTCTTGTGGTTTTCCCTCCTTTCCCTTCCGAATTGAGACCGTGATCGCTATGTGCTCTTTCATCACGGCCCCCCTTCGGGCGCGTACCTTGTTACACCATAAGAGCTGCTTTCGATTCCCGCGTTGTGCTCGCTCTGGAAGTTATCCCCCCTTGAAAAAGAACGTTTGCATTTAATCCGCATTGCCCCCTGATACCGGCGGAACGAGTGGTTGCTTCTGACGAGCCTTTACCTTAAGGACGCCTTTTTTTTTTTTCGCCTTTTCCCTTTCTCTGTGTCGCTGCGCCGGTTCACGGTTCTTCCACGCACCCCCAGAGCCCCTGTCCGTCGCTTTCCAAGGGGATTGATTGCGGCCGTGTTACATTTTTTCTTAATTATGCCACTTTCCGGCAGCCTTTTTTCAACTACTTATTGGGTTCTCCCCCACTCTACGGTGGAGTGTTGTGTTGTACCCCGAATCTCCGTTGAGGCTGGCAAGATTTTTGCTTTTACTCACCAGATCTTTTATCGCAGGTCCAGCGCCCCCAACCCCTTGGCTGTTCCCTTGCCGAAGCTTTTTCCTCTTTGTCCGCCCAGATTCCGGTGTAGGATCTGCCAAACCTTTATGGCGTTCTTCCCGATTTTTTTTTTCTGCCCCCCCTCCCAAACTTTAAGGCCTATTGCACTGGACTTTTTTGCCGCGTAAATTGTAAGAATTCCCACGAATTTAATCATTCTTTGCCGAATTTTCACTCGATCGCCCCCCTTGGGTGGGTTTTTTTTTTTTTTTTTTTTTTTTTTTTTTTTTTTTCTTTTTTTTTTTTTTTTCTTCCCTTTATGTTTTTTCTCAAATACCCTTTCGGACCCACTTTCCTTGTGTAATCGCTGATTCTCGGGTTGCGTTTTGTGCGAAGCGTTTCCCATCCATTTATGTTATTCCCCCGGATTGGAGTGTTTTACGCATATGTGCATATGTGCGCCCTCTTCATTCCTCTTTCTTTCGTATGCCCGGTCTTCTGTCCCTATGGTCCTTTTTCCCCACCCATTGATTTCGGAATCCTTCTGTAAGAGTAAGTTGTTGTGTCCCTAACTCCCTTTGATGGGCAATTCCATTTTTTTCGTTAGGGCCGGTTCTACGTCTTGCGCGCTTCCCTTCCACGCGACCCATATCGCGTTAAAAGTCTCCCCTGTCATCCCTTTTACCCCACTATTCGCGGCACTTTGAACCCTAGAAATCCCGCTTTATTTCTTCTCTTCGCTACCGTCATTTTTTTTCCTTTTTTTCACAATCCCCCTACTGCATGGTTTTCGAATATACTTTTTTGGAATGGTCCCCTCGTGAGCTTCTTTAAAAGGGTTGTTCCCAATTCCGAGCCTTACACGAGGTCCTGGACCAGGCTTAAAGTTCCCACTCGACATTTTTGAGGCGGTGAGAATCGTCCCCGCATACATTTTGCCCTCCCTCTCCTAAAAATTGGGTCTGGCTTCATCCACATTTAATTATAGCCAGTTCGAGACTGTCAGACCCCAAGCCCCCCCCCTGCTTGGTTCTGCCGACTTACTGACATTTTCTGCTTTCTGGAGTTTTTTCTTCTCCAAAAAATTTTTCCTCTGTTTAGTGAGTCGGATTGATGTTCAGACCGAGCACCACAGCCGGTCAAGTTGGAAGCCCTCACAATTCCGTGGTCGTGGCTTCTTTTTAGCGATCTTACTTTTGCTGTGTTTCCCGCCCCCGCTTCTCCCCCCCCGCAAGGGGATCCACACCCTTAACAGCGAGACTTGCGCGTACATGGTGCTTGCTTTTTTTCTTTCTTCCTACAGAACCCTGCCCAGCTCCCCATCTCACCGTTGAACTTGCGCGGACTACCGCTGTCATTATGAAATTCTCGTTTTCTCTCCCCCCTTTCGCGTCCCTTTATGCTGTCTAAGAAAAGACTTCCCCTTCCTAGTGCCAGTCACTGTAAAATTCCTCGCCCCTGCCAAATCCCCGGCAACGGCAATCTTTTGTGAATCCATTTTTCCCCTTTCGCTCACGTACGATGCAGTGTATGCCGAAAATCAGCCGTGTTTTATTTTTCTTCTCTCTGAGTAGGTCGGGTCTTCACCCCCGTCCATTACCCCATCCTGATAGGAATAGTGTTAAATAGTGTGTTCTTACCGATCCTCCAGATATTCTTCGTGCTGCCAACTCCCATTAATCTTTTCAATACCTCGGCATTCGCTGTACCCTCCTTCTATCTTTCCCTCAATCCGGTCCCCTTGGATTGTTTAAACACGTTATCCCCTACTGGAGTACGGCGCCTCCTCCGTTTCTTCATAACCCCCTAATTGCCGTCTTTCCTCCCCTCTTCCTGCGCAACTTCACGGGTAATTTTAATGCGTGTATCGTTCCACCTCCCCTTCTCTGACGGTCCGATAATCACCCTTTCAACGTAATCTTCTTTTAACTCGTACCTTTCGGTTTCGCTATCTTTTCCGATTCGTACCGCTATTTTCTTCCTCTCCTTTGTACCTCGTAATTCCGTTTCTTCGCGTTATTGGGGACACCCCCTTTAGCTCCCGTGTCGCTCCCCCCCCGCGCCCAAAACGAATCATCCTCCCGGTACTATCTTCCCACACCAGGATCTACCACCAACGACCGATTTGATTCTACCCTTTCGATTGCATCTCCCCTGAGAAGATCGCTTTTCTTTCCTTCACGCTCCTCCCAGGTCGCCGTGGTTACTTTTGTCACCCATATCGTTTCGATAGTACCCGTCACGGCCAAACCATCCACGGCTGCCCACATTTTTTTCCCCCCCCCACTTCGTCCGATCTTCCCTCAATCCTTTCAATCGCGTGCCCTTGACACGCGGACCATCTTCTCATGCCACTCGTCCCGCTTTCCCTTCCCTTTCGATCCCCTTATCTTTAGAACGTATTGCCTGCCGGCGCTGCCTCACCTGACTCCACAGTTAGCAAGGTTGTCAATCCAACCGTTCCCCCTTGACCCCCCTTGACCTCCTCTCAATCCCCCCCTCTGCTAAGGCTTTTGTTGCTGTTGAGTTATTTCTCTGTCCGATTCGGTTGTTGTCGTCTAGATCCTTCACCCGGATGCCTCTGATTATTTCTACCGTTCATTTTCCTCAATTTAACGAACCCCGGCACGTTACTTTTTCACTTTTAGTTCCAGCACTTCGCTGACGACCCCAGAGTGCGCCCGATATTCGTCAGCCTCCTCCCTTTTTCCTTCTGATACGCGCTGTTTTCTCTTTAAAGTTTTCCTTCTTCCCCTTACTCAGCACCAATTAGAACTTTCTCATCCAATCCCTGCGCTTGCTAGCATTTTTCCGACCTTTCATAAGCCCTCTTTTGAATCCCCCTTTCTTTTCTTCCTTTCTGACTCTTCCTCCGTTCTCGAGTTACATTTTCCTTTGCTTTTTATTAATACGTGAGCGCGCCCTTTTCGCACCTTCCATGTCCGGCTTTTCCTCCCCGCCCCCCACTCTGGATGTCCCCCCTCCCACCCGTCGTTTTTCCGTAAGCCAATACCCCAGGCACCTGACTGACCGGATCCTTTTTACCGTGGACCAAAAGCATGACATCCATGAAGAGATCGCGTTAACTCTGTATCCCCTTTTTGGGCCGGGCTTTTTTTTAATGTCCGATGCGACTGAAGTCTATCCCGCAGCGGAAATTTTTACGTGGTAGTTTGGAGCGCGACTCCTGTTGCTTCGCTGCCGTCCCGCCGTTCCGCAGCGCCGTTTGTTCTTATCACCCCTGGTACCCTTCCCCTCCAACGCCCCTTTTTCAGTCCCTCGATAGTCGGCCTTCCTGGAGAAGCCCCTTTTCGTGTTCCTTTCAACCCAAAGCCCCTTCCTCAATACAGTCGGCACACAGTTTCTTCTTTCCTCCCCTTTTTTCTCTATGTTTTCTCCCGCACTAGCATAGTCTTTGACGACGAGTTTCCAGCGGATTTGCCTTGGTATGCCCTGCGAGAAGAGCTCATCCTCTCAATCACTCCACTACCCCCAAGAAAACCGGAGCGCCCCACTTCGGGCGACCCTGTATTTTCCCCCCGTTTCTTTCTATTAGCTTTTTTCCTCCCCGTTGGTGTGATTCTATAATTAATCCGATGCGACCACGCCGGTGGCGCTCGTCTTTCTGTGTACTCGGTTTTGATTTCATTCCCTTTTTCTCAGCAGGCCTGCTTGACTTTCTCGTCTTTTTTTTTTGGCTTGCGTTGCGTTGACGCCCCACCCTCGGCCCCCGCGGACGGTTTTTTTTCACAGGGTTAACCTTTTGATAGGATTTTGCGAATGTTGGCTACGTTTTGTTTCCCCCCGCAATTACGTTTGGGGCCGCAACTTCTCCTTTATCTCACTCTCTGAATGTACCTTTATTCTTTTGTAGAATCCCCATTGTTGTCTCCTCTGTGATGGCCCCGGAACTAAGCGTCTTTCAGCGGAAGTACAACGTCTTTTCCACGATCCCCCTCTATACCTCGCGCCCCTCCCCAGAAAAATCTTCCTCTGCGCCTCCGTATAGATCTGCCCCGCCCTCGCCCATCCGCACCAAGACTCTTTAGTCCCATCCAGAGCTATTTTATTTCTTGAATCCGTTTCCAATATTCCAACCTTTCACATGCGTATGCGGTGTCTGCTTTGCGTGCCGCTCCTGGTTCCATTACACGCTGCAAACCAAAGTGTATGACGTTTCCCTTTGGACTCGCGGCCTTCCTCGAAGCGTGACATCCGATTTTGAAACGCACCTCCCGGTCGCATGGCGAAGACGACCTTTCAGATGTGCACTTCGACTTCGGTCGTTCACTTTGTCCTCCCTCCTTTCGAGTCACCGCTCTTTGATGGGTTTTTCTGTCCTCAGTTTACGAAGGTTGCTTCGAACGGGCCCCCCCTCCTTTTTCCCGTACTCGATCGGCTTTCTTCCCTTTTCTCGGCGGCAGCGTCTCAGACCTCTATTTCCCTTGAGGTACCCGACTCCATTTTGGGTTGAACGGCCATCTGGTGATACGAAGTCGTGAACCTTCGGGTTTCCTCCGATGGAATCGTTTTGGGTATCCACCCCCCGCAATCGGACCTGGCCTCCCCCCGTGATCGCCCTTTTTGGACAACCCCCTCCTTAGCTCCATTTTTTCTTCTTGCCTGGCCCTGGAACCCCCCTATGTGGCTCCGTACACCCTTTAGTCTTCTTTTCGTCGTGTTTTTTTTTCGGTGATCTCCTTTTTTTAGCTTACAAGCCGCGCACCTATCGGAGCAACTCTGGATCTTTTTGAATGTGCGGAATAGACCCTTTGCCGTGGTACCGCCCCCCATGATTGAGGATCTGGTCTTGATTTGAGTTCCTTGGCGGATTGGAGTGTGTGATCCGAAGGTTTCATGATGGCAAGCTTCTTGCACGCCGTTCCTTTTCTTTTTTTGGTAGTAAGGAGGCAACGCCATCTGTGACCCCCTATGGTCTTTTTGGTTCCCCCCTTTGTCCGTGAAAGTTCGGGTTCCGGAGGCGCGTCGAAGGCCCAGGTGGGGGTTTTTTTTCGTTCCTCGGAGAGCAATAGAACTCAGGAAAGCGTTTTTTGTTAAGTTTAGCCGTAAGTTTTCCTCTCGCCATGCCGATTCGTTTTTTGGCCATGTTATGCCCCTGAGGAGCCTGAGCAAACCTCGAACCCTGCCGGACGAGCATCGTTGAAATAGAAGCAGACCCATCGCGGACAAACAGTTTTTTTTTTTTCCTTTCAGGTTTTTCCGCATTCCTCCTCGTGAGATGCCTCTCAAAGGGAAGATTCTTTTGTGCGTGGACGGTGACTTCCCTCTTTCCCCCATTTTTTTTTCCTTTTTCCGGACTTCGACCCGATCTCTTTTCGTTGTTGGAATTTCGCGCCCTATTGTTTTCGTAGTTTTGCACCCCTTTCGCGTGAGATCTCAGGCCCTGAATTTTTCTCCGAGAGGTCTTTTCGTTTCCCTGATGAATGCGTGGTTCTCTCCCAGTCCAGTTAATATTCCGCGAGCAAGCGCCGAGTTTCCCCCCCCCCTCTCCCCCCTTTTTTAGCCTTTTTTCCCAGCCTGTCTTTTTTTTCCTCCTAGACGATGCAGTCTTGACTAAGAACTTGTTTCGCTATGTGCTGGATTTAAGACTTCAGCGTTGGGTCTCTCCTGGCCACCATCGCATTCCGTGGGCGTCTTTTTTTACCCCCCTGGCGCGTTGCGCGTCTTTTTTGAGTGGCCTGAAGGCCTAGACCACTCCCTTTTGACCCTTTTTCGGAAATACTGCAGTGAATGCCTGCGCCCGACATTTCCCGATAGCCGTTGCTGCTCGCGCCCTTCTTTTTTCTCTTTTTGGGCAGTCCTTTTCTCTTCCCCCCCTTTAGTCCTTGCCCGTTAGAAATGTCACCGATGTGGATTGGGAGCGGCGTCTTTAACCCCCTTTTCGTTCCCACGTAATGCTTAACACGTACGGCCGAAAGAACTAACGACCACTATCATTCCTCCGTTTTTCTCTTTCCCTCTCCCGTGGCGTTTTCTCTTTTTCCCGGGTTTTTCCCCCTCCCCCCATCCGACTCCTCTGCCCCTTTTTGCAATATTTGGGAAGAAAATCTCCTCTGTCTTCTCCTCCAACACACGAGATTGGTGACCTTTCTTTTTTTTCATTGGGCTATACTTTTAGATGATTTTCTTCCCCAGGGGTAATGTTCTCGTTGTCCACCAATTTTTTTTTTTTTTTCTTTCCACACGTTTCGCCTCAAATGTTTCAAATTCTATGGGCTGTCCCTCGTAGTTCGTCCCCTGAAAAAAAATCTTTTCACCTCTCTCGGCGGCACCCCCCACTTATCGATGTATTCCTTTTTTCCTCGAAACTGTGTTTCCTCCTTTTTAGCGTGTAATTCCCCACACCCCCAATAAGCATCCTTTAACTCTCTGATTCTAGGGGGTTCGATGAGTGAAGAAGGCACCCCCCCCCCCTCCCCCCCCCCCTTACTTAGGGGTTGAACATCGATGCATTCAATTTGGAAACGGTTTTAGACCTTGTTTCGGTTTCTCGCATCATGGACCAGATTTCCTCGTTCTTTTCAGTCCTCTTCCCTTCCCGTTCCAATCATGTTCAAGAGGTCGCAGCACCACCGTGAGGGAAGGAATCTCTCTTCCCCTTGTTTTTTTTCGCAAATCCTTTGGTGAAGGCCCATCTTGCGTCCTCCCCGCGTGGAGACTTTCGAGTGAAATGAAATTGCATTGCCAGAGCGAAACATGTCTTCCCCATCTTTAATACCTCCGCTCGATGAGCCCTAGTCGGGCTTTTTTACCCTCCATGCAACCCCTTCACTGCGAGTTAAACGCTGAAGTATATCCGTTCCGTATTTTTTTTTTTTTTACTCCCCAATAATAACACACTGTTTTCTAGTTTTCCAAGTCCCTGCTTGGGTTTTGTCTCCTTTTAGGATAATTTTTGCACCCCCATTCGAGGACGTGTTCTTGAATGCTCCCGTTGCCAACGAATTTCCATTTGGAGGCGCGGGTGATCCTCGAACTTCCCTCTAAAGGTTTTCCCCTACCTTTTCTTTTCCCATTTGTGGTCCGCGATCAATCGATTCTTCCAGGCAAGCCGAAGGAGGTTTTGTTTTTACTGCTCTCGCAGTTCCGCTTTTTTTTTCCCCGCCCTGTTCGCCGGATTAGTAGGTGAGTACCCTTGCCCCCCCACCCAAACCACAGTAAGCCGGCCCCTTTTTTTCATGCCTTTCCTTTTGGTCGTTGATTTCTTCGCCGTCTCAGTCGCTTTTTTCCTCTTAGTTGTCTTAACCCGGCTTCCCTTTTCCCCCATAGAATACCCACACACTTTTAAATTTTTCCGCTACGAGTAACATGGTGCTCTGATTTTTTTTCGTTTCTTTTTACTCCCCGGCACCTCTTAGCAGCCCCAACATTCTCACGGACCTCCGGTCATCTAAGGCTTCATCGATGTAACCTTATGACCCTTTTTCGCCGGTATCCATTTCCTTTCCTATTCTGTGTCGATTGAACAGCAGCACCTTTCTTTTTCATAGTGACAGAAATGTCCCCCCTTCCCCACGTCCTCACGCGTTCCCCTCCTTTCAGCCACCTCCTTTTACTGCGGCTTTTTCCGGTAGCGCCGCCTTTCGCCTTTTTTTTCCCCATTCGCCGAAAGCGAGTCGTTTCTTCACGTCGGGCGCTGCGTTATTTTTTTCACCCAGAATCGTTCCTGCTTCCTTCCTCGTGTTCGTTTTCGGCACGCTCTATAACTTACTTCGTGCGCCCCAACGCCATTCATCTTGCTCACATCCCCTTCCTTTGGTAGTTCCGCCTCCTTCAGCGCTGAAATTGTTGGAACCACTTATCCGCTTGCGTTCTTGACGCCGCCTCTCCCTTTTTTTTTTTTCCCGCTCAACGGTGACGTCTTCGATTTCTCCAGTCTCCCGACCGTTGACTTTCTGAATCTTTTTTTTGGTAATCCTTCAAGCAAACCCCCTCCATCGTTGCCGCGTTTCTAAACCCCTCTTCCTTCCTTCTTATTTTTTCAAATGTACTCATGTTTTTTTTTTCCGCCGATCGGCCGATTTCGTCCTCCCGTTTCCTCGTCCGAGGTATTGGCCTAACAAGTCGCTCAGTTTTATTTCGACACCGTCCCCCCCCCCTGGGAACCCCTATCCCATCACCCCCCCTTAGCTCGGTTTCGCTCGGTCTCGCATAACCCGACCACGATTTAGGATTTAACCTATTAGTCGAAGCCCACCTTGCGTCGGAGTTCCCTTTTTTCCTTTTCTTCACGTCCCCACAAATACTTTTATCCCACGGCTTGAAGCACTTCTAATAGATAACTTCTTGTATACCGTTCGTCGCCTGCCATCATGACACTTTTCTCTAACCAGACCTCCCCCCTCCCTTAGCCTCCGCACGTCAGGCACTTTAAACTCTGCGCTTTCTGCACCACTTTCGCCCGCTTCCTTCCCCCCGGCCTTTCAGCTTTTCCCGCTGACCATGCTGGTAGCTCCTCGATTAAAATCTCCCACGACTCCCTCTTTTAACAGTTCAAGGACTTCCTCGTCGCCCCTCCCACCAATCCTATGTTGCAGTTTTTTTTTCGAGCATCGCGCTGTGTTCCTTCTCTCTGGGTTTCCTTTTTCTTCCCACTCCCTCGATTCTGAGGGATGACTTCGCCCCTTTTTCTCCCTTTTTAGTTCGCACTTTTTCAGCCCGTCATCATTTAAAGGATCGTACGCGTATTGATTTGCTCTCTCACTACTCATCGCCTTCGCCATCGCGTACGATTCCAGTTTTTTCTCTTCCAAAGTCCTTGTTCTTTTCTCTCCCCCCCCAGGAACTTTCCTTCAGAGAAAAACCCGTGACTCGCTTGCAGTCTTCCAGGTAATCGAACAGGTCGTCCCTTCTTCCCTGGGCCCGACTCTACCTGCAACCCCCTTCATAGAGACCTCCCCCGGTCGCACAGGCCTTTTTCCCCCATCGCCCGGCATTTCATCTTCGAGCGACTTGTACTCTCCAGGTCCTGTAATCTTCATTGGTGAAAGCGGATAGCCCTGGCCAACCAGTCTTAGGGAAGCAAGTCCCCCCACTCCAACGCTCTGCCAGCTTGGGAATTTTCATGGGTTTCCCCCTCTTTTTGTACCTTTTAAAATCTCCCCCCCCCCCCCCCAGACATAAGCCCTTTTGGCTCACTTTCTTTGGGAGCGTTTACTTAGTTGCTTGATGACGGACGTTGTGTTCTGCCTCTGAATATTTTTTCTGCGTTCTGCGTTTGCCCCCGGTGCGTTCCTCCGAGTGTTGCTTCTCCTGCCTCCCCGCCCTGGCGCGACTCTCATGTTCGTTTTTGAGCCCCCACCTCCTCGTCATGCCCGATGTCGTCGGCTCCCTTCTTTGCGGGCAGCGTTTTTTTTCCCCTTGCGGTTCACCACCCCAACGTCTCCCAACTTCGTCCACGTAGGCAACGTTCCCCTCTTCCCTGTTCTGAGTGCTATTGTTTGCCGACATCGTCCCCGTGCCAGACCACGACGCGATTTCCCTCTTAGCTTTTTAATCCTTAGGCTTTTCAGACGGTCCAAGGGAACTACTCTCTTGCACATAACCTGGAAACCCGGTCCCCCCCCAATTTCCCCGGCTAATTCGCTCTTTGGTAATTCTGT
>Ga0179593_1684056_pt1 | contig 11270 bp, 19 predicted proteins | sample CZODoug2_1_08_16_FD_185931 | JGI IMG/M metagenome (GOLD analysis project Ga0179593, IMG submission 185931) | Vadose zone soil fungal communities from Angelo Coast Range Reserve, California, USA - CZODoug2_1_08_16fungal (PacBio error correction) | ecosystem: Environmental > Terrestrial > Soil >... | reverse complement strand
TTCTTTCCCCCGCCAAAGGTGATGTCACAACCCTGTCCGAGGCGCCGTGTTCGCAAGGCCCGGAAATGTCCCTCCCCTCGTGGTAATTTCCCCCCCCCCTGTTCAGAATAAGTTTCCAAAAGATGGAGTGACCTTTCCTTAATTTAACATAGTTTTCTTTCCTTCCCTTTGATGGCTTTCCCTCTTCGTATGTGGGACCCTGAAAGGACCCCTTTTTTACATCACAGGATGGACTTTTTCCCTCACGTCTCTAGGGGACTTTCTCCCTCGATCGTACCTCCTTTTTTATCTGAAGTTAGTTCTTCCCTTCGGTCGTTTTCTCTGGTTCAGAAGAAGAAAGACACCTTTCCTTCCTTCCTCCGCCCCCTTTTCCCCCTCCCCAACGTTCCCACGAAAAAACCCCACCTTTATTTTTTGTTTTAAAGGTGGGCGCGCTTTTCCCCCCCTTTTTCCAAAAGAAGCCTCCAACCCCCTCTTTCCACTCGGGAACCTTTATTTTCGCGACTTGGATTGTTTTTTTTTTCCCTTGGGGACTACACAACCTGTTTTTTTTTCCATAATACCTGTGTGTCCTGTTTCCTTTTTTTTTGGGGAGAGTCTTACTTTTCACATACCTACATGAATTCTTTCACTCAGGTTCTCCGGAAGTTAGCTTGGCCCTTCCCATTCGCGGAGCCCTTCGACCAAAAACAATTCCTTTGCCAGACGAACCAAGTCTTTGCCGTTCAAAGTGATGTTGGTACCCCCTTTTCTTTCAGGTCGGGAAACACTACTTTTTTTCCGAAGATGCAAAACTTTTTTCTTCTTTTCCACTTGTAGGTGTGTCCTGCCCCCTTTCCTCTGGAGGATCGGTTTCCCCCCCTTTTTTCGCAAGGCCACTCCCCTTTCCCTGTGAAACAGTGGACTTCTTCCCCGAAAACCTCACCCCTCCCCGTAGGTCTTTTCAAACCCACACATTACGACTGCCCCCTTCTCCCCTTTCTGCCGAGCGGGATGCCCCCTTTTTTTTTTTTTTTTCCTTGCGGTTCCCTCTTTTCCTCCTTTCCCTTTGTGACAAAAAAAACCCCCCCCCCCCCTGTTCCAACTCTTGTGTTTAAAAACCCTTTTTCCCCTCTTTTTCAAAGTCCCCTCCCCCCTTTTTCGTTATGGCGGCGGACACCCCCCCCCCAGTCAAACAAAGGGGTCTCCTTTCCTTTTTTCTCGATCCTTCTGTTTTCTTTCTTTTTTTCCCGGACAGTGCCAACTCCCCCAATAAATAAAGAACAGTTCCTTTTTTTCCTTTTGTGAGAATTCCTGCACGAAGTCTCTTTCTTCCGGGCAAGCACTCCTTTTTTCCCTCCTCTGGGCAGGGGCATGATTTTTTGAAAATTAAGAGTTCAGTCACCCCCTTTCCATTCAGAGGATTTTGCCCCTCCTCCCCCCCCCCCCCTGAGGGCCTTCCCCCCCCTTTTTCTACCCACAAGGAAAACCCCCCCCCCCCCCCCCCCTGTTTACCAATTTACAGTAACCAAGAGCTATCTCATGGTGTTTTTTCGGCGATACACACGGTTTTTCTTAACTGATATCGACTTTTTGTGATCGAGGCCGCTCCGAGAACCTTTCTCCTTGCTACTGGTCATTGTTTCCCCCCTTGACAGAGACCCCTTTTCCCCCCCTTCAGGTGCATTTTTTTTCTTATGGGAATCTTTCTTCTTTCTTTTTGGGGCCAGTGACGGGAAACCCCCCTTCCCCCCAACAAAATACGCGGGGGGGCTTTTTTGCGTACGATGGTCCCCCCCCCCCCACCCCCCCTGATTCCCGAGGCTACGGAAAGATACCTCTTTTTCTTCTGGGGAAACCCCTTTTTTTGGAGGATGCGTGCTTTTATTTTTCCCGAAAGTCTTTTCTCTCGTCCTTTTTTCCCCCCTTTTCCCCTCAATCCTTTTTCTGCGACAAGAATGAGGAATAAAAGCATCCCCCTCCCTTCTTCCCGTATTAAAGGAACCAAGCCTCCCTTTTTTGACTATCTGACGGTGGTACTCGAAGAGCCCGCTCTTTTTCCCTTCCCGCCTGAAAACTTCTTCAAAAGCTCTCTCCCCCTAATTTTTAGAGTAAGTTTCTCTTCTTTCCCCCATCCAGTGAGGGGGAGGGTTTCCTTCCCTGTTTTGATGTTGAGGGGACCGCTCGCCCCATTAACCAGCGGGGCCCCCCCCCCCCCCCCCCCCCCCCCCCCCCCCCCCCCCCCCCCCCCCCCCCCTTTCTTTTTTTTTTTTTTTTTTTACCGCCGACGTCACCTCCCAACCGGCACCCTTTCTCCTTTGGATCGGATTTCCCCTCTTTTTTTTTTTTTTTCTTTTTCAACGATACCTTTTCCTCCGTTTCGCCGGGCAAAAGCTTTTTTTTTCCCCCCTTTTGACTTCAATTCTTATTCTTTCGTGGTTCTTTGCAATATTTGGCCTTGCCCCTTTTTATCTTTTCTCCGTCTTTCCTTGACTTCTCCGGAATTTTTTTCCCCCTCCCATTCGAGACAAATCTGTTTTCCCCCTTAACGGTCCTAAGCTTCCCCCCCTTTCTTTTCTTTTTCACCCCCAAAAGCTTATATTCCCTTTTTTTCTTTTTCTGACAAGATAACTTTTTTCTTGGTCCGTCAGGTGACCCTTGAACTGGTCTCTTTCTTTTTTCTGGGATTCTCCTCTCTTTGCGGGTTTTTTCCCCCTTCTCAACTAGTTACAGACTTGCGTGGCCCCTCCTTTTTTTTTGGCCAAAAAACTTTGCCCGTCCTGTTCTTCCTCCCTTGAAGTCGTCCTTTTTTTCTTTCCCTCAAAAAACTGGACCAATTTTTCCCTTTTTTGGTTTTTAATTCCCTGTTTAAGAATCCGTCCCTAGTGCGCTTGCTTTCCTTTCAATTCTGGGATTTTTTTTTTCACTCTTTCTCTTAAGCGGGCCTTTTTTATATTTTTTTGATGGCAAACGAAGACCTTCGCTGGACGGGTAATCTTTCTTTTTTTTGTCCTACCTGTTTTCTTTCCCACGGAAGCAATTCCTTTTCATTTCACTTGTTTTCTGGAAGTTTTCCCAAAGGTTTCAGATCCCCCCCTTCTTCCTCCCCCTCCTTTTGATGGATTCCAATTATACTTTCAATCTTTATTGGAAGGTCCTCCTCTTCTCCACAAGGTTTAATTCCAAGACTCCCCCCCCATTGGGGCACGCTTTTTTATTTTGATTACCCCCTTTTTTTCTTTTTCCGGGAGTTTTTCCCCCCCTCCCTCCATCAATTTAGAAACGTTTTTCCCCCCCCCTGAAGATTCGATTGGCCGCGGCCTTTTTTTCTCCTCGAGGCCCCCTTTCCCCCCCCTTCGCCTTAACAGCCCCTTTTCTTTCTTTTCTCGGCGGAGGTTCCCTTTCCCGAAAAACCCCCCCCCCCCACCCAAACACCTCTCTTTCTCCCTTTCCCTTTCGTCTCAAACGACCTTTTTTCATCCCGCTTTGAGGGCGCATTCTTTCCCCTCAGCAGGTGATTGTCCGTTCTTTTTTTCTTTTCTCATTGAATGAACCTCCTACTCTCTTCACCTTGTCAGATAAATTAGCCCTTTCCTTTTTTCGTAGGCGTGAACCAAACCCCAAGGTCCGTGGTGTCGGCTTCTCTCTTCCCATTAAGTTCCTCTTTACATTTTTTTTTCTTCCCAAATTGTGGGCCTTTTTCCCGCATCTCTTTTAGAATCCATACTTGTTTTTCTTTTTGCGATCTCTTTTTTTTTTTTTTTTTCTCTTTAACGCAAAATTTTCCCCCCATTAATGTAACAACTCGAAGCCGCCGTGTCCTTAGGCGGCCCGGAAATGTTTCTTTTTCTCCCCCAAAGGACCCTTTTTTTTCCCCCTCCCACACTTATTAGTGAGTGATCCCCCCCCTTTTCTTCGTTACCCGCTCATCGCGTCTTTCGGTCCCCCCTTTTTCCCCACTGGCCGTTTTTTTTTCCTCGGCATTATAAACGGATGAGCCTCGGTTTTTTTTTTTAAAAGCGATCTTTGTCCTCCTTTTTTTTCTCTGACGGTAGTTCGGCTTTTTACCTTGTTGTTTTTTTCCGTCAAAGACAACGCCCCTCCCGGAACGTGCATTCCCCCCCCCCCCCTGAAACCCTCACTTCCCTTCTTTTTTTCTTCCTTTTCTGCTGGGGTTTTTTTTCTCTTTTGGAAACAATGTTGTAAACCGCCTTCTCTTTTTTCGGAAAACCTTGGTACCCCTTTTTTTTCCGATTCAGATGAGGAAGGGAGTGATGGACCTTTACAAGACGACTCACCCCATTTTTTTTTTCTATTTCGGTAATCCTTTTAGGGCCCCCTTTTTTTTCTTTCTGAAGTATTGGAATTTCTCTAACTTTAACTGATCTGACGGTTTTAAGCTTCCGCGGAAGTATTTCCCTTTGCCCCAAAATCCCCCCTTTTCCCTGTTGGCTTTCAACCTTAGGGGGGTCTTTATGAACAAAGTTCTTTCTTCCCCCCCCAAAATTTGTAGTTCCCCCTCTCCTTTTCCCTCAAAAGGTCTTTTTCTTCCCTTATGAAGATTGACCCCCGCGGGCCACTTCCTCTCTTCGTTGCAACTTCTTTTACGGGCGCCAGGATTTCGTGTTCCCCTCCGCTTCGCCGAAAACCTCCCACTTCCCTCTTTGTTCTTGCTGTCACCATTTTGTCTTCCACCTTCTGACGAAAAGCCTTTTTCCCTTTTTCCGTGATTTAACGCCCCTTTTTCTCCCCCCCCTGTGTCTACGAATTCAAGTTTCAACACTGGTTTCACGTTTCCTATACATGAGCAGGCGCCAACAATATTGGAACTGTGTCACCCCCCCCCCCCTGAGGAAAGATCCCTTTCTCTCCCCTCAGTTACTTTCCCAACGATGACACCGTTTTTCTTCAATAATTGCCTATTTCCTTCCCTAAAATCGTAATGTTCCCACTGGGAATCCTTTTCCGTTTCAATTAGCTTGTTCCTTTTTTTTCAAGGACCACTACCCCTCTTCCCCCCCTCGGAGATTTGGTGGTCCCCTCTCAATTACGGCCTCCCCCTTTTCTTTATAAAAGCGTGGGCAGGCATTTATTTCCGTCCGTCCCCCACTTCTTCCTTCAGGGTCACCCCGCGCTCTATTTTCCTCTATTTTTGAACCCCTTCACATTGCAGGAGGAAACGTTTCTCCCCTTCTCCCAACACGAAAAAACGTTCCCCCCCCCCCCCCTTGGACAAACGGTTAAAATCCCTTTCTCTTTTCCGCTTGGCAGTTAGGGGCTAAACGGCTTTCCCCTGTGGAGAGCTACCCTTTTTTTTCTTTTTCTCCCGCATACAGAGAAATTTTTCTTGTACTGGACCCCACTTTCCTTTCTGTTGAAACCTGACCGCGCGGACGTCCCTCTTTCTGTTCTTGAATAAAGTTGTAAAAAAGTCTTATTTTTCTTCCAACGGCGGGGGATTTTTCCTATTCCCTTTCCCCCCCCACCTGGCCCCCATGATCAGAAGCTACGAAACTTTTTTTAGTGGAAGTACAGGCTTTCTCTGGGAACTATTTTTCTTATTCTCTTTTTGTTCTGTTTGAGGACGAAGGTCCCGCTTTTTTTAAGTTGTCCCCCCCCTCTCATCTTTTTTTCTTTTCTTTATTTTCTTTTTCCTTCTTCTTGCAAAGGACTTCCTTCCAAGTACAGAGCCGTCTTCCAGGCACCCTCATTCTTTTCTTTTTCTCTTTAGCGGATTCGAATACGTTTTTTCTTCCTCAAGCTCCCTCTTTTTTCCCCCCCCCCTCCTTGAAGCTTTAAAAACCCCCCCCCCTCCCATTTAGTTTGTAGTAGGACGAGGTCAACTTGTTTGTCCCCTTTTTCTTTTTTTTGACCAGTACCCGACATCTTTTTTTTTCTCTTCCTCCCGCGAGCCCTTCCCCCCCTCCCTTCTTTCCCTTGGATTACCTCTTTTCGTAACCCTCAAAGGCGGCACCTTTCCCTTTTTCCCTTGGGTGTCTTTATTTTCCCATTTTCTTTTTTTCTTGGGCCCCCCCCCTCTTGCGTTTGGCAAAATCTCTGTGCCTTTTTGTGAATGACCTTTTTCCGCGCCCCCTTTTTTAAATAATGATGCCCCCCCTTTTTTTGCACTGCCCGTTTAGTCTTTGCCTACGAGGCCACCCCTCCCCTAGGGCGAACTCTGTTTTTCACTTATTCTTTACCTCCTTCACAAAGACTTTCCTCTCCCCTCATTTTGCACCTTTTTGATGGGAATCTTTTTAAATGATTTGCTTCTTCTCTTTCTCCCCCCCGATTCCATTTTTTACAATGGTCTTATCCGGGAGGGGCGGTTTTTCTTATTGGTGAAGAATAGTTTATTTTTTCCATGGCTCATCCTTCCACCGTGTGCAAGTTTCTTCTCAACGTAAGTAATGTTATAGGGGCTCCTGGAGATGAGGGGCTTTTTCCTTCTTCAAATGTTTCCTAGCCTTTCTCTCTCCTTCGTGGGCCGTGAGTTCTTGCCTTTTTTTTTTTTTTCCAAAGAATCCTCCAGCGGGCAGGACACTTTTTCCCCCTTTAAGAAACGGCGTGCATGCTCTTTTGTCATCTTAATTTCTTTTTAGTTCTGGGGCGTCTTATTTTACCTCAAATTTTTTCACAAGACTCTGTTTCTTTTCTTTCCTTGTAAGGAAATTAACTTTTTTCCAGATGGCCCCCCCCCCCAAGAGAATTCCTGCTTCCCCATCTTTTTCTTCGGGACCTTCACAATTCTTTCCATAACTTACTCGCCCAAAACATTGTTTCCCCCCTCCAGGTATTTACCTCCCCCCTTTTCTCCCCCTTTGTAGCTGGTTTGTTCCCCCAGAATCCCCCATAATTTCCTTCCCGTTGTCCTTCCCCCCAATTTCCTTTTGTAATTCGAATTTTTTTTTTTTTTTTTGAGGGCGCGACCAATTTTCTTATTCAGGGCGCCTTCCCCTCCTCATTTTCTTTTTTCGGGTGAACTTTTGGTTTTTTTATCCCCCTTTTTTTTTTTTGTTTCTCCTCGAGAAAAAACCCCAAAAAAAACCTCCCCCCCCTCCTCCTTCTCTTTCTTTCCCCCACGGATGTTTTTTTTTAGTTCCAGGATTATTTTATGACTTCCTTTTGGGATGGTCACGTTTTTCCGTTGGGTTCGTATTTTTCTTGCAACGAACTCCCCCCTGTCTTTCACGTTGAAACTTTTAGATGGGATCACTCCTTCTTCAGTGAACAACTTTTTTGTCCGTTTCTCTTTTTTCCGGATAGAACCTTTTCTTCCATATAGAAACGCCTTTCCCCTTTTTTTTACATTCATTTTGTGACATTTTCCTTTCTTTTTTTTTTTCCCGCCGTCCCGTGATTTCTCCCCCTCATTTCAATTGTTTGTTGTTTAGCCCCTGGAGATTTGTTGACCTCCCTTCTCCACAAAAATCTCCCCATTTCCCTTTTTTTTTTTTTTTCTCGGATTGGATCCTGCGGGGAGACCTTTTCCCCCCCTTTTTTCCCTCCCTTCAAAAGAGAGTCTTATCCCCACTCCCCCCTTTTTTAAATGTAAAAAAAAATTATCATTTCGTGAAGCTCCCCTTTTCTTTTTTTTGGCATTCCCACAATCGAACAATTGAACCCCCCATCAAACCTTCTTTGACCCCCCTTTTTTTGCATCAGAAAAAGATTGGCGCCTTTCCTAGACCTTCCCCTTAAGTCTTTTTTTCTTCTCCGTAGGGAGGGCTACCTTGCTTTTTTTTCTTTGTTTTTTCAGCTTTTTTTGACCCCCCGGAAATCTTCCTTCCCCCCTTACGATCTAAAATCAAACAAAAAAAATACTACATTTTTTTTTTTCCAAGGAGTTGCTGGTGTCCCCCTTTTTTTTGTCAGAGATGCTTTTCCCCTTTTACCGGGGGACTCCCCTTCCCACCTATTTTGATGGGAAAGGGTTTTCGAGGCCTCTTTCCCCTTTTTAGGGGAGGAGTCCACTCCTCCTTCCTTGTGACTATTTTGTTTTTTTTTTCATTATTTGCAAATGTGGGAGTATTCTTGGAATTTTTTTTCCCTGATTGATGGCTTCCCCCGATTTAACGTCCCCCCCCCTACTCCTCCCCTTTTTCGCTCTCTGTGGACGACATAACATTTTTCCCCGGTGATCGAACTCCCCCCCCCTGGCTCAGGCCCCCGTCCCAGAAAAAACCACTTTCCCTTTTCCCTGTCAATTGACAAAAAAATGTGCGGCCTCCTTCATGGCCAGTTTTCCCCCCCCTCCTTTTTCCGAGGACCCCCCTTTTCCTTCAACTCAGTTATTCGTCCCCGATAAGCCTTTCCCTTCCGGTGAACCCCCCCTCCGATGTACTTCCCTGCCCATTTTCCTCGGCCCAAAAGTGTCTTTTCCTCTTCCCGGAAAAGCTTTCCCCCCCTTTTCCCCCCCTGGGATTTTCCCTATTAACCCCCCCCCCGATAAACTGGCCACGTTTGACCCCCTGGATTCCTTTTTCAAGATTTCTTCCCCCCCCCCCCCTTCTTTCCATGGTACCCCCCCCTTGTTTCTGGCCAGATCTCACAAGCGTCCCCAAAAGATGCCCTTCAATACATTTGCCGAATGGTTTTTTTTTCCCCTCAAATTCGTGCCTTTTTTTTTTCCCTTGGAATTTCGCTTGGTGATCGCTTTCCGGAAAGTCCCTTTAACAAGATTCGCCTCGGTTTTTGTTTGTTTTTCCTCTTTCCCCTTTTCTTTTCAGTTACGGCAGATATCCGTTATACTTTTTCTTTTTGGCAGCATGATCCCCCGTCAGATTCCGAACGTACCCCCGACCCTAAGACGTTCAGGACGCGCGCACGATTCAGATTCCGCGAACCCTTCCTTCCGCAAGTCCCCAAGAAGAAAAACCGTTTTTTTTTTAAATAAGATCAAACCCCCCCGGAGATATGGATGGCCCTCTTTTCTTCTTTTTAGTGGGCTCCACGGCGGGAAATGTTCCCCACTGACCCTCAGGGTTTCTGGGCTCTTCCTCCTTTGGGTTTTGTTCGGGGACTGGCCCAGCCCCTCGGTTGAAAACAAGGTTCCCGTACTCTAAATTCCCCCGGTCTTTTCCTTTTTTACAAGAAGTTTTTTTTTTTTGTACGTGGAGGAAAAACTGCGGGGCGCCTGCCCACCAAAGGGGTCCTCAAAGGCTCCGGATGTGGTTGCTCCCTTTTTTTTTATTTGGGGTCTTGAAACCTATTTTTTCCCCGTTTGGATCTGAAGTCTGGGGCCGCCCTCCTTCCTAAATTACGTTTTTGTTGGTGCCCCTTTCATCTTTTTCCTAGGCGGATGTCCCTTCACTTCTTTCCCTCCCCCCCATCCCCGACACTAGAGGGCGTCTTCCACCGCACCTTTTTAAGCTCGGGATAGAGGACAGTTGGTGGTATTTTTAGCGACCCGGAGTTTTCCTCTTTTTTCCAACTTATTCAAAACAGATCCTTTTCCTTTTTTTCTGAATTTTCTGATTTTTTCTGCGCCGCGGTCCCTTGTGTCCTTGTGGCTGCGGCCCAGTACCCGCTTTTCTCGAGGCCCGCTGAGGGGCTTTTCTTCTTCCCCTGGACAGCTGCCTTGTTTCTTTAGTTCCCCCTCTACTACAACAGGCCGGTTTTTCCCCCGCTACGGGGTCCCCTCCCCACTTTTCGGTTTTTTTTTTTCTCCCCCTCAAGTGGTTCTGGGCCCCTTTCGTTGCTCCGCGTGTGCCTGACTTCTATTTCTTCATCATGACTGCAACGTCCTTTGCCCCCGAGACTTCGCCGGCCTCTTCCCCAAACCCCAAAATCCTCCCCCCTCTCTTTATTTTTCCGGTAACGTCCTACAGCGACTTTTTTTCCCAAAAAGGCGGATATTCCTCTTTTGATGGGCCGGCCGCCCCCTTTGACTTTCTTGACGTAGGGCACCTGATTTATTTGTTTTTGAAAATTTTTTCCCCGTGGAGGATCTTCATTTTTTCGGTTTTTGTACCAGTGTCCCCCCTCCATAGGTTAGCCAGTCTGCTTCCCTAGGTCAACAACGTTGACAGCTTGCTTTAGTCGGTACTTGTTCTCTGTCCCCTGGAGATTGAGCTTTTTTTTTTTTTTTTTTTTTGATTTCATTCATTTTCTCTTTTCAGGTACCCGGGGAGTGGTTTTCTGAGTTTTACACCGAATCTTTTTCGTGAAGGAAAAAGAGAAACTCTCACCGCGTGCCCCATGTCTGCTTTCCCCTTCCTTTCTATTGTTGGCCCTCCCTGAGGGTTTTTTTTTTTACCTCAATTTTGACTTCCCAAAAGAATTGTTTATGGTCCCCCCACAGGTTAGATACACCCGTTTTATCTCTGGTATGGGGCGTCACCCACCTTCTTTCAGCTTATTGTACGGATTTCCCCCTCAGGTAGGTAATGTATCCTCTCCTTTTCCCCACCCATGGGGCCCCCACGTTTTCCCCCCTTATGATCCAACCACATCCGCCTTTGTTTTTTTTGACACGGGGCAGACCCTATAAAGTTTCAAATTTTCCTCTTAGTCTTGCCCATCGAGTTAAATTTTCTCTTTCCCGGTGCAACACCAGAAATAAGGCGCCCCCTAAGTAGGTTTAGGTGACGTTTTTTCGTGGAGGGAGGCGTGTTTCCCCGACCAACACCGCCCCCCCCCCTCAAGGAGGGTCGTCCCTCCTAAGTCGATCCCTTTTCTCTTGTTTTCTCTGCTCCACGAGGGATCTTACACATGTACAGCGGTGATGCCCCCCTTTTGCGAATTGTGGCCTTCACCTTCCCCTCCACGGCTATGCTGGTCATCCCACAAAGTCTTTCATTTTTACGCATTGGGACACTCCTTCAGTGAACAAGGGGTCCGTGTTTTTCCTCCGGGAAGCTACCATCTTCTCCCCCCCCCTTCTCTCGTCCCCCTTTTTCCATTTCATTTGGTGTCCCTTCCCTTTTTTTTTTTTTCTTTTTTTCGTTAGATCTATATCTTTTCCTTTTTTTTAGAGAAGATTTCCCCCCCCAGGATGTCACAAACCTCCCCCAACCCTTTTCCGAGGTGAGACCGTGCAGAGATCTTTTTTTTGATATTTCCTGAGGGACTGCTCACGACTACGTCCCCCATCGCTTCCTCTGAAGGAGTTATCCCCCCCAAAAATAGTTATAATTTCATCCATTTGGGTGGCGAGTTTTCTCTCTTTGTGCCCCCTTCCCTCCACTCCGCGACGGAAATCCCCCCCTCTTTTTCCCCCCAGGCATTAATTAAAAAAAGCTTTTGTCTTTCAAAACATCCCGTTTTATTACCCCCATCCTTAGTTTTTT
>Ga0179593_1493328_pt1 | contig 11270 bp, 6 predicted proteins | sample CZODoug2_1_08_16_FD_185931 | JGI IMG/M metagenome (GOLD analysis project Ga0179593, IMG submission 185931) | Vadose zone soil fungal communities from Angelo Coast Range Reserve, California, USA - CZODoug2_1_08_16fungal (PacBio error correction) | ecosystem: Environmental > Terrestrial > Soil >... | reverse complement strand
TCCCCCTTTTTTTGCTCTCCCCCTTTTTTTTTTAAGCTTGCAGTGGGACTTGCATGTTTTGACGGAATGATCCCTCTTTTCACTTTTCGTCTTTCGTTGCGAGGCAAAGATGTGCTCTATTTGCGGGTTTTTTCTAAAATTCAATTTTTTCTCGTACGTTGTTCATCATCGCATGGGAATTGTTCCTTCTTTATCCCCCCCCCATGATTTTCCAGCCGTTGAAAACCCGCTTTCAGTTGCTCCTTCTTTCTCTTTTCTCTTTTACCCTTGTTCCCCTCTTTCCCTGTTACAACCACAAATGTTTTAGGCGTTAAATATGCGGTCTGCCCTTTTTTTTATCGGTTCTCTTCGTTGAGAGACGGCACAGCGTTTGCCACGAGGGACTCAGCCCTCCAAGCCTGTCCTGGTCTTTGCATTCCTGTTGACTATTTGTCGTGACTTTCTAGTAGGTGCCCCGTTCTTCGAGATCCCCCCCTGGTTCCTTCCCCCTGGTCCCCCTTTTCCCGACCCTCTTGCTGATTGTTTTCCGTTTGTTTCTTCAATTTGTTCCGGAATATGTGCTTTGGCTTTTTTTTGCCACCGTAGTCGCCCGCACCCCGGCGCTTTACTCTCTGGTCACCTTTGCTTTTTCCGGCTGCCCTGAGCCTTAGTAATCGCTCCAATCCCTTCACCCACCCCTTGCCGCATTCTCCCTTTGTTCTCGTTTGTTACATGATGTACGCAGCGGCCTTGGTGCTCATGCGCGGCGGACTGTTCACGCTTTCCCACGCTGCTCTTTTGCTAATCGTTGAAGCCACACTACCGGCGCTGACGACTATTTCCTTTTTTTCTTTCCGACCAATGTATCAGCGACCCCCCAATTCAATACCGGATCGCCTTTTCTTTTGCTTCTGTACCCAGTCCCAGTGATTTCCTCCTTTCCCATGAAATGTGGTGTGTGGATAGCGATTGCCATGCGTGTTTATGTTTGTCCCCCCCCCCTTGCCCGAAGAGTTAAACCGGTTGAGACTTCAATCGGTTTTCAGACCAGGTCTCGACGTTCTCCTCTCTTCCTCAACTTTCATGGCAGACAGAACCCATGCTGTTTATTCTCTTCCTCTCCTCCCCCTTCCTTAAGGCCAAGTAGATTCCTCTGCCACGCAGCCTTCGTGAGACATGCTTTTTTTTCCAGACTTTTGCTTGGATGTGGCGATAGGGGAATGCAGGACGCTTCCGTCATAATTTTTTTTTTTGCTACGGTTTCTCTTTGATTTATCGTTTTTCGCTGTTGTCTCTGATGCGGTACTCTTTCAGGAATGTGACGTCTAATGGCATTTGTCAACCTATCGCAACTCTTTTCCTTTCATGCTTCCCTTCTCGTGTTTTTCCCAGTCCTATTTTGGGATCGCCGGAAAGGCATGGCCGATGCGTTTGCTCTTTTCCCTTGAGTGATTTCGTGCGGCTTCCATATTCAGTAGTTATGCCTTTGGCTGGCGTCTCCCTTTTCGCCCTTTTTTTCTTCCTCCTCCTCGAGAAGATTGCACTTCGGGAAAGTACATTGTGTGCCTCAAGTCTCCCTTTCCCCCACTTCTCCTTTTCGAGTCACTCAGGCGCGATTTTTGCGAGCGAAGTTGCGTTTGTTTCGTTTGCCATTGGCCAGCAGCGGCGCTGATGATACATCATTCGTCCCCCACTTGTCCCGCGCCTCAGTCCCTCCATTCCCAACCTCTGTTGTGGAATTGCCAAAAGGTCGCCAGGTCCACTGGCTTTTCCCTGATCCCTCGTGTGTCATAATTTTTTTTTTTTGACCCTGACCTTGTCCCCGTATTTTTGAAGCCGGCAGTTATTTCTTTTTTTCCTTCCTCCCTTTTTTCCTCTCCCAAGGGATAGATGATTAGTACGGGGGCACGATCTTCAAAGCCCTATTTTAAAGGCGCCGTTTCTAATACACGTGGGGTGTCTTTCCTTTTAGTTTTCCTCGATCTCCAATGCAAAAACACAAAGGTGGGTTGGTTGGAATTCCTTTATAAGGCGACCTTTTCCCTTTTTTTTCTTGCAGGCGACGGCAGCGGCCAGTTGCATGTGCCTCCCCCTCCCCTTTTTTTTGCATTTCATGTAAAACGATTTTTTTGGGCCGATTGCTGAGTTGCCCCAGTCAGCTTCGCTTTTTCCTCTTTTTTTTTCCGGTATTACACCCTCCCAATTCTTTCCCGGGCCCCCCAAACTGTGGGTTCCTCCTCTCTACTAGTCAGGAATGGGCCGGTAATTTCTGCTGGTTTTTTTTTTTCCCTGCAACCTGTGCGAAATGTACCTTCTCAATATTTTGCAGTTTACAGAAGAGGGCTTTTTCGTTTCCCTCAGTATCCCCCCAAGCGGTTCCTCCTCCTTCTTTTGTCTCGCATCGAGGCGTGATTCGGTTTCCAGTACAATACGGCAGACGGCAATTTCTTCCTTTTCCCCCCCTTTTTTTTGAAAAACGAGTTTCAATCGAGTAGCTATAACAGGTATCCTGTTGCAATTCGTTTCCCTGCCTTCTTTTCGGCTTCTTGCTTTTTGATCCTTTCTTTCGCCTGCATTTATGTTCCCTACAGCAGAGTTGTGGTTTTTGATTCGAAGGACGCTGGTTTTTTTGATGTTTGGTAGAGCTCGGTACGACGACAAGAAACCGAACCTTTTTCCTCTTTCTTTGCTCTGGTATCCTGCTTCCTCTGAAGGTCTTGTTCTAAGCCAAGAGCCGCAGTTTGTTATTCTTTTTCCTCCTCCCCTTTGAGAGCCTGGCGTTGCTCGGGAGACAAGAAAACTGGCCTTCCATTCATTTGCTGGCCATACCCCCAAATAGGACGAGGCCTTTCCCTTGCTTTTTTTGGTTCGCGTCCGAATCGTTTGCTAGTGGCTGCCAAACCGTACAAGCAGCCGTCCTCGAATCACCCAACTTTCTTTTTCCCCCGGCAGAAGAGTTTTTTTTCGCCGTTTTCCCGCGGCCGCTTACATACCGGTGTTAGCATCTCCGTGACTTCCCTTATTTCTTTACGGAAGAATACCTTCGTCTGCCGGATTTCTGAGTTCCCCCGATTGTTCCCTGACTTCTCTTTCGCAGCGTTCTATCACCGCGTGAAAAGTTTATGCGCGGCGTCAATCACGATTCGTTCAAACTGCACCCCCCCCCTTTTTTTCTTTTTTTTTTCCCGCAAGGAAATTCGCACGTGCCATTGCGAGACCCTCTTGAACCTCAAACTTTCCCTACATCTTTTCCATTGCCTGACCCGTCATCGCTCCGGGAAGCACCCACCTTTTTTCCCTCCCTGTGGCTGACGTTATCCCTGTACGACCAAACAGAAACGGGTTTCCATCTTCCCTTTCCTTCCGACTTTTTTCAACCATTATTTACCATGGATTGGACCCTTTTTGCCCCCCCACAATATAGTTCGTTTTTCTCCCCCCCCTACTGCTGCTCCGGGATTCTGACTGCGCTTCCCGCCGATTGCAACCTTTATCAACCGTGAAAGTACAGCCGAAACATACCTTTTTTCATTTGTCCGATCGCTATTCGACTCCGCTATTCGCGGCTTGCGTACCCGATGGCCTTTTGCCTCTCGCCTGCCACCTTCCCCGCTCAAATTTACGCCTAAACTTGCTTTTCAATGAAATTTATGATAAACTCCCGGGGCCCAAAATGCTTCTCACCCGATGTTTTTTACATTGGCTCATGCCCAGTGAACTTGCCAAGAATTTTTTCCACCCCCTTTTTTTTTTTTTCTTGTCGCTCGGTTTTATTATTTAGCCGCAGAAGCGCCGCTGCTCACTCCTGCTAACACCTTGTTCTCCCCAGTGCCCTCCCTTCTCGGCGACTTTCCCGTACGAACAATAATTACTGTCCGTGGCACCTTTCCTCGGTCCCGACTTTAAGCGGCGCAGCGAGGATGCCCTAATACTCACCGTTCTACTGAAACTTTTGCTCCTCCAGGCTCCCTTCCCTTTTTCTAAGCCCCCCGATTAAGGGTGGAGGAAGAGTCGTATTGCGGTCCTCCGGCCTCTTATATTATATGGAAGCTTCCCGACATGGATGAAAGTTATTGTTTCCTTCTTCTTCTTTTTCCCAATGCCCCCATTCGACATTTTTCAATCTCGTTCTTGGACACACGGATGGAAATGGCTAACGCGATCCCCCCCCCCCCCCGTGACGACTAATTCGGATCCGATCTGCCAACCGACCAAAACTATATACGATGATGCTCCCTCTGACTTCGTCTTTTATCCCAAACCTTCGCGCAAATTTGTTCTTGACGTCCCCCTTCCTTGGACCCTTTTTTCGATTCCCCCCGCGGTTTTTACTTGGACCGGAAGGATCTGATCGCTTCCTCTGAATAAGCGGAGGTGTTTGTTTTTTTTCCATTTCCTTTCCTTATTAGGGTCTGCTTCGGCCCCGTCAGAGACCGGACTGAAAACTCCTATTGCTCCTTCTTTTCATTTTTGTGCGCATCGAGAAACTTCGCCCCAGAGGAGTTTGAACCGACATTTCCCCCCTTCTTTTTCCTATCACTCCCCTCCCGCCTTAATGTGAAGGCTGTGTACAGAAGTACGCTTTCACGATTCCTTTTTGAATTTGTTTGTCATTGTTTGGCCGGTTAACTGAGGGAATTAAACCAAGGGCTCTTCATGCTTTTTCCGTATGTTGGAATTTCACTTTCCAGCAAACGAGCAATCATAGTGGTGTTTATTTTTATTTTTGGAACCTGGCTTAGATATGAGTGATACCAAAAGACAATTCGCATGCGTATTTTTGGGTTTTTTTGGGGAGTCACGTACAGGCTAGGTGCAGCCTCGAAATTATAGGAGCAAGTCAACCCTCCGTCTCCCCTGGAGATACACATTCGGGGAAGGGAAAAACGTCCCAATATGACGTCCGCCCTCTAATAACCTCCTTTTTCCCGAAACACCCTAAAAGCACAGTAGAGCCGATGCCACCTTTGTTTCCGTACCTTTTTTCTCTCTCATCACGAGCCACACCAGTTGGCCCCACCCCCTGCTGACCGCCAATCCACCTTCAGTATTCGCCCCCCCTCCCCCCCCCCCCTCCTCCATCAAGTCGCGAGCTATCATCGTCCATTGCGATCAAGTTTGTTCTTTCTTTTTTTCCCGCAAACCCTTATCCCCCTCCCAATCCCAACCCAACCCCAGCCATTTTTCTTTAATATTGATCATGTTTTCTTTTCTGCATTCCTTAAACCAACATTGTCCCCGATGATACTGCGGACTCCCTTATCTTTCTCTCTCTTTTTTTACACTTTCCTTTGGATGGTTTTCGAAAAACTCCCGAATATCCTCTTTACCCTTACCTCTTTCCCATTCTTTTATGTCCCCTCCCCCTTCTTCGCGGAATTGGTAACCCCCCGGCGCGAGCCACCGCTCCTCCAGACCCTCCTTTTCCCCCGCTTTTTTTACACGGAGTAGCCGTGCGCGACTCTTACGTCGTCCCACAAAACATGCCTCCTTCCCCCTTTTCTTGCAAAGGTGTAATGCTTTTCCCAGTGTTCTTTAAATACTGTTGTGAGAGATCCACTTCGAGGAGACAACGTTTTCGGCGAGTCAGACTCCTTTGCCCTTTTTCTTGGTCTGACGAAGGCTCAGTTTCACGGCGACATCCGGTGTTTCATTTTCTTCTGATTTCTCTGTGATTCGATGGTGCTTCTGGACAAATCAATCTTCCTCCTGTAACGTTCGTTCTCTGATTGGCTTCTGGGTCAGATAGGGCTTTCATCCTCCCCTATGGTCTAAATTGCCCTCCTCGACAAGCTTTTCCCCCCTTCGGAAGATCGTTTGACCGCAGGATCATCGGGGACACATTTGGTTACCTTTCCTTCGTCCACCTTTTACACCAACCCAACGGTTCATGCTACCCGGTTCCCCAATGCCCGGTGGATTTGTACCTTTTTTCTTCCTGTTTGTCTTTAGATCGCGAACGGCCCAACCCCTCTCTCTCCCCTTTTAAATGGCTTTTCCAGATTCGACCGTCCTCACTGCTGGTTTTGGACCCAAATCTTTCGAAGCCGTGATTTCTGCCAACGTCTGTCGATCACATTCCTCTTACCCTCCCCCCCCCTGCTTTGCGAAAACTCGCTTTGATGTTTCGAGAGCAGTTTTCTTTCCATTTGTCCCGCGAATAGTTCCTTTTTGAGTTTGGCCCATTTTCACACTAGTCGCACCTTCCACAACCGAGAGCACTTTTTTTTTTCGATTTTTTCTCGAGGCTTGTCCCCTGAGCCTGTACGTATTCCACTATCGTACATCACCCTTTATGCCTTCTTTGTTTTTTCCGACTCATGATGCCACCGCGGTTTGCGGCAGCTTTTCGGAATTCTCTCCTTCCAAGATTTTGCTTTTTGGGCTGTTGGTTAATTCCCCCACCCCCCCCGGTTTCCCGTCATCGTAATTTCCTCTTAAAGGCCGAAACCAAGACTTTTTTTATATCCCCTCTCCCTTTCTAACCTTTTCTCGACTGCTCGTAGCTTCGGTACACCTTTAACTTGTCCCTTTCATGTGGAGTCTTTTTTTCGTTTGCCATCCTTTTTCCTTTTTTAAATGGGGTGTAACTAAGGGCAACAGTATTGATTTCTTTTTTCTCTTTCTCACCCTTCGTTCCTTTCGTGAAGTCCCCCCTAAATCGTGTTTCAGCCCAGTTATCGTCAAGGACCTACGATCTCTTCTTTCAACTTACGTCCTTCCCGCCCTTTTTCCCCGGGGTGGTATGTCATCTCCCCCCTTCCAGATCCTTTTTTGCAAAGTAGAAGACTTTCCTTTCCGCGACCCTTTGTCCTTTTCATGTACAAGCAGGTATATTGTTTTTCGATCTTGTTCCTTCCCCGGTCCTGTCTGCGCCTTGGCTCTTTTTTGCTAACTTTTTTCTCGGTTGAAGTTTCACTTACACTTTTTTAAATCTCGGCACCGTTTTACTGAGCATTCCTTCCGGTGTTTTCCCCCCTCCGTCTCTTTTCTTTTGCTTCTGATTGTTCAAAAAGTCACCTTACCTTCCTCCCCCCTTGATGATGGCCCGCTAGTGTTTTTCGCTTTCATGATATTTGTTGATCCCCTCCTTTCCTGCTTCGCGTTCAGCGGCGGATTGCCCTTTCTTGCCGGCCCCTTCCTTTAGTCTTGGCGCCACTCATTCAGATCGACGCCTCTCATGGGCACGTATTTTCCCTCTATTTATTCTTTTTCTTTCTCGCTGAAATGCCAGTGAGCTCAAGTAGTCAGGTGCAAAAACTTTCTCCTTCTTTTCCTTCTTTCGGTTTTCTTGCGACTGATCTTGCCGAGCGCAGTGGCGTCACGTTGTTAGACAGCAATATGGACCAATCAGTTTTTTTTGTCCTCCTCCCCCGCTTCTTCCACCTGGACATTTCAAACATCCGTGTGTTGGACCCCTCCAACTTTCTCCTTCCTCCCTTGTTGAGCATTATCTGTTTTGGAAAAATCCGACCATTTCAAATTTCTCCTCGCAGTCAATTTATTTCTTTTTTTTCCATCTGAATTTACATGATTTCCCCTTTTGGGGGGCCTATCTTTTCGTACGGTGAAGGCGAAGAGGCAAAAGGCCCTCGTAGCCTTTGTTCTCCTTTGTTTTCGTTAAATCTCCTTTTCCAATGCAAAAAAAACCCTCCTTTGTTGGTGAGGCCAACTTTCTGGCCCTTTCACTTGACTTCCAGCGATTTTCTTGTTCCGCAGCTAGCGTCGTTCGAGGACATTTTCCTTCTCCCCCTTTTATATGGTCAACTCGCTGAAGGTTTCCAAATCCATGTGTTACCCCCTCCTTTTTTTTTCCCCAGCCCCTTCTGTCTGACAAATTTCATCGTCGATGCATCCGTTCTTTTTTGAATCCACTACTGGCCATTCTTTCCACCCTCCCCCCATCTGCCTACTTTCCGGCTTTTAGTAAAAAGGGTTGTCCCTTTATCCCTCTTACTTATTTTCAGACTCTGGATGATGGTCCGTTGTTCTCCGCAATTTCCCCTTTTTTTTTTTTCCTTTCGTCCCGCTCCCCAGACGGGTGTCCCTTTCCTAGACTCTTTCTTTTTCCCGCAGTCTTTTCAACTTATAAAGAACTCGAGCGCATCTCTCCCATTTAGTTTCCTCGGTTTTTCTCCCTAATTCTCTCATTCTTCGCGAACTTCAGAACTGGCTTTCAGCAAAACGAGCTCACTTTTTAGTAGATCTCTCCCCTATGTTTTCTCCCAGAGGAGCCGTGCGAGGAGAACGGGATCTTCGCAGTCTTTTTCCCTATCTTCCTTTTTTTTTGCTTTCGCCGACTTCTTTTGCTACTTCTACACCCTGTGTTTCGAGCGACTGACAGACGACTGAAACAATACCATGTTCCCTTCCTCGTCCTCTATCCGGTTTGCCCCTGCAACATCTGATGTTCACTCCGATCGGCCGCCTTAGGTTTTTTTTTCTCTCTATTTTCTCCTCCCTCCTGTTTGAGCGCTCATCTCCCCCACGGCTGCTCTTTAGACGAACTGCCGTTAACCTTAGGTCTTTGCCGCCGGATTCCCCCACTTTTTTTTTTCCGGGTATTGGTTTTGCTTCTACCTGTCAATCGCTTACCATGCTCATCCCCCCCTATCCAGCCTTTCTTCCTCACTCCCACTTGCTTTCGAGGGAACAAATCCCCCTAAGACCTCAAAGCCGCGTATTATCGCGGTCCCTGACCTTTCACATCTTTTTTCGATAGGCTTGTTTGAAAGCCCATCACATTGCTTGTGGGCGACTGCCTTTGTTGAAGCTCCTAACCCGATTGCCCTTCTTTCTTTTCCCCGCTGTCCCCTCTCTGTGTGTAAAGTAGTGCGAGAGTCAGAGACTCGCCCCTCCCCTTTTTTCTCCCACTTTGCTAGTTGGCCCCGTCATGGAAATCCTCGTTGCCCTTGCAGATTAACTTTTCCCTCCCCCCCCCTCAGCACTATGACCAGTTTCGTCCTCGATTAACTATTTTCGCCCCTTTGCCCCCCTCGTCTTTGAGGGTGGGAAAAACTTTTCTACTGTTACCACCCCCCTCAAACTTATGTCCCCTATTTTTTTCACTTGCATCATCTTTTTTTCGTCTCCCCCCATTTAAAAAATGGATGGAAACCGATGCTTATCTTCCCCCCCTTCCTTGTTTGTACTGGTCTCCTTCTCCCTCGGGCTTCTGCTGAGCCCTCCGGTGAAAACTGTTTGATTTAAGTTACACGTACTTTGCCCCCCCCCCAGCCTTGTTTTTTTCATTGGCAGCTATTTAGAATAATTACCCCCTTTTCCATTCCCACTTCCCTAATTCTCTTTTGATCGCGCCTGCCACCCGTACTCTCACCTGTGCAGACCCAATTAACCCGTACTTCAACGTCCCTCCCAATTTTTGTAACCCCATTTTCTCCAAGCCAAGGGTAGGGGATCCCCCCCCCCTAGTTTTTGCTCTTGAGATTGGAAACTGGCTCCAGTGAACATTCAACTTTCTGTACCACCACCCGTCTGTTTTCTTTCCGTTTCTGATTGGTTTTATAGTCTTAGCTCAGCAGCGCCGCTGCTGGGCCAGATGTCCTTGCCTCCCCCCTTTTTTTCCCTCCCCCCTTTTTCCCTCGCAACAGCCCGCGCCGGGAACGTCTAATAGGTGTATTGACACTCATAATGGCTTTTTCTGGACTTAGCTGTTCCCTTGACTTCCCGAGCAAGAGGAGAAGCAGCTGATTCTCATTCTTCCTTTTGAACTCCCCATGACGAAAGCTCTTCTCTCTAATTCCTTTCCCTCAGTCGTCCTCTTTTTCCCCTTTTCTTCATGCGCCTTTGTACCTGTCTGCTGAAGGCTTTAGCGAATCACTAATTGACTTCCCCGTCCCACTCTTCTGAAGACCTTTTTTATTGAGGAGTGTTTGACAATGCCCCTTTCGTCTTCCCTTCCAAGTGGAACACCGGATGGAACGGGATAACCTCCAATACGTCACCCGGCCTATTGACTCTACCCGACCCTTTCCATTTTCAAACCTCGAAACAGTCCTGTCCCCAACCCCTCCCCCCCCCAGATTCTTTTCACGCTCGGGCATTCACCCTACCACTCCGAAATGGTTTTCCATGTCCCCCCTTTCATACAAGGGTGGAGGCAAGACCCTCAGAGGTCCCTTCATCGATTCGGCGATGGATGATTTGCTCCATTGTTTCTTTGTAGCACTTCCTCTTTCTAGTAGGGCTGCTGTCGAGACTTGCTGAAAAACGATTTCTCTTTCCTCCCCTCTCACCGTTCGAGAAAACGTCAAGGCTGTGCACGGAGTTTCACCTCCTTTTCCCCCCCCCGGGTCCAACCTCTTCCCATGTCATGGGACGAAGCAACTGTCCCCCTTTGGACTTTCCTAGCGCCTCTTTCTGGTACTTTTCCGTTCCCCCTTTTCATTCATTTCTGCACGAGGGACCAATTCCAAAACAATCAGAAGGATCCTTGCAAGCTTAACTTCTTTCCCCGATTCGACAACCCTCAATCATTTGGGACGCGTATCTTTTGACCCCCCCTCTTCTTTCCCCCCACCTTCACATCTGAGGAGAAAAGTGCCAACCAGTCCCCCCTCTATGCGTTCCTTGGGAACTATTATGGCACAGCGAGTAAAGTCAAGTCTCCCAGTTGCATCCTTTCTACCCTTCCCCAGGGCTCCCTCCGAACTCGTGCGCTCGACTGGTTTTCATTGGTCCCCTTCAAGCTTTTTCCCACGCTCCGCCTGCAACTATGACGCCAATTTGAGAACTTCCCTCTTTCCCCCTAATTTCCCCGATTTCCGTGCCTTTGGTTTTTGAAACCCTGTCCCCCTTTCCTTTCGTTTATTTCTTGGCAATACTCGATCTCAAAGGCGTCTTCCCAAAAGTCTCCCAGCCTGCAGTGCCTGTCTCGTCTCCATTCATCCTTGCGATCCAAAGATTTTCCCTTCGCGATCGGGACCGTTCCCCCTTCCTACATACACGAGATTCGACGCATCAGTTTTTTTTTTTGCATGCAGTTTCTTCCCTTCCCCCCCCCCGTCCCTGATGATCCTGCGCCAAAAGGATCTGCGCTATCTTTTTCCCCAAGCATTCTGATTTTCTGAGTTTTGAATTTAACTTGTTGTGCTCTATTCAGACCAGCTGAGGTGAACGAAAGTTACCTCTTCCTTTTTTTTTGGCCCCCCGGCGCTTCCACTCGAAGTCACGCTTCTCCGCGCTCAAACTCCTCCCCTTATTCTCGTCTTGGCTCCTTCGTCCTTTCCCAAATTTTCATTCCCATAGCCCCGAGTCTCGCTCCTCCTTGT
>Ga0179593_1477400_pt1 | contig 11270 bp, 10 predicted proteins | sample CZODoug2_1_08_16_FD_185931 | JGI IMG/M metagenome (GOLD analysis project Ga0179593, IMG submission 185931) | Vadose zone soil fungal communities from Angelo Coast Range Reserve, California, USA - CZODoug2_1_08_16fungal (PacBio error correction) | ecosystem: Environmental > Terrestrial > Soil >... | reverse complement strand
CTTGCCCCCCTTTTTGCGTACCCTCGAAGCGTCTCCCCTCCCACCCTTTCGCGTTCCTGGGCCATCACGCTCGTTCCAATGGTTCTTCTCCTCCCGAACCCCTTATTCAAGAGATCGTTATGGTTCCCTCACCCTCAGTTCCCCAGGTCGCCTAGTCCTTTTTCCGTAATCTCGGTCCGCTCGATCGGTTCGAGTGAGTATCCGGAACTTTTTGGCACCTAGGACCCGGCCAGCTTGATCTAACGGTGGCAATCTCCGGCCCACCCCTGCTTTCTCCCTCGCCCTTGCTCCCTGTCTCTTTTCTTCCCTCCGGATTGGCTAGCGTTGGTCCTTCAGGGTTGGAAGAATTCAACAAGTCCCCCTACCTTCGAACGCCCAAACCTCTCTTCCCTCGGCCTCACGTCCCGTACTGTTCTTGCACGACGATTTTCGTATTACCACATAGTGGTTCCCCCCCAACATTTCAAAAGCCCAGCCCTGTAATCGTCTTGACCCCGACGGACTCTCTTTTCGGACCTTTTTGTTCCCCTTCTTCCGTGATCTTTCTTCTCCTGATCATTTTCTAAGAACGTACTCCGACTTCTTATTTTTTGCATTATACTCGTTGGCGCTCCGCTGTCTTTCGCATCTCTCTTGTGCACCCTTACCGCGATCAAATTTTACATTTTCCCTTTCATTCTCGTTAATATGGATGTCGTCCCTCACGACACCCACGTACGCCTACGTCGGTAGCCGAAGCCCTTGTCCCCCTTACTCAAGAAACCATTTATGCCATGGTTCGGCCCCTTTTTCAAACCGACGATGTCCCGTGCCTCCCTCCAACGCGTAGGATATTTCAACTGATGCCGGCTTTTTTTTTTTCCACCAGTCCACCCCCCCGCGCCCCCTCGCCTCCAGTCTTGGGAATTTCTTCGTAAGAAAACTTCCCCGAGAAACTGGATTCAGCACGCCTCAGCCTCTTTCTTGTGTGCCACGCATTTCTTCAAGGCATAATTCCTTTTTTGAGCTCTCTCTTATAGAGGACAAGCTTTCAGTGCGACCTCTCTCCTTTCAGAACTCCGTGCTCATCCCAACCCTCGCTTCCTTTCTAGCGCCTTTCTTTTAGGTCCTGTTTTCTTCCTCTGGTGTTTGTCTCGGACCCCAGGGATTGAAACGGTATTTAAGCCTGTGCCTCTACAGTCGTCTCGGCTAGCCTCGCCGTCTACAGGAGACCGTAGGGCCTTCCTAACCTTTTTCCCTTGTCCCAGTGTCGCTCCTCTTCCTTCTGCCACTTAGAGGAGATTGTATCCTTTTTGTTCTTCCCTTTTTTCAACCCGATTCACGCTGGCCCACTCCCCCCTTCAAAAATAGGTCATCTTTTCCTGTTTCTTTCTTTTTTTCTTACTGGCGGTCCTCTTTTTCTTCTGGAATATCTCGTGTCGTTGTCTGCGAAGATGTTAAACTCTAGCCCCCCTCCTCTTCCAATTGCGCTTTCGCTCCTTAGGACTGGGTCCTCTCCCAGTTTAGGTGAGAAGGTGTGGTCTTCCCGCTTGTCTTTCTGGCGTGGCCGAGCAAGTTCCGATGAAATAGCAGTTCCTTCTTTTTCCTCGCTTCGGCTCTCAGTGAGAAAGTGCTACTGATGCGTGCCCCCCTGAATAATAGATTATCTTTCCTTCACATGGTCCAAGAGTCTGTCGCTTAGGCTTTGTCGCCCTCTCTCCCCTCTTCTCGGGCGCGGTTAGACATTCCCTTTCATTTTTCACATAGTCTTTCCTGGGTTCTCCCTTGTTGCCTCGTTCCCTTTTCCCAGTCTCGCTCCGCGCGCCTTCCAGGGAGTTTACTGAGGCGTTCCCCATTAGACTTTGTTGCCCGATTTCCTTCCCGGTCCTATGTTTGAATTCGCCCTGGCTGTCATCCTTAACCTTTCCTCGATAGTCAAGGTTCTCAGCCCTCCTTTCATTCCTGCCCCCTAAATATCTCTTTCTGTCTTCCCTTCACGAGTAGCAGACCAAATTCGTATTACCTCTTTTCGGGCTTAGTTATCTGTTTGTCGCGACTCATTTCAACCTCTGAGCCTCTGTCGGGCTTCTGGTTTTACGGCCGAATGACGTATTACTTATAGAGTTTCAACCACCTTTTTCCTCCTCTCCTTGAACGCTCTTGTGGACTTACTTCCCTTTGCGGACGTTCGGAGACCTAGCCGCCTTTTCCCACTTCCACTCTCGTCCATTTTCACTTAGTTCTGCATCCTTTCAGGGCAGTTGCAAGTTTAGACCATTGATTCCCCGCGACTTGCCGTTCGTTGCGTGCTTTTTCCTTTTCCCTTTTTCTGACAAGGCTCGAACCCCAACACTCGCTCCGTTGACCTTTTCTTTAGAGGCTCCCCCACAAGAATTCTTCTGGCTTCTTCGATCTTAATTTCGTCCTTTGTCTCTGGCTTTTTTTTCAGGAGGTCGGGCCGTCGGCCCTTCAACACATGTTTCCTTGCCCATTTCTTCTCTGGCTTGCTGCGTTTTCTTCGTGCACCACCCCGGCAGGGCCCGCGCCATTCTGACCCTTGCCGATTTTCATTTCCTTGGCCCCCCCTTTTCTTTCGTTCCTGTTTAGTGAAGTCCATGTGCTCCATTTTCCCTGTACGGGAGCGCAAACCCGCCGTTTTCTTCCCGGAAACCCAGCCCTTCCCAACTCGCCCTCCTTAAGTGCTTCCGCCTTGGATGGCGGGGATCCCTTTCCTTCTGAGCTGGTCTTGCCTCCGTTTGCCTCCCCCCCTTTCCCGAAAACGTTTTATCCTCTAACGCCCCGACTCGTTGCCCCCCGTGAATCGCTCTCATCCTTCCTTTTTTTTTTTTTAGAGAGATAAAGAAGCGTTCTGTAACGAGTCTACTTCGCCTCCCCGGCGAAACGTGTACTCCTCTTGAGCGTAGTGGCCATCCCAATCGAGCTTCTTCCATGCAGTTTGATACACGCCCCAATATCATGGAGCCCCTTCTTTCTCCAAGGGGAGGGGGAAGTAAGGGAGTTTTTGCTCATGTTCGTTCCCAACTTCAATAGCACGTTCTCTTTCCCCGTGAAGCTACCCTCGAACCTCCCTTACTCCACAGCGAGGAGTTCGACCTAACTTTGCTCACGTCATTCTCCCTTTCTGAATGGGAGCTTGCCCCCTGGAGCGGTTGGTTTAACCTTCGCTAATTCCCCCGCCAGCGCTTACCTTTTTTCCCCCTCCGAACTCCTTTAACACGCCCTTAGGACACGTTTTCGAGAAGATCCGACAGCTTTTCTCTCTAGCGCAAGAAGATTTCTTTGGTTTTAGTCTCCCCTCTTGCCCCAGTTTCCCCCCCCCCTCACGGATCTCTGAGTGACCTTTTGTTCCCTTTATCGAAGGACCAGTTACAGTCCCGAAGACCTCGCGCAAAGATCAAGTTTTTCGCGAAATTTTCGACAATTTCGCCCCTTGCCCAATCCTCCGAGTGGCTCCGGTGTCTTGTAGCCCCTCCTGCGAGGCTCAGAGCCTCACCAGGTACGCACAGCCAACTCACCCCCCTTCTAAATTGTATGAGATTTCCGAACCTTTTTTTTTTTTTGTTTGCCTCCCCCCCCTCTAAGGTCAAATTCCGTCTTGCGGCCTTACCTCGATTCCCGTTTGATACTCGATAACCTTCTCTAGTACCACTCCTGTCCTTCCCCCTCTTTTAAGATAATGGTTGAATGATGGTGTCTCGTTTTGCCGCTGCTTCGAGCTGCCCGTATCCCTTTCCTGCGATCCCCCAGCCACTTGTCCAGCTTATTGCCCCCTCTTTAGTATTCCCGGTTCTCTTTACCGATTTCTTTTTTTCGGTCTTTCCTCAACGTGTCTAGGGTCACATCTCTTTTTTAGCCCCTTTCTCCCCCCCCCTAGCGTTTTTTTCGACTTGTTGACGTAGCTACGCTCTTAAACCCCGCGGTTCCTTAATCCCGTGTCTTCCCTTGAGATGAACGTGCCTGTGTTGTTTCTCTCGTTTCCTGCTTACCTGGATCTCCCTTCTGGACTCGTTCCAATTTTTTACCTCCTGATCTCTTATCTTTGAACAGAAGGAGAATTTTCAGTTTCCTATAGGAAGCGGCGCCCGTTCTATTATATTGACCTATGCTTTTCTTTCTCACCAGGATCCCCCCCTCGCCACCTAAGCTCTCCCCCCCTCTCAGGTATCAGATTTCCCAAGAATCTCCCCTCCCCTAATTTTGTACTTCGTTGTTTGCGGTTTGTGGGGCGGTTTGGTGGAGTGGTGGTTTGGGTTGGTCTCCTTCCTTTTCTATTCTCGTTACCTAGAATTACCCTCCAAACGCGCTCCCTAAAGACATTCCTCCGGACAAGATTCCCCTGTGAGGATCTTCTAGTGTTCTATTCTTTCAAACCCTCTTCCAGGAAAACGGTACCTGGGGTTAGACCATTGCTATCCTCTTGGAAGCCCTCCCGACTCTTTTTTTCGCCTTCACTGGCCCTTCCGAAGTTTTTTAGTCGGCGAGTAAACAGGAATAAGTCTTTCAGGGATTGGCAATACGGTGGTGCCTTGGCTCATGTTTTTTGTTTTTCGACTAAGCAAACTCTTTCGCACAGTTTTTTTTGCTGGTTTCATCACGTCCCGGGTTTCAGATGCCCTAACTTTCTTCTTGATGTGCTTTCCCAGTAGTCTCGCTGTTGTTGTTTTTGTTTTGACCTCTTCCTCCGCAGTTTAACTCTCCTCTACGTCCCTTCGGGACTTATGAGTTAAACCACCCTCATCGGATTTGAGTGGTCTTTAGGGTCTTTTGACGATCGTTTTTCCCCCTACCCGTGGTAGCTTTTTTTCCTCTTTTTTTTTTTCTTTTTTTTTTGATATCCCTCCCGAGATTTACTTTCTTGTCCCACTCTCGTCAGTTTTAACAAACTTTTCCTCCTTTCTCTGTCCCCCTCTCATTTTTTCTTGATTCCAACTCTTCTTCGACGACGTCTTTTTCACTGATTTTAATTCACCTCAACAGGCTATTCGCCTCTCCCGCACTTATCCTTTCCTTGGAGTGCTATTTTCCCGCGAGTTATGCCTTCCTGTAAGACCTTTCCCATTCCTATCCCGTTGATAGAAACTCTTCGCCAGTTCCTCGTGAGACACCTTTTCCCTCGGACCCCTTAGCGACGTCAATCCTCCTCACCAGGTTAAACTCTTTCCTAGAGTTTCAACTTTTTTCATATTTGATTATGTTTCTTTCAATGGTCACGGTCTTTCTATTATTAGATCTACCACTCTGGTTTTTTCCTCGGGAATACTTCTTTGTTCAGCTGAAGGTTATTTACATTGCTTTTCGGAACTTTTTAGTTCCTTTCCTCCACTTCCCCCCTTTTCCTCGGACCCCCTCTAGACTCCGAATTACTTTTCCTTTTCTAAAGGGAGAAGGATCGGCGACCTCTTCGTATTTTACTTACGTTCCTTTTTTAGACGTTTCGACCACTTCAGATTTTTCCTCAGGCCCCCCTATGATCCTCTCTCGTCGAAGTACCCTTTCTTTGCCCAGGAGAAGAGGATAAACTGCTGGAATTGTTTTCGCATTTTAGATTATAATCTTTTTTTTTATTTAATCACAATGTATCCAGGAGTCTACCACACAGTATAGTATCGCTTTGACAGACACAGAACGATCCTTTGGGCTTCTCGGGCTACGTTGACCGTTTGCGTCCGAACACCTTTTTTCCTCCAGGGAAGCTTTCTTCGAGACCCCCCTCACCCTAATTTGTTTCTTTCTGTCTTATTTCTCTGCCGGGTTTTTTTCTGACGACCCCTTAACTCCCTTTCGCCGCCCCCACGGATAGATTTTGATGTTTGATGGATCCCGATTTCCCTCTCCCCGGTTCTATAATCTCCCAACCTTTTCTTTCATTATCCACAGCGCGTTACTGAACATTTTTATGACGAAGTCAATTCGTTCTTAATCGTCTGAACTTTCCTAATTTCTTATTCTTTTACCGCCAGGTCGAGGTTCCCTTAAGCAGTTTGCGGAAAAAATTAGCCTTCCCCCGTAAACAGCGTCCCTTATTCATTTCCAGCAATGACTCCCGTATGATACTGAAGAGAATTTGATTTTCTCTGAGACTTTTGCTGTTTGTTGTAAGCTTGGAAACGTGTTTGAAGTTTCCTGGCACCTTCTACCCTTTGCCTTACCTTAAGCCGACTTCCCCGGAGACAACCTCCTCACGTTTTACTGCCGACTACCTTCTTTCTCTCGAAAAGCACCCCCCTTTCCAACGTGACCCCTGTTAATAGAATATGTGTGAAAGTAGACTTCCTGTCTTCTTCTTCTCTTAGGAGGACTTACCCCAGCGACTCGGCTCCGCTTTGAGAATTTTTTTCTTCCCTCTCCCGTTCCTACCTTTCCTCTGCCCGAGTCATTCGATTTGGTGATCCTCTTCTTCTCGTTATCCCTTCTTCCGTGCCAACTAGCCCTCTCTTCCCTTACCTCCAGTGTTCTTTCTTTCTTTCTCTATCTCATTCATGAACGAGATCCTTTCGTCCTCAGCGCTTCCTTTTTTTCTCGGTCCCCCGCGAAACTACCCAGTTGCCTGTACTTAAACCTTTCCCCCCCGCCTGAGAGACCCCTTGCAACAATAAACGCCGCGGTGGCGCCCGCCCCCTCTCCAAACCAAGACTTTTGGTGTCACCCTTTTATTTAAACGGCCCAGATCACCGTGTCTATAGACAGTTTTTTTTAGTTGACTGCCCTCCACTTTTTCCCCACTTCCCTTCCCTGGGGACGCACTATGTCGTATTTTACTCCCCGACGGAGAAGCATTTCCGCTTTTAAGACTTTTAACGACCCCCCTTCCACTTCGAGTCTTTTTGATGACGCCGCGGGCGAATCTCTTTCTTCCGATTGTGTCGGCTTCTCGGACCCTTCCCTCTCCATGAGTAAACAACGTTCTTCCAGCCGTTTCCAATCACCCCGCAGCCCCCGAGAAAGTAGGGAATGGCCTTCATGGTTTTTCTTGTTTTTCCTGCTTTTCTATACGGATCTTCCCCCCTTTTCTTCTCTGTTTCCCTTGGATTCACCCCTTCTGCGTTCCTTCCCCCGTTTTCAAACCCCTCTAATTAGACATCCGGCCCCTCCTTTTCCCCCCCTGTTTCTTCACTAGATGGGTCTTATTCTTTTCTTTTTTCTTATCTTGTTAGGTTTATTCTCAGTCTTTCCGGAGTTCAGGGAATGGCACATGCAAAGAAGTAGTCTCCTCACAGTGATGTGAGCTTAGTTACTTCTCTTTCCGTTCTTTGGTCGCTTGTCTTCTCGCAGGGATGAGACTGACTGTTAGTCTCCCTCTTCGGGTTTCTCCGTTAGTCATTTCGATATCTTTAGAACGTGGCTCCCAGTTTCCCCTTTCTCCTCCTTCTCCTTCGGAAATAGGGAAACGAGTCGGTCATTCTCGAATGCCTTTTCTCTCAAGAGACCGGTATCTTCTCCCCTTTTCCTCCTTCTCATTGATTTACCACTTCTTTTTCGATCTCTTTTTTGAGTACCCCTCCTTTCTTTCGTCCCACCTTAGACTTTAAAGCCACGTACTAATGAGGAAAGGTCGGGGAACATTTACTTTTTTTTTTTTTTTTTTCTCCCACTCTTGGAGGCCATCTCTCCACTGGCTTCCATCAATTATCCCCTCTCCTTTCTTGCCTGAAGGGTCTTTTTCCCATCCGTCTTTCCTGCCTTTAGTAGAAGAAAAAGGCTTGCAGTTCCCTTTTCTTTCCCCCTAAGAGCAAGAATGAAAACAGGTAGGATTTCCATTCTTTTCTTCGTAGCTTGTCTCTCTCTCTCTTCCAGCTTTTATAATGCTATGTCTTTCTTCTGGCTCCCCTTCTTGCCCTTCCTCTCACACCTGCTCACCACATGAGTTTTTTATTTCTTTTTTTTTTGTTTGTGTGTTTTTTGTGTTGTGGGGTTTCTCATTTCCCCTTGTTGTTATTATTTTTTTTTTTTTTGTTTTTTTGTTTTTTTTTGTTGGTCCTCGAACCCAACTGTTTCTCTACTCAGTGATTTGATGTTGATTTTTTTGACCTTTTAGACTTTTCCTCTCGCGCTGTCATTTCAACAAGTCCCCCAGCGGTCAGCAGGCTTCCTCTGCTCATTCTCTTTCCAAGTTCTCGACCCCTTTTCCGGTCCCCGCTCGACTGTTTAGCTTCGAGGTTCCTTTTCTCCTTTCTGGTCGATCAGAAGAACCCCCTTTCTTTACTATCAGGTACCTTTTCTCTAGATTTGATCTGCCCCCAAAAAAAATCCCTTTCTTTTTTGCTAGCTCGCCCCTTCCTCTTTCGCTCTTCTTTGAAGACATGTAATTTTTTTTTCATGAGTTTAGGAAGGTAGGCGAGCTCTTTTAGAAGAAGTTGGTTTTTTATCTTACTGTTACCGCTCCGCCACACGCGTGGGGGTCGCCATCCCTTTTTTGCGTCTGAAGGTGGGCTAGTTTGGAATCGAATGCGTGTCGCCCGCGGGTAAATGTGCCCGTACTTCAAGTGTGAATCTGAGAGGAATTTTCCCCCCCGCCCATGCTTCCTCTTCCCCACCCAATACCTCCTCCTGTTCCCCTTCATTTTCGATCTTTCTCTGTCCGCGGGTTGAAGATAAAGAATCTTCCTCCCCCGTTCGCCGTCTGCGACCGTTTCCCACCTCTTTTTCGTTTTCTCTGATATTGCAATCTCCCCGTTTGTTTCTGTCTAGGAAGCGTGATTAACTGAGTGCTCGGATTCCCCTTTTCCTTCTCTGTTTTTCGTCAGGCATCCCCCAAGGCAACCTTTTCGGACCTTGCATGAATTACTAACTCAACCGTCCTCTTCCCAAGTTTTGAGAACCTTAGTGGTTGAGCCGCCTCCCGGTACTTCCGGGGTGAGTACTCGCAGCCAACGTGCTTAACCAAATCTCTCCCGTCCGTCTTAACACTTTCCTCTACCGATTCCTTCCCCCTTTCCGACCCTTTTATGCCAAGTATTACACCCTTCCTTGCCCTATCCGGTTTCAGACCGGATCACCTTCCTATTTCTGGGTAGGTAAAGTAAGTAGCCCTCCGGCTCGACCCCTTTTCCCTTTGTTGCAATAGAAGCAATAAATCGTTGACCCGCCCTCTGAACAGCGGCCTCAGATTGGGCTCCTTCGCCCCCCCTCCCAGAAGAAGTCTGTTTCTAGCACTTCCAGTCGCCCAATCCCTGGATCTTTCTTTTCTCCTGTGTTATATCGAGAGGTTTAAACGGCCATTCAGCCAGCCAACGAGCCCTTTGACCCTTGCTTCCCGGAATGTCTCCGAAGTGGCACCGCCTTCGACTGAGCCCTCCGCGGTTTTCTTCTCCCCTTTTTCCGCCTCCGAGTCGAAAACCGGTCCGCAACCCTCTTTCCACGCCCCCAAGAGCGTAAATGCTCTATTGCAACCGGTGGTTTTTTCTCACAACTATGAAAGTCACTCCTACTGCAGGGCACCGCCGATCCGACGCCCGTGCATACTCGTCACATTTGATCGAGGCGAGATCCAACCTTTTCACCATCTTTCCGTACCTCATACTGCGTGCGGCGCTTCCTCTAGATGTAGGATGCTTTGCGGTTCTGCCGACCTTCCCGTTACTTCCCTATAGAAGTGCGGCTCTCATGTTACCCCTTCTCTTTCTCTTTATGGCACTCCCTTGGGATTGGGCCGCATTTCGATTTTTCCGATCCGTCCCAGGGTCCGCAGGCTTGGTTTGTTAGGCAGAAGGTGAAGAGAGCATTTCGGGGCACACGAGGCGCACTCCCCGTAACTCCGAAGGCTGTGTCCCCTCCGCGTCAGTCTGCTTCCCGAGCTAATGTTAGACTCGTTCCATTCCCCTTATCTCGCGAGGACTTATTCGCGCTCCGTTCCTCTCCTCCCCGCTCTCCGGAGAACCCTTGAGTCCATAGACTATTCTTCAGTTCTCCCGCGCACGCCGAGGCTCGTCCCACCCCGTCTGAACGAGCTCGACCTTAATTCGAGATGATACCCACCTCACTTTGCCGAAGAGCGACGGTTCCCCCCTCTGATAGCTTCAGCCTCCCCCCAAGGAGACCACAATCATAACTCTAGTTTCGATATTGAGGAGTGGTCGTTTGGTAGCCGGCCGCTTTTTTAAAGCCGTACCGGCAGCTAACTTTCTCATCCTTCTCCCCGCCTCTCTGTGAAGCCTCACGGCTCTTTCGCCGTCACGACGGTTTTTTTGCCTTAAAGACGGTCTCCTTTTTCCGGAGGTCCTATGGAAGTCGCAAGACGTTAGCCTTTTCCTTACCCGCTGGCCCCCCCTAACATCGTGCCGCGGTGCGAGCCTCCGACACAATCCTGGCATCCTTCCGAGAGTCAGCGGAGCACGGCCTTTTTTCTTTCGCCCACAGTCGTGCGATTCCTCCCTTCCCTGACGAGATCCGTCCCAGGCCTTCTTTTTAACTTGACGATGCGTTGCACCACCCCTAGGGTCTGCTGGGATATCCTCTGTGGTCGTTCCCTTCGTGTGACCCAGAGTATTGTCGCGTTTCCCTTCTCCTTGTTTTCCCTCGCAGTATCCATAGGGGTGCGGCCAATTTCCGTCGTCCTTGCATTTCTTCTAAACAATATTTTTGCTTGCTTTTGGCGATTCTCGTCCGACCTGTAGTCGTACGCCAAGATGCTCTTTCTACGATACCATTGCCAGCCATTTTTCTTCTTTTTTTCCTGGACGGAGGGTAGTGATTTTTGACGAAGTAGTTTTCTCGTCAGTTCTTGTAGACACTATTAGCGTTTATGGGCCCTCCCTCAGCCGTATACCAGTCTCTTGTTAGAACCATCTGCCTTCACCCAAACCTCGTCGCTCTTCGCCGAATCCCCACCCGGTCGCATCTCGCTCACCCTTATTCCTACCTTTCATTATGGGCTTTGAGCCCGTGTTTTCCCGGCCTGGTCTGAAAGGAGCTCGCGAACCACCTTAACTCTGCAGCAGGCGTCCGGTAGCTCTTTTCCGGTCAATAGGCCTTGCATGCAACTAGTTCCCCAGCGGCCCCCGCTCTCCGGCGCCTTCGCCAGATCCCTCTTAGCACCCGCCCTTTCTCGAGAAAAGTCGTTCCCCACCTCGTCCGTCGGCGCCTTGGTGACTCAGCGGTTGCCCTTTCTCCTACGCGTGGACTACGACAATCGTGTCACAGTTCACTGACACTTTTTCGCATAGACGAGAACTCTAAATGATTAGGATCTTTACTTTGTTAGTAATAGATGCCGGTTTCCCCAGTCCCAAGATTTGGCTTCTCGGGTCCGCGGAAGTCCCCCTCGGGAGTCG
>Ga0179593_1448624_pt1 | contig 11270 bp, 18 predicted proteins | sample CZODoug2_1_08_16_FD_185931 | JGI IMG/M metagenome (GOLD analysis project Ga0179593, IMG submission 185931) | Vadose zone soil fungal communities from Angelo Coast Range Reserve, California, USA - CZODoug2_1_08_16fungal (PacBio error correction) | ecosystem: Environmental > Terrestrial > Soil >... | reverse complement strand
TCGTTTTTTGAGCGGTCTGAAATTCTTTCTTCCACGGTTGACAAATGGACTCTTAGAAGTCTTGTGGTTCCGGTTGCCCAATCAGCTTCAAAAGCCTCTCCCTTTTTTCGTTCCCCCCAGAAAACCCGTACGTGGCTGCGTTTCCCCTGACCTTAAATAACCAAGGAACCCTCCCCCCCTCTTACCTCGGCTCAGAGCCCTCTAAGAGCATTAGGTCTAATATGCTCCTGCCCTCAAACATTTTATTTTAGTTCCCTCCCCTTTACCCTTTTTCCCTTTTGTTTCCCCTCTAGAAAAGTGGAATGCGTCGATGATTGTTTTCACCCATCGTTCCCCCATCTAAAAATTTTTAATTTTTTTCCCCCAATGGTTAGTTTAGTTGCATCCCTTCTCCTTGGTTTCGAGAGTCTTTCTCCATCTCCCCCCCCCTTTTTTTCCCTCTCCCCCCCCTTGGATTGCAGAATTTGTTGCGAATCGACGCGATTGCCTGTAGCTCGACGAATTACGCTTTAGAAGTAACCCCTTTCCCCCCTGTTTGGCTCTTTATTTTGATATAAAGTAGGCTAGTGTCTTTGCGGATTTACTCGAAAATGAAGTAATTTTTCTTAAGTTTTTTCCTCCCCTCCCCTTCCCCTTTTCTCTTGTCTGATGATCGGACGTGCATACTGTTATGCTTGGTACTCTGATTTTGTTCCCTTACCAAAAAAGTTAATCCTTCCTTCTCTTCACCTTTTCTTTTTAGAACACGTCCCTTTTTCCTCTCCCTTCTACTTGCCATCATGCCTGAATCAGAGACTCTGTCTCCCCCATCAACTGGAATACTCACCACCACTCAGCAGTGCAGTCTAAATCTGATCCTGAGCCCCCTCTTTTCAATAGTATTCTCTTGTGGCATACTTAACTGCTTCCCCCGGTTAGACCTAGACATTGGCCCCAAGAGCTTTCTTTCTTACCCACTTTTTGTGTTTGTGAGTTTTGCCCAGGAAATTTCTCCTCCTGTTCCATGAGTCTCCACCCCACGATCCCTCTCGGATTTTTTGTTTTTCTTGACTCTTTCTTTCTCACTTTTGATCTTCTCCTTTCCAAGTTTGTGATCCCAAGCAGTCTTCCTCCCCTCCCCCAGATTTTATCCCTTCTTTTGAAGCGCACTTGCTCTTCGTCGATCATCCGCACTTTTCCCCCTCCCCCTGAGCTCAGCGCCTCACCCCTCTTTTGTGTCTCGAGGATCCCGGCCACATTCCGGGTTTTCTTTAAGGATCGCCCTTTTTTTCTGCAGGGTTCGTAGTGGTCGGAGAAGCGATTAAGAGATTGATTGCTCTTTTTTTTCTTGGTCGCGCCTCATAATATATATTCACACTATCACCCGTTCCAGGCACACCTCGTATTACTTTTTCTTTCCCATTGTCTGGGGAGACTTTTTTTGTCGGAATTGGTTTTAATTAGTTGTTTTTGCACTTCCGTTTTTTTGAATGGTTCGCTGCGGTTTTGAGGATTTTTTTCCCCTTACCCTTTCCGGATTGTGGCTCTTCTGCGAACCTTTAGGTGGTTATTTTCATGCGGGCTTGGAATAATCGCCCCTCCGCAAACATTTCGCGCGCCTCGTGAAAGAATGGGATGAGGTTTTTCCCTTTGATACTTTCCAACTTTCTATCCCTTTGGAATACCCCGGCGACAACACATCTATCCCCCTTCCCCCCTCCCCTTGTGGTGTGGAGATTGTGTTGAGTCCCGTAAGTTCTCCTCCCCTGATAGACATACGAGAACCCAAGCGTTCTCCAGTCCCGTTTCTTTTAAATCGATTTTTTCCGCGCTCAGTTGTATGCTCTGTATAGTCCAGCTCCGAATATATTCCACCCCCTTTTTCTCAGACTAGCATCCCCCCAACTCATTACATTTTACTTAACATCTCCCCCCTCTTTGGCAGGCCGCACCTTTGGCCCCACACTTTCGGAACGATTAACCCCTTTCCCCAAAGATGCTCCCCCCCCCCCCCCTTGACTAGATCGAAAGATGTGCCCTTTTTCCCCCCCCCTTTTGAGTGTAGAGAGAGCCGACTTGTGTGGAGTAAGTTTCCTTCCTCTTCGACTAGAGCGGACAATATCTTCTTCCCCCTGATACCCCCACCCCCTTCGTCCCTCGGAGCGTCTAAACTACCAGATATGGCCATTCTATGAAAAAAAGATCCTCCTATACGCTTTCCCGCGTGAATTAGGCTGTCTTTCCTCGACATTCCGAGCCATCTATACAATTGCGTGCTCCACGGTCACATACGATGAACCCCCCCTGACGCTCAGACCGATTGGCGCAGCCACCCCTATGCAATGTCAGTCAGCTACGTCCTCCTTTCCCCCTCCTCATCTTTTTTCCCTCACACCCGAACTCCGTGGCGTTAGGAATCCCTTCCTTTTTTCTCGACCCTATGGTCACGAAAGGTAGGGCTAAAACTCTCTTACAACTCACAAAAAGTCCTTCCACCCGCCCTCCCTATTCCATGTCGAGTTCCTCTGCGAGTACGTTTTCCTTTTTTTAACCTTATTCCAAAATCAGGACGGCATGTCTCCCTCCGGGACTAAGTCTCCCCCGATTTCCATTTTATGCCCCGAATTCTGCACTTGTGAGGTCCTGGATTGGGTTTGGGTCTTCTCTTTTCTTTTTTGCTTCAGCTTGGCCAAGAATCCTGCTTGTTTTAGAGGAAACCTTTTTGTCCCCCCTTTTCCATGGACGGAGATGGTCCACCCTTGTGGTCCCAATACAGCTCTTCCAAACGCACAACCCGCTTCCCCTTCTCCCCCTTTCCTCAGAAGTCACAGTTTCGTGCTGCGTTTCAAATACCGACTTAAATCAAATATGAATTTTCTCCCCTTCGAAGTCTAAAACGAGCCGCTTAAGAAGAAGCGCCCGTCCCTATGCGAAGAGGTCACAACAATTCTTCTTTTCCCCCTTCTCCAAATGGGGAAGTCGTCGCGAAACCTTTTCAATCTCGGTCGATTTTTCACCCCAATTCGTGCAAATAACTTAAGTTTGTCCCCCTTTTGGATTTTCTCAATATCTCTATACCCCCCCCCCCTTTTTTTTCTCGATCTAAAATTCCACTCACATTTTCTCCCTTTTGATTACGAATGGTGCAGCAATTTCGGCTTTTTCGTGAACGTCAAGTCCGTGATTACCCATTTTTTTCTCCCTTTTATTATGTGTCATATGCATGACCGATCGTTGATTTACTTTCCTATTTCCCCTCCCCAAATGAAATGGGATTTTACCCCCTTCCCTGGATTGCCCTCCCTCCCTCATTTTTTCTCTTTCTTTTGGACCTCTCCGCGGAATAATATTGGCCCTCTTTTCTTTTTGACCCGTTTTAACAATATCGTTTTTTACTCCTTTTCAATTTTCGTATCAAAAATTTTTCCCCCCTTGGGTTACTCTCCACCGAAGATTCTTGTCTCTGACAGCACCCTTTTTCCCCCCCATTCTAGGCCAGAATAAGGAATACACCCACTGCTCCTTTTTGATCTTCATTTCCCTTGCCCATGAGGCGTGAATCTTAATGTACTTGGATCCATAGCCGCTTTTCTGGATTTTGCCTCATTTAAACGGGGCCATCCTCCTCCATCCTAGAAATGGTACGAGAGTTTGATGTCCCAACTACTTTTTTTGATTTCGTGTATATTTTTCTTCCTCTCTCGACTTTGACAAATGATCTCCACAGATTCTTCCTCGCATCGGATCTTTTTTTTTTCTTGAACTTTATTCTTTCCTTCTGGGAGGATCATTTCCATTTGGGTTGATTTTGCGAAGCCTGCTTCTTCTCCTTCCTTGGAGCATTTAGTTCCTTGGGAGCCGCCCTGTATTATGGCTCGGTTCTTTCCCTCTCCTCATTCCAAGTTCACGTGATCGCAGCGCTCCCCCCTCGACTGGTATAGTTCCACCCCTGTCTTTTCTTTTTTTTAGCGCCCAAGGTGCGTCTTGTTTTCTAGGGTTTTTGAGACCTCGAATTTTGCTATCCTAGCGTTTGCGAGCCGATACTCCCACACCCGGCTCTATCGACAATTCAAAACTTGTTGACCACTTCCCACCTCGTGCTCTCGAGAGAACTTTCGGGGCCAAATTCTTTGCATTGTGAAGTTGTAGCCCCCCCTTTTGTCCAGGCCTGCCCGCGCTCCTTTTACGTTTTGGGGAGAGTTGTAAGCCTTCCTTATTTGTTGATCGAGGAGGTCTCCCTACGGGTTTTTTGAGGGCTTCTAGCTGAGCTGGACTATGAGGGTTAACCTTTTTCCTCCCTGAAATCTATGTGTTGAGAGAGGTGAGAGCCCCCTCGAGGTATGTAGCTTTATGTGCATAAACTTCTTCTCCCCAATATCTCTTTCCATTCCTCGGGTTGATTGATCACATGGTTAAAAGCAGGTGAAACTTTCCTTTTTTTTGTACAGCTCTTAGTTTTTAAGTCTCCTTTACCCAGGGAGATTCATGTTGATATGTTTTTTTCCCTCCCCTTCCCCCTTCCTCCCCCCACACCGTCGTCGCAGACCTCTCATCCAATACCTTACACGGATTCCCCCTCCCCCCCCCCGCATTCCTTCCCCCCCCCTTCCCTGCCCCCCTCTGACGAAGGCCACACCATTTTACCTTCAAAAAAATGAACTTTATCCCCTACTTGCCTCTCCCGATATGCAACGCGGTTTTCCTGTTCCCCCCCCTGTTGAGTTTACATCTCAATTTTTGTTGGGGAGTATTCTCCCTGACCATAATCTCGTAGAGTCCCTTCCCCAATTTCTCGTCCGCATGACGAAACCGCTCCCTTCGAGCGTCTACCACACAATTCTTCCTTTGCTGATACTCGATCACAAGATTTTGCGCTTGCGTTCCCTAAGTGCAGATTCCTTTCTTTCTTCTTTCCCTCCGATGCCAGATTTTCGAATTGTGATCAACCCCTTCCCTCCCCCACACGATATCGATCGATCTCTTGTTCCCCCCCTTGTCATGGAATCCCCCCGTATCATAGACTCCTTCTTTCCGCCACACACTTCCCTCCCCCCATGATGTTCGAGAAGAACCTGGGACTAATGTCACCGTTTGTCCTTTTTTTTTTTTTTTTTTTTTTTTTTACGGTCTAAAATCCCAAGTCAAAATCATCACACCCCCCCGTATTGGTGAAAAGCCCGCCAAAGCTTTTTCCCCCCTGTGAGGAGGCCGTTCCCCTTTTCCCAGAAAATCAAGTTACTATCTTGGAAAGTTGGGATATTCAGCCGATCCGAAGGTACTTCTCGCTCGTGGGATTGGGATGCTGGGTTCTGGTTCTCTTTTCCTTTTTTCTTCCCCCCCCGTCGATGCATTGTTGTGTTGATTGGGCCCCCCCCGTACTGTTAACGTTCTCCCTTTTCAACTGGTTAATGGAGAGTCTTGGTGTCCTCCCACCCCCCCTCCCCCCGTCATTAACGCAGTCCAGTCCCAACTTCTCGGTCATCCCGACCTTCCAGAAAAAGGTGGCTGCGTTCAATACCCAGACTTCATTTTCGCTTTACTTTCCGGTCATCAACGATCTTTTCAGGCGTCTCCTCCCTATGCAGAAGAAGTCCCTCAACTTTTTATTTATGTCCGCAAGCCCTTTCCCCTTTAGGTGAGGTCCTCCCCTGTTTTTCCCTTTCTTGATAGCCAACCCTTCGGAAACCCACTTGTAAGGGGACACGGTGGTAGGTGGTATTCTCTTTTCCCCTTTTGTGGGTGTTGAAGTTCTTACTCACCTACCCCATTGTCACGCTCTTGGATTGCAAGGATGTGGTTTCGAGTCCTCTCTTTTCGTAGATCTCCCCCTTTCGTCAGGGGACATCCCCCCCCCAAATTGATGCCTTCTTCCGATTTACGTTCCTCTTTTTTCCCTTCCTTCCTCTTGATGACCTCCCGATTTTTCCTCTAACACTAACTTCATTGGGATTTAGTCGGTATTTGACGCAGCCCGTAAATTTTTATTCTCCCGTCTAATACTGTATTCTTTGGAACGCGTTTCTCCAAGGCCCCCCCCCAATCCCCCCTCCGCTACCATGTAGCACGTTTCCCACATTCGTTTCCTCCCACAATATTTTCCCCTCTTCCTAAAGTTTCCTGCAGTAGACCGCAATCCATCTCCTCCCCCACTGACTCAGAGCCCCGTCTGCTTATTTCCTTCCTTCCTCGAATATCCCCACGATCATAGCGCAGTTCTTTGCGGAATACAACCTTCTCCCCTGTAGAATTGTCGAACGCTGTGGCGGGTTTTTTTTTTTCCCTTTTTGTTTGATATGCTCTTTCCTTCTTTCCCCCTTCTTTGAATTGAAAATGATGTCTCACCCCTCTTCCTCGCCATCCTGTATTAGGGTTTTTCTGCAATCTTATACTGGGTTTCCTCTTTGGAATGCCTTGACCTCTTAGGAACGCGATCCCCCCCCCGCCTTTTTTCCGATATTCAGGGTTCTATTTCCGTGGGAAGTGGAGTACAATTCTCTTCTGTTTGCTCTTTTGAGTTTGGCGAGACTTTCCCACTTGCTTGAGTTCCCCCCCTCTCTTTGTTTCGTTAGTCATAGCACTTTTTTTTTTTCTTTCTCTCTTAAGGTGAGCGGGTTTATGAAGGGTCGTAGAAGTCTTGATTGATAGGGTCATCTTTCGGCTCCCGTACCAACAATCGGACTTGCGCCCCCCTTCCCATTTTTTCCCCCCCCCCCCCCCCCCCCCAAACAAAAACCCCCCCCAAACCCCCCCCCCCCACCACACACCCCCCACACCCCCCCCCACCCCCCCCCCCCAACAAACAAAAGGCACCCCCCCCAAGTGATAGCGTTTAGATCTTTGTTGGTTCGTTTTTCTTTTTCGGGTCCACAATTTTCCTTTCCTTTTTCGAACGTGTTGGTTTCCCTTTTCATTTTTTTTCCTCTCAGGCGCGTTGAGGTTTAGGAACCGAAGGCTCTTTCGAGGAGGTCTGAGAAGTTTTTTGGGTTGTATATAGTTTATTACAGACCTCCAAAGGACGCCATTTTCCCTATGAAAGAATTTATATAGTGTCCCTCTTTTCTTCTTCAACGAGGTGTAGTTTTAGTATAAAAGGACGGCTCCCCACTTCTATATCTTTTCAATAATAGAAGTTTTTTTTTTTAGAGAGATGTGGTTTTTCTCCCTTAATTTCAAATATCCCCTTTTTATAATAACTTTGTTACGTTCCCCCCCTTCTTCCCTTCTAGCGAGATCTTCTATCTTTCCATCTCGCCCCATCCATCCCCCCACCTTAGGACGCTCCCTCCCCCCAATACCACAAGATCACCCCCGGCCTTTTTTTTTTTTTGACAGGCCTAAACCATTCTTGTCCCCCCCCCCCCCCACTCTGCGACCGACACTTTCCCCCTTTTTGACAAAAACTCCCCTTTCCCTACACGCGTAGTCCATCCCTTGGCCTTTTCCCCATGTGATTGTCGACTGATCTCCCTCCTTTTTCTACTGCTCGGCAAACTTTTCGACTCCGAGACGCAATTCTATGAATATCTTTTCCCTCCCCTGAAAACTTTTGCTCCCGCAGCGCGTTCCCCCCCCCTAGGACGACTATACTCCCCCCCTTTTCGAGGTGGTAGATTTAGATCTCGCGATGGATTCCTTGTTTTTAGGGATTATTTGGAGGACCCCCTCCGCTCCAGAAGACCACCCCTTTTTCTGCTCACGTTCACAATACCTTTCCCCCCCCCCTTGAAGCCCTCGAGCATCGCGTCCTCACCCCCCTTTTTTAACCTTACTATCCCTTCAAGTACGAACCCCGAGTTCCCCTCCCCCCCCCCTAAATCCGAATGTAGCGAATAAATCATTGGGTTTTAGAATAATGAGCCGTTTTCCGGTAGTTATATTCATAACACAATCTCTTCCCCCTTTCCCACTATCGAAAATTTCCCCCGAGGTTCTTCTCTCCTTTTCTCTTTTTAAGTATTCAAAAAGCAAGGTCCTGCATCTCTGTACTCCAGTACTTGGGATATTCGTCGGTCCCTTCTTCCCCCGCTTTTGTTTGAGCCCTTGCTGGGCTACCCCTCATGCGGTGTTCTTCGTCTTTGCCCTCCTTTCTTTGAGATGTAGGAACCCGATGTATCAACGGGCATACAAGGGACCTCTAGAAGTGTCTTGCAATGGTGGGTCCGTTTTGCCACCCCCCCCCCCCTTTCCCCTCCCCTATTCACGCAGACTTTGCCAACCTTTGTTTTCCTTCAAAAGGGTCTGTTCTTTTCCACTACCTGTTTCAGACTTCCCCGAGTACATCCTCGTAAGTCACCAAGAGCGATTCATTTTCCCGACGCAGACTGCCGTATAAGGCATCACCCACATTCTTTATGTCCCCTTACGTTAAAATCGAATTCCCTTTCTTCCCTTACCCAAGGCCCCTCTTCCCTCTTCAACAATTCGTTGGCAAACCCCCCCCCCACAAAACTCCATTGCGTGCCCCCTTTTTTCTTTCCGACAGTATATATCTATTATAATGGTTTGTTTTGTTGAGAGCTCTTTTTTTTTTTTTCCCCATTAAAAAATAAAAAAAATGTTTCCCCTTCTTCCCTTTTTCCCACGTAATGGTTTGACCCCTTGCTTTCGTCGCCTCCCAATTCGCTTTTTAAGTTTTTCTTTCCCCACGTTTTTCCATTCTTACGACAGGTCTTTACCAAAACACCCCCATGAGATTAGGAAACTCAGGATAGTGACTTTCGGCCCTCCCTCGAAAGGTCTTCTTCTCGCGTATTGGCCACGAAGCTTCCCCATTTTTTCTTTTCTTTTTTCTGACTGGGACTTTTTGCTAATGTAGGCGTATCGGCTGATTTTGGCCACCGTTTTAAACCACACAATTGACATGCAAGCATTTTAGTACTCACCTTTTTATATCCTATTACCCAGTCATGACCTGCACCCTCTCTGTAAGCACCCGTCAGTTGTATTGGACCCATCCCTCCCGGCCCCCCCCTCCAAAATGTCTTTATTTCAGTAAGGATCTTTTTTATATCCCCCCCCATTCCTTCTCCCTCGAGAAGTACCCCTAGTCCCTCCTTTCCTTCCTCCTCCTTTAGAATAATCTAAGGGACGAGCTGTGGCGGTTTTGCAACAGAATTGTTTTGATTTTTCTTCTTTATGACTTTACCTCGGCTACCTTTTGTCATATCTTCCCCCCCCCCCCATTCTTTTTCTCTAGACATCTTTTGGACTTTTTTTCTTTCCCACTCTGCTTCTTGCTGGATATTTCTGACTCCTTTGTGCAATCTGTGTGTTTGACCGCGATAGATAGAACCTTCTTTGATAATAGCAGTGTTGAAGAGCCATGTACTTTTGTAGGAGCTTGGCCTTCAACTCCCCTTCCCCCTCTTAACATGATGGTCTACCCTTTCCTTATGTCTCGGCGTATAATAGTCCCTCTTTTTTCGAACGATTGTAGTTGCGGGTCTTTTCCTGAGATTTGCGTGGTTCTCTTTTTCTCCCAAGTTACTCCAAATCGGCTCTCTGCTTCCATCCAAAATTGGTTTGGAAAATTCCCCCTTTTGGCTCCAGTAGGGGGTTCGACCAAGTTTTTGGTTTACTTTCCTGTTCGAGTAGAAGACTTGTGGGCAAGGGAAGTTCTGCTTCTGTTTTTCCTTCTTTGATGCTTCCCCCCCCCCTCAAGATTGTTGGGGAACGAGGAGGTCCTTCTTCCGAATGTGGGGGAGGGGTATCTCGACTGGACCTCGCAGACGCACCCTCAGGAGAAGACCTTTTGCCCCTCCTTTTTTTTCTAGCTTGCGAGAGGTGACCCACGAGCTGTAGATCTCTGTTGTGGAATCAACTGATTTCCACCCCACCTTCCTCTTAAGAAGAACCGGGTGTTTGAGAGAGATGTGGTGTCTTTCTGTCCTTATTCAAAATCCAGATCGCTTCCCCCCCCCCCTCTCCTTTTAAACTCCATGCCCTTTCTTTCTTCCTCCTTCTTCCCATTTTTTTAATCTTCTTCCCTATTCCCCCCCCCCCCCCAGTTTTTTTCAATCGAGTTCGCGCTTCCCCTTTTTGATTTCACCTAAGCCCCCCCCCATCGTCTCCTCCTAGTCCAAATAATTTAATTCCCTCCAAAGCTCCAAAATTTCCCCCTTGCCCCCCCCCCCCATTCTTGCCCCACACGTTTAAGCCCGGCAACCCATTGCACTCCCCAAAAAAGCCAATGTGTGGGAAACCCCCCCTTCTACCGAGCACGGTGTGAATTGCCCCCCCCCCCCCCAATTTTTTCTGAGGTAGAAGATCTCGATTGTTTTCTTCCGTATAGACACCTCTCGTCCCTTCGCCGCAATCCCTTTTTTTCCTTGACCTTCCCCCTCCCCCCCCTTCGCACCTTCGGTTTTTCACACCAATCAGCTATTCGATGATACACTCTACCCCATCCAGAGGTTGAGATCTTTCCTCTACTGGGATTCAGTTAGGTCTGGTTGGTCCGCCTCGAGCCAGACCCCCCCATTGCGATACATCCGGTGGACTACCCACTATTCAAGATATCGATGCCTTCTCGCGTCTTTAACACCCCTTATTCACCTGTGACGCCTCATCCTCTCCACTACTTAAGAGAGTGTAACCCCAAAACCATTACATCGCGCTGTCTCTTTCCTCCCCCCCTTGGGGAGAAATAAGGGTATTCGTCCCGGTTCACTTTTCCCCATCAACTCTTCACGCCCCAAACCAATCCCCCCCCCCCAGAGTTTGAACACTCCCCTTAGACCTGTCTGCTCTCTTAAGCTTGAGGCCTTTACCCTTTCCCAAGAAAGCAAACTGCATTCTATTTGCTATCCCTGGGATAGTATCGACCTTTCTTTCAGACCGATTTCTGAGTCAGTGGTTTTCTAGATTGCTGTCGATTTTCCCTTTTTTTTTTCCAGTTCGATGGCAAGAATCCCTTCGTTTTGATTCCCAACTCTTGATCAACGTGATGACCCCACCTGCGAATGCGGTATCGTGAGTATTGCCCCCCTGTGTGTAGTCCCCCCCCCCTCTCTCAATGCATCCCTCTCCCCCTTTTCTAGTAATACCCTCACCAGTCCGCCCCTTTCCTTTCTCAATCCCCCCTCTTAAATCCCCCCAGATCATTTTTCGAGTAATATTGCCTCTCCCTAGCGACGTTCGGACTCTCCCAATATGCCGGATCCCAATCCCCCACCTTTTTTTTATGTTACGAACCCATCTCCTTTTCCCCCCCCCTCTTCGAGGACCAGGACTTCTATCATTCCACACTAGTGAATCCATTGCAGACGTGTTCCCCCCCTTTTGTGAGATTG
>Ga0179593_1427562_pt1 | contig 11270 bp, 19 predicted proteins | sample CZODoug2_1_08_16_FD_185931 | JGI IMG/M metagenome (GOLD analysis project Ga0179593, IMG submission 185931) | Vadose zone soil fungal communities from Angelo Coast Range Reserve, California, USA - CZODoug2_1_08_16fungal (PacBio error correction) | ecosystem: Environmental > Terrestrial > Soil >... | reverse complement strand
ACCACCATGTTTTTTGTCCCACCGTGCGGTTTTTTTTCCTTTGCGCTGCAGCCTTGTCCGCTTTGCTTTGAAAGCCACCTACCTTACGTTTTTTGTTTTCGCCCCGTCTCCCCCGAAGCTGCTTCTTTAAAAGACTCTGAATTGTGCATTCCCCCTCCTCGTGGGGATACTCCGTTGTTTTCTTGTTTTTTCCCCCCTGTTGCGGGTCCGTTTTTGGCTAGGTCAAGTTCTTTCTTGACCTTTTCGCCAACCTCTGTCGCTTTCGGCATCAGGAATTTTGTTTTTTTTCTTTTTTCCCATGTGCTCTCGACCCGTTTGTTGTCTGGATTGTTTCCCTTTACGGTTCCGCTGCATAAAACCGTCCCCCCCCTGGTTTTTTTTTTTTTTTTCTGAGGGCCCCCGTTTATGACAATGGTGCTTTCTGACCGGTTGTGAAACAGGTGGCCGGTGGACTTCCCCCCCTTTTCCCCCCGATTCTTTTTTGACTCTTTTTTCCATTCTTCACTCGTTCGAGCGCACGCCCTGCCGGGCCGTGTTTTTGGGGGGTCCGCTGCGGGTTAACGTGTTTTTTTGTCATTTCCCCTTTTTTGCCTTTGTTGTTAATTTTCCCCGTTGTTGGCGGTTTTTTTTTTGCCCTTCGTTGGATATGTGTGGAACTGCATTTTTTTCACCGACCCCCAGTTTCAGTGAAACCTCAGGTTCAGCACGTGTCACGTAAATGCTGAGTTGCAATTTATTACAACCAAAGTTTTGTGTTTTTCATTCGGTTCCCCTGCACGTTTTCCAACATTGCCCCCGCCAAACCTGTTAGTGTTTACGGTTCGTGCTCTCTTTTTCCCCCAGTCCTTCCTCCCCGGTTTTTACCCCAGAAAACTTTCGTTGGCTTTTTTTCCACACCTTTCAGTTTCCTTTTGTCTTGTGCTTGTGGAGCTTTTTCCCTGGCTTGTAACCACATTATTTTTTCCCCTTCGATTTTGGCCTTCGAACTTTTCCCCCCCTATTTTTTTATTGCAAAAAACTTCCCCCTCCCTTCAATTTGTCCTTGTGTCTTTTCAGGGAACTTACCCTTGATCGCTCGAGGACCGTTATCTTGTTCATTTCCTTCAGCAAAACTTTGTCCCCAGTTTCATAAGTGGGGGATACCTTGGAACAAGACGTTTTTTTTTTTTTTTCCTTTGAGCCACCAGACTGTGTACTTCCCACTTCCTGGCCCTCCTCGGGGCGTTCTGCAAATGCCCCCTCATTTTCCCCCCCCAGGCCGCCTTCAGTGTTTCCCCAAACCCTTTCCTTCTGTCCTGGTGGACCCCCCCCGCCATTTTGCATTTCCTTGTTTTCCCCCCCCCAAAGAGGTGGCCCACCCCCCGGGGCCTTGCTTCCCCGGCTTCCCCCCCCCCGCCGCTGTTCCCTTTCACGGCTAACCCTTTTTCTGCACCCGTCCCCCACACCCTTTGACGTGCAACCACCCCCCTTGTCATTTTTGTCCCACTGATCAATCTTTCTGGCCACTGGGTTTCAGATTCGCTTTTTATCTCCCCCACCTGTTCCTCCCCCCCCCCCGCGCTCACACTGGACCCCAAGTGGGTTTACTTCCCGCTTCCGGCTCCCTTTTTTTATGTTTGAAGCGGTCCCCCCCCATTTGGCGACACCAAACCACCCCTACCGCTTATGATGCCTTCTTTTGTTTTTTTTTTACTTGAGTGAACCTGAACCCCCTTACTTTCCCCACTGTCCGGCACAACCCAACCTGTTTCAGTTTTTGTATTCTCCTTTGATAACGGAGGTCGTGTTCTTTTTCGTTTTGTTTCCCCATTGCCCCCCCACCTAGTAATCCACTTTCCCCCCCCATAGCCCCGCTTGAACTGATGACCAGCAATTCTCCCTTTGAATCGTCCTCCCCCCTGACATTTTTTTTTTCAGTTTACGGTGGCAGGCCCTGTTGCGCCCCTTCTCTGTTTCCCCGTTTTCGGGTGCAGGTCCCCCCCCCCCCTTTCCCTAGTTTGAAGACACACTTTTCCCGTTAGAAAGTTTTTTGCTGCTCTCCCACCCCTGCTTGTTTTACAAGTTTCCCCCGTGGACGTCTCCCGCCCTGGCTACCACTTGTTCAAAAACCAGAACAAAAACTTCCAAAACTTCCTTCCCACATTGAAATTTTTTTTTCTTTTTCCATCCTTGTACTGAAGTGTGATTTGGTTTCCTGTGGACATATTGGCCTTCGTCCCTTTTTTCCCCCCCACCTCATCCTCTTACCCTCCAAGTATCGTGGGATGCCAGCCCTTGCCCCGCCCCTGATTTTGCTTCTTTGTGCATCTCAAGTTCGCGCCCTACGAGGTGGATTTTCGTGCCCTTGGTTTTTCCCCCTGTTCCCTCTGTCCTCCACCCCACCCCCCAATCCGTATAGCTTACACTCCTTTTTGAAGGCCTGTTTTCCGATCCCCCTTCACCTGTACCCAAGGAGCCCGGCTGCCGATTTTTTTTTTTCCCTTTTTTGCCTAATCGGCCCCCCATCTGGAACACCGTCTTTCCTTCGGTCCGTCCCTTCTTTATGCGCCTTTTGGTCGATGCTGCATTTTTTTTGCCCCCCCCCCCCCGTGCCCCCACAGTGTGCGTCGCCCCCCCTGTGGTTTTTTGCCCTCAAGGTTCGGATTGTGGGCTTTGACCAGTCACCTTGCGTGCCCGCAGTTTTTTTAACCGTCAATTGAACGCTTTCCCGGGCCCCCTCCCATTTCACACGCCCCCCATGTTTAGAGTGCGGACTCCTCCCTTCTACCCCCCCCCCCCAACTCTTTTTCCGATTTTAGTTTTCAGTTGACCCTTTTTTTTTTGCGGCCGCTCCGCCCGCGCCGTCCCCCCTTCAGCCCTAATTCTCGGTGGCTTTCCCTCCTACGTTTCGTTGCCCCCCCCCACCAGGTTTTTTTGACCCCCCCCCTTTGTATGGCGCTTCCCCCAGAAAACACCATTTCTTGGCCTTCTCTTTCTTCCTTTTTTTTCTTCCCCCCTTCCGTGTTGTTTTTTTTCTTTAGATGCAATTTTGGGTGTTTCCCTGTTGATTCCCCAAACCGTGTTGTGTGTTCCCCCGGACCTTCCCCTTCCCCGGTGGCGTCGCCCCACTCCTTCGGTGAATTTCCCCCCCCGGTTTCCCCCCATTGTTTTTTTTTTGCTTGCTGGTGGGCGACCTCTTTCTCGGCCGTTTCTTTTTGTACTTTCTTTTTCGGCGTTTTTTTTCACAGCCCTCTTCTCGTTGCTTACTTGAACAATTGTCGGTTCCTCTCATTTCATCCATTGGTTGTTCGCGTTTTGCCTTGTTCATTTCACGCCCACACACTTTTTTTTTCCCCCCCACTACTCCGCTTTTTCCTTTTGCTTTTTTTTTTTCCGCGGTTTTTGCGGGGGGTCCTCGCCCCATCATGCACCCCATCTAATTGTCCCCCTTATTATCTAGAACACGTTTTGTACGCACGTCGGCCCTTTTGCCAATCTTTTTTTTTGGCTTATTCTCTTTTTTCTCGGCGCAAGGGATCGGGGTTTACCCCCTTTGTTACCCTTTGAGTTGACGTGTCTTGCACTTCATTCATTGTACTTCCGAACTTCTCCTTTCCCTACGTCTTTTGGCCTGGACTTTTTCCGGTTTTGAACCACCCCCCGCCGTTGTATGCCCACCGCTGCTTTTACGGCCTGACTAAGGATTTCTTTTCATGGTGCGCCCCTCTTGCCATTTTCTTTCGTTCACCTCCCCACATGGTTCCCTGCATGTCCCCTTTTTGACATTCGTTTTCTTTTGGTTGTTGTCCTACCTCCCCTTTACCTGTTTCACAGGCCCCCGTTTTGTTGTCTTCCGTTTTTCCCCACCTTCCTGGTCCCCTCCGTGTGTGGACTTGTGCCCGCAACCCCCCTTGGGTCCCCTTTTTTTTTTTTCCCCCCTTTGCTTTGCTCGTCCGTGCTGTGTGTTCTTGACATTAGCACTTGCCTTCCTCCAACCCAATTTTCAGTGTGTGCGCGGGCTCTCCCATTTCTGCTTCGGTTTGTTTTTTCTTTCTCCCCCTTCTTCTGGTTTTTTTGCTCGTTGCACCCCCAACCCATTTACAGTTTGGCGATGATTGTTCGGCAGCAGTGTTTTGCATGGCTTCTTGGTTTTGTGAGTAGCAGCGGTTTCATTTTTTTAGCTGTCTCGGGGCCTCCCTTTTTTTTTTTTTTTTTCCCTCCTTTTTTTTTGTTTGTTCCAGGCTGCAAAAACCTCTTTTTTGCTTTTGCTGGCCCCCTGTCCCCCAGTTGTCCGGAAACAACACCTCCCACAACCATGTAAATATGCACGCGATCCCCCCCCCTGATCTTTTTTTCTTTTTTATTTTGCTTCTTGATTTGTTTGAAGGATGGTTCGTCTAAAGGTGTTTTTTGGCCACCCAATCAGTCGGTCCCGAAAGGTCAGTCCTCTTGTTTTTTTTTTCACCATGTAAGGAACCTTTGACTCCTTTTTCCTTCCCCCCCCCCGATCGGTTCCCTCCTTAGTGCATCCCCCCCCCCCCGGTCTGTGTTGTTTTCAAATAGTTTGCGGATTTTCCAATGTGGTATAGGATCCTTCCCTTTCTTTCCCCTTTGTTTATCCGTCTCAAATAGTCCTTGTTATTGTGACATTGGGCCCTTTTTGGTGTTCCTTCCAATTTGCACCGGAGTTCACGCACTCTTGTAGTAGCTGTCTTTTTTCTTCACCTTCCTTTTGGCACCCGAGTCTCCCCCCTTTTTGGCCAACCCTATTGCAAACCTCGTAACCCCTTCCACGTTCCCCCCTTAAGTTATAGGATTTTTTTTTTTGACAAATGTCTATGTCTTGTTTCTTCTGAAATTCTCCCTATTCGTGTTTCGGGAATTCCTTACACTTTCACTCTGGTCACCAAGTCTTGGGTGGAAAATACCCATGTACCTTTTTTTAGTTTACCCTTGACCCAATTTTTGCGGCTTTACGATTCGATATGCTGTGTCACCATTCCCCCATGAAGCGATTTTCAGTTCTTAATTAGAAGGACCAACTAGCAAGGGTGCCACGAATTTTTGGATAGAGGTGGCCTGCACTTGTACTGTTTCCCTTTTTTCGATGTATCTCGTTGGACACGGAGGTTCACAAACTTCGGACTTCAAGCTCCGGTCCCTGGCCCTCCCGTTTCTCCCTTTTTGCAACAACGCCTCGTTTTATCCCTCTGTTTTTTTTTTGCTGAGCTTTTTCTCTTTGACTTTATAGTCCCCGTCCCCCCTTGGCCGCCCTTTTGATAACGGTGGACCTTCGACTACGTTTTTATCCTTTTTTTTGATTCAACTTCCCCCCCTCATTCCCCAGTTTTCACCACCGGCGACGTTTGTGGATTTGTCTTGCCGTACTTGCCTTCAAATTATCCCCCGGTTTGTCCGCCGGACCCCCTCCCGGTTTCTTACTTTCCTTTTTTTCCAGGTTTTTCCAACACCCCCCCACGTTCCACCCCTCCTCAGCGCTGTCCGCCATTGCGGTGCTGTTTTTCCTTCCCCGTCATTTCTGTCGATGCGTTTCCCGGCAACAAACCTGAGGGTTTTTTTGGTGTACCTTCATTCACCACCTGTTCGGCCTCACCTCGTTGCAGGCCTTTTTTACCTGTCATTTACAATTTTTGTCCATGCCACCCCGTCCCCCAAAACTTGTTTGGCGCTGTTTTGTTTTTGACAAGGGTCCTTCAATTTTGCCACCCCCACCCCCTTTTGCTCAGGTCCTTCGTTTTTTGAGTCCAGTCCCTTCACTTTTTCCCTCGCCCCTTGCGCAGTTGCACGCTGTGCCCTTGTAGCCCGTCCTTCCTTGCGTCCAATTTTTTGAATTCCCGGCCCCTTTAAACCCCCTTTGATGCTTGACAAACTTCTCTTGTGATTTTACGTGATTGCGGGCGTTTTTCAAGTGGCCCTTTTCACCAGCGTAGTGTTGGATTTCATTTTGCCCATGTCCCAGTTTCTCCCTCCCCGGCTTTTCGCTGTCCACACCTGCCCGGAATTTAACTCTCTTCTTTCCCCCTCCGTTTTTTTTTTTGTTTTTTTTTTTTGCTCTGTGTTTTTCTCAATTTTAACACCGCGTTTCCCTCGCCAAGCTTTTATGGGCCTGGTGGAATTTTGCTGTTGTTTTGTGTTGTGTAACGCAACCCTATCTTTTTTTGCCTCCCCCCCCCCCCGTACCCGTGAGGCACATTTTTAAAGTTCCCTTCTGCCGACCCTCATCGCACTCGTGGTTTCCTTGCCCACCCGCTGGATTGCTGTTCCTTTCCCTGCCGTTCCAGCCAATGTCCGGTTATGTTCCTTAATAGTACCCGTCGGCTTGGCATGGTCCCTTGCTTTCTTCCGGTGTTCGTCCTTTGGATGAGCGTTTTTTGGGGGCGCCCGGTATTGGGTCCCATGTTTTTCCCCCGCGGTCCCTTTTTTTGTCCACACTTTTCCCCCTCCTTTGTGAGCCGCGGTCCCTGTGATGACATGTTTTGTTTTCCGCTTGGCCCTTGTATTCGGGTTGGCAGTCCTTCCCCCTCCCCCGATATGTCCTCCCCGGAATTCATCGACTCTTTTTTTTTTTTTTTCAATTCTCGAGCTTCCACTAGTGCCAAGGGTCTTTGTCTTTTCGTCTGCCCCCCATTTTGTTTGACCCCCCCCGCCATGCCTCGTTTTTGGCGTACTTTTACCTGCTCCCTTTCTTGTTGGCGGCCGGGTGGTTCCCGTTTTTGGCCGACCCCAATCTGTCAGACCACCCTGAAGAAACCAATTTCATTTCCCAGTTTCCCCCCTTGTTTTCCCCCTTTTCTGAGGAGGAGTTACGGTTTTTCCCCACTGGGCCTTTCGTCGTAGGTTCTGAACTCGGGTCCTGAAGTGTTTAGATCCTTACCCTCTCCCACCCGTGACCCCCGGCGTTTTTTGTCGCCAAAAACCAGCGTTCCCTCCCGTGCATTCCTTTGCGTTTTCCGGTATGCCTGTTTTTTTAAGTCTCGGCTTTGTCCCCCCAAACCCCTCTTTCCCCTTCATTGTGGTTCCCCAGATTATCCATTTCCTCTGTGCATGTCCCCTTTCCCATTCCATCTTTTGTTCCCCACTGGGCGGTCCCCCATTCAGGAACTCCATTTAATCGTCCTTCGATGTGTGGACCTGGAAGGCTTATTTTCTCCCCCCCCCCCTCCCACCCATTTTTTCCACCTGTCTCAAGTTGTTCAGATAATTTCACCAGACAGGTGGCCCAGTTTTCCACGTTTGTGCCTTCCCCCGGCTGGGCCCCCGATTCGGTTTTCTATTTCAATTGACCCTGACGCACCCATCCCCAGGGACCCTTTGGTCCCCCCCCTCCTTTTTGTGCCGCGGCCCCCCAAGAGCAGGAAACGTTAGTTGCCCCCCTCCAGGTCTCGCTTCCCCCCTGCGATTTTTCCCCCACCGATCCGTTTTGCACTCTACAGATTTTTTTTCTTTTCCCCTCTTAAAAACGTGTTCACGTTCACCCCCCTGATCCCATTTCCCAACCGAAGATTTTCAGTTCAGACGGTTTCTTAATTCTCCAGTCTCATGATTCCCCAATGGCAATCACCCCCCCCTCCTTGACCAAGTTTTTCTTTCGAGGTTCGTCCGGTAATGTGATGCCTTTTTTGGCGGCCCCCATTTCCTTACCAAACCCCCCCCCCATCCCCTCTTTTTGATGCCGGATGTGCGTATGATTTCACTCCGTCCATCATGTGGTCTACCCCAACCTGCTTTTTTTCTTTTGGCTGAGTACTTCCCCCCTTTTCCTTTGTTTTTTTTGTTTTTTTTTGCACTACCCGATTTTCCCTCACCATACAACAAAGAGCCTCCTTTCCATCCCGCCTTTTTCCACTACTTTCGGCCGTCGTACCCCCTCACCGCGACTGTGGACGCGGCCTTCTTTGCTCTTTTTCACTCTTTTAACCATTGGTGCTCCCCCCCGCGACTTTGGAGGCCCCCCCCTTCCCCCCTCCCAGCTCTACTGCGTCCGTCTCTGATCCCCCCTGGAATTCTTGTTGACATTCCTTTTGATAGGTCTGCAACTGACGGGTCCTTCCTCAACATTGAACGCCAAAACCCTCCGTTGCAACCCCTTCTGCCCCCCTTCCCCGGTGTCCCCTGCTTGGTTCCAAACGTCCCATTTTTCCCCCTTTCCCCTGTGTCCCCAGTCTCTTTTCTTTCGCAACGAACCACTTTTCCTTCCCGTTATCCCCCCTCCGTTCCCGGGACTTTGACGCTACGGTCGATAGAATACTTTCTTGTTTTTTCGTAAAGCGGGTCCCCTCCCCCCCCCTCTGGTGGTCTTCGTTGATTTTTTGTTCCACACTGAGGGCGTTCCCCCCCCATCCGTAGGCTTTCTGTTTCTCCTTTTTTCGCGTGAAGGAATTGCCCCTTTTTTACCCTTAAATGGACACCCTCGTCCCACCCCCCCAGGTTTCTCTGTCTTTGGCAATGCCCCAATTCCGTCTTGCCCCCTTTTTTTGCATCTTCGTCGGCCCCTTTCCCCCCCCTATCGTGCCCCCCTTTATTGAGGATTTCTTGATTAACCCCTGTGCCCCCAAACCGCGATCCATTCCCGACCAGCGTCCGTATTGTTTTCTTGCGCTTGAACCACAGTTGCGCCCGCGAACATCTTGACCCGCGAGGGGTGCCCCACCGACCCCCCTTTTTTTTTTCAACCACTCGAAAACTATGTGCTCCTTGGGCGGCCCCCTGCTTCGCTTTTCACCCAACTACGCATGAGTAATGAAAGCGTCCCTCCTAGGCGCATTCTTTTCCCCAGCCCCCCGTGAATGAGAGGTTGACTACTCCCCCGTTCTGTGTGACCAGTTTTCCGGTTCCCAAACACGTGTTTGCGTTGCTAACCCAAGGACCCCAAAGGGATGTAACCCCGAGTTCTTGCTTGTTACAGTCCACCGTTGTTTATAGTTGGACAGCCCGCGGATAGTAGGATCATGCGAGTTGGTTGTACATCTGGATCTTATCTTATTGCAGTACCGGCCACTTGTGCGTAAATCTCTGTCATTCTTTTTTTTTCTGGTTTTTTCTTCCTGGTCTTACTTTTTTTTTTTATCCCACTTCCCTTTTTTTCCCACACTTTTCTTCTATGTCCTCCTCAACTATTTTGGTCTTCATTTACACTCAATTGGTCTTTATTTTTGTCTCACATTGGCGTCTCTCTGACTTTTGCCCCTTTTCTTGTCTTTTTTTACACTTCCCTTTAGTCCTCTCTTCTTTATTTCTGCCCTTTTTTTTCTTCTCCCATTTTCTATCGTTTTGTTTTGTTTCTAGACGCTTGTAGTTCCTCTTTTGACTTGCCCACATTATGTTCAATCCCTTTCCGTTTTTGTGCGCCTTTTTTTTGCTCTCCTTCTTGTCTTTTTTTCATTCCTCTTTCCCTCCCTCCTTTTCCCCTCTAGGAATCTTGGACTTATCTCACACACCCACCTTTTTGTTGTTTTTGCTCTTTCTCACCCGTTTGTTTATAGCACTCCCTTTTTCTCTTGGCCTCCCCATCGTCTTTTTTTTCTTTCCTCCCCTTCTCCAAACTATAGATTCATTGACTTTTGTATATTTTGTTCTAGGGGCATCAGTACCTTTTTTCCGTTGTTTGTTCCTTCTTTTTTTTTTTTTTCCCTGACCTCTTCGTCTCTCTTTCTTTTTCCATTTTGATACGGGTGACTATCTTTTTCTTACACCAGCTGCATCGGGTTCTTCCTGTTCCTCCTGCCCCTTTCCCTTTTTTTTTTCTCTGGGTGGGAACAGGCGCTTTCCCCCTGCGCAGTAATGGACTGGTGTCTTTGTCGCCTTTGGCTTGCACGGCCCCTTACACCCAAGCCGGCCCGTGGTTCTTTCAGTCTTTCTGGATGGCTTGTTTCCTGCTGGTGCCTTTCTGCCCACTATCGCCCCCCCAATAAGGTGCTATTTTGAAGGGCACGTGCAGAAGTACTCTGTCACCTTCTTTTCCCAGTTGTTGAGTTCTATAGAAACTTCCCTTCATGTCTCCCTTTTACCAATTTCAGGTTTGAGCCCCCCTTCTCCCCCTCTGAGTTCTATTTCGGCCTTATTATTGTGGGGAGTCTCTCGCAGTGGCACCTGACTAAGCCCCCAAGATGGTTTTACACTGTGCGCTTGTCTTCAGGAGACCGAGTCGCTCCCGTGCTCGGTACCGTACCCCCCGCTTCCCCACCACCTCTGTCTTCTGTTATTTTCCTTTCTTTTCTTTTGCTTACCTCCCCCTCTACAACCCATGGCCGGTTTTGGCAGGACCCGTCCTTTCCTTTTTCCCCCACAATTTGGCGTGTCTTCCTTTGGGCCTTCCTGTGTGTTTTTTTGTGGCGTGTTTTTTTTCCTGTTGATTTCCGTGGATTTTTCTTGTAACCCTATCACTTGAGTACCCCCATTCAGTTGGTGCTTCGATCCCCCCCCCCTCTTTTTCTGATGTTTCTTTTTTTTCTTCTCACTTTCTGTCTTTGTTGTGGACTGCGCACCCCCCAAATTTTCAACAGCGTATGATGGCGCCTGAGCGTCCCATTTCCCAGTCGGCGGTCTAGTTTCTTTTTTCGTGCGTCCCTAAGCCAGTCGTGCAGTGCCGGGCTTCCCCTTGGAGTTGTATGGTGGTGGGGAAACTTCCTTCGGTTTAGGCAACACGTGTCGTTCCAACCATCCCCCACACGTTGTTTTTTTTTTTTCCTATTTTTCTAGTGGACTCCCCCCAAGTCTCCGAAGTTTTATGCCGTCACTCAGTTTCCCACGGTACCGGTGGTAGCCTTCCCATAATCGTGTGCCCCCTTCCCCAGACAGCGGTTTATCATTATTTTGTAGGTTTTTTTTTGTTACGGCCCCCCTGTGTGACATGTGTGAAATCCCCATATCCGTTTGTAACTTGACCCGATTTTCCCCCACCCTTTTGGGTCACACCGTTTGCTCCCTGCTGCTTTTTTTTTTTTTTTCCCTTAGGTCCCCCTCTCTCGCTCATGCTCACCCTTAGTGCCGACCTCCTGTGGCGTGGAATTCTTGGTTTTTTGTTTCAGTACCTTTGACTATTCATTTAGCAATCTTCGATGTACCCTTCAATCTCGTCGTGGGGGTGGTTCTCGTCCCCATGTAAGTTTGTGACGATCACAGTCATCCCTTTATCGGCCACCTGAGTGAACCCCCCCAGATTCCCGTCATGGCATTTCTGTTGTCCTTAGAAAGGAGTGCCCCCCTTTTCTCGCCTTGTTTCTCTGTTCCTCCTTTGCCCCATTTTTCTGCTCCGAGTAGGTGCAAGTTCC
>Ga0179593_1275969_pt1 | contig 11270 bp, 15 predicted proteins | sample CZODoug2_1_08_16_FD_185931 | JGI IMG/M metagenome (GOLD analysis project Ga0179593, IMG submission 185931) | Vadose zone soil fungal communities from Angelo Coast Range Reserve, California, USA - CZODoug2_1_08_16fungal (PacBio error correction) | ecosystem: Environmental > Terrestrial > Soil >... | reverse complement strand
AGGAAGTGAGCCTTTGAGTGGACATGTCCCTTGTGACTCAACCCCACATGCCCCATTGACCCCCCTGTTTTTTAATTTTTCTTTTTGCCGCTTCAGGGTGGCCTTCCCAGGTCTCCCGTTTGTTCGCGAGTACCGTTTGTTACAACTGTTTTTTATGGCCCCCAAATGATTTTTGGTAAGAGTTTGTTTTTTTTCGTCTCACGGGATTGACCCCGCTTTCCCCTCCTTCGTCCCGTCTGCCACCCCAACTTTTATAGACCCACCCTTTTCTTTTTCTTTCCGTTCGTCCCTCGTTAGTTTTTTTTCCTTTTTTTTGTGGGGTTTTTTTTTTGTCATAGACCTTGGGGGTCCGACTGGTCTATCGCTGTGTCCCCGAGCGAACCCTTTGGAAACCCCCCCCCCAAAAGAACCTCTGGGGGCCCCCCCTGTCGCGACACTACCAAACAGAACTCCGCCCCCCCCACACTAGTGGCACTTAGTTTTTTTCTTCAGGTGGCTTGCGTTAGCTTTGGTTAAAGTATGATTTAGGTGGTAACAACCCCCTTTTCGTGTGGCTTTTTTCCCTTTTGTGCCCCACATCACCTGACCTTAGAAGTCCTCATTAAACCCCATGTGGATGAACTTTTTTGTTCCTCGTGGTAACCTTACCCCCCAGAACCCCCACTCCTATCGACGACATGAACCGCGCCGGGGCTTGCGCGCCGGTTTTTTCTTGGTTTCTTGCTGTTTTACCTGCCCCGGACCTTGTTCTCGGGGGGAGTTTTTTTGGGTGCGCCCGACTGTTTCATTCCGACCAGGACTTCCCTTTTTGGTGGCTGGGTGGCCCTTTCAGCTTTACCACTCCCCCCCCCCCTGTTCCTTAATGAGTTCACTCCTCGCTTTTTGCTTGGACTGATAATTGGATTTGGTCGGTCCCCAGGGGTAGCTTTGGAACAACACAAAGATAGGTTGTCAACCCCCACCCCCCCCATTCCCCCAGCCGCCCCCAAACCGGCAAGGTGTTCCTTGCTCCCCCCCTTTCGGTCAACCTTGCTCCATAGCATCACCTCGGCCCAACTCCTCCTTCATCCCCAAGTCCTGCCTGCCTGCTGACTTTCATTGGTTTAAAACGTCGTCTAACCCTTCAGGCTTTTTCGTTTTTAAGACCCCCTTTTGTGCTTGTGGGATGACTTTTGACTCGCAAAGATGTGAAAACCCGCCCCTTCCCCCCGTTGCATGATATGTATAACAAAGAAGGACCTTTTTCGTACCTCCCTTCTCCAAGGGCCATAGACTTGGTTATACCGATGTTTTTCATTGCTACTTTTTTTTCGGCCCCTCGACCTTCGTTAAACAATGTTCTCTTTTTTTTAGATTTTTTTTTCCCGGGAATTGTCCTCCGATTTCCGTGTGTAGGCTCTGCGGTGAAGGCAACTCTTGTCCTTTTTTTGTGTCCTTCTCCCTTGTCACTCCCCCCTACTTGTTTGTTTTACCCAGAGGGACCCCCCCCCCATCGTCAATCGGCAAAAGGTTCCTTCCCTGATTCTGGTACCATAGTTTCCCCCCTTCCCGGTCTCTTTCCCATGAGTCCTTCCCCCGCGCGTACGGCTTTACTCATTGCCCTCAGGTTCCTCCACATGTTTCCTTCCCTTCGGCTCCCGGCCCAAGTTGGTATTTATTGTTATCCCTGGTTTTCCCGTTTCTTCCCTTTTTGCCCCGTGGATTTTAAAACCCTGCTGCTGTTTACCTTACCGTTACCCTTGAGAGGCGGCTCTGGCCTGCCGCCGGGTGATTTGCTCGTGATTTTGGTCCAAGGTTCTGGATAACCTTTGTTCGCATGTTTTTTCCCCTGTTCCCCTGTGGCTGGGTCGGCGCCCCCCCTCGCTTTTTTCGCCAGTTGAAAGAACCCATCCTTTCTGACGCTTTTTGTCTCTCCCTCATCCATCACCGCATTTTGTCTTTTTACGCTTCTTTTTTACGGCCCTTCTATTGGTCTGCCTTTTCTGTCCTCTGTGTTGTTGAGTTCGTGAAGGAGTTGGTGGTGTTTTGTGTTTCCCCCATGAACCACGACTGGGCAAATCGTTCCTTCCTTTAGTGGTTCTGTCCTTCGTTACTTGGGATCCTTTTCTTCCTTGAGGGAAGCCCCCCCTCCCGTTTTTCCCTTATGATTTTTTATGCTGACATCCCCCTTGCCTTGTTTTTGTTGGCTCAAACGCGCCCCCTTGGGGTCCGCAACCCTAATTCCAAAACTGCCAGTGCTCACTTCACGCACTGCTCCCTCCGTAAATAGTTTTTTTTCTTTACCCGGTAGGCATGTCCTTTTTTTTCTTCTCTTTGCCCATAGACTTTTCCTTCGCCCCTTTTTTTACCCCCCCCCCACCCCCCCCCCCATTACAACTAAATATTTTTTAACTTTTCTTTCGGCTTTTGGCTCCTCCCCCTTTTTTCCCTTGCGCCTTGTTTTTTTTACCTCGCACCGTCCGCCCGGTAGTCCTCCCCCAACCTCCCTTCAAACTCCTTTCCCTCCCCTTTGTGCCTTGTTCTCTACTTCCTGGATAGAAAGTGCCACGTTTTCCTTCCTCTGTCCACCCTAACCCCCCCCCATTTGGGGTGGGTTCCCTTCGTGGGCCTTCCGTCCGTCCCACGAACTACGTGTCGAGCCTTTCTTACCTGCCCCTCCCCTTGAAATATGATTCACTTTTCGCTTTTTGATCTCAACTTCCACGCTGATTTTAGATGACCCCCCCCATTCATCGTCACCCCCCTTTCTTACCCCCTTTTCCGTTACCCGGAGCCACTGTCCCTCCCCTTCGTGTAACTGGCCAATTGAAACCCCTTATCAATGAGAACCACCAATTACCCAGTTTTTGCTAACATAACCTCATGACTTGCCCCCCCGCACCTGATTCTCTTTTCCCATGAGTTTCCCCTTGAAAGGCCGTTCCCCCCCTGGTGCTCGCCCCCACTTCACCCGCCCCCTCGTCAAGTTCGAAATCTCAACCTTCCCGCGGTAAGGTGCCCTCAGGGACCCCATTTATTTCCCCCCCCACTCTGGACCCCTATGCTAGCTACCTGTCGTGATTCTGTTTTACTTCCAATCACCACCCACTTTCGGAATACCCCACTTTTCCGTGTCCCCCCTAAGTCTAACTTTGTTGTTGCAAGTCACGTCGGCCATCAATCAGCGTGACCTTTGGCCGTGGGGTCCTCTCTTTCCGGGTTTTTTCACATTTCCTCCTCCCTTTTCTCCTTCCTTTTTTTTGTTGTTTTTTGAGTGGATGTCAGTATTGATGACTTAAACCACCTTCATACATTTTTTTCCGCCGGTTGCTTATCGTACAAGATGATGGTTACGAGGTGTACTTTTTGACTTGCCGCCCCTTGTTTTTAGGAGTGGTTGGGGGACCCTTGTTTCCCGGACTTTTCAGATTGTTGCTGTTCAAGGTCAACACGCAGCGGACCTTTTTCGCCCCCCTATTCTTGTCTTTCCCGCTTGTCATTTCGTTAAGTCTGGTCACAGTCCGTGAGGGCGACCTGGTCCCCTGTCCCCCGTTTGGAGATTTCCCTATGGATTGGCTTTTTTCCCTGTTTTGAATTGTTTTGGCGGGAATGTGCAGTTGTTCGTCCTTCACCCGATGACGGTGCCTTTTTTCTTTTGGGCGGGTCAGGCATGTGATTGTTTTTGCCACGTGTGCTTCTTTTGGGGTTCCTTTTGCTTTTATTGATAAGTCAAAGTGACTTTTCAGTCCACCTTCCATCATACTCGTGTCCTTCCTTGATTTTCTTTGGTCTCTGTCGATATTTGTGGGGTCAGACTACTCATTTCAGCTTTTTTAGTTGAGCCCCCCTTCCTGTGCGGAACCTTTGTCCCGGTTCGATCAGGAATTGGGCATGTATCCCGGGTCCTTGTTTTTACAAGTGACCCGGGACCCCCAGGTCCTTCCTAAAACCACCCGTCCACGACGACCCCCCCCCCTTGTTTTTTTTTTAAAAGTGGTTGGGTGCAGAGGAAGGTTTTCCTTTTGTTGTCCGTCCTGGTGCGTAGCACTGTTCCCCCTTCGTGATGGGACCCAACTGTCTTTTTTTTTGGAATGTTTCTTTTTTTTTGTTTTAGTCCCCACTGTTTTGTGTCCCTTTTTTCCCTCTTAAGTGCTGCGGCTCTCCTTCCAACCCCACCCCTATTTTTATAGCAACACTCCGTTTCTTTCTTTATCTTTTTCCGTCAATCATCCTGTTAGGTTGTTTTTTTACCCAACCCGGGGGGTTGGTTGGCCCTTATTCACCATTTTTTCGTTTTGGCCCCTTGTTATAGTACGGGCTTACCTGGCAAGCCCGTTATTCCCACGTTGGAGAAAGTCCTTTCCCACCCCAGTGCTCGGTGCCTTTTAATTGAGAGGGTTCCCCCACTCTCCCACCCCCACTTTTCCAATTTTGGGAATTATATTTCGTTCGCATTTGTTTCTGACGTTTCTGCGGGGTCGGTTTTTTCGTTTTTGGGAAACCCCCACTGTCGTGGTTTTTTGATTTTTTTATCCCCTTTGTTTTCACCCCCCCCCCCCCCCCCCCCCCCCCCCCCCCACCCCCAGTTCTTTGCTTTAGACGTTCCAGCCCTGCACCCATGTTTTGGTATTATCCTTGTTGTGTTTTTTTTTTCCGCTGGTTTCTCACCTTACCCCGTATATCCAACCCACCGAATTCTCGTTACCCCACACGAAAGGTTGTCCCCGGCTTTAGCCTCGGTTCCGTTTGTGTTTAATGGACGGTTTTTTTACTCACTTGCACCGGTCCCTTTCTTTGGTGTGTCTCCCGATTTTTTGCCCCCTTCCCCCCCCCCACTTTGGACGGCCGTTGCTGATTTCCGGTTCAATCCAAACTTCAGTGTTTTTGAACAATGTTGTTTGCCAAGGATTTTTTCTGTTTTCAGTACCCTGGGTTGCCTGAGACTGGTTGTTTTGTCCCCCCCCCATTGCAACAAAGGCTCTTTTTTTGTTGAAGCAAACCCCCGACTTGAAACCCCCCATGAGACCATTTCTTGATGGCCCCCCCTTTTCTCCCCTCAACCCCATTCTTTTTCCCCCCTCTTTGTTGCCATCCCTGCCCTCCTTCCCCCGTCCCCCCCTGAATTGACAAGAAATCCGGATCCTCCCCGCGGAGGGCAGTTTGTGTCCACCTGTAGGTCTCCCCCTCCAGCTTTCTTTTTTTTTTTTTCTCTTCCTGTACGGTTCCTTTGTCCTGAGGAAAAGTTTTTCCCCTTTCCTTTTGTGGGAACCGCATACCACTCCCAGACCCATAACCCCCCAGGACCCACCCTTCCTTTTTGAATATAGCAGAATTCCCCCCCTTCTCTTTTTTCTAAAGTCGGTTACGTCTTTTTCCGGTCCTTTATTCGATTTTCTCCCCCCTGTTGGCCCAAATCATGGAGATACCCCCTTGTCCCAGTCTCCCGCCCCCCCCGGCTGATTTCCCTTTTACACACTTTTCCCCATCTTTTTGTGAGGGTTTTTTCCCCTCTCTCAGGCTTCCTCCTCCGTTTTGTGTGTTCTTTAGAAGCTTCTTATTGACACACCCCCAATCGCATTTGTTTTTTCCAAAACCTGTCCCCCCCCCTGCCCTGTAGTCGGGAAATTTGACTTCCCTTTACCATTGAGGCTTTTTTTTAAATTGGCGAAGCTCCCTTTTTCCTCCTCCCACCTCTTTTCTGCCCCATGCTATTGATTTCGCTTATCCCCTCCCGGTTCTCTTTTAATCTGTGTTCTTACTCCTCTGTCCCCAAAGTTCCCCCCTGGCATTAAGGCCCCACCCCCTCTTTTCTGTATTACTTTTACCCCTTTTCTCTAGGACGATTTGAACTTGCTTGTGGGGATTTTTCTAGTGTTTTCTTTTTTTTTTCTGTAGAAGTTTTTCTTTGAAAAGGGGCGCAGGTGCCCTTTTGCTCTTTGCGCTTTGGTTTAGGAGCATAGCTTTGGGGCTCCCCATTGTTTTGTCCTGCCCCCATCATTATTCCTACCCTTTCCCTTCTACCAACATTTTGGTTTGTATTTTTTCCCCCTCCCCCACCCGCTTCCCTTTTTTTCTCCCCTCCCCGATTAACCGATACGGAATTGTTCCCTTTCGAGGCCCCTTCCCATTAACAACCGTTGCTTCTCCCCCCTCCCTTGCCTGTAGGTCTTTTTGAGATTTGTGAAGTTCCTTCCCCGCCCCAACGCCCCTGTCTAAGCAACCCTTGTTTTCCTGGCTAACTCTTTTTCCCGCGCCTTGTTTTTCTACAAACGTGATCCCCGTTTTGTTGCCGTAACCCCCCCCCTCATCTGGGCCCCCCCCCTTCCCCCACATCGCCCCACTTCAGACCCTTTGTGGCAAACCTAACCTCGTCTTAGTTTTGGGGTTTCTGTATGTCGTTTCTTCCGTTGGCAGTTTGAGATTTTTCTTTTTTTTTCCTTTCTTTTCTTCCATAAGGCCTCCTGGCCCCGTCCCGTTCCTTCCTCCCCCCCCCCACAAACCCCCCACACCACTTACCACCCCGCCCCCCCCCCTTTTGACCGTTCACCCTTTTCAGATGAAGCGTTTTTTCCCTTTTCCCGGCCCGCAATCCTCGTCCCCCCCAAGGCCGCAACTTGTATTTCTCCCCCAACTCCTTGAAACTGACCTAACTTTTTATTTTCCCTTTTCTTTTCCCCCCTTTGTGATTTCCCGTGTCCTTTCTTAAGCTGCAAAAACTTACAACCCCCAAAAACCAGGGGTTGGTGGGGCTCTCTCCCCCTTTTTTCGGTTTAATCTTGAATTCCCTCACCACGGCAGTTCCCCTTACCCCTGCCCCCTTTTCTTCAGTGGGCGAACCCTTTTTGGTAAGCTTTTCGCTCAGGCTTTTTTCCCCCCCGCTTCCCCTTCATTTCGTGTTGTAGTTTTTTTCAACCCCCCCCCCACTATGCAATCTCCCCCCAGGGACCCTCCCATTTCTGGCCCCCCCGGATTCGTTGTACAACCGTCGTTTTTTTTACTTCCCAAAACTTTCTTTTTCCCTTTGATCCCTCAACCAATACCCGCTGCTTCCCCCCTTCCACCCTCCTTTTTTACCCCTCCCCGAACTTCACGTCAGTTTTTTGACTTTTTTTGCCAAGGATTCCTGCGACTGTTTTGCTAGACACCCCACTTTTTTTCCCCCCCCGCCCCCCCCTTTTCCTCTTCCCCGTTTTTTATCCACTGCCGAGACGTCTCCCCCCCCCCCCCCCTCTACTTCAATTGAACAGTGAATATCCTCCCCCAGTCTTCCTCTTTCCGTTTTACTTCATTGAATCCAACCCCTCGTTCTTCCATCAAGGTACCTTTTTTCCCCCCGCCCGTGAGTGTTTCTGCAAGCCCACCTTTTCCCGCCCACGTAACTGTATTTTCCTTCCCTGGTTCCCTGCCTTTATAAGATTTCCGTTCTATTCGTTAATCCACTTCCCCCTGTTTTTTGTTGTCCAGAGTCCCCGGGTTTTCCTTGCCGTAACACTCTTCGCATTCCGGGCTGTTCTTCTTTTAAACTGATGTCATCCCTGCTGTTCCTGTTTCCTGCCGAACCTTATTAGGGTGGGCTTAAACTTGATGAAGCGTTTTTTGTGCCTTTACAGTGGTCCCATCCCCTCGTACCTTTGGGAGGGTATTTTTCAGCCGTGCCCTTATATGTGGTGGACCCGGTTTTTTTTTTCTAAAGGGGATTAGCCGGTAACAGTTTCGATTTCGCCCTTGTGAGTTGCTTTTCGTTCGGTTGAATTGGGGTTGAATTTTTTTAGCAGAGGTGTGTTTCCCTCTTCTCCTTTCCATGTGTTTTCCCACCACTCCCTGCTCCCCTTTTTTTTTTGAAGGCTCTTTTTTTCCAGGAATAATCTGTCTTTTTGCCCTGAGTGTGGCTGAAGCTTTTCTGTTTTTATTCATGTTAGTTTTTTCCCCTTTGATCGTTTTTCAATTTTTCCAGTTAAAAGAATGAAATTTCTGCTCCCCCCATGAGTGTCGTATTGTTTCTTCCGATATGTTGTTCCGAACTACCTTCCCTTCTTTGAGGCTTTGGGCGTCAGATTTTTTAAGGATGGTTTGCCGGTGTTCCCGCTTCATGAGTTCGGACTGTAGCTGGGTCGCGTTCGTACACGGAAGCCCCGCAGTTTAGGGGGGCCGCGGCTTTTCCGTACCATGGCAAAACTTTTCCCCCCCCCCCCCCCCCTTTTGGTTACCTTGTTGACGCTTTGGGTCCCCTCTAACAGGGGCCGCTCCGTCGGATCTCCAGGACCTGACAGGACACTTTCTTTTTGCCGCACCTTGATTTGAAAGGTTGTTGGAGTTTCACTCACCCATTTTCTTGCCGGTTCGATGTGTAGGTCTGCGCGGGAAAAGTCCCCCCCCAACCGCTTTATATTTCCCCTCTTAGTGAGGTTCCCCATTCGTTTCGTTTGTTCAAGTGTTTTTGGGTTGGGGTTATGTGGGGTTAATTCCGGGGCGTCCACGGCAGGGAGGTACTGTCTCTTTTTTCATCAGAGTAGTCCAGGCAGCACCGCGAACCCTCTTGCCCTTCCATCCCGCCGCTTTCCCCCTTTCACCCACGACCCACGTTTTTGTGACTCCCTTTTCGTTCGCATGGTGCTGAGTTGTGAGAGCCTTTTTGTGTTGGCAGCCCGCTGTTTCTTTTTTGGAACCACGCTCGGCTGTTCTAACTTTTATTCCCCCTTCCCCAGTTTTCTTCTCAGGTTGTTAAACCAATTGGGATGGATCTTGCAGTTTTCCCCCCCTGCTTCACCAACACAAGACGAGACTCTGTAGAGTCCTCCCCAATCAAGGAGAAGGATTGAGATTAGGCGTGTTTCTGTCGCCGGCGAAGGCGCCCCCCTTCTTTAGTGGTGTTCAATTTCACGAACCACTCGGCCGTTTGTTCTTTGTTATAACCAAGCCGTACCCCCTCCCCCCAAAATAGGTAATGATAGGAACAGAGCCGCGTAGAGGAATTTGCCTGGACGGTTTGGACCCCTTCGGCCCCCCCAGCAGAGTGTGTTTTCTCCACCCCGCCCGCCCTGGCCGTACCTGGTTCCTTTGCCGCACACCCACTTGTTTCTCCCACCCCCTTTTACCATCCCCTCTTCGCACACTACCGCGGCCCAATGGTTTTGGAGTCGCCCCCCCCCCTCGTTTTGGATTTACCTTTTACATATAGGACGTTTTTCCGTTTTTCCGGCTTCAAGCCCGGGGCTTGCTTTTGCGTTCAACTTTCCCTTTAAACCCTGAACCCCCAGACCCCTACCCGTCGTAACCCTAAGAATGGCCCATTTGGCATTGGCTCCCTTATGTCCTGTTTTCGAACATTTTGCGCCCCGTCCTGCAAACAAGTCTCATTGCCCTGTGACCGGTTACAGTTTTTTTTCTCCTTCTTTTTGAGCGAGAGGTTTGTTTGGACCTTTTGGGTGCCATTTCGCGGGTTTTTCCCTCTTCGCCCTCCCCTCTTTTTTTTTTGTTGTGTTTTTAGTGATCCACATTTCGAGCTGGCCCCCTTTCCATGCAGAGCCGGTTGTCACATTCTTCAGAACATTCCGGCTTCTCCCCCTGAGACTTTTCTTGCGAGGTTTTAGACAAACTTTTCTTCTCTTTTCTCCCTTTTTCTTTCCCTTGCTCCATCCCGGGGATTTCTTTTTATACCTTTGTTACGTTCCCAGGCCCGTGGGTTTTTCATCTGAAAAACCATGGCTGTGACTTGTTCCTCTCCTTTCCCTTTTCCTTTTCCCTCCCCCTTTTTTCCTTTTCTTGGGAATGCCTTCCCCGTTTTTTTATTTAGACGTGATGCTTTATGGTTAGCAAGGTCTTGTCTCGAATTTTGTCTAGCGCAGGTTTTTTTTTCCCACCCTTTTGTTGGGCGGCGCCCTTTCATCTTTGTTGGCCCCCGAACCTTTTGGGCCCCCACACTTTAACACCTCGACGCCTCGTTCTTTCTATATGTCGTACGCTATTCCCTCCCCCGGCTTCCGTGGTCCTGATTGAATTCGCTCCCTTTTTTCTTACCCTGGGTGCCTTTGTCCGGGCCGGCCACATTGCCAGACCCCTTTTTTTGCAAGTGCCGGGCTTCGTGTTTTCTTCTTTTTTTTTTTCTCATCTGGTGAAAGTGGGGCCGCTACCAATCCCCCTGCATTCCCTTTGTTTTTCAGGCTGTTGACCCCCACGCTGGCCTTGCGTTGACCCCCTGATACACCCCCCTGAGCAGTTTTTGCCCAGCCTTTACCGGCCCAAGAACAGCTCCCCCACTCAATCCCCCATGCGAACCCATTTCGTCACTCTTTTGTCTGTATTGTCTCCTCTGGGTGGTCTTCTCGTCCTTTTTTTTTTTCCCTTTTTCAATATTGCATCGCCGTCTATTCCCCCCCCCCCACACCCCCCACCCCTAACAAACCTACTTTGACGAACCCTTTTTTTGATTGGCTTCCCACCCTCTTTTTGGAATTTCGTTCGCATGACCCCGTTCAAGAGGTAGTCCTCCACCCCTCCTCACCATATTTGAATTTTCCCAGTAAAAGTCCATTTTCCTCATGGATCGCCATGGTCCGTTCCTTTTTTCCCTTTCCTGTGCCCCCCCCCCCCCACCCCCCCCCACAAAAACGTTTTTTGTGGGGGAGCGTGGGAATGTTTTGTTACTCTTTTTCCGCCCTGTCACATACCTTTCCCTTCGGCAGGGTCCCCTTCCCATCCGTTTTGAATGCGAAACGTCACAAGGTCGCTTACTCTCCCCAACCGCCATGCCTTCCAAGTGCTGTCGTTTTTTCTGCACAAACCCCCCCCTTATCGAACCAGCTTCCCCAAGTCGCTCCCCCCCCATGGTTTTCCCACATTTTTTTTTCCCTTTCTTGGATTTAGGGACTGTGAAAATGATCTTTTCAGGAAATTACCCATGCCCACAGCATTTTCACCTCACCCCTCTCATTGCCCCCCACTTCGTACACCTTTCTGAGCCTTTTTCTGTCCAATTGATCCTCCCCTCACCCCCCCCCCTGATACCAAAAAACTTACCCCTTGTACATCCTAGAAGGTACCCGTCCCCCCCGGGGGCCGAACCTCCAAACCTTCAGCGCCGCCCGCTTCCCCCTTCCCCTCTTCCCAGAGTTAAAATCCCTCTCGCTCACCCGGTTCCCGCTGCGTTTCACTTCAAGCATTTTTCCCCGCGGCGGGCATAAATTCCTCCTCCCCTCTTTCTGTGACCCTTACCTTCCGCTTTTGTTCCTCATCAGCCCCCCCCGTGCCTCAGGTCCCAGGGCGCCTGAATACCCCCGATCCTGGTGTCTGTG
>Ga0179593_1722863_pt1 | contig 11271 bp, 11 predicted proteins | sample CZODoug2_1_08_16_FD_185931 | JGI IMG/M metagenome (GOLD analysis project Ga0179593, IMG submission 185931) | Vadose zone soil fungal communities from Angelo Coast Range Reserve, California, USA - CZODoug2_1_08_16fungal (PacBio error correction) | ecosystem: Environmental > Terrestrial > Soil >... | reverse complement strand
TTTGGTTTCTGTCTTCGCCCGGCGAATTCACCGAGGAGTTCGACTACCAAAGCGTTTTTTTAGCCCGGCGTTCAGCATCTTTTTTCCCCTTTTGTATGTGCCTTTTTTCACTCGCCGATTGCCGAGACGCGTTTTACTTAGTTCTTTCCCGCTTGCCCTGGCCTTTAGTTATGGGATTGACTTTCCCCCATTACGGCTGTAGGAGGCGCCGTGCCCCCCTTTTTTTCCTCTGTGTCCGGAACCCCCTTCTCTTTCTCATTTGCCTGCTTCACTTTCCCCCTTTTGGTCAAACTTTGATCCTGGATACCCAAAGCCGGCCTTTTTTTCATGGTCCCACGACCAAAATGTTTTCCTCTCCTAGCAAATAATGCCCCTTGAGTCGTCAAGGTTTTTCACCTTAAAGACGCTCTTCCCGCTGGCCCCCCAAGACGCATGGACTCTTACCCCCTAACCGGGACTTCGAGCGCGGCGACCGCACGTATAACCTCTCTTCCCCTCTCTTTAGCGCGTGGAGAGGTCACGGGTCTGTCCGCCGCCTCATGAGTCCCATGAGGGTTTTTTTCCTTTCCCTCTCGCATTACATTTTTTTCCAGAAAGGCCACCTCAGTTTTGCCACGACGCCCGCTTTTTTCCCTTTTCTCTCTATCCCTACGGGGCGTCATCTTCAGCACTGACGAACAAGTACATCTAGACCTTACGACCTTCCTTGCCCTCGGCTGATTTTTTCCTGGACTTTGCTGTCGCCGAGTTGCGATTTCCAGACCCATCTTTTCCCCAATGGCTTGTTCCTTGCCGCTTTTTTTCCCTGCCTTGCAACGCTCGCACGTGCTTCTTCCCTTCTCCATCTCCACAGTCGCGTCCCTCTCTTCCCCCCCCGGATCCGACAAATGAGACCTGCCCCACTTCTTTCTTCTCTGAGCGCCCCCTTTTTCCCTGAAGCGCCCCTTTCTGATCCCCGTCCAAATGGAGCCAGGTTGAGTTTCAAACGTCGTCCTTCTGCCCCCCCGTTCCGGGATTTTCTTTCCTCCGATAAGGGAAAGGGAGACCGTCTGGCCACTTATGACTGCCTTTTCCTCCCTCCCTTTCGGCTTTTCTTTTTTTTGAGCGACCGTGAACGACGCTTCCAAGGAAGCTCCCGGCGTCCTAGGCTCCCGGCATATCTAAAAACTCCCCACGGCCCCTCATCGCCGCCAATCTCTTTCCCCTCCGGCAGGTTTTTTCCCGCGACACAGGCCCTCTTCCCGTAGCCCGTCTTTTTCTTTCTTTGTTCCCCATGTCCCGGGTTATTCAACTAAACTTTTTTGTTGGCGCGGACTTTTCCCGTCCTCGACTTTACCCCCGTTTTTTTTTTCGCGAGCGCAGTTTGCAATGGTTCGTCTGGTTAGTAGTCCTCTTCTTTTTTCCTACCCGTTTTTTTTTTGATCTCTCTTCACGTAAACCAAGGAACCTTCCGGCGAAACGGCGCTTTCGCCCCAAATCCTTTTAGTGGTAAAGGGAGGAGACTGTCGCCCCTTCGTCCCCAAACACTTCTCTTCCCTTTTTTTTGTTCTTGAAGCCCCGCGTCTGCCAGTCCGTAGCGAGAGTGCTTTTATGGATCGCCGCCTTCCTTTTGTACGTTGACTTATGCGCTTCTCTTTTGCGCTGATGACGAGGAGGGATGCTCGATGTCTATTTTAGCAGGCGTATGGCTCCTTTTTTCACCTTTTTTTTTTTTCGTTCGATAGAGCAGGGTCTCCCTTTCCTCGTGCTTTCTTATTCATGAATGTTTGACGTTTTTTTTTGTCATTGAGAGGACGTTGCTTTAAGAGCCTCGGGCCCCTTTTTTTTGTCTTTTTTTTTTTGACAGGATTTCGTCCCTTGTCTGTTGCTCGTGGCCCTTCTGTCTCCCCTTCCTCCCAGTTTGGATGGTATCGCCCTTTTAGTGGTCCCCTTATTCCTTGCTTCTGCTTTTCTCTCCGGTAATCGGCGGCGTGCGACTGCGTGGCTAGACCGTGTTTTCTTTTCACGGTGTAAATGATCGGTGAATTGTTCTCTTGACTTTTTTTTCCAAACGTCGGCCTTTCTTTTTCCTTTCAAATGTTTTCCCCTTTCCGTCCTTCGCGGCATTTATGTTTTTTTTTTCTTCGTCTTTTTCCCCGTGGCCATTAATATGAGTTTACAGACCAGTACTCAGATCTCTATCCTTCCTGAGAGTTAGTAGGTGGCCGATTTCACGATTTTCTGGTTACAGGCCTATGAACGCCCTAACTTCTCCCCTTCTTCCTTGAGATGAATTGATCTTGCTTCCACCCCCTTTTCATACATTCGCTTTTTGTCCCTTTCCTTTTTATTAGACATTTTGTTGAGCCTGCTTCCCTGTTCGCATGGCTTCATTCCTTTTTTTGTTTCCCAGGTTCAGTTACTTGTATTCCCTCTTCTCATTTTTCTTGTTCTTTTTCTATTCCACCCAACGTTGTTTATTGACCCTGCCTGGACGCTTCTCGTGCTTTGTTGGCCGGTATCCCATTTTCTTTACGTCCTTCCATTTTTTCCGAAAAGAGAGAGAAGTCTGGGGTTCCTTGCCGGGGACTTTCTATTGCCTTCTTTCCCTTCCTCCGCGGTTGCCTTGCACCTTTACGTAGAGCCCCCATGAATGAGTTTTTTTCAAATTTGAGCTCGATGCCCCTTATTATTGCTTCCTTCCTTTGCTCCCTCATTCAAACTTTTTTTTTAGACCCATTCTTTTCCTTTCCTTTTCCGGTTTACTTTTTTTTCTCTCTGTTCAAGTCGAGTCGTTCGTGGCTCATCCCCCCTTGTCCCCTTTTTTTTGTTTTGAGAATAATCAGGGTGTGCTTTGAGTCTGGTCTCCCCCACCCCCCCCCCCCCCCCCTTCTTCTTTTCTGAAAACCAAAGCCAAGTCTCGGCCCTCCCGGGGTCAGCATTTCTGATTTTCGCGTCATTCTTTTTATTTGTCTTCCCCTTTCTTTTTTGAGTAATGCCCGATACGTTCCGTGGATTCACTTGTCCTTTTCCCGCTGGTCCTTCTGGGTTCCACCCTCTTTCCTTTCTTCCTTAGACCCAATAACACCCTAGTCCCGGCCGAGCAGTGAACCCCCCCCTGATAGAGTTTTTTTCCCAACGTCAAGGTATTGCTTGCCCCCGCCGCCACCTTTCAACATTCCCCTTTTTCCTTCACACAAAAAGAAAGTTTAGTCGCGGCGTGTCCGTCCATGGTCCTTCGTGACACTCGTGACATTCCAGACCCTTTTAGCGAAAATGACGGCGTCGGTAGTTTGGGAAACCGACAGAGCAGAGCGCGCCCCAGCCTCAGGGCCCCTCTTTCCTTCCTTTCCCCATTCGAGCGAGGAGAAAGCCGCATGCTTCTCGTCCAGCGTCGCCATCTATTCGCTTGTCTTCGCGCATGCTTTTAATTAGCAACCATGAGGGGATTCTTCGATCAACGGCCATTGGCCAGAATTCCCCCCATTTCATTGGCCACCCCTCTTGATTCATAATCGACCCTTTTCTTTGTCAGCAGTCCTTCGTCCTCAATGCCCCCCCCCTTTGCGACCACAGCGTAACACGCCGACTACGAGTCCTTCTTTCGGCTATTCATTTCTCCTGGAGCTGGCGCAGCCTTTTTAGAATAGGAACACATGTCCCCCCTCTCCCTGGCGCCCTCACCCGAACCCGCCTCTTGCATTTCCAAGCATTATCGGTGACTTTTTTCTCCAGACTTCTCCACCTGTGGCTTTCCGGGGCAAATCCTTTCTCGAAATGTAAAAGCACCACGCGATTTCTTGAGCTTTCTTCCGCCCGTTTTCCTGTTTTCTCCACGTCCCCCCTCTTCCAGCGGATGTCACCCGTCAAGTTGCCGATCTGCTCAGTCTTCTTCCTTTTCCGGGGCCGCAGAGGGAATCAAATCATTTCCTTAGCCCCCGACCTGCGCGGCTTCTATTCCTACCGTGCCCGTCATCCAGCCACTCTTTCTGCCGTCCCCAGGGTACAGCGGGCAGTTAGGACTCTTCCGCCCCCGGCCCTTTAAGAATAAGAAGGTGACCGAATCTTCCCCCCTGGTCGGCTTCCCCTCCCTAGTTTTTCCCATGCATCTTTAGCGTCACCCCACGGTGGCCGACATTTTTACGTGTCCCCGGCTCTCGTTTTTTGTCCTCAGGGTGAGTTCGCCTTTTTCGTCGTGCTTTTTTTCTCTCCTTCCCTCTTCTTTCTTTTTTTTTGAGGATCTGTACTAACTTACCCAGCACTTTCCCCTAGTGCCGACAAACCTTCTCTTCCTAGCGCAGCTTTCTTTTGTGTTAGGAGGCGACGTTTTAACGTGCAACCCGATGGGACCGTTTATTTGACTATGCGTCTTCCCTGAATTTCGGAAGCGCGAAACATTTGCTTGGTTTGGAGTCCGGCCGTCGTTGTTTTTTCTTTAAGAGATTGACGCTTATGATGACTTTTTCTTTTTTTTTTTTTTCTGGCTATGTCTCAGCTATTTTCCTTTTTTCTCCTGGATGGCTGGAGTATCATTCCCTTTCGCAGGCCGCCACAACACACCCACTTGCTTCAGGTATGAAAGATTAATATTGTCCTAGGATGGCGGACATTTTTCCATCTTTCGAGGAGGAAGAGATGGTCTCCCTTATATCTTCTTTTCCCTTTTTTGACGTCGTCGGCATATTGGCCCGGTTCCTTTCCTCCCTTTTTTGCGAGGTTCTCACAATTTTGCTATGGTGTCTTTTTTCTTTACTCCCAGTGTCGGTTTTCGGTCCGTTCGTATTTGCCGGACGCGACTGGGCTCACTTGCGCCCCAGGCGTCTGAGTCCCTTTCCCTCCCTTAGTTTGCCTTTGTCCCCTTTTGTGATGCTTTCTTGTTCCGGCCATTGTTTCTCCTCTGCCTTCTTGCAAAACGTCTGCCCTTTTGCCGTCGAAATCGATGCATTCCTTCTGCCGAGCCTTTTCTCCTTTCGGTGGTAACTGGTTTGGTCGTTGTCCCTTTTTTCACAGTCCTAATATGCCCTTTTTCTTTGATGTTGGAGTGCGGAGCGACGTCGTTGCCATTTTTTTGTTCCTTCTTTTGGGCCAATGCAGTCCGCATGCCGCCCCATGGTTCATTCTTGGTTTCTCCTTCTTTTCTTGCTCCAAATAGCGAATTAAAGTGGCTTCTGCTGTTTCTCATTTTTTTTTTTTTTCTCCCCGATTTTTCCTCATATTTCCGAAGGCGGCTGGGTGCATTGCTCGCTCTTTCCGGTCTACGACTTGTCAAGTCTTAGATCTTTTTCTTTCCTTCCCCCGCCTTTGCGAGGCAATGCCTTGATCCTTTCCTTTTGTTCCTGGTCCCCGTTTTCTACGGCGGCACTGCTCATCAATACCTTTCCTAAGCTTGAGGCAGTTGGTGCTGTCCCTTCCTGTTTTGGTTCTTTTTCTCCCTGTTTCGCGGCACTTGCAGACGAGTTGACACCTCCTTCCTTTTGGGCCCCGGATTTACCCTCAGTTTCCCTTTTTCGTGCGCTCCCTTTTGCAAGTCAACAACCAATATGTTAGTCTGCAGCACCCAGCTGCATTTGTGGTTTTTGATTTTCCTTTTTTTTTTTTCCTTTTGCGAAAGACTCTTTCCTTAGAGGAGCCGTGCTCGACACCAGTTTATGTCACCCGTTTTTTTTTTGAGATTCTTGTTTTTTTTTCCTTTTTTTGAGCACGGCAACGCCGCGACTTAACGAGGTCTTCAAAGCGGCTGCACGATTCCAACGGTGTCCTGCGTTGATTTTTTTTTTCCTATTGGTATTTTGAAGTGAAAAGTGGATGCCCTTCTCTTCTTCCCTACCGTTTTCTTTTTCCCCGAGTGCCCCGCTGGTTCTCCGTCTCGGTAGGAAGTGAGCGCGCTGACTTCTTTTCAATACCCAATGGAAGGGGCGGCTTGAGTTCAAACCCCCCCTTTCCTTTTCGAATCTTGACCTCTTCTTGAAGCAGTGTTTACGTCACGTCCCCCCCTCATGGGTCTCCGGATCCAACCCGTATTTTTCCCCCTTGCGACTTCGGCATTGTCTTCCCTAACACAGCTTCTCTCTTCCCATGCGCCGCAGAAAATCTGGCGTTCTTAGTATTAACCGATCTCCCTTTTTCCTCCGCTTTGAGCCCAATCCCCGGTCCATTCGAGCGCGGCGACCAGACCCCTTTTTTGACTGACACCGTCCCGCGCTCCCCTCCTCTCCCTTTTCTTTCGGTCGCACGCTCGCATGCAGTGCACACGACTGCTTCAACATGGGCTATTCATCCTTTAGAGGCCATTGTCGAAAGCGCTTCAACACCTCTCCCCCCTGACTCGCCGGTCCCCTCTCCGACTTTTGCGCCCCCTTTCCTCCTAGGGCCCCCCATTGACGCTTCCCCCCCACCCGCTTCTTTTTCATTTTTACTGCCCTACGAAGGCACGCGGTCTTTTTTGATTTTTAGAGCTGGCGCTTGGCTTCCCTTTTCATGAAAAGAGCAATGGATTTTACCCTCCTTTTTTCGCAGTCTGCATTTTCTCCACTCTATTTCTTTCTTCCGAGGTCAGGATTGCACAATGCTCCTCTTTGCGGCAAAGCGGCGCTACCCCTTCTTAAGCACCCCTTTTTTTTTTTAGCCTGAGCTAAATTTGCCAGACTTCCCACCTTCTCGTGAGAACCTCCCTTCTTGCAGTTGCCACTTTTTTAAACGCTCCCAAGTCGAATGCGGGATGTTTCCTCCCGAAAGATCCCTGGGCTCCTCTCTTTCCCTAAGACCTAAAGACCGCAAGGGATCTGTGACGGCTCCCTGAGAACCTTTTCCCACAATCCTTTTCAGTCCTGTTCCATAGAGCGGCGCCTCTCCTCCTCCGCCTGGCATCTTAGAATTTAATATTCCTTTGTCTCCCTAGAAGGAGGAACCCCTCTTTGACCACTCCTCATTCATTTTAATTTTGCGTTTTCACCGGTCGATTGTTGCGACGTGACGGCGCTGACTTCCCCCCACTCCGCGCGTGCTCTTTCTTCTTTTTGAGTTGTTTTCTTTTCTTTCTCCCCCTTCTTATTTTATAGTTTGTTTTTTTCAGAGAGTGATACTACCCCCACCCTCCCGAACACGTTTTTTCTTTCTCCCCTCGCGGCTTTTTCCCCTGGGCGGACGACGTTCTCCCGCCAAACATTTTAACGGTTGTATTTCCTACTTTTAATCTTTCTTGAAGAGAAGACGGTGCTCTGTCTGGTCTCGCCGCCGTCGCTTTTGTCCCCTTTGCCGGATGCCTTTTCCGATTCTGCCGGAGGCGGAGGACTACTTCGCCGCCCTCATTTCTCTTGTTCCTTTATGCTGCCTTTTTCCTTTCGTCCTCTCCTTTGTCGCAGGCCTTTTTTTTGTCGTCTTCTTTTTCCCTCTTTTTTTGACCGTTCTCTCGAGGCGGTTTTCTTTTCCATTCGAGCTTGAGGGCGCTGTCTTTTTTTTCCCTGTTGGCTAGGATACAACGCGTTGGTGCTTTTTTTTAAATGGCGCCGGTGTCCCCAGTGTTTAGTTCCAGTGTAGGGATCGGGGACTTAGTCTTTCGCCTTTTCGGGCTCACTTTTCGCAATGGATGTTCTTTTTCCGGAAGGAGGGGAGCTTTCAGTGCTTTTGGACGTCTCGTTTCTTGGCATTTTTTTCTTGTTTTCATAGGAAGGATAAACTGCGCCGTCCGGCCCAATCTTCTCCCTTCCCCCCCCTATGCGATGAATCTAGGAGGTTTGTGGGAGCGTGCTGTTTACTTTTTTCCGTAAGTTCTTCCTTGACTGCCACGGTCGAGATATCTTCGCGTGCCGGCCGATTTCCGGGTGGACGCTCTTTTCCTTCCGATCGATGAAGCCTCCCCCTTTTTAATCACTTGTTTTCTCTCTCTCTTATACCCCTTTGCCCTCGCGATGGAGCGCGATTCTGTTATTCAGTTTTTTTTGTGCGGGCTGTAGCAGATCGTTCCGGCTTTCCCTTTTCCAGGACGATGGGGAAAGAGTGTGTCTTCTCTCGACTCCCTCTTTGGACGACTCCCGTTTTTCTACCTTTCTTTTTTCTTTTCTATGTTTGTCACCGCATTTTTCTAAGGACCATTGAAGTGACGCGCCAATTCCTTTTTTTTGATCGGTGATTCCCCTGATGTGATTTGGACTTTTATACCCCCCTTCTTCCTCTGCCCCGAGAGAGAAGACGGGTACTGATCGTTCGCCTGACTGCTTCTCTTGTTTTTCTTGTCTGAAATGTCGCGGCATCCCCCTCACTTGCGTCCCATGAATTGGGACTTTTTTTTTCTGAAGTGAAATCCAAACTGCGCGGCTCGTGTTTCTTCAAAATCCAAATATGTGCGCGAGCTCTTTCCCTTACATGCTTGACTTTTCCTTTGCGGTTTTTTTTGTTTGGTTTGGGTTTTTTTCTCCCTTGAAGGAGGCGGCGCAGTGCGTGCCAAAGCACCCTTTTCTTTCTCCTCTCCGTGTTGTTGTGCTCCTCTAACTCCCTTTTTTTGTTTTTTCCGACCGATTGCGTTCCAAACAAAAAAGCGCGGCACATCCGTCCCTTTTTTAAGTCATGTCTTTGATTCTCTCTGACCCTTTGTTATTTCCTGTGTCCCCCACCTTTTTTTCCGCACGATGCCGAGACTTCAGTGGATCAATTCTTCTTTTTCCCGTGGCACCTAATGTTCGTTCGTAGGCTTTTTTTCCCCCCAAGAAAGGAAGTCCGGACTAGTCCGTCACCCCCCTTTTGGCGGTGCTAGCCTTCTTCTCAGTTCTCCGTCCTTGGATCCACCCGGATACAAAAAGTTCCGTTTTTTTCGTTCAGTCGTCGGTCTCCCAACTCATCCTCACTTTTCCTTTCCCCAACGCAATCGAAATGACCCCGGACCTGGCTTTTCTTCCCGAGCGATTACGCTGGCCAACTTCCTCTGCCAATATTGCAACGCAGTTTTCCATTTCCTTTGCGCGGCGACTTACCGCTGTGGAATCCCCCGTCCCCCCTTCCTCGAAATGAGAGGTATTAGCCGCCCTTACGAAGAGTGACTTTCTTCCACCCTGAGGTTTTACGGCAACGAGACGGAAATTGTCCAGACCCTTTCACACACCTCTGTTCCACCCTGGTACTTAGCCCTTCCCTCCTTCTTTCTCGGGCGTAAACGCCTCCTAGTTTGTCGAAAACCCTCCTTTTTCCCCTTTCCTTCTTTTTCGTCCCGCTTTAGATTGCGCTGCGGATATTTTGCCGGCGAGCGGTCGATTTTTATTGATGCAATTGGTCCTCCCTTTCCTAGCATGGCCGAATCTGCCCCTTTTTGTTAACTGCTGCCTCGCCCCTTCCTTTAGTCGAATGCCACCTTTCGAGGGCGGCCCCGAGGCCCCGAGCCTGGTCCACTGTTAAGACTGCCCGATTTAGCCCTGATCCTTTTCTTTCCCCCCCCGACGCAAGTGATCAGTGACCTTTTCCAACTTTTTCCTTTTGCAAGAGCTCACCCGCCTTTTTTCTCTCTCGATGCCCTCTTTTTCCTTTTTTCGCGCGGTTCCCACATTCATGAAGGATTGCCGTTTTTTTTTCCCGGCTCGATTGAACTCTGTTCAACGCCTCTCTTATCCTTACAAGGCGATAGGCGCGGAGCGATAGATCGGCCCCCGCCGGCATTTCGTCCCTTCCTACGCGAGTTCAACCGGCAGGCGTTCCCTCCCCCCACGAGCCATTTCATTCGACCTAGACATTGACCTCATGACGCGGGTTTCACCCCTTTCCGATACTTGGCGCGTTTCCTTCCGTTCGCGCCAGGACCAAAAGTTTGTTTTCCCCGCGTCAAGTGCCGTTCCGTCCTGGTGTGTCGGTAGTCTTTCCTCTCGTTTTGTGGTTGAGAGAGTTGTCTACTTTCTACACCTGAATCACGGAACTTCTCCCTTGCAGTCACCTGCGAACTCCTGGAGTGGGTCCCGGGAGGAGGACTTGCTTCTTTCCAACAGATCGGACCTTCCTCAACCCGAGTATGTCCCTTTCCGTGCGAACAGGTGATCGTGGTAGTGCGCAGGTTTTTTTTGCTGTCATATTTCCTCGTCTGGGCGTGTTTTTTTGATGGCGGTCTGCGGAATTTTTATGTGCTCTCTTAGGCTCCGGTCGGCTTACGCTGGGATTCGTTTTATTTTTTCTCGCTTTCGGAAGTTTCAGCCCTGGCTTTCTTCTTGCCACTCTTCATGAATGGTCCCCTTCCGCCTGCCCTTTGGCACCTCTTTTTCTTGCTCGGTACGCATTAGCGTTGAGCCTTTTCTCTGGCCTGATCTGGTTTTTTTTTTTTCAACTTTCGCGTCTTCGCGGAAAGGGCTCTGGACTTTAACTTCCCCTGGGGGCTACTAGTGCGGGGTTTTCCCTCTCCTTCCCCCGCTGAATGGTGCTCATGGCGCTGGCCTTCTTCACTGCCTCCGGTGGCGAGACATCATTTTTCGGGCTCCCCGGTGACTTCTTCCCCTCTTTTTCATGTGGGATTGGTTACAAAACTTCCGCTTCTTTTCCTGTCCAAAAAGAACGTCGGCACTTTCCTTTGCCTTTTCTTTCCGGTGGGACTCTTTTTGCTAGTGTTTTTGGTTTCCTCCCGTTGACTTAATCTTTTTTTTTCCACTTTTTGATCGAGTCTGATGCATGTTTCGTTGGACACTGTGTTTGCCCGTCGTCTGTGGTCCCCCCCTTCTTCGATGGACTGCCAAGAAATAAGGTTGCAACTTTTCTTTTCTTTCTTCGTCTCCACTTTTTTTTTTTTTCCCCCCCTTTTGCGATTGTCTTTTTGGGATTTTTTTCTTCCGCAGCGTGGGGCCCTTGTCCTGTAACGGTGGCCGCTTTGCAGCTTTTTTTCCTTTTGCCCCTCTTTCAGTTCTTACGAAGCCTTGACGTTTGACTCCCCGTCTTTTTGGCATTTTTCTCCCAGACATGTTTTGTTCGACGGAATGCAGACCGAGCGCTCCCCCTGATTTTGTTACGTCTTCTTGATCTTTAATTTCCTTTTTCATTCATAACTTCGTTGGGACTCCAGATTTTTTTTTTTTCTCCCCCGCTTGATGCGTTCTATGGTATTGGTTCGCAGTCTTTTCCTTGCAAATGCAAGTCTTGTTTCCCCATGCTTTTCTTTTTCCTTTCCTCTCGCGAAAAGACACGTGGAACTTATCGGATTCGTTCGGCGTTTCATCCTCCCCTTCAAATACCCCCTTTCCTTCAGCAATCGACTGCTGACGCCGTGCTGCAGGTGGCGTTTTTTTTTCAGGGCGACACGCTCTGGTCGAGCGCCGTTTCACCCTTCCTGCC
>Ga0179593_1571884_pt1 | contig 11271 bp, 19 predicted proteins | sample CZODoug2_1_08_16_FD_185931 | JGI IMG/M metagenome (GOLD analysis project Ga0179593, IMG submission 185931) | Vadose zone soil fungal communities from Angelo Coast Range Reserve, California, USA - CZODoug2_1_08_16fungal (PacBio error correction) | ecosystem: Environmental > Terrestrial > Soil >... | reverse complement strand
TTTTTGACCTCTCGTCTCTGCATCCGCATTTTCCAGGTGATCCTTCTGACCGGCTCAAACAGTTTCCTTCACAGTCCCCGTTGAAGAGTCCTGCTGGTGTTGGGTGACTCGTAGTCTTTTTCTCCGATCTTCCTTCTCTGTTCCAATAATGTGTTTTTTTTTAATCTCTCGAGGAGTGGTTACTCCCCTTGATGAAGGTTTCCTCGACTTTTGGATTTCCCATGATTTCCCCTCCCCCTTGGTTCCCGATTTCCATTTCTTTTCCTTTTTTTCTCTTCAACCTTTTTACACGAAACCCAAATTCTGTTTTCCTTTCCCCGAGAAATTGATCTTTCCCGAGCTTGTGCGACGCCGGACTTTCCATGGCTTTCTACGTCTTTTTTTCCCATGTCTCGAGTTCCCTTCCCGCTTGTGTGTCCTTCTTTTCCCCTTAAGGATCTTCTTCCCACGGTCATATTTTTCCCCCCTGGCTGAGGCTTGAACATAATGTTTTGTTCTGGGAGGATATAGGGCTTTTGACCCATCCGCACCCTATATTTTTTTAGATCTCACTCCTTCCCATAATAACAGTATGAGTGGTATGACGCATAGCAGAATGATGCGAAGAAAAGATGCTCTTTTTTCGTTGAGCTATACTTTTCCTCCCAATCCTCTCCAATCTTCCTTTCTTCTTTTAATCTTCCATTAGGTTGTTTTTTTATTATTGGGACTTTTTTGTCGGATCTGATGCCTTTCCCTCTTTGTTTTGAATCCTAACACCCCTCCATCACGGATTTTCCTTTTTAAACTTGACCTCTTTCGAGAAAACACGCTCTGTATAGCAGGTGGACCTCCCCGCGTTGGATCCTTTTTCCTTAGTCCCTGCTTCTTCCTTTTACTTTTTTCTTTGCCCTTTCCTGTGGCATTAGGTAGTGTTCGTTGTGAGCCCTCGGCCGACGTCGTGAAGCATTCTCATTTATTGAAGCAGAATTTTTGTCTTTGTTAGAACTTCCCCCCAATCTCCCATTCTTTCCCCTTAAGGGTTTTGATTTTCCTTTCTTTTTTCCATGTGATAAGCCCGATGCGTGATCTATATCACCTTTTTTTCCAAGCTCATTGTTACTCCCCTCTTTAGTTTCTTCATCGCTGAGCTTCCTTGAATTGTTTAGGGGCCCTTTTCCAAGATCCTCGGCGTCTTGTGATTGTTTTTTTTTGGCTTTTTTTCTTAGCATCTATCTCTTGAGCTTCTCACTTCCCTTTCACCTTTCCTTTGCACCTGAGGACCTCTCCCTCTCTTCCTTTGCGAAGGTACCCGGCGTCATACTTAATCGTTTTTACCATGTGGTGAAGCCTTTCCAAGGTTCTTTCGCGTCTACCCTGACTTCCTCTTCCTCCTCTTTTCTCGAGTCTGCTGTTTTTAGTCCCCATTATCGAGTTTTATTAGATTTCCCCCCTAGAGCCCTTCCTTTCTCAGAAGTTGGAGGAGGGGAACCTTCTTAGTAACGTCATGGGTTTCTTCCTACATCCTTTCGTCAGAGTCGAATTCTTCTTCTAAATGTCTCGTTCATCTTACCCCAGTTGTTACTTTTCCTGTCCTTCTTTCCTGCGTCGCTTCCCTTTTCTTTTCCGTCTTAGTGGATGAAGCCCCTTTTTTCCCCCCCCCCACGTCCCTCTATCTCCATTTCGAGTTTTTTTTTTTCCTCTTCGCTTTGTCTGTTCCCTTTTCCAGGAACGTCTGCCCTTTCCCTCAGAGTTTCATATCCTTAACTTCTAAAATCCTCCTACCTGAGAAGTAAGTCGTTCCGAAGGATTTCTTTCCCTGTTTTCCCCCGTTCGTCTAGGAGACTCCCCCAAGCTTTTTTTTCTACGATTGTTAACCCCCTGAGTAGCCCGGATATTTTTCTCGCCGGAATCCCTTTTTCCAAAACTATTGTCCGTTGCGAACCTTTTTTCCCCCCCTTCACAAGTTTCTTCCTCCTCCTTTGAAGCAGTTCCCTCTTTCCCCTCAATTAGCCCATTTCGCGCCGTCGCCCCTTTTCCTACACATTTCTGCTGCGCGGTGACAACCCCCTTTTTCCCTCTTCGCTCCTTAGGTCCTCGCCTTTTAAAGGATTTTGGTTCATTTCCTTTATTTCCCCTCTGACTTTGTCCTCCACTAGGCATCCCGCACACCTTTACATCCTTTCCCTTATTAGATCTCCCGGTAAAGGCACCCTCCGCAATTTTCGAATCGATTGTATGATCTCCACAGACTTCTGAGTCCCTTCTCTCTTCTCCCGTGAAGTTTTTTAAATGGAAGTTCCTATCACAAAGCTTTTCACCTTGGTGAGAAGGTTATGCTGGGCCTAAGGATGCTTTCCCCGCTGGCCATGCTGGTCATCCCCTCCCCGGATGTTCCCCCCGTGTTCTCCTGGTCCCTCCCCTTACTCACTTCCGAACAGTTTTCCGGATTCCCCCCCGGAAAGCTTAGCCCTGCTTCCCCCGCGATCTCTCCCGACTTGTGTGTCCACTTGCGTTTGACGAGGGGGGGACTCTCTTCCTCCCCTTCCCTCATCTCGTACATCGAGAGTGTATCTCCCCGCTTGCTTCTTGACCCCCCCTCTTCTTCTCTGGTTCCTTTGATATCTTTGAGTTTTTTTTATTTATCACAACCCCCATCCCCCCCAGGGAAAGATTAGCCGAGCCCTATATCCGCTCCCCCCCCCAACTTTAACAAGAAGTTGGTCTCCTTTCCAACAAGTATCTATCCTCTCGAGTCCTCTCTTTCCCCCTTCAGGGTATTAGTATGTTTTTCTTCCCCGACATCGGGCCCTCCCCTCGGAATTCCCCTTTCGTGCATCCTCCCCTCCCCTCTGCCCTAAAAAATGATTTTTCTACTATCCTTTTTTTGTCCTCCCTTCCCCTTCCTGTGAGGCCATTTTTAAACTTTTTGCAATCATAGCCATTGTTGTCAGCTCCCCCCAGTTCTCTCCCGCTCCCTTTTCTGCTTCTTTAAAGACTCCCTCTCTTCTTCCTCACTTCCCTTTGCCAAGTTTTTTTTCTTAGACGTTACTGACTTCTCTCTTCGACCCCTCTATCCTGAACATCAAGGTACCTTCACCCGTCATCTTGTGCCCTCTTCAAGAGGCCTATTTATTCCCAGGCTTTGGCGTCCCGGTGAGCTTCCGCCCAGCATTCTTACCTATCCCCAACACCTTCCTTTCCGCTAAGTCCCTGTGAACCTGTCTTTTCTTGGTCGATTCCTCTCTGCCCCCTCCCCGTGGAGTTTTTTTCTATTTTAATGGGCACTCGTCCGCGTTTCTCCCCATGTTTTGGGCCTTCTCTTTTTCCTCTTCCACTTCAAGGTTCACCTTTTTTTTTTTCCCATTGAGGCCTAGGTAATTTTCCTCTCCGTCTACGCCAGCCCAACTTTGCAAGGAGGTGTTTTTCTTTTAACTAGAATGACAGCAAAAAGGATCTTATGGTATGAGGGTTTTGCCCCCCCTGGAACCCTAACCGCCTTTATTTTCCTTTTTCCAAGGCATCTGAGGAACTTCCCTTGCTAAACTCTATTTCTCTAGACCGAAGGGGTCCGGCCCCCCTCCTTTTTCGTCAATCTGACCTTTTGGTTCTGATCTTTTGATGGAGTTCATGTCTTCGCCGAGCAACGGCTTCCAGACGCTATTCTCTCTCTCTCAAGTCCCTCCTCTTCCTATTTTCATATTCGCATGGCTTCAACTTTTTCTGAGTATTTTTTCTTCTTAATATGGATTATGACTGCACTGACCACATGCCTTTTAGGCTTTAATATGAATTTCTTTTTTTTTTTTTGATGGACTTCCCTAGCCGATTCCGCTTACCTTTAAGAAAAGGTCAACCCAGTTTTGTAACACGTTGGGTTTGATCTTACGATACGGAAGTGGACCTTTCCCCCAAAATGCGTCGCTAACTTTCCTCCGCTATTCGTTCCAGGCTTGCCGCCGTGGATGCTGGCATTCGGGCTATGATCTAAGCCAAGGATGACGTTTTTTTTTTTTCTTCCAATCCTTTCGGTCGGTTTAGGGTTTTGATACCGTGGAGGAGGCGTCCCTTCAACCCGCTTTCTATGATTTGAAAGTAGACGGAGATTTTTTTAAAACCCTATAATCTATTGTTTCCTTTATTTTTCCTCCTTTCTTAGATGTTGTCTTCTCCGGCATCAGTTGATGGCACCCCACCTTTCTCCCCGGACTGCGATTTATTGTATTGACCATTAGATATTGTCGAGGCCTCCTTTGAAGATCAGTTTTACCTTTTCCTTTCCCTTCACCAAAGATTCTAACTTCGTTTCGTGGGGTGTTGGTTTTTTGGAGAGATATCCCCTCGTGGACTCTGCCCCGCTTTTCTAATTTTCATCTTTCGCGCGCGTAAAGCCCGCCCTTCTTTTGTTGTTTCCCTTCCTCTTAAGGGGTTCTCCTCAAGGTCTTCCTTTTATCGTCCCTTTTTAACTTGCCCCCAAAGTAGCTCTAACATCGTTACCCGAATTTTGAGGTCCCCCGGTCGAGATCCTGTTTTTTCTCCTGGATAACTGTTTTAAGCTGAACCATTTCCGAGGTATGGGCCCCTGGCTTTATTCTTTCGTATTTTCCCCTGGTCTCTTACATTATTTCAGTTCCTGTACTTTAAAAACTACATAATGTCTTCTAGGGGTTCCCTCCCAGTACGATCCTTCTATGTAGATTTCCCGTGAGTTTCCCCACCCTCTTCCCTAATAAGATCACTGAGTGTCCCGAAGCTCAGCTCCCCCGCGATTATTTTTTGAGCGATCTTTCCTTTGTTTTGAACTTTTCCGTCCGTCCGCCGGACTCTTTTCGTTTTATATTCGGTATCTCTTCGTTCAGGTCCTCCCAGTGTGTTTTTTTTATGATTTGAGGCTTATTTCTCTCCTTCCTCGTCCCTTGAGAATACCCCACGGAACCTCCGTAATTAACAGTATTTTCTTCTTGTTCCCCTCTTTCTTTTATTTTCCAGTAGCCACCCCCCCTATAGGATCCCTTTTGTGCAAGACCCCCTTAGATGCCTTTTTCTCTTTTTTTCTAACTTCTTTGACTCCGGACCTGGTGGGGCTTTTGTTCTTTGTCTAAGCTCTACGTCTTGGATAATTCCCCTCACCCTCCCTGGCAATCTCCTTTTTTCGTCCCTCCCGTTTTCCCAGCCTCGTCTACGATATGGGCCTTGTGATCTGTTCGCTCTTTCTTTTTAAACTTGAGCACTGACTTTTTCCCGAGGTTTCTTCCTCTTTCGAAGGACTCCTTTTTTAGCAGAGGCTTTTTGAGACGGAGATAGCCCGATTGGTCTCCCTTTTTCCGTCCTTATGTATTCTTTTTTGATTTTTTTGGTCTTTTCTTCACCTATAGGCGACCATCTCCGTAGCATTCATCGGTGGGTAATGGAACCGACCTTTTAAGGGGCTAGCCCCCTGGATCTCCTCTCCTTTGTGGAATGTTGAAGATGTCCTACAATTTTTCCTCCTTTCTTTTTTCCCGCCAGGGCGCAGAGACCTGTTTTCCGTTGATAGTTGACTTCGCCATTATTTTTTTTTTCTTTTGGGACCCCTCTTATTGGGGATTTTTCCCCCTTGGCAGAAGCTCTTGGCCCCTAAGTTTTTTCGCCTTCCTGTTCCTTCATCCGCGTTACCTAAGTCGTTATCCCTTTGATTTGACATTTCTCCAGCCCTTATGCCTCTCCTTCTTTTTTCCGGCACAGTTCCTCTTTTTTTGCGTCGCTTTTTGTCCGTAACGCGGTCGGTCCCTCCGACAGCCAGCGCAAACAACTCCCTCAATCGATCTCTTCACCACCCTTTTTTCTTTTCTAGAATGGAGGAATTTTTTCTCTTTTTCTTGCCGACCCCCCCCTCCTCTCTTTTCGTATTCCCATGAACCGTCGATTACATTCTTCTATTTTGAAGGAGTCATGACTGTAATTCGCTCACTCCCCCTCACCCTACGGCTCTTTTTTCGAATAGTTCTTCCACTTCTTTTTTGACCTTCCGTTAGCTTAGACAATTCTATTCCTATAAAGTCCCCCCCCTACCTTTCCGGGCTCGCCATGCACACACTCCCAGTGGATCCACTTTTAAAGTGACGATTTTGCAACCCCACATCCCCCCTTGAGTCCCTACAATTTCTTTCCTTGCTCATCCCATTTCACTTTTTTTTTCACAGAGGATTTTTTTTTTTGTGAAAGTCCTTTCCCACTTCTGAGTCCCTATTTCCTCGCAAAGTTTCAATCTTTCGGTCTTGGATGAAAACCTTTTTTCTCGGGATACCGTTCTCCACTCCTATCCCTCAGTCTCAAAGCTACCGGACTCCATTTTATGATCATTTAAGGCATCCCCTTCTCCTTGTAGTATAGGGCATCTTTTTCCTTCCCCTAACATCCCATGTCCTTCGCCCCTCGGATCCCGAGACCCCTCCTCGCGGCGCTTCCCCCTTTTTTCAGATAACCCCTCTCATTACAAGATACCCCTTCTGCAACATATATGGTTCGACTCATTTGGTTTCTCCTGACAACCCCTCCTCTGCTTCCATGATTACGCCCTTCTGGAAAACCCCCCTCCCTACTATGCCACGAGTTTCCCCCGGCCTGCATACGTCAACCATTTCACATCTTTTCCCCCTCCGCCTTTGCTGCCCTTTGTGGTGTTTCCTGAAGATAGTCTCTTATTGGAACGAGTTCCCCGTCCCGGGGAATGCTCTTACGGTCTACTTCCTTGTCATCTCTCAGACCTCTGAATCCCTTTTTTTCAATCCCCCCGCCTGGTCCAATATATTTTTTCCATGTTTTTTTTTTTTTTTTTTTTTTTTTTTCTCCCACCCCAAAGCCTTTCTAGTACTTCGTCTCGGTCAACTCTCTGTTTTTCATTGCGTTCTTTTTCGACCCTGTCTTATATGCTTCAGACCAGGTTTTTCTTCCCTTTTCTTTTCACCCCCCCATCTGATTTTCCTTCCCCCTGCATCGATCTTTTTTCTCACCCCTCCCGTCCCCCCCCCTTGATCCCCCGTTCCGACTCTTTTTTCGAAGAACCCTCCTCCTTCGTCCTTATTATTCCACTGGCCCAAGGGAGAGATCCTTTTCCCTATGGTTCTCCTACATTATATCTCATTTCATCCCCGTTAGACAAGCCCTCAACCTCCTTTCTTCGTTCAGCCCCGAGCGTGGAGTTCTCCTTTTCCAGTTCCTCTTTTTGGCCCATGTCGTAGGCCTCTCCCCTCCTTTGAGCGATTCCCCGTTCGAGATCATCATCACAGGCCAGCCGGCTCACCTTTTTCTTTGGACCCACGGCCCCCCGTCCTGATCTTCTCTTTTCTCCGGATTGGTTTTCAGATCGTGCATCCGCCTTTCTCCCTCAACCCCAACAACAAGCATTCGGCCGAGTTTTCCCGGCTCTGGCCTGTTCGCTTTTTTCCCCTGGGTGGGCCCAAGTTTTCCCCTTATAGTCACTTCGCAAGTTTTTCTTTTCTTTCCCCTTTCTAGTCCGCCGCCGGCGCCAGTTTTTCCTCCTGATGTTAGAAGATCACTATCTTTCCTTTAACCCCCTCCTCCTTCTCGGCGCTTCCCCCTCTGTGTACTCAAGTTCCTTGAGGTGTTTCTCTCTTTTTCATAAGGGCGGGGCATCGAACAGGCAACTTTTTTTATGACTGGTTACCCCCTAATGCACCCCAGCCTCATGTTATCATTTTCCTTGCTTTTTCCTGTCAAAGGCTGTCCAGGGCTTCCCCGGGGTCTTTCCAAGACGAGAATTTTTCTCGCATTTGGTTCCTTCCAATCTCTCAATCTTCATTCGTGCCTTTTGTGGTCGAGGCTCGCCAGCAATTCTCGCACGCCCTTTATTCCTCTCATCTACACCCCTTACAGCCCTTTTCTTGCTCACTTTAAGTCCCTTTTCTTCCTCCTCCCTCTTTTTTTTTCTCTAGATTTCTTTCTGCTTCAGCTGGCCCTTCGATTTCGATTTCAAAACCACATGTGGGTCCCCCCTGCCGGACCCCCCCTTTGATGAATCTCTTGGGGAACGTCTGCTGGTGATCCGTGCTTTCTTTTTCGGTCCCAGCCGCCCCCCGCCCTACCCCCTTCCTCCAATAATGACGTATTTTTCCGCCTTCAAGCAATTCTTGTCCTGACCAAAATTCGCCAACCGTGACGACGATTGTTGTTTCGTTTTTAGGTTTTTCCTCTTTCTCCTCCTTATTCCTTCGTGTTTTTCTTCCGGGGTTGTTGCTTGCAAAAGTTCTTTCCCCCCTGTCATCCCCCCCTCATGGCTCTAGGTTTGCCCGTGATTCGTTACTCCAAATTAACTCCTGTTTATTTCTCTGGATGGATGCCTCGTGATGTCTTTTTCCCACGAAACTCCTAGTGCTCTTGATCTTATCCTTCTTTTTGACCCCAAACAATTTGCTTTACCTTCGAGATCCCCATTTGTTTTTTTTTGGGTTCTTTCTTGGTTCCTCCTTCTGGCTAGTCACCCCCTCGAAAAGGGTACTCTCCCCTGTCTACATCGGAGACTTGTGGTGGGTTGTAGTAGGTCCTTCTAGGGCCTCTCTTCACGACTTGATTCTCTTTTGAGAAAAGATTTCTCTGGTCGGGGACGGCAGATTGCCTTTCGCCGCGATTGTCCGTTTCTTTCCCTGATCTAGAATGGCAGAATCGTTTGCCCCCCCTTTGAGATGCGCCTGCCGTCTGAGTCGATCCTTCCCAGGTTTTAAAGCTCCTTAGTTTATCGCCACCTTTGCTCTGTCCTCTTGGACAGCTGGTTGTCTTCTCCTCTTCAATTTTGACCAGTTTTTTTTTTTCTGCTCCTTTCCTGTGATCCCTCCTTTGGGCCTTGTACTGATTCCCTGAATCTTCTATTCCGTTCCTTACCCCTGTCCTCTGGATTTCGGGCGTTCTCTTTCAGGGCTGCCCGACCCTTCCTCCTGCCGGTTGTAGATATGGCCCTCTTTTTTTCACCCTCCCTTCTCCCCCAGTTCTTTCTTAAGCTTCAAAGGAGCTTCCTCTAGACGTTTTTTTCACGAGACTCCTCCTCCCTCGAAATTCTTGGTTACCTTTTTCGATAAAGGTCGTGCCTGTCTCGTTCCCTGGTTGTTGTTTGGGCTATCCGTCCCTGTTCCCTTTTCACCGGAAACGCCGCATTCTTCCCGTCTTGAATCTGGTCCCCCCCTGTGAATCTTTTTCTACCACCCTGCTCGTTTTTTTGCCCCTCCAGGCTCTGATAGTCGCGGGGTTTTCTCCCCGGATGTCTTTTTGTACGTACCTCCTTTTTTTTTGAGCTTTTTTTTCGTTCGTGTTTTTTCCGTTCTTCCTCCTTTCCTGAGGAACCATGGCATTCTTATGGGGCGATCCCCTCGCCAAGTACCGTTTTCCCAACCCTCCTATTTTTCCCACTTCTTGGGTCTTTCGTGTTTTAGGTTTCCTTCGCGTTATAGTCGATTCCCCCCAGCTTCTTCTGGATGCATCTTTTTTTGTTCTTTAGGCGATGAATAGCCCTTTTTCCCCTAAATTCGTTTCGTCCGGACCCCCTCTCTTCTTCTCTCCCCTTTGATGTTTTTTCTGGTGTTTTTTTTTTTATTCCTTTTCTTGATCCAACGTTTCCTTTTTGGAATCCGTGAACGACACGCAGCCCTTTCATTTGATTCCACTTTCTACTCCTCTCCCTTTTTCTCACCGTCAAGATGTCGTGACAAGCCGTTTTCCTGAAATGGTCTTGCGCGAGAATGGTTGAAGTGACCTTTTTTTTGGTAGCCTAGCCCCCTCTCTCTATCCCCCTCTTGTTGCACTTATTTCTTCCGGGCTCTCCTCGTGGAGAAGAAGTTGTCTGGGACCACGACGTCTTTCTCCCGGAATGTTCGTCAAGATTGCCTCCTGGGCTTTTCCCTTCTCCTTTCTAGTGACCTCTTTTCTTTCCTTCTACTCTAATTTCTGCCAGTTCTTCTTTTCGATTCTAGGCTTTTTCTCCTTCTTTTCCCCGTCAGAGCGGTTTTTCCCCGAGCCCAACACTGGTCCTCACCCCCAGCGTATCTCTCCTTCCTCTCCTTTGTTTTCTCGATTCGTCTTTCGGCCTTGACCCCCCTTCCTGGCGACGCTTTCCTTCCCCGTTTTCTAAAAACGGGTCGATACATCGACTTTTCCTTTCCCCGGTAAGAGTAAGTCGGCTTGCCCCTCCGACACACTCTTTTCTCCGATCCTTTTTTTCCTGAACGTGTTCACCTCAGATATCTCTTTTTTCTTACTCAAATAGACCCTTTCTCCTCTACATGCACCCCTCCCTGTGGATCCAGACTCCTTCGAAGCGTCCGATCCTTTAACCCCACCTTCTCCTTCAATTTTTTCCTCCTTCCCTCAATCTCCAGCGGAGACTTCCTCAAACTGTTCCTTCTCCTTTTTCAGACTCCCTTTCAAGGATTGAGTTTCCTTCTGAAAGAGGACTTGCATCCTTCTCCCCCCTATTCAATCCCTCCCAGGGCTCCATCCCTCCACCCCTGACGATTTCCATTTTTCTCAAGGTAGGACCCTACCCCCCCTCCCAGTTCCGCTTCATCGGTCTCTCCCCTCTAGATCCCTACCCCACCTCTCTTCCCATGTCTTTTCCCCCTCGAAACTCGTGACCATTTCCAAACTCGCCCCCCCGCTCCCCCCTTCCGGGAACCTATCTGGTTCCTGACGGGATGTGGTTTTCCTTCTCGATAAAAAGAATCCCCTTTAATCCCTTTTTCCCCCCGGCCTCCTTTTTTTTTTCTCGGTGCGAACTACATTAGAACTTTCCCTCTTTAAGGCAACAAGGACACCTGGACGATACGCCCGATATATCCTTTTCTCTGAGCGTTGCTCCCCCTTCCTCCTTGGTTTCCGAGGTCCCCCCCGAGCCTCTTTTAAATCTTCACTAATTTTGCCCTCCCCTGGCGTCCTTAGTTCACGTCCCCTTCTTTTCCTCATCCAACCTTTTTCTCCCGGACGCTTTCCCACTATATTTCACGTCATCTCCCTTTAACCAAGAATGGCGACTTTAGGCCAACGACGTCCCTTTGTCTCTCCTCTTCGCTTCTGGGTCTTCTTCTTCAAGCCGTATGATGGTTGCCGACCTTTTTCCCCTTCGACTTCCCTCCTTCTTGCATACCGCACCCATCTTTTGCCCGACCCACTTCTTCCGTCCTATGTCCTTTCTTATATGAAAAGTTTATCAGATTTTCCCGCCTCATTCTATCCCGTAGATAACTTCTCTTTGGATCTACTAGACATGGTTGACTTTCCCCCACATAAGTCTTTTTCCCCTCCCTCCCT
>Ga0179593_1565470_pt1 | contig 11271 bp, 20 predicted proteins | sample CZODoug2_1_08_16_FD_185931 | JGI IMG/M metagenome (GOLD analysis project Ga0179593, IMG submission 185931) | Vadose zone soil fungal communities from Angelo Coast Range Reserve, California, USA - CZODoug2_1_08_16fungal (PacBio error correction) | ecosystem: Environmental > Terrestrial > Soil >... | reverse complement strand
GGTATTTTTCATCCCGTTTCCCTTTCTTTCTTCTCCTTTTCTTTTTTCCAATGGCTTTTTTAGAAAATTTGATGGTAGCCCCCCACCCTTTTTTCCTTCTTTTTCATTTTCCGGCTTGCCAATCGGGGGGGCCCTCCATTTCCCCTCCCTTTTTCTTTTAACTACGGCGAGGCGTCCCTTCTTTCCTCCTCTTCCTTCCAGAGACCCTTTCTACTGGAAACTGAAAAGAGCAATGGTCCCCATTTCCTTTTTTTCTTTTTTCTGAACTCTCCCCTAAACGCCCTTATTCCCCCTTTCCAGAGAAAGAGAGAAAATACGTCCTCCTCCTTTTTTTTCCCTCTCTCCAGAAGAATGGAGGAATGTGTCTTCCCTTTTTTCTTCCCTCTTCTTTCCCAGTCGGAAAGATTTACAGATTCTCCCCTTCTTCCCCTCCACGGTAAGGAACCCCACGCTGCCTTCCCTCCCCTTCCTCACTTTCACCTCTCATTTTTTCCCCCCCTTTCTTTTTTCTGCGGACCAGGACACAAGTGTAAGACGGCGCACTTCCCCCCTTTTTTTTTCCTTCCCCAGTAACGTCTTAATTCCCTTTCACTTTCTTTTTTCCGGGTAAGACTTTAAGAGTGACTTTCCCTTACTTTTTTTTTCCCCTTTTTTTTTTTTCCTTTTTCGGTTTCACAGGAGAAAAAGCCCCCCCCCCCCCTTTCGCCCCCTTTCCCCCCCCCTTTTTATGGCTTCAAGCGGTTTTTTTTTTTTTCTTTTCTCATGCGGCCTGGCGCTGAACACAGCATTCCCCCCCCCTTTCCTGGGACCGATAAAACTACGCTTCGCTTTTCCCCCCCCTTCCCCCCTCCTCTCACGACCATCTTCTCTCCGCTGTTTCTTTCCTTCCTCTTTTTTTTTTTCCCCCCTCGGCTGGAGAAAGACTATGGGTTTTCCACCCCGTATTTTCCCTCTTTCTTTTCCTTTCCTCTCCGTTTCAATGGGCAGCCCGTTTATCCCCTTTTTTTTCCAGGCCGTCAAAAGGAGACTGGTTGTCACGTTTTCCCCCTTTCTTCCCCCTCTTTTTTTTTTCTTCCCTCCTCCGCACCACCGATGCTTCGTCTTCTTCTCCTTCCTTTTTTTTCCCGCCCTGAATGTCGAGAAAGAGCTCCACTCTAGCGAGGGCTAGTCTCTCCCCCTCCCCCCCCCTCTCTTTTTTTGTGATCGGATGGAGTAGATACCCTAGCCCCCTTTCCCCCTTCTTCTCTTTTCCTGCTTTGCAACGGGTTGGCTGGCGAAGCGGCCAACGCAGGGTCCCCTTTTCCCCCTCCCTCTTTTTTTTCCCTCTCAGTTTGAGAAGGCCAATCTGAAGGGTGCCCCCCCCCTTTCTCCCGGTGCCGCACCACAAAACAGGGGATCCGTTTTTCCCTTCCTCTTCTTCCCTTCCTTTCTTTTTTTCAGCGCCCTAGGTAAAATCCTTTCCCCCCCCCCCTTTTTATAATTTCCCGTGTCAGAATTCATGAAATCCAGCGGATCTCCTCTTTTTTTCTTTTTTTTTTCTCCTTCTTCCCTTAGAGAGGAGTTTGCTCTTTCCCCCCCCCCTTTTTTCCTGCTGTTTGTCAGCGCCAGGTTAAAGAGATGAGGTGAAGAAAAGAACACCCCTCCTTCCTTTACTTTTCTTTTTGTCCCCTTTTCCGATTTTAGGAGCCGGATCGAATCCCCTTCTTTCCCTCTACGGGAGAGAGAGAGCAAGGCCCTTTTTTCCTCCTCTTTTTTTTTTCCTTTTTTTCCGGAGAGAAGTGGTGTTCCCTTTCCCCCCTTCCCTTAAGCACGGGACGGTAGTTTTTCCTTTCCCTTCCTCTTTTTTCCCTCTCTTTTCGGCTAAATTGTCTGGTATCGTCCTCTTTCTCCTTCTTCCTCCCCTTCCGAAAATTGGGGGGAGGAAAATGGTTCTTTCCTTTTTTTTTCTTTTTTTCCTCCTTGGGGGGACTTCCCTTCCCTCTTGTAAATATTTAAGAAGGGGAACACTCTTCTCCTTCTTCCTCCCTCCTTTCCCCCCCTTCCGTTCCACTTCGGGAGGATCTATCTCGTTCTCTCTTTTTTTTCTCCAGAGCGGCCGGATGGCTAGACGGCGCTTTCTCCCCCCCTCCCAGGGCCTTGAGGGGCTCTTTTCCCTTCCCCGGGGGGGAAAAAGGGACTCCCAATGAGCTTTTCCCCTTTTCTTTTTCCCCTTTCTCCCCCTGGTCTCTTAGTAAATTCCTATATTAATACTCTCTCCTCTTTTCTTTTTTTCAGATCACGTTATTTCTGGAGGACCCAGGATGGAAGCCCTTCCCTCCCTCCCTTTTTTTTTCTGCCTCTTTCCTCAAACCGCCATGCCGAACGGAATTCATCTCCGTTCTTCCCTCTCTTTTCTTTTCCTTTCTCAAGGTCGTCAAAGAAAATATCTGCTCTTCTTCCCCCCTTCTTCCCTTCTTTTTCTTTTGGAAGAACTTCAGCGTCAATGGTTTTTCCCCCCCCCCCCTCTTTTTTTTTCCCTCCCTTTTCGGCCATGGAGTTTTTCCGAAAGTTGATGGCAGCCACCTTTTTTCCCCCCCTCTTTTCCCCTTTTTCCTCTCAGTTCATCCAGGAAATACCTTTTCTCCTTTCTTTTTTTTTTTCCGCGCGTATGAATAGAGAATTGAAAGAAGAACATCCCTCTTTTCCCCTCTCCTTTTTCCCCCCTTCCTTTGGAGTACCTGTTTTCCCTCTTTTTTCTTCCCCCTTCCCCCTCAAGGCCTGGATGGAATGATAGGTTGCTTTCCCTTCCCTCCCCTCCTTCCTTGAGGGCCCAGCGGCTACCGCTAACCTCTCCTCTGCCCCCTTTTTTGGTCCGGCGTCTTTTGTAGCTGGGGATACCGATGTATTATTCCCCCCCTTCCTCTTCCTTTGAGAAAATTGTCCGTCTCTTCCCCCCTTTTTCTCCTTCCTTCCAAGCTCGGAAACGAGAAGGCAAACCTTTTTTCTCCCCCCCTTTCGTGTCGCGATTTTTCCTTCTCCCTCTTTTTTCTTTTTTTTCCCTTCCCAAATTTTCGAGAGCCAAGGCAATTCCTTCCCCCCCCCCTTTTTTTCTTCCTCCCTTCTCGTTATTCAGTTCAGCCGTTCCCTTTTCTTTTTTCCCTCGGTAAGACTGTAAGAGTGAATTTACCGATTACGGTAACCCTTTTCCCTTTTTTCCTCCTTTTCCCCCCTTCTGAACTTGATTAGACCGGCGCGCCAGACTCCCCTCCTTTTCCGACCCAGGGATTAATTATGTTGTTTCTTGCGGCACCCTCCCTCTTCCTTTTTTTCCCTCCTCTTTCAAACAAGAGATCCAGGAAGCCCTTTTCCTTTCCTTTTCGCCTTTTACCCTTCTCAGACGATGACTCGCCCTTTCCCCCTCCCCTCTCTTTCCTTTCCGGTTTTTAAATGTATAACTCTTTTTCCCCCTTCCTTTTCTTTTTTCCCAGTATTTTTAAATAGGGAGTATGAACAAATCGACTCTCCCTTTTTTCCTTTCCTTTTCCCTCCCCTTTCCCTTTTGGGTGGTGCTGGCACGCTTCTAAGAGCAAAAGGCGACTTTTCCTCCCTCCCCTCCCTTTCCATTCTTATGGTGACTTATCATGTCCGTCACCCCCCCCCAGACACGAACCCCCTCTTTCCTTTTTTTTTTTTTTTTTTTCCCTTTCAAGCCAACCCGGTTGAAAGCATTTTCCTTCTTCCCCCTCCCTTTTTTCTTTATCTACTCAATTCTCTCGACTTGGCAGAATGAAGAAGTTGTTGTTGTTTTTCTCTCTCTCCCTCTCGTTTTTTGAAGACTTCAGTTGATTGAAACGGGTTTTTTTCTCCTTCCTTTTTTTTTCCTCTGGGGTTCGTGGCTGACGGACATGAGATCACCAGTTTTCCCTCTTCTTCCTTCTCCTTCCCCTCTTATCTTTTTTAGAGCGTGCAGCACCACCCCCCTTTTTTCTTTTTTCTCGAGGCACCGAAAGAATTAGTAGATGGGGCAGACTTCCCCTTCCTCTTTTCCCCCCCGGTTCGAAAGATCTTTTTCCCCTCCTTTTTTTCCCCTCCTTAGAGAGTGAGTCTTGAGTTCGAGAGGAGGAGGGAGAAGGGTAAAATTTCCCTTCTTCTTTTTTTCTTTTTTTTTTTCTTCTTCTTTGTTTTCCTCCCCAGCGCCGGTTACGCGCATGCTGTGCCGCACTTCCCCCCTCCCTTTTATTTTTTTTCTCCGCAATTTTTGGGGAAGTAGATGTGAACGATTTTTTTCCCCCCTTTTTTCCTCTTTTCTTCCCTGTGCCCTCTTTGTACGGGATCTCTTTTTTCCTTTTTTCCTCCTTGAAAGGCACGCTTAAAGTAGACCGCGGCTCCCCTTTTTTTTTTTCCCCCCCCTTTTTTTGTCACGGCGGAAACTTAGAACTTTTTCTTCAGTTCCGTCAGCGGACGAGCGGAATGGCAGTGCGCTTTCCCTCCCTCCTCTTCTTCCTCTTCCTCTCTCCAATCTAGAAGAACGTCCCCTTTTCTTTTCTTTTTTTTCTTTCCTCGGTGAGGATTGGAAGGCCTTTTTTTCCCCTTTGTTATTCAGTCAGGACACTCCTTCCCCCTTCTTTCAGTATGTAAATATTTAAGAAGGGGAACCCCACCTTCCCCCCCCCCTTCCTTCCTTACCACTTCTTTCGTTGATCTATCTCGGGCTCCTTTTCTTTTTTTTTCAGGAGCGGCAGGAGTGGATCGAGGAGAGGGGCCTTCCTCTCCTCCCTGCTTCTTGAGATGTGGCGTCCAAAACAGGCTTTTTTCCCCTTTTTCCCCATGCGCATTGTACTGGATCTTGGAAGTTGCCTTTCTTCCCCTTCCTTTCCTCTCCCAGTTTGAATCTCGCGAAGCCTGAGCTTCCTTCCCCTTTTATTTTTCTGGTGCAAAAGGATTGGAAATCTTCCTTCCTTTCCCTCCTCAATTTTGGCTAGCCCCCCCCCCCCGCAAAGTTCGGAAAAAAGCAATTGGACGAACTTCTCCTTCCCCCCTCTTCTCCCTCTTTCCCTTTCCCCCTTCCCGGTTTCCAAAAGACATCTCTCTTTTTCTTTTTTTCTCACTTTCTTTGTGAAGACCTTGAAGTATGTCATGGTACCCCCGCTTCTCCCCTTTCTCTCTTCTCTTTCCTTCCAATTCTTTTCCGAAAAATTTGATGGCTAGCCCAAACTTTTTCCCCCCTTCTTCCCGAGCGAGGTCAGGTGAAGCTTTCCCCTTTTTCCCCTTTCCCATTCTTTTTCTTGGACGATTCACTAGGCGAGCGTTCTCCCACCTCTCCTTGACAGAAGACAATTTTCTAAGGGAAATGAAAAGAGACAGTCCCTTCTTTCTTCCCTTTTTCCCCCTCGGGTTTCCAGCCAAAGCTCACCCTAAAGGCTGATGTATTTTTTCCTTTCCCGAGACCAGGGGTTTTCCCCCCTTCCTTTTTTCGAATTTTCTCAAAAGAGGATAAAGCTCCCCCTTCCTTTCCCTACTTTGATTACTGGTTTCTTTTCGGGTAAGCGGGGGCTACCCTCCTTTCTTTTTCTTCCTTCTTTAGAAAGAAATTGTCCGTTTTCCCCCTCCTCCCCCACGTCTCCCGCGATTCAAAGAGGACCTTTCATAAAATTTTAGGTCGTCGAAGATTTGCTCGCGACCTCCTTTCCCCCCCCTTTCTCCGCGCACTCACTCCGCGCTTTTCTTTCCCCCCCCCTTCCCGTTCTTCAGTTAAGAAGTGAAATGTAGTTTCCCTTTCCCACCCCCTTCTCTCCGCTTTCATCCCCTTTTCCCAGCGTGCCTTCCCGCTTTTTTCCTTTTTTTCTCCTTTCCCGTAAGAAAGTATGTAACCGGATCCCCTTTCCCTCCTCCGCGCGCCTTTTCCCCCTTTCTCAGCGATCCCAGATTAAGGATGTTGTTTCTTGCGGCACAGCATTCTTCCTTTTTTTTTTTTTTTTCCCCCCCACCTAGATTCCAGTCCAGGGGAACGATCCCCCTTTCCCCTTCTCCCGCCGAATGATAGAACGAAAGACAAATCTTTCTCTCCCTTTTTTTTTTTCCTTTTTTCCCTTTTTAAACTCACCCTAGCTGGCCTCTCTTTTTCAATAGGGAGTTATGACAAATAGAAGACGACTTCTTTCCCTTTCTCCCCGTTTCCCCCATCACCGTAGTCCCACTTGGGGTGGTCTTTTCTCCCCTTTCCTTTTTCCGCCCTGAAGAGTGGGAATTAGTAATGGTGACTTTCCCCTTCCCCCTTTTTCCTCTGAAGGTCCCCGCCCATTTCCGTTCGCCAAGCCAACCGTTGCCCCTTCCTTTCCCTTCCCCCCCCCCCCCTCAGCGAGGGCTAGGGTATCTAAGCCATCGCTATCATTTTCCTCCTCTCTTCTTTTTTTCTCTCCGGGATCTATCCCGACCTCTAGAGGGGAGCGATGGCCGACATCCCCTTCCCCTTCCTTCCAAGCAAGGGTAAATTAGCGAGAGAATAGGGTTTTCGTTTCTTTTTTTTCTCTTTTCTCCTTTCCCCCTTCCTTAGCGTGACAACTTCCTTGTCTTGAGAGCGTGCCTCCTCCTTTTTTCCCCTGCAACGTAAGGCAACGAAAGAATCGTAGATGGTCTTTTCCCCCCCCCTCCTTTTCTAACCCTATCTTGCGCCAGCTCTTTGATACCCTTTTCCTTCTTGAGAAGATGGTCTTGAGTTAGAAGCAGGCGGCGGGAGACTTTCCTTTTTTTCCTCCCCTTTTCCCTCCCTTCTCTCTTTGTTTTATTTTTTTTCCAATGTTACCGCGAATGCTGTGCTCCCCCTTTCCCCCTTTTCCTTTTCCTCTTTCGCAGCAATGGGGAAAGTATATGATGAACCCCTCTTTTTAATCAAAGATTTATCCGGTTACCCTCCCCTCTTTCTCTCCCCTTCACTCCTGGTCCAGGGAGCGTGTCCCTTTTTTTTTCCCTCTCTCTCCTCTTGTGTTAAAGGGAACTACCAGTTTTTTTTTTTTCCTTCCCTTTACGGTAGTGTTCCTTAAAGGCGACCTCGCGTCCTTTTTTTTTCCCCTTCCCCCCCTTTGTCTCGTCGATTCGAGAGAAATCGGCGACGACTTCTTCTTCCCCCCTTTGGTTTCTTTACTCGTTTCTTGGCCTCCAGCGTGGGAGTTTCCCTTTTTTTCTTCCTTCCAAATTTATAAATGCAGGTAAGTAGTAAATATTCCGCCGGGGAACTTCCCCTTTTTTTTTTTTTCCCCCCTCTGCCTGGACACAGTTCATTTTCTGGCTCTTCTCGGGTTAGCGGTAGCCTCTTTCTCCTCTCTTCTTTTTGATCGAGCGCGGGAAGGAAACCGACTCCTTTTTCTTCTTTTTCCTTTCCCCCCCAGGCGGGGACCAGGACTCCCAATGCGCCTTTCTCTCCTCCCATGGTTCTTCTGTAAATTCTATTTCATACGCTAGGCCGCTTCCTTCTCCCCTTTCTCCTCATCCCTTTATTTCATGGATCCCCCCCTGGATTGGAAGCCCGTTCTCCTCTTTCCCTTCCTCCGGTTGAAAAGTTTGGGAGAAAGCAAAGTTGCGGAACACTTTTCTTTCCTCTCCTCTTAACGCGAAGCGGGGACATTTTTCCTGATTCTCACAGACCATCCTCTTTTTTCTCTCCTTATGGTATGTGAGACCTTTGAGTATGTCAATGGTCCCCCTCTTTTCTCTTCTTCCCCTTCTTCCATGGCCGTTTTTCCGAACCCTTTTTTTTTTTCTTCCCCCCGAGGAAGAAATAGATGTCATTTTCCGCTTCCCCTTTTGCCTCCATTCAATACCTTGATCTGCTCCTTTGATGATTTCCACTCTGCTATCTTCTCCCTCTTTACTCCCCCCCCTTTTACTGGCAATGCCAAGAGACAGGACAAGCGTCCCTTTTTCCTTTTTTCCCCGCCGGTTGGACACTTCTCAAAGTCCCCCCCTGAGACTGATCGGTTGACTTCCAGCGCCTCTCTCTACTTCCCTTTTCCCGCTTAACCGAGATATCCCTCCATCCCGAACTTCTTTCTTTTTTCTTTGTGGATACAGATGTATTATTTCAAAGGAGGCAATATTAAGACTACCTTCTCTTTCTTTCCTGCCCTCCCCTCCACGGTAAGGACCCCCATTCTCTGATTCCAAGCTCGAAACGCTTCCCCCCTTTTTCTCAATAAATTTTAGTAGTCGCCGATTTCCTTTTTTTTTTCCTTTTTACACACATTTTCGACGCGAAAGGCACTGCTTTTTTCCCTACCTACCGTCCCGTTATTAAGTTAAGCCGTGAAATGGTAGTTGAAATTTCCCCTCTCCTCCGGTAAGACTTTAGCGATTCTGCTTCGGTAAAATTTTCTTTCCTTCCCCCTTATCCCTCGTGGGATTAGAAAGGCGCCGCAGGCCTCTTTTTTCCCTTTTTTCAGGATCCAGGGAAAGGGATCTTGTTCCTGCTTCCCTGCCTTTCCCCTTTCTCAGTTAAAACAAAGAGATACAGGAGAGCCATGTTCCGCTCCCCCTCTCCCTCCGCTTTCCCGAACAAGACCCATTTTCCTTTCATTATCAAAGAGATGGAGAAAGCCTATAGTTTTCCCCCCCTCTCCTCTCGGACGAATCTTTAGGTGCCTCCTTTTTACCATGGGGCAGCCCCTCCCCCCCTTTTGTTCTGCACGATTATAAAGGAGAAAAATGCTACGTTTTTGTCCCCCCCCCCCCACCCACGATCCTCCCTGGTGTTAACTCCTTTCTTTTCTTCACCCCGATGCTCTCGGCGGAAGGAGCAAATGTTGGAAGCTTTCTCCATCCCAACCCTTTTCCTTGCCTTTTCTGCCAGCCCGACTCCCCTTAGAGAGGATAGGGCTTCAATTCTCTTCTTTCCTCCTCCCTCCCCCTTTCTTTCTCTTTTGTAGATACCCTTAGACCTAGCTAGAGGGGAGCGATGGCCGGACATTTCATTGTCTTTTTCCCCCTTTCCTTCCGCGCGAGCATCGGGGTTCGTGGATGAGGGAAATGAGTCCTCCCCATTCATACCCTTCCCTCCTTTTCGCTTTTTTTCTCCTGAGAAGAGATGCAGCACCACCACACAGTGGGCTACGTTTTCTCCCCCCCCCCCTTTTTTCACCGAAAGAATTCGTCGATGGGCCTTTTTAATCCCTTTCCCCTCCTTTTTCGCTCTTCTAAAATGGAAAGGGTAAGCCTTCCTGACTCCCCCGTTCCTCTTTTTTTTCTTCTGCGGCGGGAGAAGGGTAAAAAGGCGAATTTTTCAAGTGCTCTTTTCCCCCTTTTCCTGTGTTCAGCGCCAGGTACGCGCATCTGGGCCGCAAGCCCCCCCTCTTCCCTTTTTTCTTTTTTTCTTTCTAGGTGAACGATTCTGCGGAGCCGGTCTCTCCCCCGCTCTTTTCTTTGATCGCGCGCAAGGACACTTTTACCGTAGCGGGCACGTCCCTCTTTCCCTTCTTTCTTTCTTTTTTCCCGGGGGCAACTACAACCCGGAGTTCCTTCCTCCCTTTTTTTTTCCCGCGCGGTAATTGCTTGAGAGGCGAAAATTTTTTTTTTTTCCTTTTTTTTTTCCTCCCCCTGGCGACGACGAAAATTGAAGGGGGCCTTTTTTTTTTCCCCATTTTTTTCTTTTTTCCTTCCCCCTTTTTTTTTTTGGTCCTTCCCGTGGAGGGGTCCTTCCCTTCCCCCCCCCCTCTTCTTTTTCCCATTCGCCGGGGAAATAATTAAATTAGGTCCCCCCAGCTCCCCTCTTTTCCCTTTTTCTTCTATCTCGGTTTTAGCGGGAGCCGGAGGGCGACGAGGAGCGGCCTTCTTTTTCCTCCTCTTCCATCAGGGCCTTGAGGGGAGCTGCGGCGGTACCCCCTTCTTTTCCCTTTTTTTTTTTCTTTCCTGCTATTGGAAGTTGCCAGTAGAAAATGGTCTTCTGTCCCTTTTTCCTCTTTTTTTTCTCCTTTTCAGATCAAGTTATCCGGGATGCCCCCGGATTTTGACTTCCCCTTTTTTTTCCCCCCCGGTTTGGATAGAAAGCAAAGGTTCGGACAAACTCCCTTTCCCTCCTTCCTCCCTTTTTTCTCTTTTTCCCCCATTGACAGACTTGCAAGGTCTTCAAAGACCATCTCTTTTTTCTTTTTTTTTTTTTTTTTTTTCCGCCCTTGCAGTCTGTCAATGGTCCCCCGTTCTCGTTGCACTCTCCTCTTCTTTTCCCTTTTTTCCCTAAACTTTGCTGGGCTTAGCCAAAATGTTGAAACCTCTTCCAGACCCCCCTTTTTTCCCCCTCCGGGGGCATAAAGGAAATACTTGATCTGCTCAGCTTTTTTCCTCCCCTTCTTCCCTCTCCTTCCCTAAGAACATTCTTACGGGAAAATGAAAAGAGTCGTCCTTCTTTTTTCCCCCCTTTGGGTGGAACCGCACAGCCTTCCTTCCCTTATTTTTTTTTTTTCCTCGAGCCAATCCGGCACAGCTCCTGCGGCGCCCCCGCTTTTCCTCTTTCTCGCCAGCCCGAATGGAGGACGGTGGTCCGGCGCCGTCTTTTCTGGTTTTTTTCTTTTTTTTTTCACATATTTAAAGACGGAACTGCCTGGAGACCTCTTCCCCCCCTTTTCCTGCCCCCCAAGCGGCATTCCAAGCTAGAACGAGGCCCACCCCTTTTTTTTCCTATTTGCTCGCGAATCGACGAGACCTTCCCCCCCCCTCCTTCCGGCAATTACGAGAGTTGACTATGTCTTTCTCCTTTTCTTCTCTCAGTTCCGACGTGAAATGGTAGTAGTTTCCCTTTTTTTTTTTCTCCCCCCTTTTCTCTTTCATCGTGCCTTTCCCGATAAGGTTAAAAGTGGCCGTGCCGCCTTTCCCCCCTTTTTTTCTCCCCTCCCGGCGCCGCAGATCTGCACATCTCCTTTCCCCCCCTGATCACAGGGATTCCTTCTGTGTTCCCTTCCCTTTTCTCCCCCCAGCAGTAAAACAAAAGAGATCCAGGAATCCTTTCCTCCCCTTTTTCCTCCTTCTCCTTTTAACAATTATCCCGCGACCTCTCCCCCTTTTTCCTTCCTTCCTTGTGGATGCAGGAAGGATGAAACTGTCCCTTTTTCCTTCTTTTTTTTCCCCCGTATTTTAAATAGGGGAGTCTGCCCCATCGACTCCTTCCTTTTCCTCCACCGTATATCCCACTTTTTTTTTTCTTTTCCTTTCCCCCCTTCCTTTGTCACGATAATTAAGAGTGGAAATTCGTACTGGTGACTTCCTCCCTTATGATAGAGAGGAAGAGCCGTTGGCCCTCCTCCCCCTTTT
>Ga0179593_1515804_pt1 | contig 11271 bp, 13 predicted proteins | sample CZODoug2_1_08_16_FD_185931 | JGI IMG/M metagenome (GOLD analysis project Ga0179593, IMG submission 185931) | Vadose zone soil fungal communities from Angelo Coast Range Reserve, California, USA - CZODoug2_1_08_16fungal (PacBio error correction) | ecosystem: Environmental > Terrestrial > Soil >... | reverse complement strand
GGCCCCCAGCTAGCTTTAGTTTACCGACGTTGCTACCCGGTTTGTGTGAGTGTGTCACACCCCATGCCTCGGTTTAGTTCCTTGGCCTGAGGACGGACGCAACCCGCTTCTCCTCCTTGCTTTCCCCGTCTTTCGTTTCTTTTAACTTGGAGTCTCTTTCTCTTTTGTGTACGCGGCAAGGAATCGAGATCCGTTTCTCCTCCCTCGCGGGCTGCCCTAGCAGACTCTCCCTTTCCGGTATATAAAGGGTTCCCCCCCCACCCCCTCCATTTTTAACTAGCGAGTCTCGCGTTGAAGCCCGATTTCTTTGGCCTCCTCGGAGGCCCCGTTTCTTTTTGTTTGCCTTTTCCAATCGCTTTGCGCCCGACGTACCTCCTTTCTCTTCGTACCGCGAAGCTGGCTCAGACTTCTCTTGGTCCTCCAATGACCAATTTCTTTCGTCAGACCCTCCGCGTGGAGATTTTCCCTTCGCCCTTTTTCCTTGTCAACTGCGAATTCGGCAGTACAATCTGGGTATTTTTTTTCTGTTTTATACTGCCCATCAGCGCTTTTGTACGTCAGTGCTGTCTTTTCTTTCTCGTTTCTTTAGGCTTCCCACGGCCAGTTTATGGCTCAGCGTGCTTTCGTCTGTCTTTCAAGCAAGCCCACCCTCCTTTTCGCGGAGCCACCTTTTGTCCCGCTACGCACCAACATTCACGGTACTGTGTCAGCAGATGGCTCTTTGGCGCACGAAGGTTTCCTTTTTCAAGGCTCTCAGATGTGGTCAGGGAACGTCCTAGGAGTTTTGACCGTAAATGTTATCTTTTTCCCGGTTTCCAAGCAAGAATCTTTGGTTTTTTGTTTTGGACTTAGCTCTGGTTCACACACCACCTATTTTTTCAGCTTACGAATTCCGGTCGTTGTCCCCCCCCCTTCCTCCAAAAAATCCCGTCCTCAACAGACCCTGTTCCCCCGCAATACCCCGGCATTCCAGCGCATCCCGTAATGCTACCTTTTCACATTCCTCTGTTGCCTTAAATCTCCAACAAATTTCCCCGCTTTTCGTCGAAGCTTGAGTCTGTGCTTTTTTATCCTTGGCATTGCCTCATGCGCGCGAGAATGTACGCGGTTTTGGGACGCATATTTTCCCCTTTTTTTAGTCTTTTTTAGGCCCACGTTGCCTTCAAAGGAAAAAAGCAAGGGATTTCCTGCTGCTGTCCCCCTCCGTCCTTCTGGGCGAGCGCTTCTCTTCACCACCTTTTCGTTAAGGGCAGGTGAAGCGCCCCTGACCCCCACCCTTGATTGCGTAGACGCGCCTCACTCTTTCCTTCCTCTCCCATTTTCCCCTTCCCTGATTGTCTCTCCGGCAGCAAACGGGCGATTCCTTGTCTTGCCAGTCCGGAACGTTAGCCTTTCAAAGAATGCCCCCCCTATGCCCCCTCCTCTGGCACTTTTACCTCAGTTCCAAATAGTACGTCCTGGGCAGTTAACGTCGCCTTTACTTTTGGGACAGTTCCGGTAGAGGCTTTGGACCCTTCGACCCTTCTTTTTCCACTTTTCCGCGTGATTGGCGGAAGTGGCAACCTTTTGCCTCCATCCCTCCCCTTTTTCAGTGTGAACGGTGTCACAGGAATCAGTATTCCAATGCCGTCTGCTCGCACTCCCGTTCCTCTCCGCCTGCTACTCGAGGGCACCGCCTCGAAAATAACTTAGCGTCTCCTGTTGTCTTGTTGCCCCAATTCACATAGACTGCGGTTTCCATCTCTCTGGACCTTTTTTTCAGTGGCTTCTAGGAGCTTCCTGATGTGGTGAAAAGAGTAAGAGCCCCCCCTTCGATGGGGGCGTCTCTCTCCCGAACAGAAAATTCTCCTTCCGAGCCCTTCATCTCTCTCGTCTTCTTAGTTTTTATTTTTTTTCTGATCCTCCCCCCCTGTGAAGGCGTCGTTCGTGTCGCCTTTGTCGATGCACATGATGATAAGACCCTCTTCATTTTTGCGGTTCCTTTCTCTCAAGATCCTTTGACGGTTCCCCCCCTCCAATGTTCAGGCAACTTGTCTTCTGCCTTATGTTCTTCAGTGATCCTTTCTCAAAGGCCGCAGACTCTTCCCGATATGTTCGAGTGCTTGGCCCCCCTTTCCTCTCTATTTTTCAGAGATCGCGTGCGTGCCAGCTTCTTTACTTCCCCCCCTCTTTCTTCCCCGCATTGTTCCGGATCGCTGAATGTGGCCAAGTCCGCTCACCGGACCTCTGTGCTTCAGCCGGACATCCCGGATTGGCTGCCCCTTGAAACCCCTTCCTTCTTTCCCTGGGATCCTCTGGAGCCGATAAAAAAAGCCCACTTTGTCCCGGAAGGCCTCTTTCCAACCTTTCTTTCCGGACTTTCACAGTTTCCCAGTTTCAACTTGTTTACTCCCTTCTTTTTGAGCTATCTTTTGGTTACCATCTGCTGGACCGGAAGCGTTCCACTCCGTCACCGTTTGTTGTGACTGAGTTATGACCTTCCCCGCCCTTTTCACTTTCCTCACGTTTCCCTCAGAGTGATAAGCGGCTGCCGAGTCGTCCGAAATTTTTCATATCCCTACGCCCGGCTGCGCCTCCAGCCGACGCTTTCTGAATGCACTCATCCCTTCTACCTTCCATTCGGCCCATTCATTTCCCTGTATCACATACGCCCAGCTGAGAAGAAGAATGTTTCCCTGTTGAAGATATTTCTTTCGTTCCTTTTTTCAATGTCTAATTAAGGTGCGTAAATGCCTGTCTCTTGTTTTGTCTCCTGCGTTCCCGAACCCTTTTTGGATTCCTGTGAAGGCACGACTGGCTCTTCGGAAGCATGGCTGCAACCTCTGTCCTCCCCCGGAGCCTGATAGGATCCAATGGTCCCAAACTATTCTTTTTCTCCCTCTTTTCTTCCACCCTCCTGATCTATGTTTTTTTCCCTTGAGGGGGAGGTTTTGATTTTTCACTTCGCCCCTCTTAAACAGTTCGTGATTTGTGGATTCCAACTTTTCCCCCTTTCCCCCTAGGACCTCTTTAATGAAGTTGTCTTGCATTTCACGCCTCGGAGTGCTAGCCATTTTTCCCCTGGCCGTCTCCCATGGCATCTCGACCTGCGAGAATCCCTCCTTCTTTGACCTAGAGCCGTTAGAGAAGTATAACCGTTCCTTCCTGCGCCCGACTATACTCCACGACCCACCCTCCCGGCATCGCCTTAGTTTCCCCCTCCCCCCTTTCGACTTGTCCCCCCCTCGCACAAAGAGATTTGGGTCTGAGAACCAATTTTGTTTCCTGTGTTTCTTCGGGGCTGACTCGAGATTTACGGTCGGAATTGCTCTTGTCTTTTGATTCCCCCCGAGATTTTTAAACTCGGCGTCATAGAGAATGGCGCCCGCTTTTCTGGATTCAAGATTCTTCCTTTCCCATTTTCCGGTTTTCCCTTCCGTGCAGTCTTGGCCACTTCTTGGTGGCCCGAAATAACTGATGATGTCCCCCGCCCCCCCTTTTGTTACGCCCGTTCCCGTTAGTCCCCTCCGGCTCTCGATTGCCGCTTTTCTCCTTACAACCTGCCCTGAGCCGTCCAGCCCGAGCCGCTCTTATTAGAGAACATGTCTGTCTCCTCTCCTTTCTCCCTCTTTTTGTTTCCTCCCCGTTTTTGGCAACGACATGCCCTCCTGTCTTTGACCTTCACCCCTAGTAGCACTCTTCCTCTTGGACACGCCAATCTTTTGTTGCTCCCCGGATCCTTTCGAGCTACTATTTAGTTTTGTCTTAAACCCCTCTTCTCGCCCTCACCCTTCCCCGTGCGGGAAAGACACACGGATACCCTTCCTTATTTTCCCACGACCAACCCACCCCCAACACCAAACCACCCCCCCCCACCCCACCCCCCCCCCCCCCCCCACAAGTTCCCTCCTTTCCTTTACCACCTTTTCCCTTCTCCCGCTGCGACTAGTCACACATTGTCCGCCCCCAGGACAGCCGAGATGTTTCGTTTTTCTGAAAGTCCTTCTCTGCAATCCCCCCCCAGCCTGCAATGTCTGGAGTCCCTAAAGACAGGTACCTCCCCCCCCTTCCTTGGTCCGTATAATATTAAACTGAGCAGCCACTCACCTTCTGACCCCCCTTGGCGGCACCCCTTTTGATTTTCGTCTGTAAGATGCCGGCTTGACCTTTGAATCTCTTTCCCTTTTCCTTTATGAGATCGATTCGATCGTTCAACACCGGCATCATTAAACTCCCTCTTCTCCCTTTCCCCTTCGTTACCCCCTTAGTTTTGGTCGGGCCTGCGAGATTGTGGCTGCTATTGAAAATATTTTTCCTTTCAAGAACCCCCGGCATCGGGGTTTGTGTTGCCCCACTTTTTTCGGTCTCTTTTTTTTTGCTTGCTTTGAGGAACAGATTGACACTAGTTCCATTCTTTCTCCCGGCTGCCCCAAGCAGTTGTGCCTTCAATGTGACCCATCTCCCCTTTCTCATCGTTTCTAAGGTTTCTTCTTTTTTTTGTCATAACTCTCACTCGTTTGGTTCGCCGCTTCGGGAAATTTTCAGTGGTCTTTTTCCCCCCACTTGAGGTGGACTGGTAGTTTGAGTTTGGAGTCTTCCCCCGTTATCCCTTCTATCGTGATAAGGCGATTCCTCTCCTGACTGAGGATCAAAAGATCATCCTGGCCTTGGAGTTATTTTTATCGTGACTCACCCTGTTTCAGTTTTTCTCGCGGCTCCTTCATTTGCCAGCCAGACGACTGCCGAGACTTCCTAAACCTTCCAATTCGGCTGACCAAGACGTGGCAGGTGCTCGACCCTGATTTCCCAGCGGTTGCTTCGTGCTTATCTTGTGTGCCTCGGACAGCCAGCATCGAGCGCTTTTTAGCTCACTTTCACTCGTACCGATGCAGCGACTCGCCGCCTTCCCCTTTTCATGTTCTTTCTTTCCACCAAGAATTGCCTCCCTCCCTTCATGTTTGCTCCTTCGCAGTCTTACGAGTCATCTTTTGGAATTTTTCGTCCTTAGGCCTCCCTTTCCAGTCTCTCCCAATCTTTGCGCCTCCAGTACATCGTAATCGACCCTTTCCCCTTCTTTACCCCCGGTTTGCTTGCGTTCCCCCCTGAGAATCCCCCCCCCCATTCGGTGTCGTCGACCGAGATTGTGTGAATCCTATCGCTTGGGACAAGTGCCACTGTCTCCGATTGCCCCGTTCTTTCTTTTCGTTTCTGCGCCATTCTCCGGTGTATGCCATTGCTTATTTTTTTCAGTGACCTAAATGAATGTTATCTCATGGTCGAGGGCCTTTTTTGCCTAGGTTTATCTTTCCTGGCCATTTTTGTTGCTTCCATCGACTTTTAGAGTCCCTTTCCCGCCAGCCCCCCTACCGTCCTCGAGGAAGTTAAGGGGCTCCCCAAGGTTTTTTTTCCCGCTCCCTCACGTCAATGTTTCTGCTGATGGATCGTTTGTCTCCTCTCTTTCACCCTCATTTTCCTCTCTGTTTTTTGAAGGGACCTTACAGAGTTTTGACAAGGATATGTTCCCATGGCTTTTCCCGCACCCTATGGTTCCATGGTTGTCTATCAGGCCGGGGCTTTTGCCCTCCACCCCTTTTCGCCATCGCGCCACTGTCGTGCCCTTAAAAAGTCATCCCCTCTCTCCCCTTGGCCCCCCATGTTTCGCCTCAATTCATAAGCTTCCTCCCCTTTCCCCCCAATTGATTTCTTCCTCCCGCCTTCCCGGCTCCTTTTTCTTCTTTTTTTTTTGTGAGTCGCATGACATGCCTTTGAGCTCCCTCTCCCTTCGCGTGGCCTTTCTTCTCATATGCTGGAAAGGGCCATTGCTTGAGCGCTCGCTCCGGCGATCTCCTACTCTTTCTTCAGGGAGATTAATCTTTACGGATACTTTTCCCTCTTCCTCTTGACTTTTCTTAACACAAACTTCCGTTTAAATTTCCCCTTACAGAAAGCCTCAAGCCAGTAACATCCACTCTCACGGCGACGCGCGGCGTCCCTCTATGTAATAGCTCCCTGTTGCTTTTTTTCGGTAGAAAACGGCGATCCCTCTCCGTTGATGACAGTTCCGGACCTTTTCATTTCCCCTCACTCCGGTTCGAGCTTTGCCTTTTTTAATCAGTGTTCCATAGTAAGTCAATTTATTTCCTCGACTCCATTCTTTCTCCCACTCGGTTATGTCCGGCCCTACACTCCTCTTTATTCCACCTTTTCCTCGTGATTGGCGGATTGGCACCTTCGATGGTTCCGCGGCGATTTGACATTCCCTTTTATGGTCTAATGCCGTTTGCGATAGAGATCTCTCCGTCCTCGCGCCTCTTTCCATCCCAATAGACAAGAGTTCTTCTCCTTCCCTTCTTCCCCTTTACTCTTTCCCCCCCCCCATTCGACTGGATGCCAATCGTGGCCCTTAAGAAAATTGTTTCTTGTATCCTTTTCGTTTGCTTGCAAACGCGTCTACCTGACCCCCCTCCCTTTTTGATCTAATGGCATCGGCCCTGTCGGAACAGAAACGCCCCCTCCCTTTCCCCCCCCCTTCTTTTTCTCTCTTTTTTTTTCGAGTATTGAATCTCGGGAGTCGAATTGGCGGTTCTTTCTCCTCCGATGCCATGATCAGCGGTCTTTTTTTTTTTTCCGCGTCTTCCCCCCCTCGTCAAGCTACTCGAAGGATTAAAATCTCTCACTTTCTAGATCCTTTGGAAGTGTTGGGCCGAAGTTTTGACCGTGCTGCACTGGCAGCATCCCTTTTCCGATTCTTTTTCTTTGGCTCTCCGAGTGACCTTCTTCTCGCCCTTCCCGTCGAGAGCAGAATCTTGACCTCCTGTTCGTCAGTTCTCTTCCCGCATTGGGGATGTATCCTCCCTGTTGACATGTCAGCCCCCCGCGTTCCAAGTGGTATTCTCGCTATGCGTCATAGCCGGTGACATCCCGGATTGGGCGACCCTACATTTCCCCTTCCACTGCTTCGACGTTACTTTGGAGCCCTTTCCCTCCCTTCCGGATTCTAGTTTTGAAAGTGGGACCTCTTTTCTGGTCTTTCACTGCCAGTTGCGCCGCCCAATCCCCAAGTTGGCCTTAACTGTTCTGTTTACTGCCGCGCTTTTATTGCTCTTTTTTAGTGATGGTCGTGCCGTCGTATCCGGAACTTTTCACGGAACTTTCTCTTTCTGCAAGCGGAGCCCCCGCTTTTCCGTATTTTTCCCTCCTATTTCCCTCTTGTACGGCGCGCCGGGGCTCAGAGACGAGAAAGCCCTTCCCTTTTTTCCCCCCTCCTTTTTTACCTTTCTTGTGGCTCGCGATCAGAAGGCCTTTTCCCTTGCTTCACATTCACCTAGACTACGCATTGAGCATTGTTCTCTTTCAGTTCCATGAACTTTACACTTAGTCATCCTGTACTGAATGCCATTGATTGCCCTGGCGAGGGCGGCTTTTTTGCCGCAGGGTCCTCTATTTTGATTCCTGTTTTTGGCACTCACCTGGCCCTGTGAATGCCTTTGCGTAACAGTTTGGTCGTGAGCGCCCCTTCTCTTTCTCTTGTCACACTGGCGACCACTCCTTCTGTGTGCTTGAGAGCCAAGAGACAGCCAAAAACCTTCTCTGCCCACCTATTTTTTCTTCGTTGAGGTAACTTGAGTTTGGAAGCCTATCGTGGCTGCTCTCCCTTGTCTCCCGTTCTTTCTCCTCGCTCCCACCCGGTACACCACTACAGTCCCCCGTTTCAGCGTCTGTCCACCTTGTCGATGTAGCCATTCCCCAGTCTGGCCCGCAGCACCTTGCCTCTCCCCCCTTCCTAGGCACTTTTACTCAGGGCGGCATGACCTACACTAAAGAAGGCGCTTCTATACACCTGCTGTGACCCCCGTGCGAATCTCCCATCCATTCACTCATTCCCCTCCTTGTTTCCCTGTCCCCAAAGTGCGATAGGACCCCCTTTCCCCTACCACCTACTGCTTGTCTGCCCTTGAAAGTTGTGCAGTCTTTTTTTGTCCAATTTCCGTTTTGCGAGTTCTCTTCCGGTCGGTACGGCACGCCCCTTTTTCGCTTCTTACTTACACCTCTCTTGGACATGGAGGGGCCTTTTTTGCTCGCATTTGTCCCCCCTTTCGCCTCTTCTGTCTTTTTGTTGGTTGGAATTGGACTCGCCTAAGTTGCCGGAATTTCACAATTCTTGGTTTGGAGTGAAATCTTTTTCCCGCGTCTTTTGAATCCGTCACGCGATTTCCGCTTTTCCCTCTCTTCCTTTCTTCCGTTCCCCTATCCCTTTCAGCTCCGACAGACCCGACGCTGCATAGTATTCGAGAACCCTTTTCCGTCTCTCCCCCGCCTTTTACGAGCTTTTTCCCCGGAGTATTGGGATGGCGGTTTTGCCCTGCAGCAACGCCTTTTTTCCCTCCCCCACTGAGTCTTCCGTCGGTTGGACCTCCCCCAACGCGCGTGAGGAGCTTTTTTTCTCCTCCTTTGATCTTTACTTATCACGATGAGTTTTTTTTGCTCCGTCTTATCTCCCCCAACCCCCCCGCTCGCACCTCACGGACTGCGCCCCGACCTTCTACCTTCCCCTTTCCAACCCGAAACAACCCTTTTCTTTCCTTGTTTTTTCTGAGTTCGAGAGTTATTGCAACTCCGTAGTTAACCCCCTGTATCCTACCTCCTCCCTGTTTTCTCTAAAAGATGTCTGCTACCCATTTGTGAGCAGCCGAGTCTATTCATCTGAAAGAATGCTGAGACCCTCTTTTTCATCTTTTTTTCCCCCCCCCCCCCCCCCCTTTTCAGAAAATCCGTTGGTCAACACGCAACCCGAGGAAGGGGGGTTGATTTTTTGCCTTTTCTCCTTCTAACCATTTAGACTCTTTCCACATCTTGTGGTCGTAACTTTCTTTTTCCTGGGTTCTTTGCTTGACCCCCTTCTGAATCTCTCTGTTAAGAATAACCCTGTTTTTTTTTTATATCCTATAGTTTTTTCATATTACCCCTTCCTATCCGAATTTTGCCCCCACCCCCTTGGGGTCTTCCGGTTGCTAGATTGTGTGCTCCGATGTTGTGCTTTTTCCTCCCCCCCCACGAACTTTTTGGTTGCGTGTTTGCACGGCGTTTTGGTCCTCGAGCTTGAGTTTTTTTGTGAGCCCCCCTTTCCTAGTTTCGTCGCATTCTCATATGAGGAATGACCCGGAGTCCCCACTCCGGTTCTTCCCAATGCTTTTCTTCTTTCTTTTTTCTCCTTTTCTTCTGGAGTCACCGGTAACGGAGTAAATAAATTTCTTGGTTTCGCGCCCTCTTTCCTCTTGTTTCTTTTTCCTGTTCCCCTTTGGGTTGCCCTTCTCTAAGGAAGGGATCCCCTTGTGTTTTTTCCTTTCCTTCCCCTTCCTTTCGTGGATAAGTAGCTAGTATTACTGGTTCCATCCCTTTTTCCAACTCTTTGTTTCCCCCGACGGCCGATCTTTGGCTCTTTTAACACGGTTTTTTTTTTTGAAGGTCATCCGGTCCTTCTTCAGACAAGAAGCATGCGAGACGGAAAGAAGCCCCACCGATCTTTATCCCTCGGCTTCAATTGTTTTCCCGAATCGGGGGTCCGTGTTGGTTGGTGTTCTCTGGTTCCCCCTCCTTTTATATTTTTCTTTCCAGTCTTCCCCTTCCTCGAGCCGGTTAGTAGTCAAGGGAATTTCTGAATTTCTCGCTCAAGTTCCCCCTTGGTTTCTGGCCACCGGAATTGCACGAAAACCCCTCAATTCTTATTTTTGCCTTGAATTTGAGATCCTGATTCCGACGGCGCCAGTCTTTTCCCGTTTTTCATCTTTTTTTTTCCCCCCCCCTCGTCGCCAAATCGCGGTCCCGTAACGACCGGAAGCTCGGCTCAGCCCCGTCCCCTCTCCTCCCCACTTTTGATTCAACCCATTTTTTCTTCGCCCCGGATTTTTATCCTATTCACTTTGGACCCAAGTCGTCACTTTTCATGCATTTCTTTAATGGGTCGTTGGTCTTAGTTCCTTTTTTTTCTTCCGAGTGTCTCCCAGCTCCCTTTTCTTTAGCGTCAGTTGCAATACTGCCTATTCCTACGTCTTCGTGGCTTGGTCAAATGTGAATTTTCCATGGCTTCCCCTAAGTTCTTTTCTTCTCATCCTATACGATTCCCGTCCTCGACCGGGACGGTAGTGGGAAACTAAGTTTTGTTTTCCCCCCCCTTTCCGGAACGTTTTCAGTTCCTGGGTTGGCGCCCGTTCTTTCATCCCCTCCCTTGTCTCCGAAATCTCGTCCCTTAAGTTTTTTGATATCTGGAAAATTTATCAAAGCAAAAGATGTTGTCTTTCTCCCTCTTTTTTTTGCAGGATAGGGGAGATACTCCCCCACCATTTTCTCCCCGTGTCTCCCCTTCAACATTCAATAAAAATATCTGCCTCGCCCGCCCTTCGCCCGTCGCAATCATTTTCTTTTTCCCTCTTAATTCGGACCCCCCCAATGATTTTCTGGATTCGCCGACGGCCCTACAAGTTTCCCTCTTTGCGTTTTGCTTCTCCCCTTGCCTGCCTTTTGATTCGAGCCCCACAGTGGAAGGTATTTTTTTTTACGTCCCCTTTTGACCTTTTTCCTTTTGCTCTCTCGGTGGCCTCCTCGAAAAATTCCTTTTTTTTGACTCCTTCTCCCGACGTGACCCCCCGACATCTTGGCAGCCGCTGATCACTCCATGAGGGCCATCCAAACGTCTTCATTCGAGCCAGCGCAGACCTTTTTCCCCCCCCCCCTCCTCCTCGGCTTTTCGCCGGGCCGTTCCCCCTTACCAGATTGGTCCCCCATGAAGAGGAAATTCCTCCATGATGTGGCGCCTCCCTCTTCTTTTCCTGACATCCCCTTTTTTTAAACGGTAAGTCCGGGGCAAGCTCCAAAACTCTTTTGACCATCGGGTCAAATCCTTACTTTTCGCTTTTTCCCTCGAACTTTTTTTCCCCAGTTTTCTTTTTCGTATCCTTAACTTATCGACCAAGAAGTTAAATTGCCCTTCTTTTTGGCTGTCCGTTTCCCTTCCCCTTCTCCCCCATTGGCTCCTCGAGACTTTAAGGATCCATTCTGAAGAATGCTGCTTTTTTATAATCTTCGGTCCTCTCCTCTTCTTCCTCTCTTTTTCTCCCTCGAACCCTCTTTTCGTCTGCTAGTGGAAGAAAATTTCCCGCTTTCCCCCCCCCATATCTTTGACGACATGGCAGACTGTCAGTTTTCCCGTCGCTGCTTTTTTAATTGATTTTTCATCTTCTTCCCCTTTGTTCTTAGAATGGCATCCTAAGGCGACCCGAACCGTTCTTCCCCCCC
>Ga0179593_1498238_pt1 | contig 11271 bp, 16 predicted proteins | sample CZODoug2_1_08_16_FD_185931 | JGI IMG/M metagenome (GOLD analysis project Ga0179593, IMG submission 185931) | Vadose zone soil fungal communities from Angelo Coast Range Reserve, California, USA - CZODoug2_1_08_16fungal (PacBio error correction) | ecosystem: Environmental > Terrestrial > Soil >... | reverse complement strand
TCATCGGTCAATGCTCCCATCCGTCGTTTTGATACCCGTACAGGGGGGTCGTCCCCATCAATTGCACCCCACCGTGATTGCTTACCGCCTTTCCTTGGCAACCTCTGTGTTGTTTAGTTTTCCGGTTCCCTCCCTGCATTTTTTCCCAACTTTCTAACTCACTCCTTTTGGTTCCCGTCCCCCTTGTTGAAGGGTTAGGGACGTTTTTCCGCTTTTTTCTTTGGCGATTCCGTTTGGTTCCGTTGGTCCCCCATGTTTTTTTTCCTGGCCACCTTTTTCTTCCCCACTCCGGTCGTCGATAAGCCTCTTGATGCCTCCTCCCACCCAAATTTGTCGTCGTGGCATTGGTGTATTTTTGTTGCTGTCTTTGCCCCCGGTTATTTTTTTTACTTCACACATATTTTAGAGCCTGTCTTTTGGTCTAGGCTTTAGGCAACACAATCCGAAATATTCCACGGTGTGACCGTCCCCGTTGGTTTCACCCTGTGCGATTACACCATAAGTTGCTCACTTCCTGCTCCCCTCTAGTAATCGTCGTTCCCTTGCGAGTTATCGAAGTTCCTTTTGAATATCCATTCCGGTCCCTTGTGTAATGCAGCCCCCCGCCCTCCCTCCCTCGATTTAAGTTTGGTTTTGTGCTTTGCCTTGTCTGCACTCTAAAGTTTCCCCCCCTTTTTTTTTTCCCTTTCTTTTTTTTCACTGTCTTATTGTTTTGCACTCTTTGAGATTCCTGCCTTTTTTTAAAAGAACGCCCCATTATCTCGCTTTTTCTTTTTTTCCATTTTTCCTGGTCTCAAGCACCCGTACCATTGGGCTTACTTCGTTTCCCTGCTTGTTCTACCCCTGGTTTTTTCCACCGTCTGCCTTCCCACCATTTCTCGAAATCGGACACGTCTCTTGGTTCGTACGTCGATTTGGAAATTTTTTTTTTTTTCCCGTTGATTTTTCTATTTTTTTTGAAAGTTATTTAAACCTTCTTTCTTCCTGTTCATAGGGCTGCTGTTCCCCTTTTTCCCCCACATTCGTACACATACCCCTGTAGTCGTCCCCTTTTGACAACTTTTCCCTCGGTTTTCTTGTTTTTCCGCCTTTTAACGCTTTTCTTAATTCTTGAAAAAATTTGTCCCTATTCTTTTTCTGCCCTCCCTTTGTTTTCATTGTTTTTCCCCCTCTCGATTTCAGCCTCAGTTGGTGCTTTTTTTTTCGTTCATAGTTCAGGACCGAGACCCTCCAATGTACAGGGCTTTCCCCCTTCTTTTTTTTATGTGACTCTGTTGAGACCTGCTTTTTTTTCCACTCTTGAACACTTCTTTCTGCCACCGTTTGTAGATGCACCCGTGACTGCGTTCCCCGTCAGGTCGATTTCTCGACGAGTTTTTGATTCCAGGTTTCAGTTTTTCCTTGTATCTCCCTTTTCCTTCCCCAAGCTTGTCTCGCGGCCCATTTGTACCCCCTCGTTTTTTGGTCAAACACAGTTTTTCGTGTGTGTTCGTCCTTTAGGCCCACGAGTCCCCCCTCCTTTCCTGGTTTTCAGACGCCGGTGGATAGTTTCCATTTTCACCCTTTGTTTTTTTTTAACCCCCTTCCAGGGGCTGATTTTCCCACAGTCTGAATCTCTCGTTTTTTTCGTCTTTGTTTTCAGTCTTCTTGGCCTCTTTACCCGTTTGTGTCCCCTTCCCTGGTGCCCTACTGATCCTGTTTTTCCTGGGGAGTGAACGCCTTTTTTTTTCTTGCGGCCTTTTTTCTGCCCCCCCTGCGCACCCCGCACCTTCTTTCCTTCCCCGTTCTTTTGTTTCTCTTCGGTTTTTCTTTCGCTCCTTGTGTCGTCCGTTCTCTTCCTCCCAATCTTTTCCCGGACACTAGTAGCCCTTTTTTTGGAACTGCGGAGGTTTTGGTTGGTTCCTTTCTGTTCTTGTGCCTTTTTTACGAGGTTTTTTTCCCCCACAAGTGTCTGCGAAAACCCCCCTGTGTTCCCTTTATGTTCCCTCTAGTTTGTTTTTCTTACATCGGTGCATTGGTGTGTTTCCCCGATCCTTAGTCCCCTTTCAAAACTTTCTTTGGACTAATACTTGTTGACCATTTCCGTCTTATTTGTCTTCTTGCGCTCTTTTTTTTCCACCCGGTGAACCAATGGATTCCTCCAAAAAACCCCCCCCCCTTGCTTGTCGGGACCTTCCTATTGATTAGTCCCAATCGTGACGTGGAAGTCTTAATTTATGATGATTGCCATCCTCCTAAGTTGTTTTCTCCCAGACGTCCCCCGCCGATGGAGTTTCAACCCTTCCGTCTATTTTTTGCAGTTTTTTTTTTTTTTGGCTTAAATTACAATTGTTATTGCGTTTGTTCTTCGTTGCCATGAGAAGGCACCTGTTCCCTTTGACCCTTTCCCAGAACTGTGTTTGGTAAGCAATGCGGCTTTTTCACCCCCTTTTAGGCGGCGATCAGCTTTTCTCTTTATTACGTCCTCTTTTTGACCACGTATTTGCCTCCCTACCTGTTGGTTAGCTTCCACTGGTTTTGCCACCGCGTCCTTTTGCCCAGGCCTTCCAGGGCCAGCCGGCGCCCTTTTTCCCGCCTTCCTCCTGTTTTCATTTCTTTTTTTGAGATGCAGGATCCGTTACAGTTGTTTTTTTTCTTCCCTAGAAGCGACAAGCGTGGAACGTTTTGTTTCTTTTGCTTTACAGGTCCCTCCCCATTCCCCCTTTTAGGATTCGGACCGTCACTTGTGGGCGGGCGGGTGTCCCCCCTTTGGCCTTGCCTGGCGTTTCCCCCCTCAAACCCTGCGTTTCCCCTTTTTTTTTCAGTATAATTCTTGCCTGGTGCAACCCACTTTTCCCTGGACCTTTGTCCTTCCCCTGGGATCTATGTCCCCAAGAACGTAAAAAACGTTCTTCTTATTACATTGACTTTTTGTTGCACCCCATTGACCCTTCCATGTTTTCGTTTTTTCTCAACTTACCTCCCCCGTGCCTGCCTCTTCATGCGTGAACCTTCTTTTTTTTAATCCTCGGTTTTTCCTTTTTTACCTGCCCCCCCCCATTGTGACGCCCATTTTTCATTTTTTTCTTCCTCCCCCCTAGGTCCGGCCCCCATTAGTTTATGAACCTTTTACGCCCTCCCTAACAGGCGTCCCCCTTCGTCCCTTTAATCCCCCCCTACCGCGTGGGACTACCTCCCTTGTTACCCGTTGGTTGAGGAGTTTATAGACTGGAAGTCCTCGTCGTTAATCTTCTCCCCATGTGCACAAGGATGCTTGTAACCCCGTGCTGTGGTTTTGTCCGAGTTGTTTCCTTCCTTCCTTTCTTCCTCCCTACTGCCACTTGAGATTCACCTCCGCCTTGTCCACCCCCCCGATTGAGTTGTTTTCTCAATTGACCCCTCTTTTGGAAATTCCCTGTTACTTTTCGCCACGTTCTGCCCCCCCCCCCCCTCCCAGTTTTTTTAAAAGTTTTCCAAGGGGCTTTTGCGGTCTTTTTTTTGACCAGCATTTTTTGGGCAACAGGTCCCCGCATAGTCCATTCCACTGCCTTTTTTGGCACCACCGGACTTCGAATATCTTCCTTCCCATCGTACCTCTTTGAATGCTTTACTCTTCCCCAGCTTTCCTTTCGGATGCCTCATCCTGCGTTTTTTTTTTTTCCTGCCAGGTTTTAACAAGGTGTGATCCCCGTTTCATGGTGGCTGGTTTCTTGCGTCCACCAATGGGCATTTGCTCACCTTTAAAGTACCAGATTTCAACCGGGCGTTCTTCTTACCTGCGTTTCTCGGAACAGCGGCCCCATCTCCTTTTTGGCTACCCATTTGAGACAGGGCAGTGGACTCTTTCGTTTGGCGTTTCGTTCGGTTGAGCCCACCACCACCCTTCCCCCCCCCTTCTTCTCGGCTTTTATTCCCTCCCTATTCTGATTTTGCTCCCCCCTCCAAGTTTGGCAGGATATTCCTTTTCCTTCGATATTTCCCTTTTTCCTCGGCTTTCGTGCTCTCAATTTCACTGATTCCCCCCGTGTGTCGCCCCCCTTTCTCTTTGGTAATTAGCCTTTTAAAATTTTTTTTTTTTCGGCTGTTTTTTCGTCTTTTCTGAGTGGTGTGCTTCTTCCTACTTCCCCTCCTTTCTGCTCTCATGTGCGTTGTAAAATTTGTGCCCCCTCCCTTCTTTTCACCCAAGCGCCCCCCCCTCGCACTCCTTACCCTTTCACTTTGTGTTCGTCCAAGTTCTCTTCTTTTGACCCTCCTTTTCTGCGTTCTGCACTCACCATTTGTCCCCCCCCAAGCCTTTTGAATGACACTGCGTGGCCATTTGCTGTTTTTTTTTATGGGACCCAACCTTCTCCTTCGAAGGTGACTCCTCCCCCAACTTATGGTTTTCTTACTTGGCTGGCCCCCGACCCACAAACCGAGCCGCAAGTTGTCCCCGCCTTTCCTTTCCTGTCCAGCCTCCGTTTTTCAATTTGCGGAGCTCTCAGGTTATCCCCTCCTTGCTGGTTTCTCTTCGAGACTCGTTCGTTCTCGGATCCTCGTGTTTACTGTTATTCCAGTCCATTATTTTGTCCCTGAATTTCCTGTTTATCGTCCTTTTCCCCCTCTCACGGACCCAAACCAGTGGATGACGTGTGCAACACACTCACTTGTCGTCCTCTCGATGAATCCTCTCTGACCCAATTCTCGGAGTCTTCGACAAGTCCCTTAAGTCTTGTTTCCCACCCCCTTTCCCCCCGACGTCCCAAGTATTCCTGTGGTTATTTTTCCTTTTTTTTCCCCCGGCCATTGTTTGCCTTCTCCGAAAAAGGGCAGGCCTTGTGGTCACCAGATCCTCCCCCCTCTTGGACTTTGACCCAACCCGTATGCCGCGTCACTCTAGCTGGGCCTCCAACGTTAGTTTTTGGCTTATTGAAGAACAAACCCAGACACGAACAGTCGACACCCCATATTTCCCCTTCCCCCCCCCAAGCAAGCGTATCTCACGCCACGCGGTTTTCGCCCTCCCTCTTCAAAGATGGTCACCTTTTTTAACAGAACGCTCGTTTAGTGATTCCTGTGCTAAGCTTGCCCCGTTTTGGTTTTCCTTCCCTATCGTAGTTCCACTTTTTTTTGGCCTCGTTTTCCTCGCTGTCTTGGACCGATCGCCTGGCAGGTTTCACCCTAATTCGATTGGTCCCATGCAGCCACGTTTTCCTTCTTTTTTGATTTCACGAAGGGAAACGTTGTTTTTGGCTTTTTGCTTTTTAACTCAGGGTGTTCTCCCACTGCTTTGTTGTTTCTTTGCGTTTTTTTCTTCCGTTCCTGCTTCAAACAGTCCCCTTTGCCCTCCTTTTTGTTTTTCCTCTATGTTTGTTTTTTCTCTCGATTTTCTGCCCGGTTGAGGCCTCCCCTTTCCCTCAAACTCACACTCCCCCCCACTTTCTTTTCTTGTTCTCCTGTTCTGGGTGTTGAAATCAAATCCCCCAATGCCAAAGATCCTCTCATCTCCCCCTTTTTTTTGGGTTTTTTTCTTTCTTTTCCCCTCTCGTGGATTAGATAGTCCAGCATTAATTTGACACTGCTAGTTACCCTTTTGTTCCTTGGTTTCCCCCTGCCCGCAATGTAATCTTCGGTTTTTTTTTTTTCCCCTTTTTTCTTTAGGATGAATCACTCCCGTTCTGCGGGGTGCTCTGGTCCCCTTTCCCCCGTTCGTCCTCCGCGGTGTGGCGTTACAATTTTGGGGTTGCCGTTTTGTTCTTTTGTGTCGCGCCCACTTTTTAATTTTCCCCTCCCTTACTGGTTCCCGACGTTTTTTTTGGGGTAGGTGAGTTCTCCCTATCCCCCACCCTTCGTTTGGATCCTCATTCCTCGATACGCCGCGTTTTTTCCCCCCCCACCTATTTTCATTTTTGGCTCTTAATCCTCGTTTTGAGCTTTGCTTTTTCTTTTTGGCTTTTTAGGACACCATCGCCGGTCACCTCCCCACACAAACGCGCTATCCTTTTGTACCTCTTTTGACGCTCTTCTTTTCCCTGAAGGCGAGGTTTTTCTCTTTTCCCCTCTTTTTTTACGATAGTTTTTTTTTTTTAGCAAACCTGGTTTCTGGAACCTCCATGCACCGTTTTATCATGCAATAAGTGGAAACTACTGGCTGCCCCTTCTCCCTGCTGACTTTTACAGAGCTTTGCCATGAAGAAACCTCCCCTGCGGTCTGTTCTGCACGAGTTGCCCATTGACCCGCTTTTTTTTCAGGACGCCGGCCGTTGCCACTTGCTGCTCGTTGTGTCGGGCGCGTGTGCCTGCATGCTTTGGGAATTTTTTTACCCCCTCCCGGTGGGGGCTTAATGTACTGTCCTTTTTTCCGTCGGAAATTTCCAGAAGCCGCAAGAACAGTGCGCTTTTTACCTGCTTGGCTGGACACCCATGCTATTCCGAAATTCTCAAATTCGGTCGTCAGCGACTACTCTTGATGGTCCAGTGCATTAACCCACCAACTGGTCGGACTTTGACTGGCTTGTTTTTGGGGGCCTTTTTGCTCTTTTGGGGATGGCATCCCCTTTAGCTTGGCACCTTTTTTTTCTCCTCAGGTTGGGAATAGTTCCCTCCAGCCACACCATCAGGAACCTCCTGTTTTTTTTACACTCCCGTGCCTTCGTGTTCCCGGTTTGTCTTTACCTAGATGGTGGTTCCCAGTTTCTTTTTTCACTTCTTTCCTCTCTCTCAACCAAGCGTCACTCTCGCGTGGTGGCAATCTTCAATCTTTGTCAAATCGTTTTGGTTGTTTTTTTTTTTTTTTCTTCTTTTCATTGCATTCCGCGCACTTTTCTCCGGCGTTTGGTGTTGCCTTGGTTCCAGTCTGCCGCTCTGTCCTTTTTTCTTTCCCCCCTCACCTTGTTTGAGCCAGTCCCCTGGACCCAATTTTCCCCCCAGCAACCCCGCCCAAGGTCCCTGTTGGACTCTTGGTCCTTTAGGTCTCTAACAGGGTTGCGGGTGTCCGGGCATGACCCTGTTAGCTGTGTTCATTTTTCCGACTTTTCCTGACCGGTGATCTTAACAAGGAGGTTTTTGATGGTTTTTACCTTTTTCTCCTTCAACCTTCCGCGAGTTGTCTTAGTCCAACCAATGTTTATACACACCCCCGGGCTGGCCTGAGTCCGGCCTACTTCACCATTTTTCACCGTTTCTTTTTCGTACGTCTGGGACAATTGTTGTTCGTTCGTTGCTTTTTCAAGATTCTTTTCTCCGTTTTCCGAAACTTCTTACTATGGTGTTTTTCCCTTTTTTTCCGACCCCATTTCCTTTGAACCCCAGGCCCCTTTTTCGGCCGAAAGTGGTTTACCCCCTTTTGTTCACTGGGCAGGTTGTTTTGTTTTAGCACGGGGTGCCCCGCTACTAATTTTTCCTTGAAACACCCAATTGTTGCTATCGTTCTCATTCCCCTGTTGCCTGGTTTTCGAAACCTCATATGGGCAATCTCCCTTTGCTGCCGGCTTCTCCCTTCAATGATATTTTCCCCTTTCAGATGTATAGCACCTTCCTTTTCCCACCACGCGGCTTCCTTTAGAACGTGGTCCCCGACCGCTAAACTTTGACGTTTCTTTTTAAGACTGGGTTTCCTTGTGGTCAACCCACTGTTTTACTGGTTGTTTCGTGGTCTTCGCCTCAGTTGCGCCTTGTTCGGGTTTTCGGCGTTTGTTCCCTTTTCCATGCCTTCCACCCCTCTTTGGCACTTTCCCTTTTCCCCTTTTCGGTTTTTCCCCATCGTCTGCGGGTTCCTCCGTTCGGTGTTGAAGGAAAAAACTCATTTCTGTCGATTTTCGTCGTTCGTTTTCCCTTTGGTCTTTGACACAGGGTTTTCTTTCCCCAGACCTTCTTTTTTAACAATATATTCGTGGTTTCTTCTTTGGTCGTGGGGTGACTCTGGTTACTTTTTTTCTTTTTTTTTCCATCACTGACCAATTAACTTCTTTTCATGTCCGCCTTTTTTTTCTTAGTCCTTTGCTTTGTTCTTTCATTTGCGCCCCTCCCACAACTTTTGGCCATTCTTTTTCTTCGAGTAGTTTTGGGTCCTTTCGTCTTTTGTTTTTCCCCCTCTTTTTCGTGCATCCAACTTTCCGAGATTGCCTCTAGGGTTTACTTCCCTTTTGGAGGCTGCTTAGTTTGTGTGTTCTTTCCCTCTGTTTGGCGCCACTGGGCACGTTGGTTTTCCACTTGTTTCGTCCCCAAATGGTCGTTGCTGCCAAATTACCTCCCACTTTCCATTAATTTCTCAGCCCTCGCCCTTTTCCATATCCCGTCGGAATTAAACCCCCCTGCTTGTGTTCATCTGGGTTGGAATCAGTCATTATGTGGGTTTTGTGTTGTTCCCGTTTTGCTAATGTCCCCCAAAACCCCAAACCTTTTGATTCGCCAAACCCACCAACACGTTTTTGCGGCTAGGACCCTGTGCTCTTCTATTGTGGTTTTTCCCCTCCTTTACCCTTCTTTTGCCGTATGTTTTAATATCTCTTTTCCTCTAGTGTTTTTTTCTCGCGGATGACCAAGACGTCAGGCTCTCTCCTAACCTCCCAGATGCATTCCTAGCCCTCCCCCCTGGATTTTTTTTTGGCGGAAAAATCCCTTGGTGTTGTGCGTTTGACCATTTTTCGGCCATGAGTTTCTACCCAATTCCGACTAAGCCAAGCCCCCTGGTTTTTCCTTCCTCGCGGGTTCAGTTTTTCTTCATTCCGCTGAGAGTCATTGAAAGTTTTTTGCCGGATTTCCCCACCCCGTGGTTCTGGGCCTTTGGAACGCTCGTCATGGCCCCCCCAGGCGGAACCTGCAGCCAACCCCCTGTCCGTGTCATGTTTCTTTTGCATTTGCTCGGCAAGTTGGGTCTTCCCCCTAAGCGAACGTTAAGTGGGAGAAGAGTTTCGAAGACCACCCCACTAAACTGCCTTGCTTTCTTGCTTGTAGGTTTCATTGGGTCGCGGAGGTCCCAAACTTTAGCGGCTTCCCTACCATCGGAACATCAGTTTTTCTGATTTTTCCCCCCACCCACCTCCCTGGGATTGTCGCTTCCTTACCTCTACACTCCTGCGATCTATTACCCATTTTGCACCGTCCCTCCCTGTATGTTCCTTCCCCCTTGTTGTCCTAGCCCCGCCTTTTTCCTCCCTGCTTCTTTCGTTGACTGTGAGTTTTTTTCTTCCCCGCGGTGTCAGTGCTTCCCGTTTTTTTTGGCCCGTTCGTCTGCCCCACTTTTCGTGGGAAAGGCACCGTTTTATGCCCACTACTCCGGACCCATCACTGAAACTCGTCGAGAAAATCCGCCCCTTGAAGGACCGCCCCTTCCCCCGTTTTTTGTTGCACCTGTTGGCGGGTCTTCGTTGTATTTACATCTTTCGGCCCACTTTTAGGGCTCCCCAACCGTCCCTTTTTTTTCTCGGTTCTCTTGTGTTGGCTTGGATCATCTTGACACAATACCGGCCTGCCCCCTGTCTGCCTCGGTAGATTCCCCCGACCAAATCGTGTTTTGCGTTCCCCTTCTTAGTCTTTTCATCTTCTGCCCCTTTCTACGGATAAACGTTGTTTTTCCCAGGTTTTTTTCCCACCTGTGGGTTGAACTCGTATTGTGAAACTAATTGTTTTTGTTTTTCTTGACACCTTTGGCCCTGTCTGCACAGGGCCCCTTTCTGAAACGGATTTTCAAAGTTCTTAAGAAAACTCTACCTTAACCCTTGTCCATAGATGAACGACGACCAGTCAGTTCTTTTCTTTTTTCCCTCGTTTTATGCCTGCAGGTCGTAAAAGGGCTCCGCTCACGTTCCTTCCGGCGGCCCCAACCTTTGTGCTCGACCTTAAATCCTGCACTTTCCTGGTTCTTTTTCTGCACAAGTTTGCCCCCCCCGTTTTCTCCCGCTTACAGTATCATGCCCTTTTTGTCACTCCTTTCTTTTTTGCAGGGCATGCACCCCCCCCCATCCCTGACTTCTTCTTTTTTTTGGTCTCTGCATACGTGTAATTGAGATATTCCTTTGCCAGATAGGGTTCATCGGTGGCTAGGTGCCTTAAATACTGGATTCGTTAAGCTTTTTATTTTTACCTTTCCTTTGAAACCCCGTTGCTTCCTGCGTGCTTATTTCTGTTTTTCTTTATGCCCCTTTTCCCCTTTAGACTTGGGTACTTGGGACCCTCCGGCACCCGTTGGCCACCCAACTCCCTTTCCTCCTGCCCAACTGGCACCCGGTCTTGATTGAGAGCCCCGGATGTCTTCTCTCTGCTGACGATGTTAGGAATATTTCCCTTGCAGGGAACTGCTTCATTTTCGTTTTTTCCATTCCTTTTCTAGCCTACCTTTGCTTCTGGTTTTCTTGGTTACCCCCTGATGGGCTTTTTTCTTCCGTGAATTTCGTCCATTCCGTCCCCTAGCAGCAAGTTGTTCTTCGGGCTTCCCCTTTCCGGACCGGTTTGTTTCCACCTTGGCGGCTCGTCCCCGTTTTGCAGTCTTCTTGGAGTTTCCATCGATGGATGCTCTGTCTTCCACGAGGCGACGAGGCATCCTTCGTTGTTCCCCCTTTTCTTTACTCCGGGTTATTTGTCTTCCCCCCGGCCCCGTGTCACCCCCCAAGTGTTTGTTTGGCCCCCCTCCCGGTGTGCCTCTAATTTTTTTCGGTCGAACTCGACCAAATCCTGGTTTTGGCCCCGAAGCTGGTTCCAAACAACCTCACTATGTTTCGGGCTTTTTTTTGTGTTATTTTTTTCTGAAATTTCAGCTCTCCTTACCCCTGGAGAGTTCACTTTTCCCCCCCCCGCCGTCTACGCACTAGCCATCTTTACCGCCGGCACTTTGGCTTGCGTCCGCGGAGTTGACTGTGCCGATTTTTTTTTTACGTCTCACTCCCCCCCACAACGTTTTCAAATTTCCCCCCATATTCTGAAACTTTTGCAACCTGAAGCGCATCTTTTCTCCCCGTGCGTTTTTGCCCCCTTTTTACCGTTTGCACAAGTTCTGCACCTCCTACGTAGGGTTCAAGCCCCACCTTTTTTTTGCTGCTCTCCCCTTTCCTTGTTCCATTTGCTTCGGGCTTTATCGCTTTGTTCCCTTTTCCCCGATTTTCTCCTTTTTTTTTGCCCCGCAGTCTGGCACTCTAATCGTATTTTTTTTACTGTCCTTTATCCATACCTGCTTGTTTTCTCTCGCGGCCGGTTATTTTTTCTTCCATCCCCTGTAATACCTTGTTTGGGGTGATTTATTTCAACCCGTTCCCTGTACATGTGAACTGTTGTTCGTTCTTTAGGTCCATTTTTTTTCCTTCTTCAACCCGTCCCTTC
>Ga0179593_1417336_pt1 | contig 11271 bp, 12 predicted proteins | sample CZODoug2_1_08_16_FD_185931 | JGI IMG/M metagenome (GOLD analysis project Ga0179593, IMG submission 185931) | Vadose zone soil fungal communities from Angelo Coast Range Reserve, California, USA - CZODoug2_1_08_16fungal (PacBio error correction) | ecosystem: Environmental > Terrestrial > Soil >... | reverse complement strand
GCCAGCGGTGGGTTTCTCCTCCTCTGACCATTCCATCTCTCCCCCCGTTTACGTCATGGTGATGGTAGGGATTCTTCTTTCCGGAGACGGTTTCCTAAGATGCTATCGCGCTTTCCCGATGTAATCCCATCTTTCCCCTTGCTCTTCTCACTCCCCTTCTCTTCTGAGCCGTCACTGTGCCCCACCAATGCCTAGTTTTTTGATGCCGACGGGGTCGCCCGCTCTGTGAAATCGCACGCTTTTAATTCGGGGATCACTCGTTGAGCTGGGTTCTTCATTCCGGAAACACGTACCCGTTATTTTTTTCCACTGTTTGTGCAGTTCCCGAACATCAGAGGCCGGAAAGCCCGGCGTCCAGTCTTTTTTCCTTCTGACCAGGTTTTTTGTCCCCGTTTCTTCCTGGTCCCTCAAGTGCTTCTTAGTCTTCAGGGAGGGATTCATCGTTTTTCTTTTCTCCCGGATGGTCTTTTTATAGTTTCGGGTATTTCCGGGCGGTTCTCTTTCCGGGAGGTTCGGGATTTCCAGGAAGGTCAGGCTTCCATTTCTTCGCCCCTGCGATGCATGGCCTTGGCTCGCTTCGCGGATTGCTGGATCAGTTTCGCCGTGATTCTCTTTGCAATTCGTTGCCTTTCCAGAGTGTGGGACGATTCCACACACCCGGGGTAGAAGGATCCTGCTACAACCTGTATCCCGATGCGATTTGCTTTTCCCCTTTGGGGTCTTCCGTATTTTACATGGTGGGATCTTCGGTTTGCCTTTATCCCCCCAATTCATGCCCCAGTTAGGGTTTTCCCCCTTCCCACGGATTAACCCCCGGAGTGGCGAGCGTTTCAGGTGCCCCCTATTTGTGGCCGCAGAAGCCGTTTAACCCCTCCCTGCCTTTTGTAAGAAAACTGTCTTGGGGTTCGGTCAGAAACTGAATGCTTCCTCCCCGGTTATCAGTCCCTCTGCACGCTTCTTGGGCCCGGTTGCGTTAATCGGCTGTACGTTTTCCCTTGATGTTCCTCGAAATTTGGACTTACTCAATAATCGGACAGTTGTTCCTCCTAAACCAAGGCGCGTCGTGCCCAAATTTGAATCAGGGTCAAGTGATGCCCTTTCCCTTCACGGAGTCCTGGTGCCTCTGTCATGAGCCCTCATTCCTGAGTCAAAAGTTAATTACGGTTTTTTTTTTTTTCCCGCCTTCCCCGTCACCTGCTCCCTCCGTGATCGCCCCAGAACAAACCTATGTGTCGTTTTTAACGTTTCTTCATCTCTCTTCCGCCTTCCTTCTCCCGCCGAGGCTGGGTCACTCAGAATTCATATGCTCCCCCTCCCCCTGCTTTTTTTCAGAAAAGATCCGTTGAACGACCCCCCTCTCCTTGGTTTCACCGAAAATATTCGGCCCCCAATTGTCTTCCCCTCCGTTTCCCCTCCCCTGTCCCCCCTTTTTTTTTTAGACAACCTTCCTTTTCTAATCTTTAATCCCTCGACTCCGTACAGAATCTACCAGTTTCTTAAACGTCCTTTCTTCCCTCTCCCCTCCCCAAAGTGGTTTTTCCTGTCCACAGAAAGAATTCCCTCTCGTTGTTCGTGTTTCTGCCTATTACTCATTCTCATCTCAATATGTGAGGCCCTGGCCCGTTCCCGCGCAGACGGCCCCCCTCCCCCATTTCCTTTGGGAAAGCTCCCCTGGGACCTGTCCACCGAGCTCCTGACAACCAGCAGATTACGAGTCACGTCCTTCCAGCCACTGTGGTCCTCCCCTCCTTTAACGATTTCCGGGCCCAGTTCCTTAGGCCTTGGTTTTTCTCGTAGGAGAGTCTTATAGAAGTCCATCATCTCTCCCCTTTTCCCAACATGCGGCTTTACCCTAAGGTCACCGGTACAAGTACAGACCTTCCGCAGAAGTCAACTCTTTCTTGGAAATGCCATTGATTCCCCCCCCCGGCGGTCCTCCTTGTCATAATCTTGGCTTTTGTAGCCTGCTTTTCGAGGGCAGTATTTTCCTTTATTCTTCCCTTGTATTTCCTTCCCGCTTCAGCCCTTTCTACAGCGGCGCTTCTACTCATCGACAGCGCCGCCTTTCAGTTCCCCCCCCTCTTTCCCTTAAAACCCCCCCTTTTCTACTAGGGGCCCATATAGTGTTTTTGTATCCAAGGGTGCCTTTCCTTCTTCCTTTTCCGCCACGGTCCGCCTCCCTGTCATCGACACGTGCGCTTTCGGATTCCCGTCCGCGGCGTTTTTGCACGACCGGGGCAATTCGTCTCTCTCGTTGATACGGCGATTCATGTTACCCCCCAAGCCCACGGGGGGCATCTTCCGCAACTCATGTTTTTTCTTTCTTCATTGCCCCCCCGACTTCATTATGCCCGCCCAGCCCATTTCGTTTTTCCGAAGCTTTTTATTTGGATCCGCCTCCCCCTAACGAATCCTTTTCTGGCATTATCCCTCCTCGGTGTTCATGTTCTTTTCCCCCCTCACTATTTCCTCCCCTTTTATGCCCTCATGCTCGTACACTGGTGGAACTCTCGGGTTCCTCTACTCTGTAACTTTTACCATGATTTATTCATTTGAGCATTTTGGTCCGGACTTGTCCCCGTTTCTTCCAGGATCAGGTTTTTCTTCGATTGACTCATTCGTTCTTTTGCGTCGTTTTTTTCTCAAATCCTGTGATCCCCCCCCTTGCAACCTTTGGTTTGACTTCGTGCTCGTGTCCCCCATCCCTGTCCCCCTTTTTCCTCCGGCTCGTTCTTTTACGCGGAGGTCGCACTACCCCTCACCCACAAGGGTACAGATGTGCTGGACCACCCTCTTTTCATCTCCCGTTTTTTTTTGTTTCTCATTCTTAGAGAAGGTCTTTTCTTGTGGTATCTTTTAGGGGGAACATGCGGCATATTTTCATCGCCGCGTTTTTTCCACTCCTTTCCTTTTTGGTCACGCCGCGAACTCCTCCCCCCCTCCCCTTTGAAGGTGACGTGCGAGTGCAACCTTTCGAAGTTAGTTTTCCGCTTAGGCTGATGGAGATATCCCCCCCTCCTTCTCCCTCCTTCCCTGATAATGGTCACCGCACTGCTGTGAATGGGCCTATTCGCCAGGCCCTTTTTTATTTTTTACGTTTCGTCCCCTTCCCCCCCTACAAGCGCCATTGTATGTCATGCTTGCATGCATCCCAGGTTTTTGCTGTTTTTATCCAGTGAGTTCTGGAACTTCCTTCCCTTCCCAAAGAGGGAATCTTCTTTGACATGAAGAGAGGATCTGTTCATTTATACCCCCTCCCTCCTTCCATCTGTGTGGCATTCTTTTTTCCCCCGCCTTTTTTCTCCCCCCTCTTACTTACTCCAGCGTTTTTTTTTTCTTTTTGGAAGTTCCTTTCCTTTTTTTTCCGGGGCTGAGGGTAAAAGGAAAATAGCAGTCTCCTCCTCTACGACTGAGGCCCCCCTTTTCGTCCTGGCAGCGGTTACCTCTGAACAATCCTGAATCCTTTACGACTTTGGGGCTTGGTGTCATATCGACTCCTAAACTGGCCCTCATCTTGGTAGATTTTCACGGAACAGTGAAAGAGTCCCCGATGGAGTTTTTTTCCCCTACGATGGTAATTCCTATTCCCTTTAGAGCTCTTCTATAAAATCCAGAGTACCTTTTTGAAGCACTTTCTGAATTAGTACTTCCTCTCAGCTAACCCTTGCCCTGCTGACCGAGTGATTGTTCCCCTTTCCCCTATGCTTCTTCCATCCTTCATCCTCTTTTGAACCTACCCTTATTCCCCTTTAAAATCGCCTTATCTGTTGCTCTGACTTGACATTCCGGACCTTCTTTCCTTCATGGGTTCCCTTTCTCCTCTAACTTGACAGTCTCTTGCCATAACCTGAGAAAGGGACACTGGTCAAGTGATGGAGCACTTTCCCCCCTTTTCCCGAGCTGACCCCTTTCCGTCCCTTTCGAGTAGGTCATTGGCCGCTTTTTACTCCGGAGGCTTTAAGGTCTCCTTCATTGGCCAAGCTTCAGGCAGTAGCAGGTCGGGGACGTCCTCTCTGTCTGCTTTCCGAACCGTTAGACTTTCCTTTTTTCCACCCCCCCTTGCCCCCCTTGAAGATGTCGGGACATGAAAATACGCTTGGGTCACGTCCCGTCTTTTTTAAGCCCTGTTCCGCCCGTTTTTCCCGTGTTTGTTTGCTTTTGATTACCCGCCCTTTCCTCCCTTGCAGGGTAGCCTTCCCCATTTTCCCTTATGTGTGAAAGTCTTAATAACTTGGTGTCGTCCGCCATTATTTCCTTTTCTACTTTATTTGGGTAGTAAATCAGGATCGGTTTTTCGAGATTTCTTTTCTCCGATTCTCCCTGTAGAGCCCCCTCCCTTAGTCATACTCCCTTCGCTCTCGCTTTTTAAGTTTTGACTGGCCAAACCCCCGTTGGTCACTGCTCTCCTTAGTTAGCCTGATCCACGCTTTGATTAAGAAAGTTCCTTGGTTAATGTCTCAGTCCCGGCGTTTTTTTTCTTTTTAGTACCCCAGTGCCCCCCGTTACGTTTGAAGCGGACCTTTCCCCTTACTTAAACTGCCCTTATTTTTGCCAAATTTTGAGAGAGGATTATGTTTGTGATGAGTCATCACCCCAGTTTGTGGTGTCTCCGGAGTTCGCTCCGGCTCTGGGGCTTTTGTGTTCCGTTGATTGACTAGTTCTCTCTGTCATTGTCTCTCCCACCTTGAGTCCACTTGACATAACCCCGGGGTGCCCCTATTACTCCAAGAGACATTTTTTTTCGCTTCTTCGGGGAGGATGCTTTTTTTTACCCCTTCCCCCCTTTTTCCTGAAAGTTCTTTTTTGCCGGCCGAGGGATCTTGTGTGAAAGACCAATCGAGGTATGGCCACTTTTCCTTTCCCCAAACCCATCATTTTGGTGGGTGTTCTGATTCCGGGTTCCTTTCTCCCACTGGATGACTGATCGGCGTCCCTTGTTTCCCCCTTTCCTACGCTTTCCGCCCCCCACCCCCCCCTTCCCCACTTGATGAAATAGAATACATCTTCACCTGAGACTCGTCTTCCTCTCCCCCCCTAGGGCCCTTCTTTCCCGCGAAGAATTCCCCTGCATCCCGGCACCTCTCCTTTTACGACCATTGGTTTCCTCTGAAATTGTTTAAGGAAAAGTATTGCCTGGCCTCTTTAGCATTATTTCCTCCTCAACGAGTCCCCCCCCCCTCTGGAAGGCCCGGCGAGGACCAGACATTCTCCTCCCATTTACACGCATCACCCACCTTTCTTTTCTGGGTAGGATTTTTTGATGGTTCCAAACGGCCTTACCGCAGGGCGGTTCCTCGTTCCTTCACTGCTTGATCCTGCCTGCTTGAACCTTTTTTTTCCTTCCCCTCATTTCCCCCTCCCCCTCATAATACTTGAGGGTCTGATTGTGGCGATGTTTCTTTCCCCCCTCTTTGGAACTTTTTTTTTTTTTGAATCTTTAATTGTTTTCGATAGGATTCGTTCTCTTTCGTGTACCTTCCCAAGCTACTATTTCTTGTAGCCTCCCTTCGCCTACGCTATCAGGAGGGGAAGTGCAAGAGGGCGATATTAACGTTTTTCTTTTTTCACACCTCCCCCCCTTCCACATTATCTCTCAATCTCCTTCTTCCTGACCTCTGGATTACCCAGATGTTAAGCTCCGTCCTACCTTTTTGATCCATTCTTTTTAATTACCTGTTGGGAGATCATGAGTTAAGATAGAACCTCTGGTTTTCCCCTCCCCTATTCATTACTTTAATGCTTTTGCTTGTTCTAAGGTAAGTGGATACCTCAAGAGTTCTATCCCTGCCTGAGAAGTCTACCTCCCCCCCCTGACTCCTTCGGGGTAAGTGTTTTGTGGATTTGTTCTCCCCCTTCCCAATCGTTGTTATGCGGGGTAAGTTTTTCCCCCTACTTCGGTTCAGAAGCCCTCGCAGAACTTTCAGGAATTTCCTGAATCCCCCCCGGTACCTACCTCGGGAGACCACTCTCAATCTCCCCCGCCCTTTCTTCCCCTGAGAGGGGCTGACCCTTGCTGACAACAATAACAGGCAGGAATTATCACCATATTGGTATTCTCTTTCATCCATCCCCTGTATAGTACTGTAGGACCCTGACCTTGGTTCCCCTAACTAATCAAATGTTGATTGTTTCAATTTTTTCTTTTGCCCACTGGGAGGTTTCTAGGCGGGCTGGGCCCCCGGAAGGTCGTTTGGATATGAAGGTTGGTGTTCGTCCCTTCCTTTGCTTGTTTTCAGAATGGGCCGTCGGAAAGGTTTTCCTTGGCCGAGACTAGCATCCGGTGGATCTGATTTTGGGGAAGGAATTTTTCCTTCACTGTTCTGGATTGAGGCTGAGGTGGGCCGTTCCCCCCTTTTTTTCAGGGGTTCTGGTGACGCACTTTCTCTTTAGGGAGATTTCAATTTCGTTAGGTCCGGTGTTTCTTTCTCCCGGTTTGGCTCCAACCTTGGAGGCCTTGCAGAGACTTTTTTTGATATACGTCCCCTTTTTCCGAATCCCACCCCCCCCCCTTTTATTAGGGTGTTCTCTCCCTTTACTTTTGCATCCCTCGCATGTGGGGGTTTTAGTCTAAGACATGGCCCCCTACAAACTTGTCTCCCCTTTTCGGAATGTACACCTGCTATTCAGGTCACTTGTCCTCCTCCTTTCTTTCCTCAACTGCATTCAGGAAGCTGTTCCCTTTAGTGCACCCCGTTTTTTGCGTTCATCTGTGATTTTCCTTTCTTGTGTAGTTATTACAGGGACAGATAATCATCGTCACCTCTTTGATCCACGAAAGGCAGATCAGGCACCTTTTTAACCCGGGCCGTTTTGACCTGCTGAATAAGCGTCACGGCTGAATGATTGATTTCACCTTCGGTAGTTTTTTTCCGCCAATTCACTCCTGTCTTGTTAACTTCCCTTCTTTGCAAGCTCATTCCCTGTGATCTTTGTTTCAAAGGAAATAGGTTGTTCTCACTTTTCTCCTTTTCCCCCCCCTACAGCTTCTGGCTCGTACTCCTCCTTTCTATGGTGCTCTGTCCTCTTTTTTTGTAAGCCCTTATCAGCAACCTTGGACCACTTCAGATTTACCGACCCCTCTCATCCTGGTCTTACTATCGAAGGTATCCTCCGTACCTCTTACCCTCCTTTTTCTTGAGATCGCCTTCCTCTAAGTGGTCCTCCATGTCTGAGAGACCTTTCCCTTCCCCTTACAACGGTACCCTTTCGAGCCTATTCCAGCTCTTTCCAGGTCCCAGTGCCCCTGCCATTGAAATTGAGTTGGTTTTAGGCACGTTTTTTTTCCTCCCCCTTTTAATTCAGTCTTTTTTGAAAGCAGTCAGTCCCCCTCCCTCATTCCGGACCCTCCTGGCTTGGAAAGATCCCCTTTCCCATGCTCTCATCCCCCCCCTCCCATGATCTTCACTCCACGGACTATTCCCTCCCCCCCCTGTTGTCCCCCTATCTGGAACCGATGAAGTCTTTCTCCAAGATTGCCGGTTCCGGACCTTTTCATTAGAGGTTAACATTCAGTTGCATCCTTTCTCTCCGTTGCCCTTCCTTCCCTTTTCCCTTTTTTAGTTCAAAAGTTCTATTCCAGCCTTCCCCCTGTTCTGGTGAAAGCCAGGGAACCTACTTCTTTTTTTTTCCAAGGAGGAATAGTAAGGGCCTTCCTGAATGGGATTGGTCGAAATGTTTCATGGTCCCCCCCTCCCTTCCTTTTCCGGAGGTTTCACTACCCTCCCTCCTCCCCCGTCTCGGTCCCCTTCATAGTTACCGAACGCGCCTACGTTCTTCCCCCCTCTCTTTCGTGTCCTTTGAAAATTCCTTTGGACCATTCTCTTAGGAATGTAGAAATTTCTTCCCCTTACCTTTAGCTATCCCCTGTCCTCTTCTCGCCTGGGATCAGGCCCCGGGGCGGCTTTCCTCTAGCCATACTTCCCTTCCGACCCCCGCCGGGGCAAGCTCGTCGTAGAGCTTCTCCGGATTTACTGTGTCCATCCCACTTGAAAGCGGAGGCAGTTTTCCCTCCCCCCCCCACCCTGGTTTTCCTCCTCTCGGGTTGCTTTACCGCCCCTGACGGCCATTTTTAGGCAGAAGCGGTCCTTTTGATTTTTTTTACCCCCCCAATCGCATTATGCAGGCCATAGATTCCTAGTTTTTCTTCCGCAGTTTCCCTCACTTTTTCTTCCTCCTCCCATGGGTTTGTCCCGGACCTCGACTAGACCACCCTGGTTCCACCGATCGGCTTTTTTCCCTCCGTCCGATGGTAAGGGAAATGCTCCATTCCTCCTTTTATTCTCCCTTGGTCACGTGTTTTTCCTTTCTTCCTGGTGGCCATGAACTCTCTCCTATCTACCAGCTTCGCTCCAACCGACTAAGCGGGCGTCCCCTGTTTGGGCCCGTTCTTCGTCCCTTCCTAGCAGAAAAGCAAAGCTGGTTTTAGCTTAGGAAGTTTCTGGACAAGCTGACATTGCTTTCAGGAACCCTAGGTTCGAGGACATATTCCCGTTCGCCCCCTTTCTGTTTCCCCAGCACTGTGCGTACTCACCCACTTTCCGATTTTTTGAAACTTGATTTTTTTCCCTACCTCTCAGTTGGGTTTGTCTCTCTCTTTTCCGGTCTGTACCGGTTTTTTTGTTCTCCCTCCCTTTTCAATCCCTTCCGCTTTTTATCGCGCAGTGATGGCCTTTCAATGTCCACGGATTTCTTTCGCACGAAGCCCTGCCGTCCCCTCCGGTTTAGGTGCTTCGCCTCTGTGCGATACAAATTTGGTCTAGCAGATTTACAAAACCTGCTCTCAGTCATATGGTATTCCCCTCCCGGACTTTCTCCGCCAGCTTTCGACTTTCGCGGTTCACCATTTGCCGGACCCTCTGTGTCCAGGGAAGGAAAGCAGTATTTTCCCTTCCATCGTAGTAGGTCTTTGATTCTTTAAACAATGTTGTCTCATTCTTTCCTCCTCCCCTTTGATTGAGCCTACTTTTTCTTTTCAAGTTGGCTCTTCTTCCGGACCCCCATACCTTCTTAGGAGTTTTTTTTGCCCCCCACTCGTTCACACTCCCGCTTCTTAAATAAGATTACTGTTTGCTCTCCCTCCTTAAGTGCAAATCGATACTACCTCCCTTTTTTTTTTTTTCTTTTGCTTCCTGATTCCTCCCCCCGATTTCACTTGCTTGTCGAAAACTTCTCCGGCTTTTCGCCGATCTGCCCAGTCGTGTCGGGCCTCTTCCGCCTTCCTCTTCCTCTGCGGAACCTGCTCGCGTTGTAGCTGAACCGGTCCTACGTCCTCTTTTTGGCTTTTCCTTTCTGCGACCACTGGCATTCCGTCCTCTTCTTCAAAGCTAGATTTTTTCGCGTTTCGCAAAGGATTTCATGCCGTTGGCGCTGTCGATTCTCCCCCTCTATCTGACACTCGCCTGTACTCCGATAAGAATGATGGAAAATTTGTTTTCCAAAGAAGGGAAATGGACTTCTCCCTCCTTGAATCTTCTCCCCCCTCCACGATTCTTTGTGTGTGTGGTTTTGTTTGTTTTCCCCCCCTTTTTTGGCCCATTTTCCCACACTCCATTTGTAGGATGGTATGGTTGACTGCTGGAATCGGTTTTAAATTTACTTTTTCCCAAGTGCATCTTCTTCCCCCCCCCTGAGCATGACTTGTTAACAGCTCTTCACCACTTGTCCGCCTTCATCGGGCAAGACAGGGGCGGACATTAGTGTAGCTCGTTTCCCCTTCAGATCTTTTTTCTTCTTCCCGTATTTATCCCCCCCTATAAGGTCCCACTATTCTTTCCGTTGCGGGAAAGTTTTGATCTATGTCCTTGTTCCTTCTTATTTTTTGAGGTGAGTGCTCCCCACTCCCCAATCTCGTTCAATGCCTGTTCTGTTGGAATGGAAAAAGGGCAAGGTAAGCTTGTTTCCTCATACCTGGTCGTTCCAACCTTTTCTCTCTCCCGATCCCCTCTGTTGCTTCCCGCGGTACATTGGCGAGAAGCCCCAATGAGTATTACCTTTTTTTTCAACGTCTTTCCTCAATTTTTTTTTCTCTCCTCATTTAGTTCTTTTTTGGGTCGCCCAGGGTTGCGTCTCCTCTCGCGGAGCAGCTTAACTTCGCGCTGACTTTTTCAAATTCCAAGTAGCAGAAGCAACATGACGCTAGCTTTTCCATTACTGCTCCCCCCCATTCAACTCGGGCTGCTTGGTAGAGTGCCTTCCTTCCTTAATTCCCCGGAGGTGACATAAATTAGTTCCAAGAAGGATGTAACCTTCCCCTTCTTCCAGTCCCCTTGTTCTTGAAAGTTTTTCCTAACGGCCATTTTTGATTAACCTTATGCGGCGCTCGCTTTGATTCTCCTCCTGGGCCCTATGAGGAGGATATCCGAGTAGAGGACATTCCCCCTTTTTCGTAAACTCACCCTTCTCCCCTAAACCTTTTTCATATTAAGCAATTTTTTGTTTGGAAGGGTTTGCTTTTATATGCGTGCTGAACGTGACCCTGACCTTACCGGTTCGGGCCGCACTTAGTGGGATTCTCGTCCCCTCACATAGCGGGTCTTCCCCGCATCTTCCACTGCTTGTAGCTCCTGCTTTTTGAAGTGACTCAAACGGGTGATCTACCCCGCAGGCCGGACCATGGCAGAAGACCACTTCCCCCCCCTCAGAAACCTTTCTGAATAGCCCACGGTCACAGTTTTTTTGTTCCCTTCCTTGCAGAGTCCCCACCCCGGTCTTCCAGCCGGCCGCTTCCACAAGTGAGAACATCAGAGAATTTTTTCCTCTCCCCTTCCCGCGGCACCTCTTTAATGCGAATCAAAGTTCTGGGCGATCACCCGACCGGCAGACGTGTATCCCCTCTTTGAGCCCCCTTCTTGGCCCGAGCCGTCCCTCTTTACTAGCCCTGGCCCCGCATCAGCAATAAGCGACCTTTCGGTCCGTCCCTCCTCATTTCTCCGCCGTTTCGGCCTTTCGTCTTCGCTTGGTTATTCCATGCCGCCGGAATGTTTTTCCCCCTTTTTTCCCCTTCTCCTCCTTTTCGAGGTAGTCCATTATTTTCCGGACTCGGAAGTGAAATTTTGATCTTAATTTTTTTCTTACTCCCTTTTCTTTCTTCGTCCTCGACCACGTACAAGAAGAATAGGTGTACTCCCGATGGCTTAGTAGCCTGAGAGCATCTCACTTTTTTTTCGGCTTCTACGGTTACGGTTCTTTACTCCCAGTAATGTCTTACCGCAAAACATTAACCGGACGTCTAGCAGTGGGTTTATCTTCGCTACACCACCTTTTTTTACATTT
>Ga0179593_1416987_pt1 | contig 11271 bp, 13 predicted proteins | sample CZODoug2_1_08_16_FD_185931 | JGI IMG/M metagenome (GOLD analysis project Ga0179593, IMG submission 185931) | Vadose zone soil fungal communities from Angelo Coast Range Reserve, California, USA - CZODoug2_1_08_16fungal (PacBio error correction) | ecosystem: Environmental > Terrestrial > Soil >... | reverse complement strand
CTATGGTCCATGACTTTCTTACTCTCCCCCGTTTTTTGGTCCAGTTACGTCCCTCTCCTCAAAAATATCAAGGCGTCGCGGATCACGGCGAGGATTTCCATAACTTACTCTCCTTCCCCCCCATGCCGGCATGCGCCGCTATTCGATTTTTCTTAACCTTATTCCGCAGCCGAGTCCAGACACCAACGGACAATCTGATCGCCGACTTACGGTTGCGGCCATTCACTCCGGAAGCACTCGCGCCACCCCAATAATTTAATGTCCTCCGGCCTGGCTTTGTGGCGCTATGACGCCCCACTCTTGTTTTTCCCTTTCCTTTCTACTTCTACTCTTCCTACCCCGCCTCAAGTCGCCCCCGGCTCTAGAACTTGATCCCTTCCTTCCCCCTCCCTCTCTGTCGCGCCCCCCTCTCCCTTTCTCCGTGGACGACTGCATTCTTTTTTTCGATCTTGAACAACAGCCTTCTCCCCCAAGGCCCCCCCCAGTTTGCCCTCTGGTTAAACTGTTTGTTTCGCGGCCTTCCCTTCCCACCCTCATTTTCCCACTTTCTTTAATCCTCAATTGCATGCTGATTCTGCTTGTCCATCCGCGATAAGCTGAAGTGACGGATTTCACTCCCGAATAAACGTCTCGACCCGACCAGTCCCCCCCTGTTTGATCTTTTTGCTTCTTTTTTTCTTCTTTTTAACCCCCCAGTCGGCTCTTATGTTACCACTTCATGCCGCCCCCGACATCGGTCGTTGCTCTCAAATTGTCCTGTCCCATTTTTTTTTTGCCCACGTTCCTCTATCCGGCCCCGGCAAAATTTCCTCCCCCTCGGCATTTTTTTCCACCCCTTGCTTTCTCGAATTTTAAAGGAGCGCCAATTTATGTGACCGGGTGTTCTCTGGTATCTTTGCTCCTCTTACTTTCTCCCATGGTTCCCCAACCTTTTTTTGGGAAGCCTATTTGCGGCGACTTCTCCTGTGTACGTTCGAAACGCTGGGCCGTTGAGGAACGGAACCACCATGATTCTCGCCTCCCCGCTAACCCTTCAGTCACCAGCCAATTCGGCACACATAACCTGGTGAGCAGTTAACTCGTCGGCACTCTTTTCCCATTCGTCACGGTCACCTCCCCTTTTTGCAGCGGGCCTTCAGCCAGAGTCTGCTCTGAACCTTTCCGTCAAATACGTGGCAACGAGGGTCCTCGAAGGCCTCGATTTCTCACTGCGTCTAACAACCCCTTTTCCTTCACCGTCCTTTTTCAAATTCGACCTTTCTTGCGCTGGGAGTTGGTCCCAGCGATCGGTGAATGAAATGCAGGACCGTTTTGTAACCGGCTACCTCACTTTTCGCTTGGACGGGTCCCCTTTCCTTCAACATTACGCTCTGGCCTCTACCATTAGTGGGAACGCCCTCAGGGTGACAGCCCATAGCCGCTCCCCACAATTCTCCGGCGACGGTTGGCCTTGAAACCCGGATCAGTCGATCATCCTTCCCTTCCCCTCAATCAACCTGCTTGTTATCTTTCCTGGTGGCAGGAACTCGCGCGCTTGCCGGCGCGCTCTCTTCCCCGATTTTCTGATTCCGTCCGACCATCGCCCCCCCCATTCTTCCTTTCTCTACTTTTTCCCTCTCTTCTGCGGAGCCTGTTCTGTTTCGGACACCACGATCGTTTTTTTCTCTTTTAGAGTGGGGTGGCGACGCGCCTTCCTTGAGGCCATTCACACCGCACGGGCAACTACCCCCTGCCGTCGAGGTCCCCACCCTTTTCTTCCCCTTCATTCCCCCGGAAACGCTTTGCAATTGTGTGTGCCCCCCTTCCTGCCGGACGAAATCGTTTGGTACCGCTCTTCCTTCTGCCCTCGTTTCTCGCCCGAGTTGTCCTTCTTCTCCCCACTGCCGAAGCTCGCGTCTTGCCCCCTGCCTTTGCGCGACGGCGTGAGGGTTGCGCAAACTCTTCATCTCCTTCCGTTGTTGTTTGTGAAGTCCCAAGAGTGTGCGGAGCACCTCCCCGCTCACGTTCGCGCATTCGTATGATTACGCCGCGAGCGCGGCTGGTTTATTCCCCCCCTTCTCCTTCGCTCTCTCCTTCGTTCCCCTGTTTTATAATAGCGTCCACTCTTTCTCGGCTTTTGATTGTTTGTGCACCCCCCCAGTTAAGTAAATGCCGTTTATGTTCCCCCCCCTCCCCCCTCACGGCTCGATGTTTACCTTTTTTTTTTCTTTCCTTTGGTCCGCTGGCGTCGCGACCCATCTTTTCTCCTCGTAGCAGATTATAGCTGATCGTGTGTGACAAAGACAGGCCCGGTTTACTCGCGAGAAAGTCCCCCCTCTCGCTGACGGTATCGAGATGGTTTGTTCGTCTGAATCCCAATCGTTTACGCGCGTTGTTTCCCGTCCCTCGTCCAGCTTCCAACGGTCCCCTTTTTCTCCCACAACGTCTTTTCTTCCCCGGAGCGTGCGTTTCGTGATGAGCTCGTGATTCTCACAATTCCAACCGTCGGCCTTTGTATTTTCCAGTCGTGGTCGAGCGGGCTCCCTTGTTCCCTCTTTTCCTTCCGAGTCACCGCTGGCTCGCGATCATTGGCAGACTGTGTCCGAATCTTTAATCCGGAAACTGTGTGCCTTGACGGTGGACTAGATCTTCCCTTGAATTCACATTACTCGGTCTGTCTCCCCTCCCCTCCTCTCTTCTTGCAAGAGTGATTTTCCTGCTCCTATTTTGAATGCCCAGCCCCCCCCAACTGTGGCCCTCCGGAAGGAGTCGCGACCACTGAAGAAACGGTCTTCTTTGCTTTTCCCATTTTCCTCCGTTACTTTTCTTTACGTCTCTGCCCTTTGAGCATGACATTGAATGACGTTGAGTGCGATCGGGGAAAGGTTCCCTCTTATTACCTTTCCTTCACCTTTTTTTTTTCTCGAATACTTTTTTGTTTGGCACCCTCCGGTACTCCCTTATTGGTTATCGGGCGTGCAAAGATAATAGTTGTTTTCCCGTCGGATTTCCCAGCGCCCTTCCCCTTTTTCTTTCTGCTTTCCTTCAGCCTAAACGTATCCAGACAAGACCATTAATTTATTTACCGTGGTCGAGGTCCAGCCCTCCCTCCCCCAATCCTCGTGGTCGCGAAATCTGTCGACCCCTCTCCCCTAGATCCCTTTTTCCCTTTTTCCCTCTTCCCTTAGTGCTAGTATCTTTTTGCACGAGCTCGCTGGACCCCTTTTTCGCCGAACGACATGCTTTTATGACAGCATCATTTACCACCGCCATCTTGCTCTTCTTTCTTCCACCCGGCTACATTTTTCAATTCCCCAAACGCATCACGATTTCCCTTTCGAGCTGATCTTCAATTATTGAACCCCCGGTAACTTAAAAACTCAGTATGACAGAAACCCCCACTAGGCATGATAATCAGTTTACACCATTCTTTTCTTTTTTGACCGCCTTACCCTTCTGTTTGGCAACAATTTAACACAGCGTTCCACTGTAATATCGTGGCTGTTCAAGATCCCATCCCTTCTTAGCTATTAGTAAGATCCCCAACTACCCCTCCCAATCCCCTCTTTCCACTTTCCCCCCCACCTTCCTTACCTCTCTATCTCAATTCTCATCCCCACTCCTCTCCTTTTCCTCTCCCGCTCCCCCTCTCCCTTCCCTTTGTCTCTTCGCTGCTTCCCCCTCCTCTCTACAATGCCTTCCTTACCACCCTCCCATCTTTCCCTTATATCTCTGTTTCCCCTTTATTTCCGTCTTTCCTCCCCTTTCTTTTTTCACTTCCCCTCAACTTCAACCCTCACTCCACCTTCTCCCTTCTCCCTCTCCTTTCCTTCCCCCCCACATTTCCCATTCCTCTCCATTCGCGCCCACCATCTTCCCCCCACCCTTTCTATGTCTCCCTCCCCTCCCAACCCCCCACCCGCCTTCCCTACCCGACTCTCCACTCCACCCCGCCCTCCCCCTCTCCGCTTCCCTCCCCTCCCTTAGTCCCCCCACCCGCTCACCTTTAGCTCCTCCATCTCCCCATCTCCTCCTCTTCCTCACTTTACCTACCCAATCCCTTCCCTCCCTGCTCCCCTTTCCCACCTGTCTCCCCCCCATTCTTTTTACCTTAACCACCCCCACTCCCACTCCTACACGCCTCCTCATTCCCCCCATCCTATCCCACCCCCGCACATCGACCCCCCCCCACCCCTTCTACACCTTATCCCACCCCCCCCCTCCCCTATCGCTCACCTCCTCTTCCCCTTTCCCCACCTCCTTCTTTCCTCCTTCCCACCGCCCTTCTCCTTCTTCTCCCTCTCACTTTGCGTCTGACAACTTTTTTCCCCCGCTCTCCCAATACTATCCCTCTCCGACCCCTACCCCTGCTAAACCTCTCCCCTTCCCCCCCTCGCCTTGATATAGTTGGTGTGATAGCCGAGCGTGGTCGGCGTCAGGAGGCCTCCTCCTCCCCCCCTGAAATTCTCTTCTTTTTGACAGCCGCCTCTTCTATGTCTAGCTTCGTTTTCTGCGCCCCATAGTGGATTCAGCCACCCCTTCCAAAACTCAACTTTTAGGTTTTTCCATTCATGTGGTGGGGTGATTTTTTTTGTTTAAACCACTCTCCTTCCCCTTCTCATTCGGGCCGAGCAGATTGTCGTTTATTTTTTTTCTCTATAGTTCCGATCTGAGCACATCTCCTTGCTGCCTCTCCGGCATGTTGCTGAAAATGATTTAGTTCAAAATCTTCGCGCTTTTTTCCGAAGTCTTGGATACTTTTTGTCCCTTTCCCCCGTCTTCCTTCTTTACCTCATGTAATTTTTTTTCCTCACTAGTAGTTCGTTTCCATCTTCCTCTTTCCCTCTTTTTGTTGTTTTAGATTTGACAGAAGTCGATCGAACCCGATTTTTCCAACACGGTCATGATCCTACTTTACGGGTCCCCGATCGAAAGTATCCACTCTTTTAGGATCAACTCGTTTCGAAGATTTTTCCCCTCCCAATTTGGCTCATCAACCATCGGCATACTTCCAGAGCAGATTTGCTCGAGAATACAGATCCGCCGCCGAGACCCCCCTCATCCCCCCTTCGGCCTATGATTGCCCTCTTCTTTTGCCCCCCACCTCCGGAATCCCCTCGCCCCGACAAAATTCAGTATAATAATTCTCATTTTTTTTGTTTGGCGAGACTAACTCAATTGCGCTGACTCGTTTTTCAATCCGCCATTCCTTTACACGCCCTCTCTTTCCCCGCGCAATTACCCCCTCGAAGTCATTCTACCTTCTTCCTATTACTCAAACACTCTCATTTGGACGCTACCAATTCCAAATGATCCCAGTTCGAGCGTTTTACCCTTCCTCGAAGCGTCATTCCCTTTTCTTTCAACCCCCGTTTTTTCCCCAGGAAATCTGTGGTCCCCCATGCCAGGTTACCCCCCCACTTCCGTTGGCCCTCGGCCTTTGAAAGGACAATAACGACCAATTCCACCGACTTTAATTCCTCAATCTTCTGATGATTTTTCCCGCTCTCCGTTTTCCTTTCCCCCCCGATTAAATCCCCTTCCGAAATCAAAACGGGTCTTCCCGTTGAAACCCCCCACTGGGCTGATTCGCGTTGCCTTTCCCCCAGTTCTGCCTCAGGCGGTGACGGAATCCCCTCCCTTCGGACCTCCCTGTTCCACTTCCATTTCTTCTCAGACCCCATTCTTCGAAGAATTGTGCGTCCTTTTCCTGGCAACAGTACTAATGCCTCCGTTTTTTTCCTTAGGAAAAAATCTTACGCCGGCATTGCCGCTGCTGCATTGGAAATCACGGCTTCTATTTCTGTCTTCCCCCCCCTTCCTTCTGTTTCTGATTGGTGGTCCCAATCGCCTGAAGTTTCCTAATTCTGTTCCCCACCCTTTTTTCTGGTCTATTTGCGGCGCAGGCGATTGGTAAAGACGATAACGCGGTCGTTCTGACCCCTTTCAACCCCAATTCTGCCGCGCCCTCCCCCCCCACTCAAACTCCCCTTGTAGCCCTCACAATTTCCCCACTTCTATCACCCACCCCCCTTTCCTCGGTTCCTCTGGCAGTCCCCCCTCGGCGGAACCTCCCTCCGTTTCACTCGTCACCGTCTTGCACTTCCCCCATTTTGAATGTCTTTTCAGCCCGCCTTTCATCGCCCGAGGCGAACAAACCGTTAAGTAAAGTAGTCAACGAGTCTTTCTGCGACGATACTTCAATGATTGCCACCCCCTTGTTAGTCTTCCCGCAACGTCTTAGTTTGCCATAGACTTTTCTCTCCCCTCTTGCGGCTTCGGAGAAAAGTCTATCAGGTTGATTCACTCTTGATTCACCTTCTACATTGCACAATTTTTCCGTTTTCCCTTCGAGGGGACCCCCCATTCCATGCCAAACATATAATCGTCGAGCAGTCTTGTCTCGGACCTCATCCTGCCCCGACTACGACGCTTCTTTGGTTCCCTCCTCAGCCCTCACCTCCCTTTTGCCCCCCCCCACATTTCCATTCCCTCCTTTTTCATTTGGAACCCCGTCTCAAGTCGCCCTCATTCAACGAATATGCAAGCTAACTGACTTCAATGCGTGTTCGTCCTTCCGGGGTTACACCTCAGTCTTTTTCCTCCTCTTCTGGCGCTGTTTTTTTCCCTATCTCATGCTTTTTTCCTCTTGACTACCTACCCCCATCCCTCTCCCGGCTCTTATGGAATTGGTTGTTTCCCTTTATAGCTCGTATGCCGTGCTTTTCTTCATCCCTTTTCTCCTCTGTTTTCCTCTCGGATCGTCAGCTGTCCCTTGCGGTCCTTCACCAGTACGGTTTCAACTACCGGTTCCCCTCTCGGCGTTGCGTATACCCAGAGAAAATCCTGGAGGAAATGCATTGGTCCAAATAAACGGCCATTGCACTCCTTTTTTTTTCCCTGTCCACGCCCATGGGTTTCTTTTTCGCCCTTCTCCTGGACGACCATCTGTTCCCCCTTTTGAACTCTCTTTCGGAAATGGGCCTATAAGGAGGAGTTTCTCGTTGAGGCTCGTCCCTAGGCTTATCCCAGGCCGCCGAATGCTCGATAGCTTCCCCTCCTTCTCTATTGGATCGTTCTCTTTCTTTCACTTTTCTTTCATCTCTCCCCCCCCCCTCTTTTGTTTTTGTTTCGAGGAGATGAAAGAGGCGTCCCTCCCATATCCCCCACGCACGTTTGCGTCCCTCCCCATTCTGCTATTCGCGAGATTCGCGGCGGTTGTCTAATAAACCCTCTTCAGCTCCGATCAGTGCACCTCCCTCCCTGAGAGTCCCCTTTTCCTCTTCTGAGTTAACCTTCTGTCCCCAGAATTTAGTCCTTAGGCGCAGGGGATCCGTTTCGTCCAACACCTGTCATTTTTATCCTTCTGCAGTCTTCTTCCCTTCTACACGGTTGTAGGCGCTATAATTTCCTTTTTCTTATGCCTTCTCATGTTTTGAAGCCTCTCTCACTGCTCCGACGAAATCCGCCTCCACTGCTTCTCTCAACTTCGAGATAGTTTGACTCCCTAAAGTAATTTCATAAACGCGGTCCCCTCCTCCCGCCCCCTTCCTCTTTCCTTTATCGAGTATTGTTGTCCCTTGTTCTCGACTCCCTTTCTTACAATAGGCTCTTCCTCCCTCGTCAGCGCCCTTCCCATTCCTTGGACGCGGCGTTTCCCCTGAGACTCGTATCACAACGCCTTGTTTTATTACTCTTAGAGTGCATGTCTTGTATCTCACTTTTTATCCTGTGTCCACATTAAACGTTTTTTATAAGTCCTTTTAGTGTCTTTCTCGGGGATGCCACCAGATGAAGAGTTTATTATTTCGCTACGAGCTCGGTCAGCGCCCTAGAAGTGGTCATTTTACTTTACTGAATTTTCCCCCCAATTCCACTTTTTTCCTGTAAGTTGCAGGACTCTATCCCACGCCAACCTCTCTGATCCAACTCACAGATCATGACTCCTTTTTTTGGTTCCCCCTTAGCCGTTTTTCGTACGAGACAAATGTTTTAGAACTCCAGTCTTCAGTTCAGTCTATGGTTATAACGTACCAGGTTCTCATCTTCGACATGAGCGATTAGTCTTCTTCCTTTTTTCTCAGTTCCCCCCTTCCTTGTGAATTATTTCCTCTCTTTTAAAGGAGGATGAGGAGCGCTGACCTTCGATTTTTAACCCGATTTCCTAGCCTTTTTAACCCTTTGGTTCTGGCTACGCGGTTCAGGTTCATTTCTTTTTATCCCCTTTTGCGTGCCCCCCCCCGATCCTTTAGGGTTTACCTTCTCTCCTTGTTCGAGTTTCATACCCTTTTCCAGCTCGCCCCGCAACCTCCCCCTCCCCATTGAACATTCCCAGGCCCTTTCTTCCCTTGTCCAGCCAATCAGCTAAAAATAGAGTTTTGTTCCCAGAGTCCCTTTTCTTTTCGTCCCCTTTTTCTTCTCCCAAGCATCGATGAGCCACGGACCAGATTTTGACTCCTTCATATTTGCATTGACTTGCCCCTAATCTCGGATTTCCTCCTTTGCCGAACCCTCCGTCTTTCTGCGGCACTAAGTGTTACTTTACCCCCCTCGTTTACTCCTCATGGAGAGTTCTTTCCCAACCTAACGACCTCTTCTAAACTGCACCACCGACCCTCAACCCACTTCGTGAGATCCTTTGATTCCTTCCATATTTGACTCGCGGAATTCAAAAAAGCTCTTTTTTCTTTCCCGACAACTTCCCCCCGAAGCATTGCGTCCATTACACGTCGTGGAAAAATTGATAGTATTTTTCTCCTTTCCACCCCTTTTCCTCGGACCAACTCTTGGGTAACCTTCTGAAACCTCTTTCTTTGCTTTCCCTTATGGATTTCACAGATCGATGTTTCTTCTCTTCCTTGAGGCACCTTTTTTTGGATGTTGATCGCCCATGAGCTTGGTATCCTTAAGGTTTCCTTCATTCCTATTCTGACTTTTCCTCTGGTGGAATTTCCTTTTTTTCCGCAGCATAAGTTTCGGACATGGATCGCTGCCTTTTCTTCTCTATACATGTTCCACCACTCCGCACAACCCCCTTCCCACGTGACATTTCTTTGATTTTTTTTCCTCCGGTTTTTTTTTTGTGGACCCCCTCGTTTCAATAGCTCGTTCCGAATCCATATTTTTTTGCTTTTGTTTTTTCTTCTGTCGTCGAGATCTCTGCTTCTTCGACTCCCCCTTCCGTTCCTTGATTGCCGGCGTTGACTCCCCTTTTGATGGATGTTGAAAATCTTCCCTTCTTCTCAACGCTTGGACTTCGGACGGCCCCTTCTCTATACCCCTTTCCAGGGGTCTTTCTTTCGTTGTCGCGGCCTTTCATCTCTCTTTTCTTCCTCCCGTTGTTGTGTCTCTCTTCGGAAGCCCTTCGCTCGACCGTCCCTATTTCCGGAAACCACCCCCTTATGATTCCCGGTTTCCCGCTCGTGTCATCTCCCTCCCCCAGACGCTGTTTTCTCTTCTCCCCCATTTTTTTTCGATGTTCATCCCCCTGTTTGACTAATCACCAATTGCCGTCCCACCTCTGGCCTTTTTTCCCGTAGGGAAACCGTATCTCGACAGCGATCACCCCACTCTCTCTCCTTTTCCCCCCTCTGACTTCCTTTTTCTCCATCCATCCCTTCCCCCCGCCTTCCCCGTTGTCTCCTGGCCTCTTTTCGTGTGCTCTACGCCAACTATTGCTCCCCCTCCCCGCGATCCTTCCCCCCACGCTCCCGTCTCCCTCCTTTTCAATGGCTGACCCCCCAACTTGTTCCTTCCCTCGCGTCTCCCGACGTCACCACGCTCCTTTCTACACGATCCCTTTCTGCCGTTGTTATCCTCCCTCCGAAGTCATGTCGATCTGTCAAAATTCCTGATGACCATGCACCGCTTTTCAAGTACACTTTTTCTTTCCAGTTTTGTTTCAAACCTCTCAACTGCCATCTCTTTAAGTCCCTAATGTCAATGCTTTATTGTCTTCCAGATAAGATTATGCGAGAGTTCCCCCATAAGCAAGCTGTACCCTCCTCCTGGGCGTTTTTCCTTTTTACCAGTGATTTTCGTCGTTGACCGGTTACCCCATATCCGTCTGGGACGAACAAGGAACTTGACTCCGCAGGAACATCCGGACTTCTACGAATTTTTCCTAGTTCCCCCTATCATCCCTCTTCGACGTTGCACTTCAGAAGGTCAATTTCATGTTATTCTTCACTCAAAGTTTTGCGCCTTCTTTTTTAGTCGGCTGGACACAGACTGATTTTCCCCCCGGCACATGGTTCAAACGTTTTACGGTCAATTTGATGCAGGCTAGTTCCTCTGTAGGAAGTTTGGTTTTCGTCCTTAAACCCAATGACAGCCCTATACCCCCCCCCCCCCCACAATTACGATTACCCGGCAGTTTAACAAATTCGATGCACCCCTCCTAGGGGTAAGCGAAACTCGACCTTTCCTTGATCGCCCACTTCTGTACCTTACTCCCTCGACGTAGCCGTTCGTTTTAGTTCGTCGCGAAAAAATTCCCCGACGCCCTCTTCCTCCTTTTTCTGCGTTTCAACTGAGGCCCTCCCCCCCCGGTGGGATAGTTTACTCCCTCGGCTCGGGTTCACCTCCTTCTTAAGTCTCGGGGGCGTTTTTCGGCCTAATTTTTCTTTTTTCCCGAATTGTTACAGGCCTCCAACACCCGTTTGCGGACCCTGACTTCCGTCCAAACCTCTCCGGCGCGCTCTTTCTCGAATCTTTCCTCCCCAGCCCTGTTTACACAGGCTCTCCCTTACCGCTCTCCACAATTATCCTGCTTTTTTTTTCGTGTATTTGTAACACCTGAAGCCCTGCCATCACTCCCGCCGGAATCCCCAATCGGTTCTTTTGAACACCCGCTTTTCAGACCCACCCCCCTCCCCAGATCCCGCGTTCATTCTCGCGAGCCCCCCGCTTTTTCTCGACCCCAATCGATACCCTTTTTCGAGATGGATTCTTTATTCTTTCTCGGTCTGTTCACGCACGCTTTCCCCTCCGATCTTTTTGTACGCGGATCGCTCTTCTTTTTTGGGCCAGTCTCACTAGCTACGGAATACACTGGTACCCTTTCGCGCGCCTTCCACCGTTTTTCTTCAGTAGTCCCCCCCCCCTTTTCCGAAGACCATGAATTTTTGAAATTTTTCCTGCAATGTTTGCGCCGGGGCGCCCGCGCCCGCCGGACTCCCGGTGGACAGGAACTACTCCTGGCGTGCATTCCTGTTATTCACTGCCGTCTTCCTCACACCGCCGCCCCTCGTCCTCGTCCATTCACTTTGAGTTGGAGCTGGCGCCTTGCAC
>Ga0179593_1411082_pt1 | contig 11271 bp, 16 predicted proteins | sample CZODoug2_1_08_16_FD_185931 | JGI IMG/M metagenome (GOLD analysis project Ga0179593, IMG submission 185931) | Vadose zone soil fungal communities from Angelo Coast Range Reserve, California, USA - CZODoug2_1_08_16fungal (PacBio error correction) | ecosystem: Environmental > Terrestrial > Soil >... | reverse complement strand
CTCCGACCCGATAGTTCGGTGCCGGTTTTCCGACTCACACAGAATCTCTCTCCCTTTCCATCTCCAAGATTTCTGTCTTTTTTCCAATTTGAATCCCCCCCCTAGCAGAGACCCCACTCCTTTCATCGGAAGTAGCTTTTCTTCAATTATCGCTGGAAAGTCAATTCTTCTCCCAGTTTGGGTTAATCCCCTTCTAAACGTTTTGAGATTCATCTCCGGGGCTCTTTTCCTTTTCGTTAACCTTCCCTCTCGGATCTTCTTTTCGACTCGGTATGCGGCATTCTTCCCTCCTCGAGGTGAATCCTAGCCTTCACCGAGTCTTACATCTCCCTCCCTCTTACCTGCTTAGAAACCGGGCTGAAAATTCCAGTAATCTCCTTGCTGAAGGTTTTCTCTCGCAGCTAGATGTTCTCCTTTTTTCGTCGCTCGGACGACCCGCCCTCTACCCCTTGTTTTTAGCTCACTGTCTTATATCGGCCATTCTTATGCAAACTGCCTTATTCAGCCCTCTTTCCTATAGCTTTTTCGTTCCTAAGCTCTCGTCGTTGTCGGCAGTCACGGTGCGATATTAACCTTCTCCTCATCTGGCCTATTTCTCTACCCTCTCTCCCGTGACGTTGGCGCTCCTATGGTTTATCTTAACTCTCCCCGAACTGGTGATACAGCCCAACCTCCGTTGATTTTCCTTCATGATGTATTTCTGTTTTTCTGGTTCCCGCGTCGTCGTCCATCTAGCGTTGCTCTAGGCTTTTTCTACTTCCATTCCAGCGTCCCTCGCAGCATTTTTTTTCCATCTATATTTCTTTGCTTTCCCGGCCTTCTTCTTACATCTCCACCTCGCACAGAGATGCCCTTTAGATCTCCCATCGGGAGCCGTTCACCGACTGGTATCTCAGAAATACCTGTTCACCCTGCGTAAAATTATTAAATTTCTCTCCCCAGCCTCCTCCTTCGACTCAACTGCTGAACTTTCTAGCATGTTTTCTTCTAAATAGAGTCGGTCCGAGGATCTTTCCCCTTCTTTATACCACTCCTCTTTCTTCTTTTTGTAGCCTTCCGTAAGTTGTCTTTGACATCCCCCGGTCGGGTTTTCTCCCCACTGCTCCCTTCCTTCAGGAGATATCCCCATTCTCCGCACTTGGAGACACTAGGCCATCATCTTTCCCCCCAAAAGCTTTTTTAACATTCCCCCTTTTGATTTGCAAACTCTTTCTCTCTGAGGGAATAAGACCCTTCTGCTTTAACGGGATTAACTGTGGGATCTGCTCTTCCCAGCCCTCCCGGTCAACCATCTAGAAGCCTTTTTTCCCTTGAGTCCGGGTCAGTCTGCCGATTTGCAGTCTTAGGTCTCAAGCGCCTATTTTCTTCCCGATAGTCGGGCTCTCGTTCAGCTCCTCGTACCGGCCGATCTTTCACTCTAAGCCCCGGCAGGTTCGTCGTTTAGTCCGCTTTTTTTCTTCCCGTTCCCGACCCACCCCGCGCCGGCTCTCGTGTTGCTTGCTTGACATACTTCGGGTGAAAATTGAACTTATGCCTCGTCCCGTTTTGACGTCTCCGTGGCACATTGGGGCGCCCTCTTCAATGGTGCCGATTTCTGGTCGACCTCGTATTGGCCCCGCGCGAATATCGTTCCCCCCTTGTCCGAGGACAGTTCCGCTCTCCTCGACAGCCCCTTCGCTTCTAAATGCTCTCCTCCGGCTTAACTTTTGCCTCTTTACTCCTTCCTTCCCCATGCGTGCACACCTTACAAAAGTTAACGCGCCGTATGTTCTGCATCCTTCCCCTCTAATTGCCCAGGGTCCTTTCGATTTCCTCCCCCCTAATCAAAGTCTCGTCGATTTTTCGAGTTAACCCTGAGTGTACCGTGATAGTTGTAAATTCCCCTCCTACTAAAGTACCTTTCTCGACACCTCGGTCTTCCAAACTTCCAAGTCCTGCTTCCATGCCGATTCTCTGTAAGCCGTAATGGTTGTCAGTGGATGATCTTTCCTCGGCTGCTCCTGTGGCTGCCTATTCCTTTCCCTTGCTGACCCCTCCTAGAGATGCTCGCGAACCACTGAAGTAAATCCCCCATACCTCTTCTTTTTTTTTTCTCGACTGTATTGACTGAATGTTTCCTCCCCGTCTATGCTTTGTTCGCCGGATGGACCGTAAGCTAGTCCCGCTTTCTTTGTAAGTCTCTCCACTTCAGTCCACTTTGACAACTTTTTTTTCTCTAGAATTGTCCTGCTTACAATCATTTTCCCCTTTTCCCTGTTTGTGATAACCTGCCCGCGTTTTTAAACCCTTGATAAGTGATTATTTTCTCCCTTGGATCCCACCACATGATCTTTCCCCCTTCATGGTAAAGAGTCTCTTAAAAATCTCCTCTTTAGGTTCGTTAGAATATGATGCCGACTTTTTGCCTTTATTGGATAGCTTCCGAAACACCTTTCGAGAGTCTCTTCCTTAGTTCCGTTGTTTTTGCCGAATAGACGCGCGCTTCTTGCCCCGATGTATTGTCTCATCCGTCTTTTGCGCCCGTTTGCGCGCTTTCTCCGTGCTGCCAGGCTTTCTTCCCTCGCTCTTGTTTGGACCTTTCCCCTTTCTGCAATCGCGCTGTGTCCGCGAGTGTGGCAATCGTCTTCTTTCTAACTAACAAACATCTGCCCCCCCGACTCTTTCGCACCGTCTTTTTCATTGCGGATGCCCTCCCCCGTACCTGACGATGTCCTCTCATTCTAGAACCGCCCTTCTTTTGCGAGAGTCCCCCTCCCTTATTGGGCGCCTTTAATTTGCCGGGACGTCATTCCCACGAGCCGCCTTTCCGGCCTAAACCTTCCTGTATCATTGTTTGTCTCGGACGAGTCATGCGTCTTCCCAGAGGTCCTCAGCCTCGCGCCAATCATTCTAGTTTTCCCCCCGGCAGGATTGTAAAGAAGAGCCCTCTCCCTCCGCTTGGCTGCCTCTTCTTCCCTTACATATTTTCCGACTGCTTCTTTCCCATCTCTTTCTCTTCCACCTCTCATGCTCCTCTTTAGGCCCGTCGGATTAGCTTCGATGTTTTTGCTGCCAGCGCTTTCTGCTTTTGCCCCCTGCGAGTTGGATAGTGTCCTCTCCCCCTTTCTGCTCATGTTTTTGCCGCCTGGAGTTCGTGGTTTCTCCTAAAACTTTTTTGCATCGCCAGAGCCTGGATCGCTCAAAAGCCTACGATGTGATTTAACCATGTACCGGCGCTGTTTTTACGACGCTGATTTTTTTTAAAAAGCAGGATCCGGGTACGTTTCTTAGAAATGTTTCGGCGCGAGCGTTAGCACTTTTTTTGGGATCGCCTGTTTGACTTACCCTTTCTGGCTTAATCTTCCGTCTTCCCTCGCTAGACCTCTAGATTTCTTTCAAGTTCTCCTAGTCGAGATGTTTCTTCCTTTAGGATGTCTTGCCACTCCCCATCGAACAGATTTCTTCCCCCCCTTCGAACGGATTGAAGGTGAACGGCATTGCCTCGGTCCACCCTCGTAAAATCTCTATTTTGATCCCCCGTTTTCGTCACCCGCACTCTCTATCCATTCGTCTATGTCGAATTTTCCCTCCCGGCGCATTTGTTTCTGGAGTGAAGCCAGCTGGGCAGTGGAGAAGAAAAACCTTGTCTTTTTCCCAACGGTTGCGAATCTTTTCCCTCGCTTTCCCCCTCTTCTGAGTTTTCTACTTCCACCATATCTCGCTACAGCTCTATACGCGAGCTTTATTGCCTCTACCATCTCGGTGCAAAGCGTGCGTCCTACGGCCCTGGTTGCGCGCCTCTTTGAATATGGGTCTCGACTTTCCTAACACGGTAACTCCACCCTTTTTCGGTCCCGAGTTCCCACCTGCGGCGTACCCTAATGATAGACACCCCTTCGCCCGTCTCGCCTTTTTTTTGGGCCTTTTCTTCTTTTTCTGCATCGATCTTTTTTCTGAAGGATTCTTTTGACCGATCTTGGATTTAAAACTTTTTTTTTTCTCTCTGGTATCGCCGCCTCCCTCTGATGGCCCTGCTCCAGCTCTGGCTTTTTTTTACAGGACCCTTCTTCCTGTCCGAGGCCTGCTCCTCCCTCGGGTCTCCTTTCGATTCTACCAAGTATTGTTTTTCCTCCGGATTCTTACTTTCCAAGGTGATGCTTGCCGTCTCTCTTTGCTCTGTTTTCTTCTTCCGCTCTTGTTTTTTTCTTTCCCTGCCACTCCCTTCCATCGCATTATGAAGTTTCCCTCCTGATTCGTTTTTCCCTAGGACGGTTATCTTTGGTCCTTCTTTTCTTTTTTCCCGACCTTTTTTTTTTTGAGAGATCTGCCGACTTTTTTATAGTTCGGGTCTGTCTCCCGCCAAGCCAAATTTTTCTTCTGCGCCCCTTAGCGCCATGCGAGCTTCCCTGTTTTGCCAATTCCCCATCAACCCCCCACAGAACAGTGAGCTCTCAAGGCACGGTATGGCCTCTGTTCCCGCCTTTTTTACTAGAAGGCCCTTTTTCCCAGGCCCGTCAAGCCCGTTCCCGTTGGGTTTTCTTTTTTTCTCCCTTAATGCTCCTGCAGGCGGGTTTTTTGATGCACTGGTTTTCCCCCGTCGTTTTACTTCATTCTGACTTGAATCGCTTCTCGACGCGGCTGCTGCTTCCTCACAGAAGAGATGAACGCCTATCCCGGACAGGCCCCGTTCTCTCTAACTGCCGATGATTGCATTCCGCTAGCATTCAGTCACATTCCCCTGCTAAGGTTTGTCGATCATGATAGTCGGTCGGAGTCGCTCGGCTGGCCCAGTAGTTAAACCTGGTTTCGCGCCCCTTTGTTCTCCCTTCCGTTTGAAACTCGGCAAGGCGGCGCTTCCCGTTATTTCGTCCCTCTCCTGATCTTTCCTAGGGCCCTAAGCTCGTTTTTTTTTCGATAGCGACTTAGCGCTCTATGTGCTTCTCCTGTTTCGCCGCGCTGGAGCGACTTCTTTTTCTTTTCCTCCCTTCCCGTGGTCCTCACCTCCGATTGTTTGCGAAGGAACTCGTCAGACAGCTCTTGCTTTCCCCGCCTTCCACAAGAAGGCTACTCTGCCTTCCAGATCAGGATCGTCCCCCGCGTCTTTGTTCTTCCAAGATGGTTCTTTTAGTTCGCTCCCGTCGAGCGTTGCTCGTCTTTTCTTGTCTCTTTTGGCACCTGCTCGAATTACCCTCCCTTGTGAAGGGTGAAGCCTTTGCGTTGCATCTTTCGCACCTCGCACCCTCCGCTACGGCGCTCTGCCCTTTTTCTCTTTCTCCCCATCCAGGTTTCTTAAGTCTCGTCGACTGCAGATTCATCATTAACATGTTGCGGCCGGAGCATTGCGCCCTTTTCGCTTAGGCTCCCTTTTTCTTTACGAACTTCCCCTTCTTCTTCCAGGGGTTCGTTCCCCCCTCCTCTGGATGGAAAGTTTCAAGAGGATTTACCTTTTATCCCATCCCTTCTTTCTTGATCTCCCGCTCGTGCGATTCGCCACTCGTGTTGGCTCCTCAACCCCCACTCATGGCCGCTTTCCCCTCCTCCACATGAGCAATTGTCTCTCCCCTAGAAGAAGAATGCCCCCCCCCCCACTGCTTTCCCCCACATTTCTCCGTTGAGCTCAGTTTTGGCATCCAAATCCCTCTCCTGAGTGCCGCGCCAACCCTTCCTGCTTCTTTTTGCCGCTCTTTTTGATCTTTAGATCTGTGTCCTCCCCCCCCCGTCTGGAAATATTCGCCATCCCCTTCGTTTCAGTCCCTGCGCTGTATAGGAGCTTCTTTTCCTTTATTCCCGCCTTCATTACCGTGCTCATTAGCGATGTTCCCCCCCCCCGTCACTCGATTTTCTCCTTTTCGCTCCTATTTCCCGAGACAGTTAGGCCCAACCCCCTTCCCCCCTTAGTTGTTTTTCCTTTCGGTGTCCCTCCTCATTTTGGTCTCCTTCCCGCAAACCCGCGAGCCTCGATCGTTTTGCTCTTAGGCTGCCCTTTTTTTTCATTGACACTGCTCTTTTCGTCAGGCTTTGCGTAAGAGCACCGCTTTTACCAAACTCTCCTTTTGTCGCACGACTGCCTCTTTTTTCCTATTTTCTGTTTCCATCACCTCTTGGGCCCCCCTCGCATCAGCGCGTCCTTGCCGCTTCCCTGAAGAGTTTTTCGATCTCTCAACGCTTACCCACTTCTCCTGCGACTCTGTAATTTCCTTCCGTACTTTTCCTCTCCGACTTGGACAAAACCCCTTGACTAAGAACGTGACGCTCGCCGTTGGCCTCCTTCTCAATTGCAACCCCCCCTTCCCTGCCTCCTGATTTTTCCACGCACCCCCAGAGGCTTCTGGATTTCAGAGCTCTTTTACCCTGAGTGAAGACCCCTGTTGTGATCCGACACATGAGAAGACCGGGAATAGTCGGGTCCCCCCCTCTGTTTTTAGTTTATCACAAACTTGTTAAAAGTGACTTCGGTCTGACTTCTCTTCTCCGGCTCCGTATTTTTCCATTGTTCTGAAGAATTTTCCTTATCTTTCCTACGCTCGTTGAATAGCCCTTTCCGTTTTGGTGATGAAACTATCGTTTCTCTGTCGCCTCCCTCCCATGGAATTCAATCCACGATCTTTCTTTTTTTTCTCCCCATATCATTTTTTTTTGTTGTTGGTGCAGTCTCTATTGGATTCCTGAACCGGTTTTATTCCTTCCTCTATGGGGGTCGCCCTTAGGTCCGTTTCCTTTCTGCAGCTGTTCCGGTCAGCTCGTTCAATCCCCCTTACCGCAACACTTAACCTCGTCCATCTGCCTGCGAGGCATCGACCCCTCATTTTTCACTGTTTTTGGGGATGAACCGGCAAAGACCAGGGCCCCACCCTCTCTTCTCTTGTCCATGCGTCCCCTTTACCCCTCCAAGCCGTCCTTGTGCAAAAAACAACCCCCCCCACCAAAGCCAACAAAACCCCCACACATCACCAAAACAACAACACAAAAACCCCCCACAACACCCACACCAACAAACACAAACACCAATACCTCAACCCCCCACCAACACAAAAAAAACAAACAACAACCCCCCCCCACAGTTGGTTGTGGTTCGTATACCTGCCGTGCGGCGTCTTTCAGGGATAACCCAACCTGTCTCCTCCCATCCTTTTTCACATATTTCTCTGAAACCATCCGCTGATGTTGATTTCGTTTTTTTTGGAGAACTTTTCCCTGTTTTAACTTTCCCTTCCTTGATAGTCTCCCCTCACCAACTGCAGTTTTTTCTCCGTCCTTCCAGTTTCCGGGTTTTCCGAAGTTCACTTCCTTTCTCTTTAGTTGGCAGGCACCTTTTCTTTTGGTCTCCTGGTCGTTTTTCTTTTGAAGGTTTGATCGAGGCGTTGCGTTCCCAACTGTACTAGCCTGGAAGAGTTGTCTTGTTTCGTGTTTCCACTTCCGTTGTTTTTTGACCCCCTCCCCAAAATGCCACACTCCCGACCCAGCAGAAAAGTTGGGGCCTTGCTTGTTTTTTTCTTGCTCCTATCCTTTTCCCCCCCTGGACCTCGGCTATCATTCCTGGCTCTGGACAAGCATTTCCCGGGTAGTTCCCCTTAAGAGCGCTCCGGAGAGTTGTTTTTCTGGATGCTTTCCCACAGCGCGGCGTCTGCCCGACAGACGAACCCTACGGACACTTTTTTCTCCACTTCTCGGCCGGTTCCCTCCTGGAGTACTCAGCCTCATCTCTTGACCACCCTCGGATTTTTCTTTCTTGACCGGCTGGTCACTTCCTCGCAAGTCTTCTCGCCCCATCTCATTTTCGCTCGGTCTCTTGCTCGTCCTTACTGTGTTTTTTTTTCCCCTTCGCTTGGTACTGCTTACCTGTCTGCCTCTCGTTCCCGCCCCTACCCCGTTTCGGCGGCCCTATGTTGAGTTTTTTCACCCTCGCGTAATGTCTGCATGTGCCAAATCGTTGCTTTTGCACCCTCTGCTGTTTTTTTCGCCCCAAATTGCGTTTCTGATCGCTTTGACCCCGGCGTCAATTTTCTTCTTTGGTGCGTTTGCCAAACCGGCGGTCGGTCATCGCAACCCGATCCGGGCGTCGCTCACCCTTAAGAATCGGTTTTCTTTCCCAATCGGGTTACTTATTCGTTGTTCCTTTGGGTCTACCCCTGGCCGTATTCTCGTTTTCGCTTTGTCGCCCTTTTTTGCTCTGTCTCTTTAAAATGTCTCCGTGGATCCTCCTTTCAGCGTTTTATTTTTGCGATCTGTGTCGTTCTGACTTGCGGGCTTTATACTCCTGGCCGAGTTTTGTCGCTCTTTTGTGCGGCCGACTTTGCCGCTCCTACGATCTCTTCCACTTTCTACCGGTCGTCTGCTACCACGTCTGCCGCGGCCCAGACCACTTTTTCTTTTCCCGTGAATGAAGATTACTACTTTCCTAACCCCGACCTTTATCCTTCGTTTTCTTTTTGGTTTTCTATTCTCCGTCGCCTTTTTTCCTGGAGGGCCATGCGGTCCCTTTGCTAGTTTCCGACGCCCCAACCCTTGTGGTCGCCATGCCCTTGTCTGGTCTTTCAATCGTTTTGTCAGCGGCGAAGGTCCTGCACCATAGCGTCTCCGCTTTCGAAATGAATCCTTAGTTGGCCCCCCTATCGCGGAAAGTGCTCTTCGTGTCGCGCTCCATTTTCCTATGGACTGACGTGATCGAACGGTTGAAACAGTTGTCCGGCCTGAGCCCTCCGCCCCTTTTACCATATTCTTTATTCCCCTTGCGACGCTTCTTTTGATTTTCGATTTATTTTTCTCTACGGCCTTTTCGCTGACTGTCTTCGCGGTTTCAGCCTGGATGCACTGCTCCTGCTTTCTTGACCATCCTCAGCCGCGTAGTAGCAGGCTCCTCGTTTGAATTTGTCCTTCCCTTTCCGTTTCTTAGACCGACACCGACGTTGGTCGCTGCGGATGTATCCCCCTCTGTTTCTCTGGCGCGACCGCCTGGACACTTTTGCCTCTTTTTTCCTTCCGCTTTGTTGGCCCTGCCGTTCGTTTTTCGCTTCGGGTTCTTTTTTTCATTTTTCAACAGCCTGCAATCGCATGGCTTCTCCTTTTTCCGTGCGTCTTCTGGTATATTTTTGAGTACTTCGCCCCGACATCTCGGGATTTTCTTCTCTTTCCCCCTCCGTTTTTTTTTTTGCTTTTCTGAGATCGTCCCAGCCGATGTTTTTTTTTTTTTTTTTTCTTTTCTTTTTTTTCGCGTGACCTCTCTTCCTCCCCTCATTCGCATGGCTGCCGCGGTTTGCCATAAGTGACCCCTCTGAGCGATCCCTTTGGTCCCTTTTAATCCTGAATCTCGGCACTCTCGTCGGGGTGAGTTTGGCTGTTGTTCCCTTGATCTTGGGTATCCACTCGCCCCAATTTTCTTTCTTAGCTTCCATTTCACTGTTCGTTTCAGGTTTTACCCCCATTTTTTTCGACGTCGCGCGGTTTTTTGTTATTCCCGTTCTAGTTGAACCATAGCGGCCCCTGCTTGCCGTTTTTCACTCCGCTTTTTAGGCAATCGCCACCGGCGACCCCCCCCTTCAGTCCCCCTCCTCTTTTCAGTTCGAATCCGCGATAGTTCCTTCTTCTGTTTCTTCCGGCCCCCGCCTCTTTCCCCCACCTTGGCCCGACCATTTTATTCCCGGCCAATTCTTTTTCACGGCTTTTTGCATTTTTTTGACTTTAAGCGCTCCGAGGGCATAATCTCTTCGTTTCTAGCCTGTTTATGCGCTTTGTTGACGTCTCCCGCCTGAAGAGAGGGCCCTAGTCCTTTTTCAAGGTGTTGTTTCACTCCGCCGGGTTTGGATCGGACTTCCGAAAGTGATGGTGCCTCCCTTCCCCCCAGGTCTTGTCCCCTTCCCGCAAGTTCGACGCAGTGTTCCCTCGTTCGCGTTCGGGTTCTTTTCCCCCCGTGCTACTTCTTCCATGTGTTGCTCGTGAGGGTCTTTGCTTTTTGGCCATCCGTCTGTTGCGTTTTCCCCTTTGGGCAGCTATTTTGGGGGCCGCGCTCTCCTCAGTCCACCCTTCCGTTTTGCCGCGCTCCCTTTTTTCTTGTGATGTTTTTTTCCCGACGGCCGTCGCCGCCATCACCGTCAACTCGCTCCTAATTGCTGTTTCTTCGACCTTTTCCGACCCTAATTTGTTGTCTGCCCCCGGGTCGTCGCTTTTGCTTTGGACAGCATTAGTCGGGACCCTGTCTATCCCCCTCTTCTGACTGTAGCCGACGGAATGTTTCGATTGGACCATAACCCGCAGGGTTGTCCTGCGTCCCTTTTCATTCGTTCGCTTTAATACCTCAACCTGCTGAAAATTGTCGAGACGATTACCTTTCCTTGACCCACAACGCATTTAATTTTTTGAGACTTTTTTAAAACTCGCTTTTTTTGGGCCGCCTGCCCATATTGGGACCTTTTCTAGGCAGGATCCTTTGAGCTTTAGTCTTTTCCCCCGCCCCCAGTTTATTCACCCCCTTGGAAGAGCTGTGGTCGAAAGCTTTTTGTGAGGGCTTATTGCGATGCGCCGGCTTTCTGCATTCTTCAACGTCCCCTCGATGTTTCTGCCTTTTTTTTTAGGTCTTTCTCTTTCAGCTCGTCCCTTCCCCTTCAAGGATTTTTGACCCCTGGCACTTTAGTTAGGCTTTGCGATGGTCTCCCGTCACGGCCAACCCCTTTGGCGTCTAGTTATGGGATAGCTTTAAGCATGGTTCGTTTCTTGCCTCGTATGTCCTTTGCAGGCTTTTGCCCCAAGCGCTTTTTCTCTTTTCTCTAGGTGCAGCCTTTCTTTTCGAAGATCCCGATGGTAACACTCCTTTCCATCTCGTGTTTCCGTTATGACGTCCGCTTGTCCTCCCCACGACAATGACGTACTCCCAGAGAGCCCGCAGAGTTACCGGCCCTTCCCCTTCCCCTGACGACAGCTCGTGTTCCCGTCTTCTTTGCCCTAAACTTTCTCCCGTTCTTTCGCCAGTTTTTTTTGCCGGATTTCTGACAAAGCTTGCCCGCCTAAGATCTCCAGTCCCCAAGCCACTGCCTTTTTGCTCATTTCTTTACCTTAGTGGTCATTGAGTTTGATTCCCGTACGCGCCCCCCCCCCCCCCCCCCCCAGGAAGTTAGTCCCCCGGGTTTAGACCCCTTGCTTAAGGCTTTTCGCTTTGCTTGCATTCTTCCCCTGAACTTTTCATAGGTTTCAATTTGGCAATTCCGCTTCGAGCCCTGTCCAGCAGCTCGTTTGCCTAGCTTACGTTCCCTCTTGGATCCACCCCCTCCTTCATTTCCTTCCCTCTCAACCCTCCTTCCA
>Ga0179593_1291633_pt1 | contig 11271 bp, 9 predicted proteins | sample CZODoug2_1_08_16_FD_185931 | JGI IMG/M metagenome (GOLD analysis project Ga0179593, IMG submission 185931) | Vadose zone soil fungal communities from Angelo Coast Range Reserve, California, USA - CZODoug2_1_08_16fungal (PacBio error correction) | ecosystem: Environmental > Terrestrial > Soil >... | reverse complement strand
TGCTGATGTTCGGGTCTTGCGTTAGGCTGCATGCTATCGGACGGGTCGCCAACTCCTCTCCTTCCCCGCCGTAGGGTTTGTGGGGTTCGGATTATCATTCGCTTGACTACCCGCCAGTGCGGATGCCGGTCTTCCACGGGGCTCGTTCAACTGTTGATTGTTTCTATGCTTGTCGAGACAGTGTCATTCTGTTGTCCTTTTTTTGCGCAGGCACTCCCCCCCTTCGCGCTTCTGTAGTCTTTGATGTTGATGTCATCTGGACATGTTTGAGGGTGCCTTCTCCCTAGGGTATTGCCTATTTCCTGTTTCCGTATCGCCAAGCGGTGTCAGTTCGTCCGTTGGTTTCTGGCAGTGATCGCCCCCCCCCCATCAAGCCTTCTGAGAGTTCGTGCACAACGCTTTTGGCCTCCGCATCCTTCGTTTCTTATCCCCGTCCTCTCCCCCCTAGTCGCTGCAAAATTTACTCGCCCAGCCCTTCCCAACAGCAGGAGGCCAAATGGCGCTACTCAAATACAGGGACGTCTAAGTATGGCCTAGACACGGCGCATCTTGGTGACATTCCGTGTATTTTAAATCTTTCGCTGACCCGCTTGCTTTCCGTCTGTCGTCCATTGAGGTGGGTGGTCTAGCCTGGTCACTTCTTTGTTTTTCCATCTGGAACTTGGGCGATTCTCCTGCCTGAGTGGACTTATGTCCTTTAGGTTTCCCTTGGTACTTTTACCTGTACCGTCCGGCCTGTAACCGTATTCTCCTCAAGAAAGATGTTTATTATGTGCAGCATTGCGGCATTCTGTACGCCAGAAATTCCTCTAGGGCCTTCGGTCCTCCGAGAATGGTACTCCGGCGGGTTGACCTTCCTACCCCGTTAATTCCTACTTATTTTCGTCTCGAGAACCACTGGTTTTGATGGTATCTCAGTCCTCGAGTAGTTTATTTGCTCCTTCTCTAGTTTTACTATGCTTTAAATTGAGCGTTCTTTTTTTGCCTTTTCTTCCCCTCTATGGATCACCGCATCCCCGGTCCCATATGATGGACTCTTTTTTTCGCCCCTGAGGCAAAAAGAAGTCTAATGGTGGTGAGGTCAATTGAGGATGATTTTTTTCTGATTTTACTCCCTTCTGAGCTCGCCTGACGGGGCCCTGTTTACCCGTGGCTTTTCTGTGACCGCGGCTCTCCTCTTCGTCCTGACTTTTTCCTCCTGGCGTGCCGTCCTCCCTCAACCCTTGGAGTGGGCCCTTCCTGTTCTCTTCTTTCGATTCCTGTCTTTCAGGTGTCGTCCTCCGCGGCACGACCTGGCCCTATGCAGGGGATCTTCCGTCCGTCCAAGGCCTGTGCCGGATGTAACTCACACAACAATCTGTCGAACTTCTGAATTTTATGAGACCGCCTGCCTCTTGCTTCGAGAGTCATAAATGGTTTTTTTCCCCGACACGAGTTCGACCTCGTTCTGTGTTGATATGCGTGACGGAAGCGCATTCTTCTTACAGGATGTCCCTCGTCATCTCCATGCAATCCTGACTTGTAAGGTCTGATGGTCAAGATTCCCACATGCTAACCTACCTTTGTTGGCCCGCTCAAGCGTTACTTTTGAGCGTTTTCGTGTCCGTTCCGCTCGTCTTTTGTTTTCTGTGCCCCCAACTTCTCCCCCCTTTTACGTTTTGCAGTAGTTCTGCCTTTTAATGGGCTGCCACCCTTACGTTACCTTGGTTGTTATGAGACGTGGTGCGCTACAGCGCGCCGTTATTTAGAACCGGACTGGAACCCAAAGCAAATGCTTTTTTTTCATACTGCGCAACTGAAACAGTATCCCGGAGCCCCCCACATTTTTCCCCTAGCGAACGAACTCCAGTTCCCTTGCACCTTGCCACCCTGCATTCGTAAGTCGCAATCGTCTTTTCCCTTGCTACGAGTCAAAGCGTCCAGAAAGATCCGATCATTTTCCCCTTTCGTCAGATCCAAATTTACGCCGACCTCAGTACTAAGTTACTCCATCCTTTTGTTTAAGCTGAACTCCTAAACAAGAATCTCTAGAACAACTGATCAGTTCCGACTCTCGGCATGGAAACCGGACTTTTTAGGTACTGATTCCCCCGTGGGGCGCCTCAAGTCTCCTCGTTTTGTCCTTGATTTCGAGTCCCCCTGATAAATTTACAGAGATCCCCGCCATTGCTTTCCGCCTCCCCCCTTCTTTGCCTTTTTTTACCCTTTGTATAACGGACCAGTCCAGTAGATCCCCCACTAGTGGAAGGGTTTTCTCCCTCTCAAGTTTGTCCACCCTCACCTGATCCGCTGTTGTTCCCAAGTTCCTCTGAGTCAGAAATAAGGTATTCATTTTTTTGTTTACTTTTTGTGTGTCCCTTCCCCGTCTTTTTTTTTTTTTTCAATTCCGTTGTTGACAGTTGGCATCGTCTTTTTGTTACAATGAATTTTTTTTTCCCGGGTGCTTCTCTCAGTCACACCCAGTTAAGAGATGACCTCCTTTTTTTCCTCTTTTTGTTCTGGGACTGGACACGCCTTTTACTTCCTCCTTCTTCCTCTTATTCCGTTGTTGTTTTTTTTTTTTTTGTAGTAGCTGTATCAGTATGTCCTAATCAGCACAACACTCTTCCTCTTCCCAAGTTTGTTCCAAGGCGTTCGAGTTTTTGGCATAGTCCAATCTTTTCTTGTAGTCCGATTGCCATCGGCATCTTTCTATTTAACGACGAGTCGTCTAAATCCCCCCCCCCGCACCCATATCTGGGTCGGGGACTCAGAGATACTTTGGGACAGCCGCTATCTCCGTGGAGATCTTATTCCCTTTGTTTGCGGATTCCTCTGCTTCTTTATTCTGGAAGTCGGATCATGGTTTTGTTCACCACGGCGGCTGTTTTTCCTTCCGTGGTGCGGCTGAGCCCCGTTTCTGGCTAGCCGTCTGGTACTTTGCCGCTATTACTCCCACCTTCGTTCCTTGAGGCGGCGCAAGACACTTCCCTTTGCGCCTTGTTTCCCCTCTTCCTTTTCTGTCTTCGGCAGGTTTTTTTTTGTCGAGATTCGGTTGTCCCCTCTGGTTCAGCCACCATTTTTCGTCCTTCGTCTGCTTTTATGTTTTTTTTACTGCCGCCTTGCCCTTCCTCTGGCGCTTTTGCGGTCTGGTGTGACGCGTCGCATCAATCCCCCAGTTCCAGAGCGTTATGTCCCCCTCTTTGCTTGATGCAAGTACTTTCGTCTATTGTTTCTGTTTTTCTTGCGGGTACGTTCTTAGGTAATAAACTACTTTGCTTGGATTCTTTTCTCCCCCGTATTTTTTCTGCCAAAAGTCTCATAAAACAACCTTGCGTGGAAATTCTTAGAACTTGAACCTCATCCTCTCAGACAGAGGAGATCGTTCTGATTCCAGGTTTACTTTCCCACCCTTCTTCGCTTCTCAGAACAAGAAAGGAGCTCGCTCCTTTGACGTTGATCTTCGCGAAGTTTAGTTGTCAGGTGTTATAGTTTACTAATTCTTTTTCCACCGTAGATTTTGGGTAGGAGTGTGGCCCGGGGGGGTTCTTGTTTTTGTGGTGCGTTTTGGTGTAAGAGGGGTGGATGATGTGAAGAGATGCCACACGACGTCCGGCCCTCGCCCATTCTAAGCACTGCGGTTGGAGTCTTCCGGCTTCACGCACAGCAACACGCTGTCTAACCTTTTGACTTTGATCCTTCTTTCTTCTGGAACCCTTTTCTGACTTTGCTGTGCAGTCGTTTCTTCGATCCGTCCTTTGATGGAGACACAAAGGTTGTTGTCTCGTTCCGTCCAACCTGTGAGCCCGGTTGAACCTTTACCCCCCCATGCACCTGGTATATATCGTCTGCCCCTTCACACCTGATACTTTTAGTAATAAAATCTTTCCGTGCGCGCTGCGCCTTTATACAGTTTTGCGTCGGGATTCAGTAGTGACGGGCCAAGTTTCCATTGCGATGTTCCAGTATCTTCCCGCCACAGGACATCCTTGCGCGAAGTCTCCCTGATAGTAGAACACAACCAATTTCATCCTGTCCCCATAACTGGATTCCGACCTTGCGTCCAGACGTCATCCAGGAGACGGCTCCCGTTCTTGCGTGCGTTGCGCCATTAGTTTAAGCTGTCCCTCCTCCCGGTTTTATATCCCTTTGACTGACCAACAGAGCTAGCTTGCCTTAGCCTCATACAATGTTTGTAGGACTGCTCAGGAACCTTCTTATGAATCTCCGATTCCTTTTAGTCCATCGCGCGAGGATTGAACGTTCCTCCGAGGGCCTTTTCTGCCCTTCTTGATTCCGCACTGATCAGAATTTACAGGATCGTCCGGCTCTACGGATTGATGGCCGATGTATCGTGAAAACTTACGGCCCTAAAGGCCCTATTTATACTTTTTCCGTTTTCTTCCCTCACATTTTATGATTAACGAGCTTTGTGGCGCCTTTAAGTGATCTCCGCCCCATCCTCGCAAGACGGGGGCCTCCCCTTCGCTCGAAAATTTTATCCTTCTTTCCCCCCCCCCCTCAGCGCACTGCGAGGTCAGTTCGTCTCCTTTACCGAGGTCTACTCACCCTGGTCGCCGGGCTATGGTCGAGAGTTCGTATCCGGTACTTTACTCCCTTTAATGAGGGCTTTCAGGCCTAATAGCTTGCTTCTGCGCTTCCACCATTCTCAATAAGACGTTTTCTGGAGATCTGCCCCCCCACCGACCCCGTCTTGTAACCTTTTCTATAGTATTCCCCTCTCGATTTGCTTGCATTACCCTCCTGCGAGACAATAACATCCTTTTCCCTCCCCCACCGGAAAGGACCATGGGAGTTTTCCTCAGCCGGCCCCCCGGCCGAGGTGACATGCTTCGCACTTTTAGCTCCCCCCCTGCCCCTTTTTTTCGAATGCGTCCCGACTTTCCGACGCTCCGCACCTTGTTTTTTTTGCTCGTCAGAAATCCCCTGCACCCCGCGTTTTTGCCCCCGACTGCTCATGGTCGACGCCGCTGGCATGAGCCGCAAGACGCACAAAGACCATGGTCCCCTATTTTAGATCTTACCTCTCAATAATTTTTTTGGAGAGATCCTTATCCCCCTGCGCCCCGGTGAGGGCGGGTTTCTTCGGACTCATGAGACATTTCGGAGCCAGTGACCTCCTGATCTTCGCCCTGTGTTTCTGGGATGTTATCTTTGAATATTTCGCCCTACATTTTTCTTTCCTCGCGCAAGTTTCGTTTCCCGTGCCGACCCCGGCTGTTGTTTCCCAATTGATAAGCCTCCCCCCCATTAGCTTGTTTTGGCGCCCTTCCCCCTCCTGACCATGGCTTACATGTCGTTAGTTTAAGGTTACCCTCTCGTTGCCCTTGTCGCTTTGTTAGAGGTTTCATTTCAGCCAACCTGTCCGGCCCGACCGATCTCGAAGTTTCTTGATCCGGGTCCTTTGTGTAGTTCTTGAGAAATCCAGCCTCTCTTTTTGGCTTTGCACGGCTTTGGTGGGGTATTTTTTATCCCTCCCCATGTTTTCCTGACCTCGCCTATGTGAGCCCCCCGCTCTCCACAGATTCCGACCATCAGCATGCTAATGGTCCGCCAATAGGTCCTCGACGCCATGGCCACTGAAGGTGCGGTCTGCTTGCATACTTGGCTTAAATGCTTGGCGACCCCCTGATGAGAAGGGTAAACCGTCTCTCCGCAGTATTGTGGTGATCGGGTCTCCTTTACTTCTCTTCGTCCCGAAAATACCCCTTGGACAATAAGCTTGATTTATTTGCCTCCTGGTCTGGATGGCATCTCTTTTCTAAGGCCTTTAGTACCCCCCTGGAAGACCTTTCGAGTTATAATGCCCCCCTATGTCCGGCTTGATTTGCGAGAATTAGATAAGACCCCGGCACTCTGATTGCTCCGGGGACTGCTTTACAGCCGCCCTTTAATATTCTTTAGTCACACTCATAGAGCCTTTCTGAGGAGTAGACTTCTTTCGAGACTCTATGCTTTTTTCGATAGCGATAGGGGTTTCCCTTTCTTGTAGGTCTGGCCCGGCTTGCCGATATTGCAAGCATCGCCACTCCCTTGCGCACTCTCTTGAGTACTTTTGCACCTGGTAGACCATTGCCATCATTTGAAGTAGGAACGTCTTCTTTCTTTTTTTTTTCTATTCCCCCCCTATTATGCATTTTCGGATCTTCGGGTCATTTCTTCTGTTCTGTGATCGGCTCCGTTCTGCCCATCAGTACTTTGGCTACCCCCTTCCGGAGACTTCTCCAAAATTGGGGTCCGGCCCTCCTGAGTTTTCCTTTTCGCTAACATCTTGATTTCCTCCTCACGCCAGTGTTTTCCGTTTTCCCGGGCAGACAGAGAGACTCCTGTTGCGCTGTTTACGGTTTTTGGCCCTTAGGCCTCGTCTCAGACCACTCTCTTTGTTCGGATCGAAAAAGTTTGGTCCGGACTTAGAGAGCACCTTTTTTTTCAAGGCTCGTCAGATTTACCATGATACGAACACCGTTTGGGACATTCGTGCCGTTTTTTTCAGTTTAAGACGTCTTTTAATCCATCATGTGGACGTTCCTCCAATGGTAACTTGTTCGCTTTATGCTTTCCTTTCCTTCGGCAACTGAAGAGATTTCCTTTTGACTTTTTTCACTCTTTACCATTTTCCCCAAAACGCCTTCTTCAAGATCACCTAGCAAGGGGCTTGCTGCTCCTTTTCCGTCCCCCGGTCGGTGATGTCCGGGTTCCTTCCTGAATCTTCCCCGCGTGCCGTAGTCGAGTCGGCAAGGTGCTGTATAATAACCTTTTCGTTCTTTGGTGTGTTTTCTTCTGACCGTGTCCCACGATGCAGGTCGCGTGTAGCCAAGAGTCCCCCAGACCACGGCTTTGGGTCTTCATGCCCGTATCACTTTCACAGCCACAAGAGCCCTAATTCGGAATCCCGTACGATCAAAGGGTAAGAACCTTTCTTGCCCCCCCCTCTTTTTGTCCTTCGACCTGACTCCCCTTCAAAATTTTGAGATATCCTCTTCCAGTTTTTCACTTCTGGACGTATCCAAAGACCCACGCGACTCCTACTCTCCTTGTAACGCTCAAAATCCCCTTTCCTTCGTCCCCCACCTTCTCGGCCGTCGCGGCAGGCCCCCGCCTCCTATCCCGGTTTTTCTTTTCGCATCTCAATTTTTCTCCGTGGTTTTTCGATTCTCCCCGATCCCTGCGACGCGCTCGCCTTAAAATGTCCTCCCCGGATTCCCTCTCTGGTGAACACAAGCTGTTGATCGTCTTCTCAGTTTCTCTATTCGGACGCTTCCGCCCTGATCCCCTTCCAGAAACAGTTCCCCCCTGATCGCTTTTGTCCTGTCCAAGAAATTGACCGACCCAAGTCAGATTTTACTCCCGTGGGGTCGTTCCTCCTAATCGTGTGGTCCTCGCCTATGCCCTCTTTGGCATCGCCGTACCCCCTTTACCCAGATTTTTGTAGCGCTACGTCCAACTTCCGACGAAGCCTTGACGCCTGGCAGCTTTACGGTTTGTGGCATGTTGGACCGCTCTCTAACATCTCTTTCCTTTTTTATCCCCCTCCTCCCTTTTTTGGTGAGATGTTTTCGAATTGCCGTTCCCCCGGCAGCCATCCCGTCCGCCGCCACTTGCCCTGTTCAGCGTCTGACTGTTTTTACGGAGCAGGCCCCTTGTTCGTGTACTTCTCTATGCCATATGCCCTCTTTTTTCTGTCCAACGACCCTCTCTCTTTTCACTCCCCCTCTAAATGACCCTTTTGGGTAGTTTTTTGAAGTTCCTCTGGATCTTGGACCATCCTGATCCTATCGTTGGAGTTTTAACTGGTGAGAGGTCCTTCGCGTAGAGCGCGCGACTTCCTCCGTTTGACCCAGTTTCACCGTGGGCCTTTCCTTTTTTTTGAGGATGTTCGACCGGGTCGCGACCGTTATCCCCTCTTGGATCTGTCCGTGAACAGACCAGCGGCGACTTCCTTCTTAGGTCAGCACGAACCTATCGTCGACTTGTCCCTTACGACTAGTACTTGCCGCCAGAGCCCATTTTTTGTGTGCTCCTTCTTAATCGTTTTCAGCTTCACCTGATTTTTTTACTAGGTCGTGCGTGCTGGTGTTTTCTCCTACTTTTTTTACTTGAAGATGGCGGTTCGCGCTGGTTTTTTTTCTTCGTCGGAGCTAACGATTCTCTTCGATGCGTCTTCCCTTTTCCTGGACTTGAATGCAGGACTTTTTTCTGTTTTTTCTTCTTTTCGCATAGCCCCTCTTTGCCTTGGCTCTTACCCAACGACTGCGCTTTTTGCCACACATTTCTCAAACACCCCCCCCCCTGTCGTCGTTGAAGGGAAGCACTCCATTACTGAGACGCCTTCCCTTTGCGTTACCCCCTCTCCGTTGTTTCCACCCCGCCTACTGCGTACCTGGACCCCTGAACGGACAGAAGTCTCCCCTGAGGTTGTGACGACGGGCGTTTCTTCGGGGATCGTGTCCTCAGCACCCGGTTGAATTGCCGAGATGAACTCCGTGCGACAGTCCCCCCCCATTTCCTTTAATGATTTTTTTTCAGGTCTCTCCACCCCCCAATCCCCTATGTCTCCCCTCCGTTTTTTTCATGGTCGACTCGATCTGAGGCCAGTCCTTCTTGAATCTCAGTCGTGCACCAGACGCTGTTGTCCTGCCAAACCTTTTCTCATTCGATAGTACCCTCAGCCACCGGGTAGATATCTTTCTGCGTCCCCCTTCCATGGAGTTTTCCTTCGAAATCTTGTAGCGCGGCTCATGATTTCCACCCGTCCAGTGGTGCCCGGATCCGCCCTTGTTCCTCATTCAAGTATTCTAGAGGCCTCTCCCGAAATGGACCCCAGTTAAGACCTTGCGCTCCGCGGACCAAGACGGTCCTTACTCACCAAATTAATAATATTGGACCTGGACAATGCTTTGTGCCTACCTTGGCTCCGACGTCCCAACGTTCGAGTGAGACTGAGGGCGACTCTCGGGTTGCTCTTCGTCCCCCGCTTTTTTGCCCAGGGATTCCCTTCAGGGTTTTACCCTATTCTCTACGAATCGCAAACAAGCGCTCGTGTCGTCCCCACCTCTTTCACATTCCTTACCTGCCTGCCTCTCCATTGGTCGAAGTAGCCCCATGCCTCGTACATTATTATTTTTCCTCATTCCTTAATGGGGCTGGGGCTCCCGGGCTACGTTCAAGATCCACTCTGGCCCTTCTCATTCTGCCTTCCCCGGCGGTCCTCCTTTCCCTACCCTTCCACTGCCGCCCGACCCTATGCCATCAATGCCCATTTCTTTCGGTCTCCCTGTGCTTTTTCGGGCGGAGCCCTGCCGTTATAAGCCCCCCAGCCGGACATTCCCGTGGTCCACCTTCTTTCCACCGCTAAGGACCATTATGCCCTCCATTCCTACACGGCGAGCTTCTCGAGCGATGTTTTTCCTTTACCCCCCTTGGCTTTTTGATGGCCTTTAGTCTGTGTTAGCTTTTTCTTCGCCCCTTCGGTTTCCTCCCGTTTTCTACTCCTGCTGCTGCTAACCCTACAGCCCTTTCGCCACGCGGGAGGCCTCCTGCCTCCCACCCGACATTCAATGATCCACTTCTTCGCGTATAGTAGGGGTCATTGTGATGAGGACCCCTCTCTATGCGCCCCCCACTCAACGCGATTTCCCTGCACCACCCTAGAGCCTGGTCGACTCCCTTTGGCGCCAGCATTTGGACCCCCGCCGAGTGTTGCAAGCTTTTTTCGACAGGTTTAGACCCCCCCCACTTCACCGTTGGCCTTCACTCATGCCCTATTTTCGCCGATCCTCCCTGGTCTGGCAGGCTTTCCTTTCCAGGTGAAATATCCCCAATTTTCGAGCTCATGTGTTCCTAGCTTTCGCTTTAGAATTTACGCACGCACGCGCAATCTACACCATCTGGCGACAGAGTCCGTTCCTTCTCTCTTCCCATCGTTGTTTCCGAGGTCTAGTCCTGCCCCCCGGCGCATGGTGCTTGCTTGCGTAGGCGTGCTCTCATGAGTACCGTGGGGTTTTGAAACCTCCTCCTTCATATCTGTGGTTTCCTTATTCTTTCTAATCGTGAGCACTCAAATTTTTTGCGTCTCGTTCCCCTTCCCCTGATGGAGTGAACCTTGGCCTTGTTTCATCTTAATTTTTTTTTGAGAAGCTTAAAATCTTTTCCCGATGTTCCTCCAGGCTCGACCCCCTGGAGTCCAGTTAGTGTTCTTTCATCTTTTAACTCTCGCTTTTGCTTCGAGAGCGGCGTCCTTCAATCCCTCAGGCCGGTTCCTCGATTTAGACTAATTTCCCCCTAATTGTCGTTTCTTGCCGTTTCCAAACAATCTTTCGATGAGGAGCCTTCTCCCTTGTGGGGCTACCTCCCCATGCCGTCTCGCCGACCTCACCTAGAGGTCGCGAAATTACGCTACCCTCTTCTCTCTACCATCATTAGGCCCGGGCCATGGTCCTAACATCGCTTTTTAAGAAATGGCCCCAGAAGGGTTTCGTCTGTCTTTATCATAGGTGCCGCTTGGCCAGAAGGCCGTCAGGGCGGAAAAAGTTTTGGCCGTTATTGGTGATTATCGGCCCGTTGAAAGAGTGCCAAGCCGACCTCTGGGACTCAGAATTTTCGATGATTCACTCCTCGGAGCTTGGAGATGCATCTTTTTATCTGACGCAGGTGGAACATTTTGAACCCGCCCTTCCTCCACGCGTATGCTCAGCAATGAATCTTCCGTCTGGATCTTGAGTGCTACGAAGCGTACCTTGCCATAAACAGTTTCCCCCCGGATTTGCTCTGGCCCCACGACCTGACTCCAATTCCTCCGGTCCCTTCCCCACCCTACCATGCCAGTCCAGCCGCGCGCGCCGACTGGTTCTTGGTGCGTAGGCATCCGAGCTCTCCTTGTTGCCCCCTCTTTCACGTAGGATAGTTGGGCCCTTTTCATGGAGTCTGCCGTTTTTGTTGACGATTATTTTTTCACCCTCCTCCCTCCCTACGGCTCGAACTCTTTCACTTACTCAGGCTCCCGGTCCTTCCCAGTCATCATGGGTTGTCCTGGCCGTGTGATTAGTTTGGTGATTTCCTACTTCTGCCTTCTCGTTCGAAGTGCTATTGTCCTGCTCCTGTGCTGTCGCTATGCCGAGTCTATTTTCATAGCCATTGAATTCTTCTCGCACGGCGCCTTCAGCATGCGACGTAAACCCTGGAGTCAACTCCATGTCCCTGCACCCTCTTAGCCGGGAGCTAAGCCATTCTCTCCGGTTGTCTTCAAAGAAACAGTCGCCTCCGGGGTCGTTT
>Ga0179593_1760080_pt1 | contig 11272 bp, 21 predicted proteins | sample CZODoug2_1_08_16_FD_185931 | JGI IMG/M metagenome (GOLD analysis project Ga0179593, IMG submission 185931) | Vadose zone soil fungal communities from Angelo Coast Range Reserve, California, USA - CZODoug2_1_08_16fungal (PacBio error correction) | ecosystem: Environmental > Terrestrial > Soil >... | reverse complement strand
TGCAACAAAGCTAACTCACCTCCTTTTTGAATTGTCAAGCCCTTTTTTCCCCTTTCCCCGGCCCCGCCGCGACAATTTCTCTTTTTTTACGAGCCTTCTTTCCCTTCCCTCCGCGCCCGAACGATACCTTCCCTTCTCTTTGACAATTCGCAGACCCCTCCTCCCCCCTTCCCCAAGTCGGACAAAAATGGCCTTTTTTTCCCCCCACACACAAACAAACCCCCCCCCCCCCAAACCCCCTTTTTGTCACACCCCTTACCTTCTCCTACCGCAGTACAAAACATCAGTTGCTTCCACACTTTTTAAGAGCACAGTCACATATTCTTCCCCCTCTTTTTTTTCCCTTACCTGGCTCCTAGCGAATCATAGTCCCTTTCCCCTTCCTTTTCAAAGCGACTGTCGCCGTCTTCTTCCCCCCGACCGGTGTGCAAACCATAGAGAAGCCGCCTTTTTTGCCCTCATCATGAACTACGCAAAACTTCCTTTCCTCCTCCCTCAAAGAAGGCGACTCTTTCTCTTTTTAAGCCCATACCCCTTCCTCGGCGCGTGGTATCATAAAAGCGTATCACCTTCCCTTCGAAAAACCATGGTCGATCCCCCCCTTCTTTTTCTTTCCCACACCACGAATACCGTTTTTCTTTTCCTGTTTTCGCTCCCCGGTTTTGCCTTCGTCTCCTCCCCCCCTTGATCCTCGGCGAAAAACAGCCCGACATGGACCGGCCAGCGACCGCATCTCTTTTCTTTTTTTCCCTGTTTGAGAGAAGATTGAGGTCGCGTTTTTTTTTTTCGGTTTGTTCTCCTCTTCTTTTCTTTTGCTCTCTTGGAGGGCGAAGACGGATCTTGTCGCGTTGTTTCCGGTTTGAAGCAGATGAAGTTTCCTTTCTTTTTTGTATGTGTGCGGTTCCTCCTTTTTTTTCCCGTTGCTTCTTCGTGATGTCTCACGCAGACTCCTTTCGCTTGATAAGATGAGGCCATTCTTTTTTCGGATGATGGCGGATTTAGAGTTTCCTTCTTCTTCTTTTGTTTCTTTCTTTTTTTTTGAATTCGGCTTTCTCGAGGCTTTTCCTCTTTCTTTTGATTCCTTCGGCGGAAATGTCGGGCTTTAGGTTTTCTGTGGGCGGAATTTAGGCCCTCCTTTCTTTTCCCTTTCGAGTTTTTCCCCCCTCCCCTCCTTTTTCGTGAGTTCTTTTCTTTCCTCTTTTTATGCAGTTCTGGAAACCTTTTCCTCTCTTTTCCGAGTGATTACGCACTGAAGCCATTGGTTCTTTTTCCGATAAGAATCTCTTTTTTTTTTTCCCCTTGGGTTCGGCGACTTTTCGAATCGGTGGCTTTTTCTTGTGGATTGGCGGCGAGGTAGGCGCTTCCTTTCTGAAGGATGAAAGAGCTTTACTTCCTCTCCCCCCCTCATGGTGAGTGGCGGGATGCTTGTGAAACGGGTGAACACGATGTCCTTCCTTCGGTGAAGCCTGTAGTAGCTTTGTTTCCTTCTTTTCTCTGTGGATTTGGTTTACGCTTAGAAGTGGATCTTTTCCTTTTTCGATTTCTTTTTCCCCTTTCTTTCTTCCCATCGCGTAATAGAGGAAGACTAGTTGTTTTTCCGTTCAAAATAGAGAATTTTTTTTTTTTGCGGGACGTAGTCGAGGCCTCTTTTTGTCTTTTTTCTTTTCCCGTGGCGAATTTTTTCCCCCTCTTTGTTCTGGCCATTTCGAGGAGGGCGAGAGGTGGGTGGTTGATGTGAGAGTGCAAGACGCCCTTCCTTCTGTCCCCTCTGAAATGCAAATGGCAGATGGCCCCCTTTCTTTTCTTTATTTTGGCGTCTGAGCTGCATTTTATTCTCTCTCTCTTTCCCATGTGGACGACGCGGCAGGAGCAGTTTTTGAGTTTGTGTCCTTCCCCTTTTTTTGCCCTTCTGGGGAGGGGGGGGGGGGTTTTTTTTTTCTTTTTTGAACGCGGGCGGAGGTTTGGAGAGAGTGTTTTTTTCCTTTTTTCTTTTTTTTTTCGCTTTTGCCCTCTTGGTTTCGGCGCGTTGGGTGAGGACGGGGAGGACGAGAGTTTTTTTCTTTTTTCCTTTTCTTCTTTTTAATTTTTCCGGAGTGATTTCATTGTTGTCTTCCCCCTCTGGTTTCCCTGCTCCCCCCTTTTTTTCTGCGAGGACACGCAAAATTATCTCGCGGCTCCTTTTCCTCCGGTCTTTCTTGAGGAGGCAGGTCGATTCCCCTTTTTTTTTTTCTTTTTTTCTGCATGCCGCCTTGGGATTCGACGAGAGGAGTCCTCCTTTTTCTCTCTCTTTTTGTGATTGCGATCGATCCCCTCTTTCGAATCACAAGGGCATGCCGTCGCATCTTTCTTTCCCACTACCCCTTTTTCCTACTCTCACCGCATCTTCTCCCTCCCCTTCTTTTTGCGGTCTCTCCCCCCAATTCGAGTCTCCCCTTTCCTTTCGGGCTTGCGTTCCCCCCCCCTTCTCCCTTGAAAAATTAGATAAGTCACGAAAAACCCCTCCTTTGCCAACCACGCCCCCTCGGTCCTCCCGTCCTAGATGGATGGGTTCTTCCCCCTTTCCCCAACGCCGTCTCCCTAGAGCGCAAACCTTCTCTTTCCATTCCCCCCCCTTTTCCAACCGCCGCCCCCGCGAGTCGGCTCCCCGCATCTTTTTCCACTCCTTTTTCACATGAGCGGCCGCGTCTACATGGACCTTTTCTCCAAAAGCCAGATTTTCCTTTCCATGGCGGCTGCTTTTTTTTTTTCATCCTCCGCGATGGAGGCTTGCCTCCCCCTCTCTCCTTCGAAATGGCACAGCCTTTTCTCCCTTTTTTCCCCCCCCCCTTTATTGTCCACTGATTGCATGGATGGCCTTTTCCCCCTTTCTTTCCTACGTCCCTTCCTCTCCATTCTCTTTCTCCTGCGACCTCGCCACCCTCGTCCTTGGCCGTTTTTTCTTTTCTTTTCTCCGTTTTTTGGATACCGCTGGGAGAGCCTCTCTTTTTTCCCTCTGCCACGGCGAAGAGGCCCCCCCCCCCCTTTTCAAACCATGGTCCTACCTTTTGGATGAATTCGTCAAGCACAATCTTGGTCACCCTTTTCCGCGCCCACAACGTCGTAGCTGTATTCCTCCGCCTCTCTTCCAATTTCAGCGAAGACAGCGAACTCTTCCCCCCCTTCCTTCTTAGACCCCTCTCCCCCCCCTCCTTCTTTCCTACGACAAAAACTGGCCCTGGCTCAATTTTTCCCTGACCCCCTTGAACAAATCATAGCCAGGTTTTTCCCTTCCCTTTTCCCCTCCGACCGACCCAAAGCTACTCTCCCCCTCTTCACGGCGTGGACAACCAATGACAACCCGTCTACTCGTCTCCTTCGCAGAAAAGTCGCCACCTCGACCTAAGCCCCTCCTTTCCTCATCCTCTTGCGCCCCCTCTCCACACTTGACTCCATCATGAACTACGACAAATTTAACTTTTTTTTCCCCTTCCCTCGAAGCCGCCATAAACTTTCCTTTTTACTCGGGCTAGGAAGAATCTATCACTTCCCTTTCTTTTTTTTTCTCCGACGATCAACGGCCCCCTCCTCCCCCCCTTTTTTTTTTCTACACAACACGGCGGAAAGAAAAAACCCCACCTCCTTCATTTCGTTCCTTTTCCGCCCTGCCCCCCGGCGGCGACAATCAGCGACTCCCCCCCTCTCCTACCGCGCCCCCCGACATGGACCGGAAGCGACCTCCTCTCTTCCCCCTGTTTTTTTTGAGAGAGAGGATGTTTTTTCCTTCTTTCTTGTTCTACTCTTGATGCAGACGGCATGGTGGGTGGCGCTTTTCGTTTCCGGGGGAGAGTTGGAGTGAGTTTTTTCTTTTTTTTTTCAAGGGCGTTCTCGTGGTTTCTTCTTTTTTTTTTTTTTTGGTGGGATCACCTTTTTGTTCGGCCGGGGTTGATGATAAACGTCCCCTCCTCCTTTTTTTTCTTGATAGAGAGCATGTTCTCTTCTTTTTCCTTCTTTTCTGGCGTTTAGAGTTTCTCTTTTCCCCTTTACCGGACAGGCGTTGGCGGAGTTTTCTTGATGACTTGCGTTGTTTTTCGATGGCTTTCACGACCCTTTTTTTCTTCCGGCGGGACATTCGGGAATGTAGGTTTTTCTTTCCTTTCTTTTTCGATTTCTTTTTTTCTCCGGTGAATGGTTTTTCCACGCCGCAAGTTTTTCGCAAACCTAGGTGACGTGCGCGCATTTCTCCCTCTGCAGTTCCTGAAAAAAGGGGCCCTTCTTTCTCTTTTCTTTTTTCTCCAGTTTTACTCTTTTTTCTCTTTGATTTTGGGGCGATTGGGGTCGGACGAATTTGTGTCGACTTCTTTTTTGGGGCGTAGGTAGAGATGGAGGGTCTGTTTTTCTCCGGACCCTTTTTCTTTCCTTTCGGACTCTCTTTGGGTGGCGCCGGAGGGGCCGGTGCCCTGGTTCCCCCTATTGCTTGACGAATAATACTTATGACGACTTGTTCGTAGATTTGTTCCTCTTTTTTCCTTGGATTTTTTCCCTCCTCTTCTTTTTCTCTATTTCTAGGCGAGTTCGATGCGCTCCAAGCGGTTATCCTCCCCTTCCAGCGGCCGCCTCTTTTTTTCGCGCCCAATTCGCGAATTTTCTTCTTTTCTTTTTTCCCTTAGCCTTCCCGTTTTTTTTTTTTTGGCCATCCTGAAGCAGGGGACGAAGACTTTTTCCACATTTTTTTCCCATTGCGAGGAGGGCTCCCCTTTTTTTTTTTTCTTCGTGCACGCCGCATCCGATGAGGAGCAGATGACCTCCCTTTTTTATTGCTGAAGAGTTGTTTTTTCTTTTTCTCCCTATTTGGGATTCTTTGTTTCTTTTCTTTGAGTGAAGACTCGATGTGCCCCCCTTTTTTTTTTTTTAACCCCTTGGAACGAGGTTTTTTTCTTTCTCCTTTTTGCTTTTTTGTTCGCGTAAGTGGGTTTTGCGAGCTCTTCGGCGTGGGCGTTGACATTGGTCCTTCCCTTTCCCCAGCCTCGAGGAAAGGTGAGACCTCTCTTCTTTTTTCTTTTTTTCCTATTTCTCTTGTTCCTTTTGTGAGACCGGCAAAACGCCCGCCCTTCCCTCTTCTTCCCCACCAGCCGGTCATTTCCCTTCCCCCGCCCAAAAAATTAATAAGAGGCGAATGTCTCTTCTTTTCCTTTCTCTTTTTTCTTCCCTCTTTTTCTTTCCTTTCTGCGAAGCATGCCGCCTTGGATCGACGCTGAGGCGCTTTTAGTAATCTCTATCTTTTCCTCATACTACGTGTTGTTTTCTCTTCCTCCCCCTACATTAACGCCTCGCGTTCGAATAAAAAGGCTTCTTTCTTCCTTTCCCGCCGATAGTTGACTTCTTCCCTTTCTTCTTCCTCGCCGCCGAGATAAGTTGCGGGTACTCGTCCCCCACTCGTTCTTTGTAGCGGAAGCCTTATGAGGGTTTTTCCCTTTTTAAACACAATGAAATACGAAACGGCCCCCCTTTTATGGTCTACCCACCCCTTTTTTTCTCGAGGCTGGGGCCACCGCGCCGGCCCCCTGTCCTTTAGGCGCGCAAACCCACTTACGACGTCCTCCCTCCCCTCCAAACACGTAATCAAAAAAATAGCCCTTTCCTTTTTTTTTTTTTTTGGCAAGATCCAAACAGCTCCTTTTCTCCCCCCCTTACGCGTCGTCCAAATGGAATTCAAACGCATCTATTCTACTCTCCCTTTAGCTCGACCGGTCCTGATATTACAGCCTCTTCTCTTTTTAGAGACAGTTGCAGTAATCTCCTTTTCTTTCTTCTTTTCCTTCCTATTCTTTACGCCCTTTTCCCCTCTTTTTCCCCTCGTCTTCGTCCATGCTTCATGGATGGGCCGCGACACTCTTCCCCCAGCTCCCCTTCCTCTCACGTCCGACCAGCTACAGCAGAAAATGCCGTCATTTGCGTCAGGAGAAATCCGCACCCCTTCTTCTTCTCTCCTTTTCTGGGAGTTATCCTCCCTTCCTACTTCGTCACGGCGAAGCGGAAAAAAATCCCCCCTACCCTTCGCTGCAACAAAGCTACGAAAAGTTTTCCCCCCCTCTCCTTTCCTCCAATCGTGGTAACACGTGGCTTCCTATTTTCCTTTTCTTCGCTTTTACGTCCCCCCGACGCGGTATCTTTCTCCCCCCTTTCCCCTTACCGCGCCCGCCAGAATCCCTCTTCCTTTCACAAATTCGCCGAACCAAAGCGCCCCAAAAATCTCTTTTTCTCTCCACCTTGATAACAGTGGTCCTTCCCCTTTTTCCCCCCACAAATCCTCGCCCAGGTGTTCCAGGACTGTCCAGTCCCCCCTCCGCTTGCCCCGAAACAGAAACGCTTTCCTTTTCGGCGTGGACAAAAACTTCCCTTTTTCCATCCTCTTTTTCTTCAGTAGCCAACTAAGACCACCTCTCCTCCGAAGGATAAAGACACCTTTTACCTCTCGAGAAAGCAGAATTCACGATACCCTCCTTACTATTTTCCTTCCCCCCTTTTTTAGAAGCCACTCAAAGAAGTCGAAGTTTTTTTCTTTTTTTAATCTATCAAGACCCGTAAGACCAGCGGGCTGCTTTGCTCTCCCCCTCTCCCCTCGAAACAATGGTCGAGACAAACCCTTCTTTCCCTTGAATAACTCCTCCTTTTTTTTCTTCCCCTTTCTCTCCTCCAACTCGAAAAAGGCGGGAAATAAGAGACATCGCCCCCCCCCTTCGGAATAATAGGCGTCCCCTTTTTCCTTCCTTTCTCCTCTTTTTTTATTATTGAGGTAGCGTAGTAATGTCGGGGGAGAGGGTTAGCTCTTCTTCCTCTTTCCGATGTCGAGAGGGCGACGCGGGGGCGGAGTTTTATCGTTTTGAGGCCTCTACCTTTTTTCATTTTTTGTGGTAGTGTGCGGGAAAGCCTTTGTTTCTGTTTCGGGAGGTGCCGTTCCCCCCCCCCCCCGGTGAGGATCCCTCCCTCCCTCTTCTGCGGAATTTCACTTTTCTTTCTTTGATGGAGGATTAGTTTTGCCTAATCCGACCATGTCAGGAGTTGGTTCCCCCCTTATGATGGCTGTCGAGTAGGATTTCCCTCGTTTTCTTTTCCGGATGTTACCCTTTCTTTCCCCTCTTTTTTCCTTCGGCAGGGACGAGGATCGTTTCTGCCTCTGGTGAATGGTTTTTCCACGCAGAACTCTTTCTCCCCTTTTTTTTCGGTTCGCAATCGGAGGTTTTTGTCTTCCCTTCTTTCTTGGACTTTCGGTCTTTTTTTCTTTACCGCACTTTCTGCCAGGGACAAGTTTTGTCTTCTCCTCCAAGATTTTTGGGGAGATTGGGGTAGTCTCCTTTTTTCTCCTTTTCCGAGGGCGTAGGTGATCTGGATTTTTTTTCTTTCTTCAATTCTGAACCGATCCCTCCCCCCTCTAATCAGTCGAGGGTGCGGTCCGGCTCTTTAATGACAAGGGTGACCAACGCTTTCTTTTTTTTCCCCCTCCTTTTTTTCCTCGTTTCGTAGCATTTGTTTCTCTCTTTCTTCTTTTTCCTCTTAGACTGTTTTTCCCTCTTTTCTTTGATTTCTATGCGATAAAAGCGGGTATGCACTACCACTTCTCTCCGTGCCGACGAGGGTGGAGATTTCGCTCTCCTGGCATTTTAATGCTGGACGAGGCGGACTCTTTCTCTTCTTTTCCTCTAGTTTCAGGCATCCATTCCTGCTTTTCCGATTTTTCACTTTCGAATGATTGGACCATTCTATTAGTGCGTCCGGTGGTTGATGTGACGAGTGAACGCTCTTCTCTCTTTACTTTTCTGAAATGCAACTGGCGATGGAGAACCTTCTCCCCTTTTCTCACTTTTTTTTTCTGGGAGATATGCTTTTTTTCTCTTTTTGGTGATGAAAAGTGTACGACGCTTCTGTTCCTTCGATGTTGAGGTGGCTCTTCCTTTTTTTTCGGCCGACCGCGGGGAGGATTCTTTCTTTTTTTGTTTTTTTTCTTGGAGTAGTTTTTCTTTTTTTTTTCTTTCTTTTTCCCTTGGTTTCGGGAGGTTGTCCCCTCCCTGTGTGAGTACGAGAGGTTTACTTCTTGTTTCGTTTCCTATCTAATTTTTACGTGCTCTCCCTTTTCCCTTTTCCTGGCATCGCTCTTCCTTGAGGAACGCCAAAACTTATAGGCGGAGAATTTTTTTATTTCCCTTTTTCGGTCGAATTCTTAGGCGGTGTTGTGAGTGGCCTTCCTCTTCTTTTTTTTATCCTCTCGTTCACTGAGATTTGATTTTTTTTTTCTTTTTTCTCTATCTTCCACCTCTTTTTTTCTTTTTTCTTGCCCTCAGTGAACGCTCGGCGTCGAATCCCAAGCGGTCTTTGCTTCTTTCATTTTTACCGACGAATCAGTCGAACGACTCTTTTTTCTCTTTTAGTAAGTTTTTTGGTACTGAAAACATCTTCTCTTCCCCTTCTTTTCTTTTTTTTTTGTTTGTCACCACTTTTCCATCCCTCCAATGAGATAAGGAAACAGAAAAACCTCCCTTTCCCTTCCCCCCTCGTACTCACGTTCATAGATGGTTTTCCCCTTTCATTTTTTTTCTAGACCCGCCCCCCCCCCCTTCCTTTTAATTCCCAACAAGTGATCATACAAAACTCCGCCCGTTTTCAACAGGCTCCCTTTTTTTTTCCTTCGGCACCTCAAATAGGCGCCGTCCTTCTTTTCCCCTCCCCCTCAATCCCTCCCACCTCCCTCCTCCACTTTCAGCAAGCAATTGAGCGCGCCGAAAGCGCCCGTTCTCCTCAGCGATGCGGCGTGCACTAGCACACCCCCTTCCCTCGAAATGGCCAAGAGGCGAAAGTTTCCCTTCCTTCTTCTTAAACCCGTCCCTCCTCCCCTCGTCCGCCAGCTCACAGAAGCCCCTCTCTCCTTCTTCGAAATAGAAACCCCCCTCCTTTTCTTCTGATCGTGATAACGCTGGGAGTCCCCTTTTCCTTCCCTTTCGTTACCTGCTCCGTTTTCCCCCATCCAACGATCCCGTACGACGCTCTTCCCCCCGAAACAAGGCGTAAAGAGGACTCTTCCTTCTTTTCCCCAGAGGAACAGGACCCCCCTCTTTACTCCTAGATTTTTGAAGCCCTTTTCTACAATTTCCGCGAAGACCGGCCTCCCCTCCCCCCGGACTCGAAGACACTTTCTCCCCCTTTCTCACGCGCACCAAAAATATCTTCTTCTTTCTTTTATTTCACTTTTTGATCTTCTTCCTTCCCTTTTTCTCACCAAATCCTAGCGAAAGGCCTGCAGTACAAAAACACTGCCGCTTCCCCATCCCCCTCTTACTCCGCCGTCACAGAGTTCTTCCTTTTTCCCCCCTTGAACCTGGCTCCTTTTTTTGTCCCGTCGCAGAAAGTCGCCCCCCCCCCTCCCCTTTTTTTTTTTGCGAAATGTCCGCAGAAGTTCCCCTCCCCCCCCTTAGCAATAGAGAAGCAGAATTCTCCCCCTCCCTTCTCCAAAGCTTATTTTCGTCCCCCCTCAAGCCGCAATAAACTCCGTTTCTTTTGTAAGAGGGAATAGAGAAGCCTTCTCCCTTCTTCCCGCGGGGCGAGTGGAGCATACCTCCTCCCTTCACTTCAACCTGTAATCCCCCACCCCGGCTGGGTCCTTCCTGGTTTGCTGCACAAAGCTACCAAAAAACGCTTTTTCACTTCCACCCCCTGCCCTTTTTTTCTTCCTCGCCCCCACCATCTCTTCCCCTTTTCCCCCGCACATGACCGGACGAGACTAATCTCTTCTCCCTTTCTTTTTTTTAGCGAGATGGAGGTCTCTGTCCCCTTTCTTTTTTCTTTCATTGGATGATCTTTTTTTCCCCCCCTCTTGGGCGACGCCGGGGGCTATTTTTTTTTTTGGACGCAGAGAAGGGGACGGGATTCTTTTTTTTTTTTTCAGTGTTTGGGCATCGACCATTGTTCCCTTTCGTTGAAGTGAGACGGCTTTCTTTCCCTCAGAAGCGGTATTAATGTTTCTTTTTGATATCTGATTGCCTCCCTTTACACAGGCCTCGAAGGCTTTGATGGGTCTTTTTTGGCGAAATGTCAGCGTTGGTCTCCTTTTCTTAAGTCAGGGTTATCTCTTCTCTTTTTTCTTTATACATTCGTTTAGTTTCTTCCTACTTCGGCAAGGGGAAGAGGATTATGCCTTTTTCCTATGGGTTTTAAAGCCCTCTTTCTTCCTTTCGTACTTCCCCCCCGGATTTAAGGTCCTTTTTTTTTTTGCGAGTTTTTTTCTCTTCGTTGATTACAGCACTTGAGCCCTTTCCCCGTACTTGGTTCATGCCGACGACTTTTTCCCCCCTCTTTTTTTTTTGGCGGCGAATGTCGAAGTTTTTTTCTTTTTCTTTTTCCCCCTTTTCTGCGTGTTCTACTCCCTGGGGGCGCGGAAATGTAGCCTCTTCTTTTTTCGCGAAGCAGCTCGACGGGGTTTTTTCTCTTTGGAAGGTTGAAAGGTTCCTCTTCCTCCCATTGCTAGCTTTGTTTTCCCCCTCTCCCTTCTCCCTCTCCGTTGGATTTGGTTCCGATTCGCCTTTACTCTTTTTGTAGGCGAGTTCGATGCGATCCAAGGGTCCCTCCTTAATAGAGGCCGACGACGTTTTTTTCTTTCCTGTTTCTAGTTCTGTTTTTGTCTTTTTCTTTTTCCCCGTCTTTCCGATGTTGGGCGGAGTGTCTCTTCCCCCCCTTTGACACGAAGACTTTTACACTCGCTTTTTCCCTGGGCGAAGAGGTTTTTTTCTTTTTTCCCTCCGCCATCGCTGAGGATCCGATGAAATGCAAATGGAGGATGGTTTTTTCTTTTTTTTTCCTTTTTCCTGGTCTTTTTCTTTTTTTTTTCGATTTTTTCCTGGTGATGTCATGTGGACGACGCGGGCGTCTCCTGCTTTCTTTTTTCGCGTTGCCATCGGGCCTTCGGGCTCCTTCCCTTTATTTATGAGTGGGGACTTTTTCTTTTCCGTCGTAGTAAGTGGGTTTGCGCTCTTCTTCTCCCGTTTTGACTTGGGTTAGGAGCTTTTTTTCCCTCCCTCGAGGACGGTTTTTTCCTCTTTTTTTTTTGAACGTCGGTTTCTCTTTTCCTCTTTGTTTTTCATTGTGTTGATCCCTTTCCCCTTCCTCAGAAGGCGGCCGATACCCCCCCCTTTTTTTTCTTTTGCCGAGGGTGAACGCAAAATTATCTCGCTTTTTTTTCTTTTTTTTTTCTTTGGTGTTCTTTTTTTATCGCCCGCATGACGCTTGGGATTCTCTCTTTCTTTCACCT
>Ga0179593_1364530_pt1 | contig 11272 bp, 10 predicted proteins | sample CZODoug2_1_08_16_FD_185931 | JGI IMG/M metagenome (GOLD analysis project Ga0179593, IMG submission 185931) | Vadose zone soil fungal communities from Angelo Coast Range Reserve, California, USA - CZODoug2_1_08_16fungal (PacBio error correction) | ecosystem: Environmental > Terrestrial > Soil >... | reverse complement strand
CTACGCTGTGCTTTTCCCCGCTTTTGGGCGTGGATGTTTCGTTTTACAATTGGGGCGGTCTTCGTCATCCACCGGTCCGTTTCGCTTGTGCGAAATGGTTTCCCACCCAGCTTCGACCAGCGCCCTTTTTTCCCGGCCGTTTGTTTTTTCTTGTATCGCGCGGTTGCAGGCGTAGTTTGCGGTCAGCAAGACGGTCCCCTTTTTGTTTTGCCGTGCTAAGTGGTCCTCCGTCCTCACAGTCCAGGAGTTCGGTGACTACCGGACGGGTTGTGTGGGTCACCGTGGGTTTTTCAAGGGTACCCACAGAAACATCTCCTCTTTGAACCTTTTTTTTGCAAGCAATCCCAGGGGTGAAGGTCATTTGTTCCTCGTTCTTTTTTTCCCTTACCCATTTTTCTCGTGTTCTTTCTCATGTTTGCCGGCCCCCAGCCCTCAACTGCTGCTCCCCCGGATGAGACGAATTTTTTTTTTTGGAAATTGTTTGCTGACGCCGTCGGTGAGGGCAGGTCCCTTGCAAGCGGATCAGAACCCCTTCCAGTCTCTGAAGTTTTCTGGTTTTTTAGGTTTCGGCGACCTTCCCGTATGGATGGGCCCGAGCAGGCTTAAGGATCCGACAGCCCCCCACCCCGCATTTACTTTCTTTAAAGGCCCCAGACCCCCTCCCGATCTAAAAACCCCCCCACCCCCCCGATCTTCGGTTTTACGCTTCGGTTCCCGGGGCCCCCGCGGCATTTGTTTTTTTCCCTTCAGCGAGTTTTTTTCTCGTGCCCAGGGTGGGCGGCCTCTGCCTGCTTTGGTAACTCGGTTGGAGGAAGACCCTCCTGATCAGGAGGGGCTTTTTTTTCGAGGCTCGGCGAGGCCCTTACCACTAGCGATCGTGCCTGCGGTCATCTTTTCCTCCGTGTCGTTCTTTTTTTTTTTTTTTTTTCTTCCGCCCAAATCGCGTGCATGCTTACGAAGTTGTATAGCTAGCAAACCCACCGGACGTTCTTTTTCGCACCTCTTTTTTTTCTCCCGACGACACTTCGACAAGTTTTTTTTTCCCTTTTTTTTTTTTTGACACTCCTTTCCCCACAGGGGCGTTCGTCCCCGTCGGTCCGCTCAGCACGTCCCCCCCCTCCCGTAGGTCTCAGAATGCTTTGAGCCCATGCTTCCTGTTGCGTCCTGGTACCGCGTGCCAGCCCCCCTCCCACTCAGCCCACCCGATGGCTCAGCTGCTTTTTCCCCCGTTTTTATTTAGTCACCAGAAAGAGTTGGCCCGATTAGACAGTCCGCCCGGTCCCGTAGCCATGTCCCCAGCCTTTTTGGTTCAGCCCCCCACCCCAGTCTTTTTCTCTTCGGCCGCCCTTTGTGAATCATCTTCCCGTTCCCCGATCTTTTTATATACCCCACGTTTTCGCAGGGCTTGTAGCGGCCCCCCAAATCTCGCCTCCGGCGGCTCGGTCAGTGAGACAGCAGTCCTCCTTTGCAGACCTTTTTTTGGCCATGACCTCATCGAGCACTTGCGGGTACAGCAGCAATCCCTTTCCGGTTGCCGTAAATGATTTCCCCCAGAGCTCAACCTTTTTTTTTGATTCCTTTGTTCGCACCAGTGATGTTTTTTCTGGGATATCTCGGGGCCGATGCCCCAGGTTTCATTTTGGTTGATGCAGGGGGCGTCAAGTTTTTCGGATTTTTTCTTTGCACTACCCCCCCCCCCCTTGTTGCCCCTGCTGTACAACCCCGTCCCCAGTAACACTTTTTTTTCAAGTAACCTTTCCTTCCTTGCCGCACGAAGAGGTCCTTGTTTTTAAGTCTTTCTTGAGAGCTTTTTCACCCGTTTTTAGCTCCGCGTTTCCGAATGTATGATTTTCATTGTACCCCTGCTTCCCTAAGTTTTCCTTTGTGATCTTCCATTTTTTTTTTTTGTACATCGATCGGGGTGTTTTTTTTTTTTGGGGGACAATTTCTATGACCCCACCCCCCGTTCCCAGGTCCGGTCACGCCCCTTCCGGAGGACCATACGTTTTCGGGGACCCGTGCACATTTTTTTCCCATTAGTGAAGTGGACACCCATGGCCCGGACTGGTAGGCAGCTAAGCGGGAGGGGCGATTTTCTGGTTGAGCCCCCGCTTTGCCCTCGTGTCCACTTTCGTTCTGCCGATGTCCGTTATCTCTCGGACTGAACGGGGCCTCCGTGGCCCGAAACGGCCTTTCCTTGCCTCCCGGGTGCTCCATGGCAACTCCCCGTTCCCGCGCCCCTCTCCAGGGCGCGGCAAAGCCCCGAGTTACCGGAGTTTTGGTTCCTTTGCCCCTCCTCGTCGCGGGGGCCACCCAAGCAATCTTGTCATATTCCCTTTTTCCTCGTCCATGAGAGATGGGGTCCCCCCTTTCCCCTTAGGCCGTGCGGCTCAAAGTTTATTGGTGTGCCCTGCTGTCCTTTCCAGCCCCTTTTTTTTTTTCCCGAGAGTCCGCTTTACATTCCCTTTTTGAACCGGTTTTGGCCCGTTTGATGGCGGCAACTCACCTTTGACGCTCTCCCCGATGTTCCATCGGTTTTGCCAGCTTCTGTTTGGGATCCCAGCTTCGGCTTCCTTTCCTACCCCTGAGCTTTTTTGCCTGCAGAAAGGTCCGTAGGAATTATGCTTCCGTCATCCATTAGTAGTATGTGCCCCCCTCTGTTTCACGCGACAATCCGCCCCTTTCGCACCTTAGGGTATCTTCCTTTCTTAGTGCATCACCCCCAGGACCTCGTACGCCGTTCGTCCTTGTCTACTCGTCCCAACCCCCACTTAGTACCCCGCCCCCCCTCCCTGCCGTGTATTCTTCACCCCCCAGGGTCCCCTCGAGAGCTGGGTTTTTTGATTACGGCCTCAACACTTTTTTGAACAGGGATATGCCCCACCTTTTTGTCTGTGGTACATTTTTTCCTGTTTTCAAACAAATTAAAGAGGACACTTTTCCCTCCGTGGAGAATGTTTCGGTATTTCCATCTTAAGGTATGAATATGCCGTCAGGCAAACTTCCGTTTTTTTTTCACAGCTCAATATTTTTAGGACCTAACGCTAGGGAAGTCCATGGAAGTTTTCATTGGCCGTATATTATTTGTCTTCCCGGTCCAACGGTAAGGCCGGTTTTTGTTCCCCCCCACGTCCCCGGAGCCCCACAACCCTGGATTTTTTTTCATCGGTTTTCCGTTCACAGTGAAGAGCGATCCTTTCTAAAGACACTGCGTCTTGGCCGCTCCTTTCTTCCCGTAGCGGTCTGGGTCGAAATTTTCGCTGGTGGAAGCCGTCGCCACCCCTCCCCCCCCGATGAGTGCGTTTACATACAACACCCATCAGACCCAAGAACATTTCTGGATCCTTTTTTTCAGTGTTGATTTGCCTTGCAGGTCCAGGGTCCGCTGTTCCCCTCGTTCCTCTGCCGCCTCACATGTTCTTACAAATCCCTTTCCTCTCAGCCGGACCTGCGGTGTTCAGACCAAAAGGTTTTCGTGCGACTAGTGTTGCACAGGTGTTTTTAGTTTCCCCACAGAGAGCTGCCATCCTCTCCTCCTTTTGGCGTTGCCCTTCTGCTGTGTACTTTGACCTTGTTAAGCGTCATTAAAACCCGATGGGTTTTTTTCTTGGTCTCCGGCGAGGACGGGCACCTTAATCGCTGTCCCGTACATAGCGTTTCGTAGATCGTCCCCCCCACCAGCAGCCTATTAGTGGGTGTCCTCTCACAGGTACCCTCTGGCAGGGGCACCTTTCCCCCCTTTTGGCCTTGATCTTAGGGAGCACGTTTTTCCAATCAGACCCGGCCGTGCTTCAAAGAAATTTTTGCATGTTCCTCCCCACTCCATATATTTTACTCCCTTCCTTTTGTTTTTTTGTTTGAATTTAGGCTTGGCCCCGTGCCTTTTGCCTAAAGGTGGATGCCCCATACCTTGAATGCTACTTTTTTCTTTCGACCGTCTCCCCATTTCATTTGAAGTATGACCTCCATGTCTTCTCTTCCATTTGATCCTATAGCTTTTTCCCCTGTGTTCTGTCGGAGCTCGATGCCCGCTCTAATGCTTTCGGTTCCGTCGAAGTCTACTTGACCCATTTGCATAGCTCGACCTTCGACAAATCCCCCAATAAACGGGGGTACTCGTCTTAGCCACAGTTCCCCCCAACCCTGTTCCCAATCATCCACCTCCTCGTTCTATTCTAGCCTTGGAGTGGTTCTAGCAACCCCCCAGGGCGTGCACAACCCGTCCGACTATTTAGTCCCTTCTCCCCCTAGATTTCTCCTGCGGCTGCACTTTCCCCCTCTGTGCTAGGAACGCAGTCAGCCCCTAGAGCTGACTCTTTTCGTACCTGGGAACGCCGTTGATGGATTAGGCATATGCGTTGAACCTCCCCCAGAGAGGTGCACCTTGTGTGTCTTGCTGATCTGAACAGCGGTCCGCTTGAGCCCCCCGGGGGAGAGTGTTATTTCCGAGTGTACGTTTGCGCCTCTAAACCAAAAGTACGTCTCCCTTTTTCCTTGTTTGGTGAGTGGAGTGCACACCATCAGCAGAGTGCCTACACTCTCGATGCGGCGTGGCTGCCCCCGAGAACACCGTTCCTGGACATTCTTCCTCTTTGTTTTTTTTATTCTCAACGAGACGCAAAGAACTGTTTCCCCCTGGCGGCCCGAGTCTACGTAACCCCCGCTTCGTGCCCCCGAGTTTTGACCGGTTCTTACCCCCTATTGCCCGGTTTTTAAATCCCTTGGTTTCTCCGATCTTTTCGGCCTCCTTGTCCCCCCTCACCCCCATCAGAGCACGTCGTGCCTGTGTGACGATCCGGACCCCGGCTCCTGGCGCGCTTCCCGCATTTTCCGGGACGGTTTTGGTCTGTACGATCAAACCCATGGCCTTTTTGCTAGGCCCGTCCGATCCTGCACGGCCCCTCCCCCCCCCGGGCTAAATGATGTCCAGGGTCTGTCCCGCGAATGTGGCTTTCTCCTGCGTCCGGCAAGGGTACCTCGACCGCCTCGATTTTTTCCTTGTGCTCGCCGTCTCTTTACTTTGCAGTCATTTCCTTGCTTTAAGTCGTTTCACTTCCAGGGAGTTCTTTGTTTTTTCCCAACCCCCTAGTTAAAAGCTTTCTGCTGCTTGACTTTGGCAGTTGCCTCGAAGGTCCCAAGGTTTTTCCCCCTTTTCTCCCTTATTTGGCAGGCCCCCACTCTTGTCCCACGGTTTCGGCTGGCCGTCCCCTCGGCGACCCGCTTTTCCCCTCTCCCCCATCATCCTGCCTTGTTCACATTTAGTCAAGTTTGTCGGAGGGCCAGTCCTTGACTTTTGCCGCACTACCTCGTCCCGGCTTCCCGGTTTTCTCCCTTTGCCCCCTCCTACAAGAGGACGTCGCGCGCTCCTCTGGCCAGGGACGTGCCCATCCCTGAGCTGTTCGCTTTCCGAGGTTCCTCTCGTCCCCCCACCCTTGGCTGGACGTTCCCCTGGCCGGAGACTTGCTTTTTCCCCTTCCGCGTCCGCGCTCAAATTGCCGGGTCTTTCCCCCCGCTCGCTTTTTGCCCGCCCGAGGCTTTTTCGCCTGCTTTTTTTCTTTCACTCAAAATGCTTGCTGGCCTCCGAACAGCATTTTACTGCTGGGGGTCATTTCCGCGATTGGTGTTTGGTGTTAGAGTCCCCCAATGTCCTTCCCCCCCCGGATTTCTGGTCCTTTTTTTCCTTCAGCCCCCCTTCATCGACCTTGGGCTTCCTTCCGTCGGGTTGACAGCACCGGCTCCTTACTTTTGAGCTGCCATTTCATTTGTAGTTGCGTCCTTTCATGTTTGCAAGTCCATCTTCTTTTCTCGCACTGCCTTCCGGGGGAGGGGCACGACCAGACCCCCCGGTTATGCCCACGTCCAGGCTCCTAGGAATAGTTCCCGATGTCTCTCTCCCAGATTTCTATTTTTTTCGATTCCCTCTTCTCGCTTTTTTTTTCGCGTTTCCGCGATGTTTCCCTTCTCGAACACGCTGGACAATCTGTTCTTTCTTTCAGATGCTTTTTCAAGTTCTGGTCGTTTTTTCCGCCTTCCCCCGGCGAGGGCGGGCGCTGCCCACAAGCTGCGTTTCAATCTTTAGATTTCCCCCCTAGAAGTTTTTTTGGCCCCGGGGCTGGTCCCCCCGACGCCCCGACTTTTTCGTTTGACTGAATTGGCGTTGTAACGCCTTTTCCTTCTTCCCGGTGATAAACGATGGGTCCCTTTCGTTCCTGGAATTATAACTCCACTCTGTGTCACACACCCTTGGGAGCTTCCCCCCCCTCTTTTGGCTATGGAGTTTCTTCCAACGAGGCGGTCTTCGACCCTCTTTTTCTCCTTCAATATTTTTGGAAGCACTCACATTTATCGCACGCTTTTTTGGACTTTTTTTTTTTTTTCCGATTTTCCCCCTTTTTCCTTCAGTAGGTCTTTCGCTTGTTGTGTTGCGGCGGGTTACAAACGTTGTGCCTTCTCCTTTTCGTGCTGCTTTTTCCTCGGCTTTTCCAGATTTTTTTTTTTTCTTTTTTCCCCCCCTCTTAGACCAATCCTAAGGCCCCCCCCCTTCCTTTCGTCTATTCTGTCTCTCCCTCCCAGCGTGCCTTCCCCCCCACTGCGGTCTTCGCAAGAATTGGATGAATTCTCGAAAATGCCCTGATGCCCCCCATACCTAAGCACCTGAATCCCAGTTCCATCATCTGTGCGGCTATGTTTCCTCATGTTGTTCCCGCTGCTGTTCTGTCATTTTTTTGCGCTTTGCGCTTGCCACCTTTAGCCCCAGAAGGCCCCCCCCCTCCCGCCAATCACCTTTCACCGTGGCGCTGTCATCCGCCCGTCCTGGTAAACCTTTCCACGCAACACATGTCCGGTCCTAAAAATGGGTCTTTTTTCCTCGTGCTCGGCGGGCCCATTTGAGGTCAGTTTTTGTTTTCCGCGCTCCCCTCTGAAGTTTTTTCCGAGCTTTTTCGCTGCCCGGTCCCCTCAGGACCCTCCTGCGGTCGTTTGATTGGTGGCTTTATTTGTCCACTTCTGGCTGTTTTCGTACATCCGGGGTCATTCGTATGGTTTCATCTTTTCGGCAGGATTTTTTTCCCCACCCCCCTTTTTGAGTCCAGTTGCTTAGCCTTGCATCTTCCGGCTTCACTTCTTCAGAAAGACCTGCCATTGCCTCTTTTCTAGCTGTTCTAGCTCACCTTCCTTTTTATTTTGGTCGTTTATTCCATGTTAGTCCCAATTTTTCCCCCTGTCCTCCCCCTACCGCCACCAAGGGTCCAACGCTCGGCTCTCTCTTTTCACTACTGTATGTTTCTTTGTTCTCCTCGCTTTTTTATCAGCGGTTGGTGAGATGAGCACCCCTTTGCGGTCAGCCAGTTCAACCCCTTGCAGGGCCGATGTTTTCGAATGTTTGACGCATCTTTTTTCGACCTTTTGCCCATGCCCATGATGGCGATTCTTGCTCTCTTTTGTGTTTTTTTAAGTTTTCTTATTTTAGTCTTCCTGCCCCCGAGGTCCGCGTGTGATCCGGCCCTTGACACTTTCCCTCCCCCAGTCGCTTTACAATTTTCCGAGGTATTGAGGGCGGTACCTCTAACCCGCGGTTTTGCGGTCCTGGTAAACCCCTTTTTGTAACCACGCCCTGTTATTCCCCTTGGGGGAACCCCAGCCGCCTTTTTTCTCAGCACGCCCCAGTTCTGTCGCGGTGTGCGTTATGCCATATGTTGAAGGCGTGGGTCGCGACCCGTTAATGGCCCCCTAACCTGCTTCGGCATGCCCGGGTTGACCGTTTTCGTCTGACCCCTCTGTTAAAAAAGTTGTTTGGGCCCCGTTAACGTATTTTGTATGCTTTTTGAACCCCCGACCTGAGATCTACCATTGCACCGTTAGAGATGTTTTCTGCTTTAGGCATTCTGGTTTTTATTCGGCTCTAGAAAAAATCTTTTTGGACTAAGATTCGATTCCGAGATGGGAATTGTTTTGAAACAAGCACCCGCTCGGATCCTTGCCCCCGTCGTACATTTCACCCGGAGGGACGCACCCAACAACAGATCCGGCGGCATGAATGGACTTTCTGTTGTCCCTTCCCTGGGATGGGTATCATTCACCGAGCGTTCTCTCGCCAAGAGGCGCGGCCCTCCCGTTTGGTTTACTTGTCTTTGCGGCCCTCCTCGTCCTTTCCTTTTTTTTTTGTCCAAGGGATTTTTGGACCAATAGCGCCTCCGTTTGGCTCTAGCTGGTATCCTCTCCTCTTTCCCTAGAAGCATCTCGCCGCATTTCTTTTTTTTTCTTCCCCCGACGTCAACCCGCACCCCTTTCTCTTTTTTCTGCAAAAAGAAGGTTTTTCCTCCCCTGCAGCAGGAGCCCCCTCCCCCCCCCCCTTTTGGTCCTGGACTGGATCATTCACACCTTTTTTTTGAGGAGGCTCTTTCCACGGGGAGGCTTTTACTTCTCCCCACGGTTTTTCCCCAACCGTCATACTTTTTTTCCGTAACGAACTCCCCGTCGGCCAGTCAGCCCCCCCTAAATCCCCACCTAGGTGGTTGCTTTTCCCCCCTTCCCTTATTTTTTTTCTTTATTGTGTTTTTTCGGGGAAGCACGGTCCACCAGCTTTCCTGGACCCTGCCTCGCCGCTTATACCGTGAGTCCGCTTCTCCAATGCCGTGGCGTTTCCTTCCCCCCCATCAGCCCTCGTTTCGTTCGTTCCTTTTTATGAACCTCCGCATCATCTAAGGAAGACTTTCTTTATCGCTTTTTTTCCTTCTGTTCTTGCCGCCCCTTTTCCCTCCCTGCCTTCCCCCAAAGCCCCTCGTCTTGCCGTCGCTCAGGGAAGTAGAACCAGCTTTGCCAGTGCCCGGGTCCCTTTTTTTTTCCCATTGGTCCCTTTTCTAATTTCTTTTGTTTTAGCCCCTGGCGGCAGGCATCTCCCAAGGCAAAGACGTCCCTAGGCCTCTTGTCTGCCCCCCCCCTCTGATTTCCCCCTTTTTCCCTTTTGGAGACCTTTTTTCTCTGCGTCCAACCGAGTAGGGACGCGGCCCAGTCCCCCAGTCCCCCGAGGACTTTTGCAGGCCCCCCCTACCTTTTTACCTTGTGGCCCTCCCCTCGTAGGGTCCGAGAAAGCTGAGAACCCCCTTCTCAGTTGTTCCCCCCCACAACCTCCCCTGTTGCCCCCCCCGGAAATACGCCCCCCATCTGACCCGATTTTTTTTTTTTTTTTCCATGCCTGTTTTCTTGTCCATTCTTTTCAACCGTTTTAGAGCGGAAAAGTCCCCATGGCGCTTTTTTCCCTCTTCCCTTTCTTGCCCCTCAACGACTCCCTTTGTGAAGGAAATTAGGGTTTTGTAGCAATCCCCCCCCTCGCCCTCGTTCCGAGGAATGCCCCCCTTTTCCAAATTTCCCCTTTTGGACCCCCCCCCCTTTTGCAGCCGTCTGCGACGACGTCCGCCTAGTTCTGTCCTGGGCAAGGCGCCTTTCTCTTCCATTTTTCCCCTTCCCTTGGAGGATCTTACGTTTTCGGAAAACGACTGCGTTTTTCCCGCGTGTTTTCTTGTGTTGCGTTCCCTCCTCCTTCCCCTTTTTCGTGCCTCTCCCTTCGACCAGACGCCTCTTAGAAAACCAGAATCTCAGCCGGTTCGGCATGGAACTGCCGTGCCAAGATCTTTTAGAAGTTTTTTTTCTTTCCTCCCTGCCGCGTTTGGGAGAGTTGAGAAGCGAGCGGCAAGACGCGTGGGCGTTTCCCACCTAAATCTTTCCTTTCCCCCTTTCGACCCTGGGTTGTTTTTTTTGGCGGGGGACCCCTAGTCGGAGGGAGGAACCGGTTCTTGTTCTTTTAACCCCCCGACCGCTTTTTTCTCTCCGTTGTCATTAAAGCGGGTTTACGTGACTTTTGGAAAGCTTTTCCCGAACCTTTCGTCTTCACCGTTTCCGGCCCATTGGTCTGGCCTTGCCCTTCCCCCCTACACCTGACCCGGGCTTACTGACGCATTTTTGTTTTTTTTCCCCTCCCGGAATTCACCGTCTTTTTGGGTAGAGTAAGGCCTGCCTCTCGTACCACCCAGCGGTATGCCTTCCTCCACGAAGGCCTTAGCGCTTTTCGTATCCGTAGTAGGGGGCGGTTCCCTTTCCCCACCTCCTCGTTTCCCCATTTCTTCTCCGGGGGGTTTGTAGTCTTGCCCGGGGCTTTTTTCGGCATCGCCTTTGGTTCTTCGTCTCCCCTTTTCCTGCACGCCCTTTCTTTTGCTCATTCCGTTGACAGCGGCCCTTTTCCCCGCCCGGGTTCCGGTCTCGCCCCCCCCAGCCGAGCTGCGGTGCGATGGTCTCTGGCCGAACAGGTCCTGTCGAAGAACCCCCCCCGTTGACTCTTTTTTCCCGGAGATAGTCCCCCGTGAGGCCCTTCTCCCCGTCATTTGCATACCTCCTTTCGACGTTCTTTCCCCTATCCTTCGGCTCAACGTTTTTTTTTTGCCAGGGGACAACCCTCTTCTTTGAGTTTTCGACCCCCTGCCCGTTCTCTGCTCTTCGCCAGCCCACCGATCGATGATCTCTTTAGGTTGCTTGTCTTGTCTCTGGGTCTTTGGTGGGCCTCGTCAACCTCCTCCCCCCCTTTACTTAACGGCCTTCCGGGACTGTGCTTTTCTTGGGTCCCCCTTGGATCGAGTCCTCTCCCTTCTCCCCCCCCCACTTTTTTTCTTTGGTTTTGTTGCGCCCTTACCCTGGTTTCCCGGCCGGTCGAATTCGACTTTTTTGGCGCGCACCCCCTGCACCCCAGGGCCCCGGGTGTCTGCCTGCCCGAGGCATCCTGCGACACCCTCCCTGGGCGGTTCGGGTCGTTGCGGCCTTTTCCGATCTGGGCTCCGGGTTGTGCAGAATTCACAGTGGTCCCATTTCCGCATCCGAATCCCGACAGGCCGAGTTCCCCTGAACCCAGAACCCAGAAACGATGCGGGCGTCCACAGTTCTGCTGCAGGTCCCCCCGGATGGCGCAATCAAATACTCTCCCATCCAGCCTTTAGGGTGGGCCGAGGCTTGTGGGGCCTCGTTCTTGTTCCGAGATAGTTACCCATTACTTATCTTTTGGTCGGGGGTTTTGTTCGACGCGATTTCCTTGTCCTGCTGAGGGCACAGAGCAGCTTCTGTTGGTCCGTTCCCTTGCAGTCCAGGACCGTTAGAGGGTGAGGTGGGTTTGATCCCCCAGGGCCTTATGTCCGTCCGGACACGTGAGGCATTTCCTCCTACCCTTGCTTTTTTAAGTTCCCCCCTCAGTTTCGCTTTCGGGCCACAGTGATTGACTTCGGTCTTTGCC
>Ga0179593_1333087_pt1 | contig 11272 bp, 11 predicted proteins | sample CZODoug2_1_08_16_FD_185931 | JGI IMG/M metagenome (GOLD analysis project Ga0179593, IMG submission 185931) | Vadose zone soil fungal communities from Angelo Coast Range Reserve, California, USA - CZODoug2_1_08_16fungal (PacBio error correction) | ecosystem: Environmental > Terrestrial > Soil >... | reverse complement strand
TGCCGGACGCGGCTCGTTGGTCTTCTTTTTTTTTTTTTTTCAACGACGATTTTTCCCTTTTTTAGAGGGGATGACTATGGTGGTTTTTTTTTTTTGGCCCCCCCTGGTGGGGGTTTGGGTTTTTTTTCTCTTCGTCGTGAATTTTTTTTCCCTTCTACGTCCTTCCCCCGGTCCCCGCATCAACGGCCCCTTCCTCGTTTAGACGCCGTTTTTCTCGACCCCTCTGCGTTTTTATTTTTTTCGTCGATCGTTTTTTTCTTCGCGCGGGCTCTTTCGTAGTGTCTCCTTCCTTGCCACACCCTTTCTTTTTCGCTGGTCAGTCCCTTTCTAGACCGCCCGTTCTCGCTTCTCCCGTGTTCTTCGAGGGAGCCTTCCTTTCTTTTTTTACCCTTGTCTTCGCATCTCTCTCCTTTGTTTTGACTTTTCTCTCTTTTTTTTTGCTCATCGGTTTTCTTCGTTCGGAGTCCGTTTTTCTTTCGACTGCCGTTTCAGTCGTTATACGACCCCTAGCTGGCCGCCCGACCTCCAAATCTTGTTCCAGATTGTCCTCCCACTAACGTCCCCTTCCCGTTGCCCCCCCGTTTTGCCGCGAGCCCGCCTTTTTTCTCTCTCCCTTTCCTCATTTTATTTTTCTTCCGAGACGGGACGTCCCGCGCCGCGGGGGGGACTTTGACACAGACAGCCTTTTCGTTTCCCACTTTTTTACCCTTCCCCTTTTTTCGCCTCCTGGTTCTTCGCGCCAGCAACGCCCGTTCGCCGCGTGTGCCCACTAAGTTCGTTATCTTGGAGTTTGTCCCGTTCTTCCCTCGCAGGTTTGGCCTTCTCGTGCCGCACCCTTGCAGTTCCGTCATGTGCTCCTTTTTTTTCCAACTCAGAAGTTTTCGCTTTCACAGGAGCGGAACTTCTTTTGATGGCGTGTGTCTGAGCCTCAAACCTTTCCACAAACCCTCATCCCACACACAACCCTTTCGTGTCCGTCCTCGCTGCCGTCCTTTTTTTGTGTAGATCCCTCTCTTTCTTCCTTTCGTAGAGTTTCGCCCCTACTAGTGGGACTTTTTGGTTCCCCCTCGACCGGTCCTCACCCAGTAAGGCTTACAACCAAATTGCTGACCCTGCTTCTTCGCCTCTTTTTTTCGCCGCGGTTCCTGCATTTTCTTTTCCTCGATCTTTCACTCGATCCCTAAACTCTTTCAGCAGGTGCAGCGAGTGATTTTTCCCCAAACACTGATCCCCCCCCCTTAGTCTTTTTTTCTTTCAACTGAACCATGGGCGCATCCATCCCTCCGTCTCCCTCCTCCGCCGAGGCAGTTGTTTTTGTTTAATAGGTTAGGATTTCCCCCCTCATCCGGATCCTTTTACTTCACCCCTCTCTAGGCTCCTCTCCCAGCGAACCGTTCCTCTCCTTTTTAAAGCGATTCGTAGCTACGAGGCTCCTACCTGTTTCCTATGGAATACGTTTTTTTGGTGCAGCGGTGCCTGCCTTTTCCCCTTGCTCCTGCCCCTCCCCTCTTTTAAGTTCTCCTCAATTTTTCCCGCGATAGACTTCCTCTTCGTTCCCCAATTTTCCGTTGGACCCATTCCTCTTATTCGAAAGCTGTCTCCGTTCTATGCCAAGTGCTTTTTTTCCGAGTTCGTTTCTTTTTTTCTGTATGGATCTCCGCCCTTAGTCCTCAAGCTCTGCTTCTCAGTCACCCAGAGAGAGGGTCGGCCCAACTTCCTCTTCTTATTATTTTTTTGCCCTTTTTCCATCTACTTCGACCAACTTGTCTTCGTGGACTTGCCCTTTATCCCTCAGACGAACGGCTTCGCAGTTTTCCTTTTTCTCGAGACATACACCAATGCCATCTTCAACCTTTTGCCCCCCCTTTTATTTCCGCGCTCGACCCTTTCTCTTCGGTAGGCTTCTCCTCCTCCATCTTTCCCGTGTTAGATTTATAGATAGAAGAGCTTGCCTTCGGCCTCGATTGCATCTCCTTAGCTTTTCACCTTGCTTGCTTCCAGGATTTCGGATTGGTGTCGTGGGAGACGAACACTTTGCTCGGCAAGCTTCTTCCCCTTTGTTTTTCTTTTTAGTCTTTTTCCGTTCTTTAGGCAATTGCGCCCAGGTTGTCGCCTTTCCGAGGTAGTCATCAGTGCTATCGCTTTTCTCTCCACTTGGGGACATTTTTCTTTTTTTCTTTTTGTCGTTGTGCCCTTCCCTCAGCTTCTTCTTCTTTCTAAGCTTCGCTCCTGAGAAGGAAAGAGTCAGTGTTTCTCCGTCCCTTATTCTTTCCTGTTTACGCTTCTGTCGGGCCCCTCCTTTCTGAGTTCTTTCTCCCTTTAGAATGGCCTTCCCCCCTGTCGGTCAAGCGTTGCGCGCTACTTTTCAATATTATGTTTATCAAGTGACTGTGTTTCGGCTTTTTTTGGCCTTTTTCCGGAAGTTTTTTTTTTGGTTTGTGATACCCCTTTGTCAGCGATTCAGGCGAACCGCTTGCGTCAATTTGGCCTCTCCGGGGATCCCTCGCGGTCCTTTAGTCGTCCCGGTCGATTGATGGACGCGGATTTCCCTGGATACGTTTTATCTGCATTGACACCACGTTTTCCCCCCCTTTTTTGAATTCGTTTAACTCCTTTCGTAATCGCAGGCTCCCTCTGTGAGGGTACTGCCAGAGACTCAATCTTTTTGGTCCCCCCAGCTGACCTTCAGATCGGCCTTCTTAAGGTTTTTTTCTTTAGCCCAGCATCGTCGCGTTGTCGTTGAGACAATTCTCCCTAGGACGGTATCTCCTTCGAACGTTTTGCCGGTCTCAATGATCTTCTCTTAGATCACTTCCGCTGTACCGTTGTTATGTGCCCAGACCGCCTTTTTGGATGCGGTTTCCTTTCACCACTCCACTTGAGCTTTTTTTCAAACTCGACCGTTTTTCCCCTCCTGGACCACACCATTACCCCCCCAAAGTCCCCTCAGCTCGGTTTTTTTGTAGGCGTCTTGGCAGAGGTGTGAGGTTTTATTTTTTTCCAAGTTTTTCCTCCTCTCCGTGCTTCCTTTTGTGACCTTTTCGCCACCTTCTCCCTTGTGGAGCCAGAACCACTATTTGAAGTGTAGTCGATTTTTAGAGACCATGTTCAGCCTGTTTTTTCCTTTGTCAGCCCCCTTTTCGGACGCGCCGGGACTTCCCCCTCGTTAGGTTTTCCCCCCCCTTTTTCCCTCCCTCAGGATTTTTTTTTTCTTTTACGAAGACCCCTCCTCATGGCCCGATGGTCCAATTATTCCTGAGACTTCGTCGTTTTCTTTCTCGTCGAACTAAGTTCCCCTTCCGTCGGCGATAAGTTAAGTCGCTCACAGAGACCGCTCCTCTCACTCTTCTGTTTTTGCTTCCTCTCCCTTTTGATCGAGTTTACGGGTTCCCGTCGTTTTTTCTTTCGGAAATAGAACCTCTTGGTTTTCTTTTGCTTTGCAGGACAGATAAATTCCCTTTCTTCGTTGACATAACCCTCGTCCCTTAAGCCCTTTCTCTCTGGAATGATCCTTGTGTCTCTTTTTGTTTTGCGCAATCTATCTTTCCCCGTGTTGTTGTGGTTTTTCCCTCTCTCTTTTCTGGGCAATCTTCCTAGAAGAGTAGGAATATCGGGTTCGCTCCTTGGTTCCTTGATTTGCTTATTTGATAATCAGAAGAGTAGGTCAGACCCCCTGCTTTCCCCCAGTTGTTACGACTTTTTTCTCTTCCCCTACCTCCCCCTAACGTGAACCGTCTTCCTCGCGTCCTTCTCCTCCCTTCGCGTAGACTTTCCCGAGCGTTCCGCTCCGTTCTCGGAAGGTTTCCGTCCGAAGATGACTTACCCGTTTTCCCCCAGCGACTCCGTCTCGGATGTCAGCATCTGTCCCCCTCCAATTTGCTTTTTTGCGGAGGCCACCTCGAGAGGCGGCAGAGTTTGTATTCGAGTCCTGTCCAGGAACTCCCTGGACTTAAACCTTCGTGGTCTTATCGATCTTCCCCTCATCCCGGTGACGTGGCCTTTGGGTCCCCACCATCTAATTTCTTAGGGCCCACTCCTCTGAGCCGGCGTGGCTCTGATTGAGCGGTTTTCTCCAAACACAACCCCCCCCCTTCTTGTGGAAGGTATATTTTTTCTTTCATTGTTTCGATAAGGTGGTTCAGTTTCCCGGTTGTTCTGACACCAACTTTCCCTTTTTCTCCTTGGTAGCCTTCGTAAGTCCACCCCCCTTTTTCCCCCCTATGGGAGCTAGTTCTCCCTTGCCATTGAGGAGTCCTGGGCCTTTTCCCGCCTCGACGTTGCCTCAGCTCTCCCCTCTCTATGTGAAGCAGGTGCTCTTCCCATTTGATGACTTTCTTTTAACCAGTCCTCCTTCTGCCCCTATAAGATCTCTTTGGGTTCGGTCTGTTCCTTTCCCGAAGAAGATTTCATTTCTTCTTGTCGCTCATCTCCTTTGACGCGGGGCTCGGTCTTCTTTTGTTTCGTTCGCCTTTCCCCCAATGAGACGTTTACTCTAGAATCAATCCACAGGTGACCCCGGTGGAAAAAAATAATTTTTTGTGAGTGAACACGCTATGATGGACTCGGATCGTGCCTTGACGATTTTTCGATTGCTTCTTTTCATATACTGTTGACTCCTTTTCTTTTTTCGGGACCTTTTCAGTGAGGTTAGTTGGGGAAAAGTCAGGCATTCATACGGTAGCCATGTTCTCGTTCTTTCTCCTCCCCCACTTCTTCTGCTCATTTGACCCCCTTTTTTTCTGGGAGGTCCATTTCCCCTCCCAGCTATTTCCCAGATAAGGGTACCTTGTCCTTTCGCGTCGCCCTGTATGATTCTTCCTATTACTCTCTACGTTTCCCGAAGACAGCCCTCCCTTTTCCGCACCTTTGACCGCGTGATGGCCCCATCGACTTCTGCGTGGGAGGAGAAATTCAAGAGTTCCTCTCATAACAACTCCCACTACTTTTCTCTTTTCCGGACCCTTTTACCCGTCGACGACCATTCCCCCGTGGGTCTTTCCCCAGTTTTCCCCCCCTGACACGAGCCTCCTCCCTGCCAATGTTTTTCACAATCTGATTTACTACTGCGAGTCCTTGAAGTTCCTGCTTCCCGGTCTCTATCTCTCTCTTTTTCTTTGTTGATAGATATCTCTTTGACTGGGTCATAAGTCTCCGGATCTCTTTGAAACCCAGTTCCTTTTTTCGTAGAGCGTTTTCTTTTAGGGCGAGTACCCCGGCTCCGGATTTGTTTTTAGTATCTTGAGATGGATCTTGAACCCTCTTCACCGTTCGATTGTTTGTTTTCGATGTCTGCCATCTTTTTTTTGCTTCTTCAGAATCCGTCCTCTTCCTTTTTTCATTTTTCCCCTTTTTTTTCGGGGTGACCTCTTGCGCTAGACTTGCAGGACCCTAAGCGATCCTTTTGAACTCGAACTCTTTATCCGGTTACTCTTGGTGCATTTTTTTTTCTCGCGGGTTTCTAGATTTTTTCTGGAGGACATCCGAAGAAACCTTGTCCGGTCACTTCCTCGGACGCTTCTGTGTCCTGGGATTCCTCTTTCCCTCTCTTCCGCACTATTATGACCTCCTAAGAGTAAGGAAAGGCCTAACTTTTTCGTTCCGCCTTTCACCGGCTTTTTTCTTCTCGGCCGATCTTTCTTCCCTGATCCTTTACCTTCTTCTTGACGTCAGATAGACGTTTTTATGTGTGCCTCGCTTCGAGGTTTTTCTTTTTGATCCGGTACTTTTTCCTGCGTAACCTTCGTAGACTCTATCCCTTCGGGCGCACCTTCCCATTCTCTAGTGACGCCTGTCGAGTGTCTTTGATCATCACGTCTTTTTCCTTTTCCTTTGGATCTTTTTCCGCGCCTGGTGTTTCTTTCTGCACGTCCTTTTTTCTTTTGCTCCCCCGTCGGCGGGCGTAGAGAACCCCAGGATGACTTTTGAGAGCTCCAAGTTTCATTCCCTTTCTGCTCCTTCCTTTCTTTTTTGCTTTCGATTTCTGTCCCCTTTCACGTTGATTTGGTTTGGTTACTCCCCTTCCTGGGTTTCTCCGCTTCGCGGAAACAAGTTCTACAAGGGAGTTTTTCGCCCTCTATTTTTGGGTCCTGCCACCTTCTTATTCCACTTTTCCTGGTCCGGATTGCCGTTTTGACTCTCTTTTGTAGTGGTTTTCCTTTTTTTTTAGAGGGTTCTTCCCCTGGTCAACTATATAAGGCAATTAAGTGCAGGTCCTGGTCCTCAGATCGTTCCTTCGCCATGGTTTGCCCCGACATGCCGGCCTCCGTCACCTTTTTCTGCCGTTGTCGTCCCCTTTTTTTCCCTATTTTCCCCCGCGCCATTTGACTCCAAGGCAGCGGACTCACTGCCTTTCGATCCTGGCTTTTGTTGGTGTTTTTTTTTTTTTCATCTCACAAGCTCGGTCCCCTTTTTTTGATCGTTTGCCTTTTTTTAGGACTTTTTTCTCGTGTCGCCAGGTCCAATTTCATGGTCGTCGGTCTGTTTCCCTTCTTCATCCACCATCCGTGGTTCTTTCTTTTCTTCGATCTTCTTCTTTTTTTTTTCGCGGGCTTTTTTGTTGTCGTTCGTCCCTTCTTTGTTTTCGGTTACTTGTAGAACCACGTTCATGGGCGATCTCCCCCGGTTTTCAGACTTTCCCGCTTTTTTTTCTGCCCCTTTCGGCCTTCTTTTCTCTCCTCCTTTTTTTTTTGTCTCGTATGCTTTTTTTACTTCCGGTCTTCCCTGTCCTTTTTTTTTGGCGGTTTGGATTCGAGCCTTGGCTATGTCCGACCCGATTTGCCTGTTCACCGACCCATGGTTTAGAAGACCGCATCCGAACGGTTTTGACTCGCGAGCCTTTATCTCCTCGCGTTTCTCCCCCCCTTTCTTTTTTTTGTTCTTACCGTCGTTTACGAGAAGGCTCTCTCTTAAAGCTTTGCACCTACGAAAGAGACCTGTCGGCCTGTTCTCTCGCCATGATTAGCACACCCCCCGGTTCGGCCTTTTGCGGCGCGCCTTTCCCCCCCCCCCTTTTTGACTTCGCGAATTCCTTGCAAATAATGTAAGTTGGAGTATGGGCCCTGACTTCCCTTCTTTTTTTGTTTTCCCTCTCTCCCTGCTCTCGCGTCCGCGGCCGACCTTTTTCGTGACTGATTTTCCTTTTTTCTTGTGACTCACCCCCCTTCGTTTCTCTCTCGAGACATTCTTCCGGAACGGGGTTTTGAGCTGATGGAGTGTCGAGGAATACCCGAGGTCACAAAACTATACCAAAACCCACCTTTTCCGGCATCTTCCGCCGGTGTGATCCCTCCTTTGGTTTAAGGTCCCCCCTCCACCAGCTCCTTGGCCGTGTCCTGACTAAGCCCCCCAAACTACTTCCTTCCCAACCTAACCACTTTGATGGTTTCTTCAGGTTTGCATTCTTTTCTGCCCTTCCCGGGGCCGTCGCTGCGGTCTTGTTCCGCGCGCGCTTCCCCCTTATCGCCTTTACCTCTTCCTTCCAGGTTCCCTCTTCACAGGGATGGACGTACCTGCACACAAGTCGTTGTGAATGCCCCCTTTTCAGATCTCCCCCTATAGTTGGAAAACCCGTTTGATATGGGAATTGAAACGAATAGCTTGAAGGTCCTCATTTTTTTTTCTGGTTGCTATTGAGTTTATTTTTCTCTTTGCCGCGGGACCTTTTACACAATATTCGCTCTTCCCCCTCCATTCACATATCTTTTCCCTGCTTGAGGGAAAGTCAGCTATTTTATAGACCTAGATTTTGTGTTTGTGTCGCAGTTTTTCCGCGGCCAGCGGTGCCGTGTTTTCCCCCCCCGGAGTACGGTTCCCTTCAGGTCTCGTCCCTCCTATTCTCCAGTTACGCTTCCCAGACTGTTTACCTTTTCTGTGGAAAGTTCTTCTCCTCGTCGCTTTTTTTCTCCGACCTTTTTCTTCCCAAGTCGTCGCCTCTTTTCTTCCACCCCCCTGCTGCGAATGTGCCCTGCAGAGATTAGAAGACTGACAACTTTTTCTCGCCCCACTCCCGCTGTGCACGGGGTTTTCAAGGTCTCTTTTTTCCTTTTTTACTTTTTCCTATTCCCTGAATAGGGCATGCTCTACCTTTACAAGGCGTCTCCCCGGCCCTCACACATCCGCCTGACTTGCTTTTTCTCGAACCCCTCCCCTCCCTCTTTAGATCATTTGGCCCTCCTTTTCCACCCCCCAGCTATCGTCTGACTCCTCTGCTAGGTCCTTTCCCCCCCTTTGTGTGTTGCTACTTGTTAAGGACTTGTCTATCTTTTCTGGCATTCGTATCTTTTTCCATTGTCGCGTCCGGATGAGGTATCTCTCCTTTCTTTGGACCACTTTGAGCAAGAAGCAGTTAGTAAGGTGAGAGAGAGCTATTCTAAGGGTGTGCCTCTCTCTCCTTGCTTTTCCCTTTTTTACTTCTATGAATTTTTCTTCCCTCAGCGTTTCATGGGTTTTTTTTTTCTTTCTTTTTTTTTTTGAGGTATTCAGGAGTTAGGAATAAGCCTCTTTTAGTTCGAGATTCAGTACCCGTTTTTTTCTTCTTGGGTTGGATTGGCGCCCGCGGGTCTTGATTTGAGTTTGCCAATGTCCCCAAGTCAAACTGGTTAACCCAGAAGACTGGACCTTAGAGATCTTTCTGGATCCGTTCCCGAGAGCCCCTGAAGTTTTCTTCTTCCCGTGTCTCCCTTACGTCACCTCCCAAGTCGCCATTATCCCCACCGCTTACCGATTCACTTTTGAGATTTCTCGTTTTCCATTTCGCGGTTTTCTTTTATCTAATTTCGCCGGGGATCGAATTTTTTTTTTTTTCCTTTGAGGGTTTCTTTTTTGGATCTTTCTCAACCTTAAAAAAGGCCCGTGACTTGATCCCGGACTCGGGAATGAATGAGATTGATCTTCTTGTTTCGATTTTAACCGATCCCCCCCGCCAGTGTTGTCCCTCTATTTTCTCCTTCCAGTAATGTCGGGTTTTTGTCAGCAGTAATTTGAGTTTGCATTCTCCCCTCTTTTGCGGTCTCGCTTTTTCTCGAGTTTTTGGGATCAGTTCCCGTCCCCTTCGCCTGAGACTTGCTCCCTTGTTTCCCCCCATTTTCCCTTGTTGTTTTCCTCCTTGTTTTCTTTTCTTGCTTCCAACCCCTTTGGGTACCGGAGTCTGACTCCTTGGATGACCCCGGCGTCTTTATCCTCTCTGAAGCCTTTTGTGGTGGCTTTTTTTTTTTTCCGCTTGTTGATTTCTTTTCTTTATCCAGCTTTTTCGAGCTTCCTCTTTTCGCTCACTTCGATTTTTCTCCCCCGAACGAAGCCTCCACTTCCCATTCCCCTTGATACATCGTCCTGAGATCAGTCTGGGACCCCCCCTCCAGAAGAGTTTTCCCCTCCCTCCGATTTTTTTTTTTTTCTTTTGCGCCGCGGCGCGCTCGTTGTTTTTTTCGCGCCTTCATCCTTTCCTCTCCCCGCCCGAAAAATAGGATGCCTTTCCCGCTCCGTTACGTCTTTCTTCTGCGATTCCCTTTTTTTTTTTCCCTCTCCGTAACGTCCTTCTTTCTCCCTTGAAAGCTTTAGATCCCCCTCTTCCCCCAGATGATGTTGTTTTGCTTAGAGTCAGTTTTATTGATTTTTTTCGTTCTCCTTGGTTGGACAGGTTTCGGCCTTTCGTTTTGTAAATAAGCCCCTTCCTCTTTTAGCCCGGCGATTCTTTTTTTTTTCCTTTGAGAGTGCGAGGGCACTCCTATGTGAACTTGAGGGAAATTTTTCAATATCTTTGTTGACTCTTCCCTTGATAATGTTTCTGATTCCCCTCGCAAGCTGTTGTCCATTTTTGGAGCTCTCTTTTTCTTTCGCGTCGCCGGGTCTGCTTTCTTGTTTGCCTGGCGGTCCACCCTCTCCTCGGGGTTCTGTACTACTCCAAAGATGGACGAAGGCTGCGTTGAAGAAGGATCCCGAATCTGCTATCTTTTTCGTTATTCTTCCGGTTCTGCTTACGGTCCCTTTCCAGACCTTCTCTTGGCTTGTGGACTTTTCATGAGCCGCCGTTTACTATGCCCTCGACCAACTGCCTTTGAGAGCTTATTAGGCGAGTCCGAGCAGATCTCCCACTTTTTCCCCCCTAATTTAAGTTTTTTCCTCTGCGCGTATTTTCCACGTTTCCCCTTTTTTTCTTCACTTCGTGCCTCCTTTTTCCTCGTCAAAGTAATTTTCCTTATGGTAGGTCACGAAGTTAGCTCCTGCCAAAAGAGTACCCTGGTCTTTAGCTTCATAACTTTCCAAATATACCCCCCCACCCACGTTCTTCTTGTCGTCATTTTTTTCTTGGCCGGTTCTCTCCCTTCTTTCTGAAACTTTTGAGTTATACCCCCCTCCCGTGGAGAAGTGTTTTCCTCTACTCGGCCTCCCCAAACATCCCCAACCCCTACATGTGCCCCCTTTCTCCCCCTAATTCATGTTTTTTCTCCAGCGGTTCTTTCCTCGCGCAACCGCTTTCGCTCACGCCTTCCTCTTTTTCTCCCGGTGACCCCATCTCCCCGGGACCTTTTTACCTGGCCCAAAGTCCCCAGGCCCTGAGACCTTAGCGATTGGCAACAGCCTTCTATGGTTTTTCCCCTCGACGCGTCTTCGCCGACGGTCCCCGGTTCTTTCCTAGCAAGAGGTTTTCTAAGAGTGGTTTTTTTTTTTTTATTGCGTTACCCATTCAACCTCGATATTCTTTTCCCTGGACCCTGAGAACCTTCGATCGCGTTTTGCAACGCGTGTTTTTTTTTTAGATCGTTCTTTCCTGCATAGAGGGTTTGTCCTTTGCCCTGTCTGTATCTGTGGTTCCAATGAGTCCGTTTTGCCTTCCCCTTGGAGACCGTCTCTCTTTCCTTTTCCCTTTCAAGCCACGCTTCTTTTTCGCCGGCTCCCTACCAATGGGGTGTCTTCAGTTCTCAGAGAGAAGATTCTCTCCCTCAGAATCCATGCGATTTCCCAATTGCCGCGAATTTTCTGTTCCCCGCTTCCTTCTCCTGGAGAAGTAAGAGAGTTAAGTGAGACCCCGTAACATGAAAACCTCCCCCCCTTCACGTGGTCCAATTTCCCAGCGTTCACGTTTTTCTCTTAGGATAGGGCATTGCATACGGCGACACCTGGCTCTCCTTTTCGTTTTTCCTTGGCCTCCTTTTTCAGAATCCCACACTTCCCCCCCCCCTCCAGGATAAGAGATTACAGACAAAGCGATCGCACCGGGGCTGTACCCCGATATCTCTGTTTCCCTTTTTTCCCTGACGGAGACTTCGCTGCTCCT
>Ga0179593_1696501_pt1 | contig 11273 bp, 6 predicted proteins | sample CZODoug2_1_08_16_FD_185931 | JGI IMG/M metagenome (GOLD analysis project Ga0179593, IMG submission 185931) | Vadose zone soil fungal communities from Angelo Coast Range Reserve, California, USA - CZODoug2_1_08_16fungal (PacBio error correction) | ecosystem: Environmental > Terrestrial > Soil >... | reverse complement strand
AGCGCCGTCGTTCCTCGCGATTGAGGATCTTTTTAAAGATCTTTACAATGCACGGCCAGCCTTCGTCCCGCGCGGCAATCCCCCTCCCCGGTTCGTGTCCAGGAACGCGATTTTCCGAAGCCATAGCTCCCCTGCCCGTTGGGAGAGAGCCCTCCCGCCTTGTCTTTCCCCAGCACTCCTCAGTTACCGCGGCTGGTTTTCCAACTTTTCCCGTTTTGGGTTGCGTTTCGTGTCGGCCCTCGGCCTCCTGTGCCCTTCGAGGATAGGGTCCAGCAGTATTCGGCTTCCCGCGCCTCCCCTCTGAGCGTCGCGGGACCTGACTGCGACGTGCTGTCTAGCCCTGCGCCGTTTCCTTGCTGCTTGCATTCCAATTCCCAGAATCGAGGGCGCCGCCGTCGGCAGGCGTCTCTCACAGAACTTTCGCTCACCCCGCGCTCCGGGCTAGTCCCAGGATAAATTTACTTCGAACCGTCCGTCCAGCCGCGAAGTGGTCTTGTGGTTGAAACCTAGAAGCAGGGTCGAGTAGCATGCGCAGCCCCTCTTTGGAGGCGATCGTTCTTTTTTCCATGACCCGCTGCTTCATAATCCGAGTAAGTCCTTCGCGCACCTGCCTCCGGGCTTCCGGAAGCTGCCTCCAAGCAATTTCCGTTTTCACGGGGGACGGGTGCCGAGCTGTCCCGATGGTATTCGCTGCTTGGTGTATAGCGCCTGGAGGGCTCGGCTCCGCGTTACGCTCGCATTGAACTGGGGCGGGGTCGGCCTGTTCGAACGAGATCGCACGCTCCTCAGTGGATCGACTTCGGGCCTTCGATGAGATGCAAGTTTTTCTAGCGAGCCTAGGCCTGTTTTTCTTGCGAGACGCGCAGTTTGCCGCGCTTGGCAGAGACTCTGAGCGCCTTTTATTAGATTGTCGCGATCACCGCGATCACTTCTTTGTTACCAGACGTGTTCTTCCACCCGGCGATCTCGCCGTGGACGACGTTTTCTCGGGCCGCGTCCGCTTAGACCGAAGAGCGACACCGGCACTCTGAGTCACTCCGCGCTCGCAGATTTGGCGGGGCTCTGGATCTTCTCCGACGGCGACCCGCGCGTTTTGCGTCTCGCGCATCTAGAACGGTCGGCAGCAACGGGCCGTGGAGTGCAGAGCTCTCTTTAGCGCGTTCGTTTGGTCAAAGCGTTTACGTTTGCCTAAGTGAGTTGGAGACGTCGACTAGTCGGTCGGATGGATTCGATCCGTCGCCTCCTCCCAGCGTTACAGAATCCGCTGACTTTTATCTTCTGGCGGGAGACGGGTGCTTTCTTCGATAAGATGATCCTCGTAGAGCAGCAGGTTTCTCCCAGAGGTCTCGTTCCCCCCTCTTTGCGACGCGCGCGTCAGCGGCCCCCCTAGGTTGCTTTCCCTCTACGGTCGAAGGGCACAGGCACCCGGTAGCATGTCCTGGACCCGACTTTTTTTTTTTCTATAAGATCTATCGCGCTTTTTTTATTTTTTATATTTTTCCGGCGTGGGCTCTGGGACATCCCTGCGAGGCGGCTGACTACCTGGCTTTGGATTCCCCTCCTCGATATGGAACGACTTCCGTACGAAGACGCCGGACATTCGTACTGTTGTCGGATTACTGCGACGCCCTCTAGCGCCTTTTTCTCGTCGTCGCGAGGCGCACTGTATTCGACTGGGATGCCAATCACTTTCCTCCCCCCCGTGGTTTTGGGAGCGGAGACAGCCGTGGCGCACACCCGGCGCCTGGGGGGGCACAACCCCCGACTTTTTTTTCGAACAACTGAGGAGGCTATACTCGACGGCGCGGAGTGTCAGCTACATTCTGTTCTGAAAGGCGCAGCCCGTACCTGAATGGCCCCCAATAGAAATTCTCGCGCGCGTGCACGCGTGCTTTTTGCGTCGACAGGATTCTTATCGGACGTGATTCTAGCTGCGCGACAACCTCGCGTGCGCTGGCACGTGGCCGGGCGGGTGTAATTGTATTCCACGCGAGGCCCCTACACGGTGTTCAGGGCATACGCTTCTCCAGAGCGCCGCGGCTGTTTTCGGGAGGTTCTTCTGCCCGACAGGTTTCACCCTCCAGCGAGAATGCAAAGCGTTCAACTTCGACGCCCTTTTTTGGAACCGCGCGTTTATTTTTATGCTTCCGCCCAATTAGGAAGAACAGCTTTCGTGGGTCGCCCGATCTCGTGCTACTTGCCGCAATGACACGCGCTCTTTCTTTACCTACCGCTCGGAGAGCGCCTCTCTCTGCTCATGCATCACCGCTCTCCTGTTTCTATACTATGAGTCGGAGAGGGGGCGGCAACGGCGTGATTCAGACCGTTTCCCAGATCTCTGGAAACCGCCCCCCCACACTTCCCATCTGAGCGCGACCGGCTTTCAGCCGATGAAGTGGAGCGAGGCACTTGGGTCGCCGTGCTTCAGCCTTTCCTACCTGGCTGAACGTTTTCGCAGGGCTGCGGAAAAAGTCTTGCGGTCATCGAAAGAACGCAATATTCCTCGGCTGTATACGACCTCCTGGCGGGGCGCTTTCGCGCTCTAACCTGAGCACGAGGAGACTTTGATGGCGGCTGCATAGCGTCCCCATTGTGTTTTCTCTCTATGCACCGCGAATTAGCGGGCAGCTTTTTGCGCCTCGCTGAGAGAGTTGGCGTGAGACTTTTCACAGACAGCTTACCCAAGCCAGAGCCTTTAGCCGCGAACTCTGAAGAGCTGACCGGTTGGCCCAGACCCACACGAAGGCATAAGCTGCGCCCGGTGCTCCTTTTAGCTTCCTATAGCCCCAGGCGAGCGCTTTGCTAATCGTTTATTTACCTGACCCCCCCCCCCCCTTCTCTCGACTGAATTTTCGTAGGGTTCAAGGGTCTCTGGCCGTCATTTGGAATCAAGACGTGCGCATGCCAGCTAATAGAACCCTCTTGAACGGCGTAGACGCGCTCTCCTATGGACCAGGTGAGCGCGCTTGGCGTCCATTGCCGAGGCGTAGGATTTTTCTGAATGCGTGACTTCCGCAAGCAACGAGTATCGCTCTTCCGGCGCGGTCTACACTTCTGCGAGGGCTCGCGACTCGCACCCCTGCGGGCGAGCTTTTTTTTGATGCCGCCGCGCAGCGGCTAGTTTGAACGGTTTGTCCGCTCTGTGCCTAGTAAGTAGCCACCTCTGTCTCCCCTACCGACACAAAAGTTTCGCTCCTTCGTAGGCTTCGAGGACACCCGCGCAAGCCCCACATTTTTTACGTGCCCTCGTGGATGTTTTTACGTGGAGATGTCCCTCGGCCCACGGAGCTGTCGCTCGGGGCCCTTTGGCGATGTACGTTTTGAATAACTTCCCCGTCCAGTTAACAGCCGTCGAAGCCCCTCGCTTAGAAACGCCGTTTAGCGCTTCGACTAGGCTTTTTTAGGTAGGGTCTGATCCTCGTCTGGCGCGCAGATAGTAATTTACAGTCAGCGTATAGGTACTCCCAACGCAGGGTTCCGACAAGTGGTTAGCGGCCGCCCTTTTACGGTCGGGGGTGGGGTAGAGACCCACACAAGCTTCCCCAGGCTTTCTCCGTTCTCTGCGGCTGGAGCGTCTTGTGAGGTCGGAGGTGGGAACCAGTCGTCTTCGCGCGTGCGCCTCGGCTCTTGGTTTCTCACGCCGCGAGAGCGCCAAACATGGATCGCCGTCCTTCCCCTCCCCCTTGTCGGACCTCCCGAATCGGCGACGTTCCTCGTGGAGAGGCCAGCTCGCAGTACGTACCACCCATCCCAGTGATCGAGCCTGCCGAGATCGACAAAGCCTTTTCCTTCCATGCCCTGAGCGCTGCGGCTACTAATTGACGACGCCGGCTTCCCAGCATGTCGGTCGGACATGGCGCGATCATAGTGCCCAACAGGCTAGGACCGCGCCACACACCATACAGTCAAATACGCCTGCACTGCTGACTCTGAGCGAGCCAGGTGTTTATTATGCGATATGACTCGACTGCCCTTCTACGAGGAGCTCCGATCTCGTTCAGTACTAGATTTAGAATACGAGCACCCGGCGTGTTTTAGAGCGGCTTTCTGGGGCGAGCGTTTTTTATTTGTAGGTTTGTCTTTTCGATCCAGCCTCCTTCATAGGTCAAGGAGTGGCGACGGAGTCACTTCGTCTCCATCAGAAAATCTGGACAACGCCCGAACGCGCCTTTCTCGCGTCGCGCAAAGGCGGGAAATCCGCCTGTATGCGTGTTATTCGCGACCTCGTTTTTTCCTTGAGGACGCCGATTTCTCCGCAGGCAAGATTCGACCGTTCGATCACGCAATTCTACAGAAAAAGGGAAAGACCAACAAATCACTCGATACAAGAGCCGATTCAGTGTGCCGATGTGAGAGTCGTTCTTCTAGAGGGTTTCGGCTAGAAGCAAATCAGATGATAGCGCGATCGTATTCGTCACACCGCGAATCTGGACCGATTCGCGCACACACCTGGCGCGCAAAGCATGGCTCACTTCGATGCTGCCGGGTGAGATGTGTCACAAGAGTTTCGTGTACACAAAACCAGTGGAAGAAGCTGAATCCCGTTACTCCTCCCGGAGAGCCCAGACGAGCAGAAGCGCTGCCAAACACCTTTCTGTGAGAGCGCCCCCTTTCCCCAGGCCTAGCTCGGACCGCCCTTCCAGGGAAGGCCATAGATCTCGGCCTCGGCCTCGAAAGCTTCGATCCTCTCCTGGTGCGGTTTTGCTAACTTTTCGAGGCCCATCGACCCGTGCTATCGGAGCGACTCCTGCGAATCCCTCACGAGTCCTCCATTTACACGGTGCGCATCCAGCGAGAGTTTGATCATCGTCCAGCTCGGCCCGCGGTTCGTCTAGGATCAGGAGCTCTTTGGTGCGCGCTATCAAAGAGCAATCTTACGCAGCCATTAGCTGACATTTGCGTTCAGGATCTCCGCGGGACCCCCAAAGGAGGTTTGCTCTGCGATTCTTCAATCGCCCCCCTGCTTTTGCGCTGCTTCGACAAGAGAAGTAGCGGTTTTTTCGTTACTGGCTCCGTTCTTATGCGGATGTTCTATCGTAAAAGGGACTGGATCGGTTGTTAGGCCTTCACGAGCGGCTCTTGTCTTCCCGATTTCTTCGGTCTTTTTTTTCAAGCAGTCCCGGCCGGGCTCAGGGTCATCTACCCATTGCAGAGTCAGTCTCCCTCCTCTCGAAGAGCTCGGACCCTTTTGTCGTGTTTGGAAAGGCTTCCCGATCCTTCTTTTCTCCGTGGCAGAGCGACGCCCATAACTCTACTCCACCCCCCTGTCACTACGTGTAGACGCCCCCCGCCGTTGGAGTCACTTCTAGTCAATTTCCTTTCTCCCTGTGAAGCCGGGGCTTCAGGCTGCTATATGGCCTTCGTCCGGGCGCTCCTGGAGAACCGCCCTTTCTTTCGGGCCGAGCGGCACCATGTGTTTTTTTTGTACGGGTTCTGTTTTTTCTCGCCCAGCGCGAGACTGGCGCGCGACTTCCTATAGAGCCTTTCCCGACTGAGATCTCTCTCCTTTTGTTTGAGAGCTATCTTATCGTGCAGCGCGTTCGGAGGCGTCGCGCGCCCTTGATCAAGAAACACGTACAGCCTTCTGTTTGCCGTCTACTGACAAAACAGTGCACGCTCCCACGTACTTGTCCGTTTTCGTCCCGCCAGAACTGTTGAGCACTTCCCCCCCGACCCCTTCTCTCCCTCCCCGTCGACCCTTTTTGGCCGCCGCCTGTACGAGATCCTCCAGGTAAGAGGATGGTCGGCACGTCATTCCAAGTCTTTACCTTTGAGGGAACCCCCTTCTGAGCTGGAGGCCCTTCTCCCGTGTGTCCTGTTGCTCCTTGAAGCCGTTCCCTTTTTTTCCCTCTCCACAGCCTCAGGTCGCGGTCTTTTTCGCCAGCGAGCTTGATGCAACGGGGTCGAGTCTTTGTCCGCCCTTCGGCTTCCAAATTCGAACCCTCGTATCCAGGCGGAGACGGTTGAAGGCGGAACACTTGGTGTAGCCGCACCAAATTATTAGACCCCCGCTCGCTCTCGGTATTTTCCCATTCCAGTGCACCTACGCAGTATTACAAGCCGTCGCTTTCGTGTCGCAAGTTTCCCCCCGTATTGCAGAGCACTTGTTCATCGAAGCCTCCCCTTTCGGCGATGTTTACCCCCGGAATGGACCTCGCTCTTGTCCCTCTATATTGCGCGGGTTTCCTCCCGCACCGCCTCCCTTGACTGACTCCAGCCCCTCTGTGGTTCACGTTGGACGGCGGCCTAAGATGGCGACCGAGTCTCGCTGAGCCCTGGAGATAGTCCCCGCGGTTTTTGACCGAGCGCTTTTTTGCGCTGTCGCCTGTTGTCTCCCCCACCAGTATAGGGCGATGATGGCGGAGTTTCTCTTCAACTTTGGGCGGGCTTTTCCTTCGGGGGAGAATAATGGGTCTCTCAGAGCACATTCGAGTTGCCCGCGCGGCTGCGCTTTTCCCGCTCGCGTTAGCCTCTTCCCACATTCCTACAGAGCTGCTGTACGCCTGTGGCTGGAGCTAGAACTTGTGCCGCGCGTGTCGAAGATCTCTTAACCTCACGAGAAACGGGTTCCAGGACATGTCACGCGACGAAGACGATCCCGCTCGGCCTTCCGAGTGGACTTGGTACTCGTCGGCCGTGACCGTCGACCCGCGCGTTTTTATCGCGAATTCCTTTGTGCGACGTCGGAGTTCGGTTTTTCTTCGCAGCGTCTGGGCGGCGTTCCCCACAGACGTCGAGAAGACGCCCCTCGCGGAGACCAGTTCCCCTTTTCGCGTCGCCCTTTGGACGAAAAGACTCGGCGATTTCCTCGCCGCGAGCCCTTCCCCTGACGGCCGACTCTTTGGCCGCTGACGGCTTTTCAGCGCCGTTGACTCGGACCTCGAGTCCTAATCCTCGGAAAGGTCGTTCTCCTCTAGGTTCGTCGCCCGACTTTCGCGCGCCTCCTCCCGTCCCTTCGATTTGCGGTCCCTTACGCGGACGGTTTCCGGATAGGTTAGCGCACTTTCCCTGGGTTACCGATTTCAGAACGGAGTCGTCTTATCCTCTTCCTCCCGGCCGTGCATGGCTTCGCAACAGGCCCCTTGACGTGGTGCGACTAGCGGGGTGGTTTTCTGGCTCGAATACTGGAGTTTTTCGCCTATATGGCTCTCCCGATCTTTCCCTTTTAGCGGGAGCGGGTACGACAACGGTTCCGGACTACTGCGGAGTCTGCTCTCTTTTATCTGCCGATTCTTCGGCGTAGCCGAGGCCCTGGCGCTCGGGAGCCTTTGTGCCCAATCCTCCCTCAACCCTTGGTTCGCCTATACGCTCCAGCCGCGCCCCCGACGCGCGACCTTTGTTTCCCCCAAACAAATTTGGCCCTGCCGAACAACTTCGGCCCGGCGTGGGTCCTCCTGTCTCAGACGGGTCAGTAATATCTTCTTCCCGAACTGAATTCGGTCCATCCAGACGTCGTAGTCGCTCTCTGCGTCTGGCTCGATCTCCCTTCGAGGTCTTTCTTCTCGACTCTCGCCAAAGTTTCCCTCTTCGCGACAACCCCCCCCCGCCCAGCGAGCGGCCGGGGCCTTTTTGTGCGGAAGCCCGCCAAGGCCCGACGGATTCACCCTTCCATCCCCGCAGGCGTAATCGTACTCTTCAGCGGCGCCCGCGGTGGTTTTTGCCCGATCAGGTTTCTACGAAACAGGAGGACGAGCTGACATTCGCGATTCACTTTCCGCGATGACTAATCCCTCGGGAGCGAGATCGCCCTTTTCCCTTTCCCGACACTGAGGGCTTTCTTTATCGTGCTATATCATTATCCCCATTTTCGCGCCCATGCACAGAAGATACGACCCGCCTTCCGGCGCGGGCGCGCTTTTAGTCATGATAAAAGCGGAGGACCCCTTTTCTCCCCCACCCACCATCCCACCCATTAACTATATTCTCGGCGAGGATCGGGCCTGCGTCACCGCGTGATTACTCGACACGAATCGACTATTTCACAAGCGTTCGAGCGACTGCGCCGGAATGCCCCCCTTTGATCTGCCGCACGGGAAGCCAGTTCAGCGAATGCTCCCACTGGATGCCACATCCCGGGGAGCGGTTTGCGAAAAGTAGCTTTCGGCGGCATCTTTCGCTGGCGTATCCCCTGCTCGCGCCTTCGGCGGAGTACGAAGCGCTTTTTTCTGCGCGTAGTCCTTTTGCACCGAGCTGACCTGTTTAGCGAGGTATCTCTCTTTTTTCCCCGGTTTGTTGTGTTTCTTCCCCGCGAGCACCCCCCCCCCCGCGGGCTTGTGAAAGTCGAAGAGACGATAGGGGGCGTGCTTTTTCCCCTAGGCATCTCTGCCTCTCACACAGCAGAGAATTTTCCGTCGCTGTCTTCCGCCGCCGTTTATCGCTTGAAAAAGCCAGATTCGGCTTCATCAAGGGCACAAGAAGGCGCCTTTTCTCCTTCATCGGAACCGTTCTATGACCCCGTAGTTCGACCCCAGGTTCTTTTTCTGTAGTCCAGGCTATTTCGTCGATAGAGGCAGGTCTAACGCCCGTTGCGCATGCCAATCTTGAAAAGGAGTGCCGGCGTCTTTTTGTAGCAATGATCATGCGCGAACTCGCTGGCCGCGCCTCCGAAGCCGGAGTGAGTCTTTTCTTCCGTTTCTTTCTTGCGCGGCATTGATTTCCCCTGCGCGCAAGAGCTGGGCAAGTCCGTTTTAGTTCTTAGGGCGAGCCCCCCCGCGCGCCGCACGCTAGCAAGATGTAATTTTTGCACGCGATTTTCTGTGCGTAGTCTGATCGGGCAGAGCCCCTAAATGCCCCCAACAGCCCTCGCTCTGTCAGTAGGACTTTCTTCAGTAAGCTCCTTGAGACTCAAGAATTGTGATTCCCGCTGTTCCTCTGTCCAGCACAAAGCCGGACACGGACCTCCGGGGGTTCCCTTCAGATAGTGATCTTTTTGAGAGTGACTTCTTCTAGACGCCGCGATCTGAAGCTAAGAACGCCGGTCGCGACTTCTCGGACCTTTCAGGTCGGGTTATCTCAGGAACGAGCGCCTTTCTCCGTCGCGCCTTCGAGTCCACGCCCCTGGCAGCGAACATCGCAGGTTCCACCATGTTGGCGGACCGCCCGTCGGGTCCAAGTAAAAGTAGCGTTTTTTTGGTCCGACCGCGGCTGGCCTTTCCCCCAAGGGTGGATGGTCTGGGCGTTGTCCTCACGCGTTCTTTGTTCGCCGGTTTTTTTCGAAAAGCTGTGTTCGTGACCACAGCGGATCGACGTCCGTGCGACCCAGTGTCTTACCGAAGTCCCCTGGGAAGATAGGTTTTCCAATATCGCGTCCCAGGTTAAGTCTCTTCCCTGCGAGACGTCGAGCCCGCCCACTCCGTCGCCGTTCGTTTTTCGCGGATAGATCTCTTCTTTTCCGCCGTGGTCTTCCACCCCTTTGGCGCGATCCTAGCCGTTCCTCTCCCTCCCCGCCCGTCGCGTTTAGCAGGAGCCTTCCCCGGAACGGGCCTCTCTTTCCTTCCCTCCTCATTCTCGTTTCTACCATCGACTGGGCCCTCGAGGAGCGCCATTCGAATAAGATTATGACTTTCTCCCCCCCCCCGGTGTAAGCAGTTCCAAGCTTGGTAAAGCCTTGGAAGAGAGTGGCCCGGGATCAGCCGATGAACGCGAAGGGGGCTGACACGGTCACTTCGAGGGGGTTTCCCGGTATAGTCAAACGAATTGTTAGCAACCTCCCCAAACGCGCGAATTTAGACTAGCGTCTCCCGCTCAATCCAAAACGAGGCCCCCCCCTCTTTTTTCCCGTTTATGTGGAATTCGAGATGATTTGTTGTTTACAACTAACACGCGTACTTGTTTTTTTCCCACACGTCAGCCCATAAGCAGCGCGATTTTCCACGCATTCAGTTTAGAGCGACAGCGCAGTTTGCTTAGCCGTAGACCTTTCTTAAAGTCGACTCTTTAGCGATTCCCCACTCACCCGGTCGGACACAGTATTGTTCTCGTTTCGTGATAGCCACTTGCGTTCACTCCTTTGCGCGTTAGAAGGGGTTTCTCCATAACGGGGGTACACCTCGCGAAAAAAACAAAGAAGATCTAACGAAGCCCCTGTTGTGGCAGCGAAATTTCCACCACAGAGAGTAGAGGAATAACTCCCAAGCCTCTACACCCCTCTTCACAAAAACCTCAATACAACCCACCAACCACCCCCTAAAATTTCCCAGCACTGCCGAGGGGTGGGTTCCCTGGCCTGTTTACTTGAATTGAGAGACAGGCTTTCACAGGCACTTCCCTTTTGAACGGCACTCAGCGAGACAACAAGGGTAAAATAGGACATGAACAAAGCTGGTGGAGATTTACCCTGTTTTTGGCCTTACACAGTTTTTCGCACCGAGTTTTTTGTTCCACTTGTGGCATCTGCTTCAGGTTCTCCGTTTTTAAAAAGCCATCCCCTGCACCCACTCCCGGTCTGTCTTCCCTGTGAATTTACCCCCGCGGAGTCCGCCGCCCCCAATTAAAAAGTTTTCGCGAGACGACGATTTCGCTCGGCCGCCTGTTAGTTGACCCTCGGCGTTGGGCAGAAGGAAGCTCTCTTCCGGTGCGCTTCTTACGCGATCTCCAGAGCGTCATTCCTCATCCTGTTTACTCTGCCTCAAAGTGAGATGCCCTATCGCACCGGAAATTCTCTTCTCCCTTGAGCTGCTTCCACCCCTAAGGATCCTTGAGAGGTTTCCCCCTGTCGAGTTCTGGCTACCCTTTCCTCGAGCGCTGTTCCTGGGAGTGAGCGCCCCTTTTTTAGCTCGGGTGTTGTCAGGTTTCCGCCCTTTAGCGGTCAGCCGCTGACTACTTCTTTCCTCCTTGAAGGCTTCAAGCAGGCCTCGTCTTTATCTAGACCTTCCGCCGCTCGCCTATTTTCGCGATCCCTCGTAGTTTCCGCAGTGAAACGCTCCGAATGTCACTGATTCCAGATAATCTGGAAGGACCCCCCCGTCGAGGGCCCCTTCGCACGACCCCCACCAACGTTCCACTACGTGGATAAGTGATTCCCAGACGATGACTTTGAGTCACTGTTCTCGGGTACAACTTTTCAGATCGCATCGCTTGGGTTTCTGCTCTACTTTTTTTACCCTTTCCGCCCCTCCGATCAAGTGTAATTTCCCGTGTCACCCGCTCCGGCAGCGCGTTCACCCCCCCTTTCCCGTGCGCTTCTTTTTTTTCTTCCGTTTTTTCGTGACCGGTCACAGTCCCAAAGCGCGAGGAACTGGTCTTTTTCGCCCGATACGCTTTCCCGTTCCGAG
>Ga0179593_1672734_pt1 | contig 11273 bp, 23 predicted proteins | sample CZODoug2_1_08_16_FD_185931 | JGI IMG/M metagenome (GOLD analysis project Ga0179593, IMG submission 185931) | Vadose zone soil fungal communities from Angelo Coast Range Reserve, California, USA - CZODoug2_1_08_16fungal (PacBio error correction) | ecosystem: Environmental > Terrestrial > Soil >... | reverse complement strand
CTCTTTTCTTCGCTTTTTCTAACCGCCCATTATTGCGGCTTCTGCTCATACCTTTTTGGTTCCCCTCCTTCCCCTCCCCCCACACGCAGAAAAAGATACAGGACATGCAGCTGAATGGCTTGCCCCTTTTTTCTTCTTCTCTCGTCAGGCTATCCACTCCTTGACTTTTACCCCCCCTTTTCCTGTGCAATTTGGGAAAAAAGGGGTGAAGCAAAAGCTTCGCTCCCTTCCCCTTTTTCCCCCTTCGCTGGGCAAGGTCTCGTCCCTCACTCCCTTTTTTTTTGCGCGGAAAATGTAGAGGGGGACTCGGGAAGTTGACTTTTTTTCCTCCCCCCCCTCCCCTCGATCGGCACTTTGGTTTTTCCTTTCTTCCCTGGGGAGGCAGAATGAGTAGCTCTTTTCCCTCCGCTGTTTCCGATTCGTCACCTTCTTTCCCCACACATTGCAGTAGATCCATCGCGACTTCGTATTAACCTTTTTTCCCCTTTCCCCTCCCTCCCTTTTTTTTCTTTATCCCCCTCGCGTGTCCCTCCCAAATGACGTGGTCTTTCCTTTTTCTAGAGAGGTCCAGCGGTGAACTCCCCTTTTTTTTTCATGGTTTGGAGTAAGAATTGAGAGGAACCTTCCTTCTTTTTATTTTTCTTCTTCGACCGCGGAGGGAATCCTCTACCTCCCCTTTTCCCCCCTCCCCCCCGGGTGTTCTCGAAGCCAGGAGAGTAAACACGGAAGGCCAAGGGGTCTCCCCCCTCCCCCCCTTTTCCTCTCTCTTTGAGGTCGGAGCCACCGTGGTTCCCTTCCCCCCATTCCTTTCCCCCCCTGGACAAAAATGCCTCGTTTCCCCTAGGGACTGCCTTCACCCTTCTGTTTTCAAAAAGAGTCCTGACAATATCGTCTTCCCCCCCTTCCTTTTTTTGCCTCGGCTGGACCCCCTAATCTTCCTGCTCCCTATCGCCGGCGAGGGAATTGAAGAAGGTACTGCTCGAATCTTTTTTCCCTCTTTTTCTCCCTTGCTTTGTATCAACGCTCCCTCCCTGACCTTTGTTCCTTCCTCCCAATCCAGGAGAGAAAATCCTCTTCTTGCTGCTGTAGAGACCGAGCTTTATTCCACCCCCTTCTTTTTTGTCGAGGGCAGACTCTTTCCTTTCTGGAGTTGTTTTGGTTTCACTTCCCGGAGGTTCAGAAGGGGAGACGGGCATTTTCCTTCCCCCCCCCTCTTTTGTGCCACGCCCTATCTCTGGTGGAGACCCAAAACTTTTTTTTTCTCGGGAAGGAATGATATGAAAGTTCCGCAGTCGACGGTGGACTCCCCTCCTTACCCTTCCCTTTTGTCTTTTCTTTCGTTTCAGCCGCTTAATCCTTTTCCCTTCCCCCCCCCCTCCGATGCGCGATGAGCGCGCCGAAGAACAACATCCCTAATGATCCTCCTCCCCTTTTTTCCTTTTTTCCTCCTTTCTCCTATGTGCTAGTAGGCTCATTGCTTTGATTTTTTTCTTCCCCTTTCTTTCTTCCCGACGCAGAGAACAAATACGGAGTAGTCGGAACGCTCCCCTTTTTTTTTTACACCCCCGGCGGCCTTTGATCGTTTTCGTCTTTTTTTTTTCCTTTCTTGTCCCAACCAGAGATAAAGGTAAGCAATACCCCCGCATGCTCCCCTCCTCCTTTTGTCCCCCTATCTTTTGCGCCCCACCCGGTTCTCAATTTTTCTGTTCCCCCCTTGCCACCAGAGAGTGAGGGAACGCGAAGGAGAGCCAGTAACGGTAAAATCGACGTACGAGCCAGGCTCTTTTCCTTTCCCCCCCTCTTTTTCCTCGTGAGGCGGCAAGTCGAGTCTTTCTCTTTTTTTTTCCCTTCCTTTCTGATCTGGGAAGACGTTGATAAGTCCGCCAACTTCAATGAGCTTCTTTCCCCCCCCCTTTTCCCCTCTTATAGCCGTCATTTTTTCTCCCTTCCCTTGAAGAAATTCAAGAACTGGCGGGCCCTCCCTCCTCCCTTTTTCTTTCCGTCACATGGCGCTTCCTCTAGCTCCCCTCCCCCTTCCTCTGGACGGGAAGAGAAAAATTACAGACCCCCTACCCCCTCCCCCCGTTCTCCGGCCCCGTGTTCAATTCTAGCCTTTTTTTTTCCCCCCCCCCTTTCCCCAAAATCGCGCGGCAGGAAAATACCTATAAGCGGCCAGTGTCTCTTTTTCTTCTCTTTTCCACCCTGTCTTCCTCCGGCCAATCCCTTCCCCCCCTTCGAAACAAGATCACTCTATGGGAGCGGTCCCCCCTTTCTTCCTCCTTTTTTTTTTTCTGCTATCTGAAATTTTGTGACCTTTCTTCCTTTTTCCTTCCCTTGATGCAAAATATGTTGGCCGGATTCTCCCTTTTTTTTTTCCCCCCTTCTCCCCCCCCCTTACTTATTCCCTTTTTTATTTTTTTCCCTTTTTCGGAGATGAACGTCTTGCAGACATTGCCCTTTTCTCTATTTCCTTTTTTTCGGTGTACAGTCATGAATGAAAAGACGTGCTTCGCTTTTCCTCTTCCTTCCTGTCTTGAACCCAAGAGGAGGGATATGAGGTCATCTCCATTTCGTCTTTATTTCTCTCCCTTTTGGGATTTCCTTTTCCTTTCGGAGGAACGCTTCCTTCTTTTTTTTTTTCTTCTTTTTTTCTTCTCTTCACTTGCTTTGTCTCCCTTCTTTTAAGTTGAGGAAGGAAACGTCGTCAAGATAATTTTCCTTCCCCTCTCTTTCCTTTTCTAAGTTCCCCCCCCCTTCCCTCCTTCCCTAAGGGGCCAAGAAAATAAGAAGGGATAGTACGTCGAGTGAAAAGTCTCTCCTTGTGCCTTTTTCTTTTCTTATTCCTTTCCTCCCCTTTCTACTTACTTCTTTTTTGAGATTTCTTTTTTTTTTCCTTTCCCGGTCGTCGAGGGATCGGCGGAATGCGTTTTCTTCTCCCTCCCTCCCGCCTCCCCTCCCTTTTCTAGCTTCCGTCCCAAGGCCCGTCCGGGGTGTAAAGACGAGTCTGTCCTCCTCCCTTCTTCTCCCCCTGCTTCCTCTCATGCCCTTTTCTTTCCCTTATCTTTATTCCCCGCGCAAGTCGCTCCCAGGGCAGGCGGGGATGACACCCTTTTCCCCCCCCCTTTTCTTTTTCTTTTCTTCTTTCCCTTTTTTTTTCCTGTCATTTTTTGCTCCTTTCGTTGGGAGCCGAGTGTAAGGAGAGAGGAGGGCGCCTTCCTTCTTCTTCCCTCTTTTTTTTTTCCCTCTTCCCGTTCCTCGGTCTTACCCCCCTTCGTACTTTTTCTTTTTCCCGGGCACGATACCCGAGAAGCGTTCAGCAGAGTCCGTTTTCTTTTCTTCCCCAACCGGCCTTCATTTTGCGTCCTTCGCCAGTCAGAAATGAAGGATAGATTTCTTCTTCCCCCCCCCCCCCCCCTCCCCCCCCCCCCCAAGCTTTCCCCGTACTTCCTTCCCGAGAATACCAAATGCAGGATATGAAATAAAAGTCTTTCTCATGCCCCTCTTTTCTTCTGTGGATTCGATGGCTTTTTCGATCCCGGTTTCGGTAGATGGAGAAAAAAGAAGTGATTTTTCTAGTTCCTCAGTAAAGGCAGTACAGTCCCGTGTCCTCCCTTTCGCGCCCTTTCTAACTTTTTTTTTTTTTTTCCCGCTTCACCCATGTTCACGGAAAGTAAAGGGGGTGAATAGAAGATATTTTTCCTTCCTTCTTTTATAGATAAAAAGTGGTGAGGACGTTGGATGCAGCCTTTTTTCCCTCTTCCTTTTCCCCCTCTTTTTTTTTTTCCCTCTTTGTACTTTCCCCCTTTTCTTTTCCGACCATCAAAAATCGCGATTCAAAGCCCTCCTCTTCCCTTTCCCCCCCTTTCCCCCCTGCCTGTTTTCCCTCTCTCTTTTTTTTTCTCTGCGCGGCAAAGAAATAGAAGAGAGGTTTTTTCCCCCTTTTCCCCCGTCATTTTGTTTCCTTTTCCTCCTCTCTTTCCTTCTCCCCCCCCCCTGCAGCTGAGGGAAGCGATGTTTAAAAGATGGCTACGATCTTATATCTTCTTTTCCCCCCCTTTTGTTTCTTTTTTGTTTTCCGATTTTTTTTTTTTTCCCCTTTCTCAACGTGTGAGAGTGAATAACGAGAGTAGTGATGGTCTCTCACTTCCCTTATCCTTTTTTTGTCTTGCTTCCTTTTCAATTTTTCTCTCCTGCTGCTGATCATGCGGGGAAAAAAAAGGGCCTCTCATTCCCCCTTTTTCCCCTTTTTTTCCCTCTCGCGTTGCATTTTCCTTTTCGGTGTTTCCCTTCCCGAGGCCCTAGACAGTGTCCGCGCCCAGACCGTTCGGCTCCCGTCTTCTCTTTTTTTTCTTGGTCCCCCCCCTTGCCTCGCTTTTTTTTTTTTTTTCCCCCTTGGGGTCCCAAACATGCCCGCAAGGCCCCTTTCCCTTGTTTCCGCTCCTTCCTTTTGGTTTCTTCTTTTGATGGCGCACAAGTCGCAAACAGTGGCAAGCCATTTTTTTTTTTTTCCCCTTTTCTTCCTTTTCTTGTTTCCTCTGTTTTTCCTTTTTTCTGGGACTTTTCACCACCCGTCGTTTAATGGAGAAGAAGCCGCAATCTTTTCCTTCCTCTCCCTCCTTTTTCCCTTCTTTCTCTCCTCTCCCCCCTTTTTCCTTTCCTTCTCCCTTTGACGCAGGGCGCCACTTCAAGTAGATCGACCGAAAAATATTGCGGCTTTCCTTCTCCTTCTTTTCCCCCCTTTTCCCCCTGACTCGCCGCATTCCCCCCAACTTTTTTTTTCTCCCTTTGTGGAGAGATTGATGGAGGATATAAAATAGTAGAGGTATCTCTAACTTGCTCACCTTATTTCCCATTGCGTGGCAATTCAATTTTTCTCTTCACTTCCTCCTAAGATAGGAAGAGGGGAAAGAGATGGGGCCGTATCGTCACTCCCTTTTTTGCTCTCTGTTCCGGACAAGGGAGAGGGCCTCTTTCTCGTTCTCGGGTGTCCCCCCCGTTTTTTTTCTTTTTTTTTTTTTTTTCCCGTGGTTCATGCTCGGCCTGGGGTTTCTTCCCCTCCTTTCTCCCTTTTCTTCCCTTCTCTTCCTTTCCCAAACGAGGTAAAACTGGTCGATGGAACACACACTTCCGTTCAGCTCCCATTCTCCTATTCTTTCTATCCTTTTTTTTTTTTTCCCCCCGGCCGAGTATCAACCCTAGCGTGTCCCGCCACGTCCCCCTCCCCTCTCCTTCTCCCCCCCCTCTCCTTCATTTCTTTTTCCCGCTAGCTAATGGTGGGTAGTAAGAATGAGAGGCCCCCCCTGCCCCCTCCCCTGGGCTGTGTGCTTTTTTCTTCCCGGCGGAGGGAAGAAACCTCAGAGTCTCTTTGGTCTCTTTCCCCCCTTTTCTTTTCTCTCCCTTCTAAAATTTCCTTTTTTTCCAAGCCAGCACAGAGAGGTAAGTAGGGGAGGGCTTTTCCCCCCCCCCCCTTTCCTTTCTTTCCCCCCCTTTTTTCTTCCCCCCCCCCCCCGTAACTTTCCCCCCCGTTCCTCGGGTAACAGGGACTGCCGATCAAGTCCTAACCAAGGGGTATCTCTTTTTGCCCCCCTCTTTTTTTTCCTCCCTTCTGTCCCCCCCTTTTCCCTTTTCGTCCCTTCCTCTTGCGCCGCTTCATATCGCCGGAGAGGGACTTGAATCCTTATTTCTTGCCCCCCCCCCCCCCTGCTTCCCCGCTTGTATCAAAGCTAAAGAACTGAGGATTTCTTCCTTTTTTTTCTCCCCCCCCCTTCGCCTCTTTCCCCCCCCAGTTCATCTCTCGGGCTAGTGGTTCGCGGGCCGAAGTAGCGTTCCTCTTATCTTTTTTCCCTTCTTCTCGCTTTCTTTCTGTTCGCCCCGGGATCTCGGCAACTACCGGGGCCAAATTCCTTGTTTCCCTCCTCCCTCTTTCTTTCTTTCGTCCGTTTATGTCTTTTTTTTTTCTTTTCTTGACCCCCGTTGTGAGGGGCGGTTCGTCTTCAAGAGAAGCGACAATCCGTATCCTTTCCCCACTTCTTTTCTTCTTTCTTTCCCCCTTCCCCCCCTCCCCCTTCCCTCCAGAACTTTTTTTTTTTTTCTTTTTTTTTCCTTGCGGCATTGATCCTAGCTAGTCCCGGATTAATTGAGACCGCGTCCTCTCCACTCTTTTTCTCTTTCCCTCCCTTCCTTCTTTCTTTCCTTTTCCTCCCCTTTTCTGGCCTTGATCGTGGTGCTCGCGGCTCCGCGTAACACTGGATGGTTGTGTGCATCGTGCCCCTTTCCCCCCCCTCCCCCCTCATCCCTGCTTTTTTCCTTTTCCTCTGCGCCGGAGACTGTGATAGAACAAAAGGGAGCGAACAATCCCATCCTCTCCCTCTCCCCTTCCTCTCTTCCTCTCTTAGCCTTCGTACCTTTCCTTCTTGTCCGTCGCCGCGCTTCGCAAGAAACTTGAGAGCCTGTCGCTCCTTTCCTTTCCCCTTTCTTGTCTTTTCCCCCCTCTTTCCCCCTTTTTTTTTTTCTCCCAAGCGCAAGCGGGGTGATATATGGAGGTGAACGCTGTTTATCGCCTCCCCCCCCCCCTCCTTTTTTTTCTTCCGGGCCTTTCTTTTGACTTCGCTCTCTGCAATCAGAGCATGCAGTACATTGAGATTCAGCAAGTCTCCCTTTTTTTTCCCTTTCGCTTTTTCTGACTGGTACCCCGTTGCCACAGGGGAATAGATGAACCGGTACAATTCTCCCTTTTTATCCCTCTTTCCCCCTCTTTCCCCCATCCCCCTTTTTTTTTTCTCCCTCGGGCCAGTGTCAATAAGTAGGAGGCTTCCTTGTCACCCCTTTTCCCCCTTTCCCTCCCCCTCTTTTTTTCTCCTCCAGTCCGAACCAGATCACTGTAGTCTGGGCGAGGTAACATCTTCCATTTCCTCTCTCTCCCCTGTTTTGTCTCTTCTGAATTTCTTCTTCCATTTTCTTCTGAGCTTGCTTCTTTTTCCATTTTTTTTTTTTGACTGGAGGAGAAAGGGGTTTCCCTTTCCTTTCCCTTTTCCCTCCCCTCCGTTCTTCCCCTTTTTCTGCTTTTTTTTTCCCTCTGTTTCGGAGATGACCGTCTTTGAGAATTTGCCCGGGTATCGATTCCCTTTCCATCCTCGGGGGTCTTCCCCTCTCCTTTAATTTTTTTCCTTTTAGGGGATAGGAGTGGACCGAGCTGTCTTTTCCTTTTCTCCTTTGATTTTCTCCTTCCTCCCCCCCCCCATTTCTTGAATATGATTAAAGGGCCGTCGTATTTCCCCCTCTCCCCTTTTGGTGCCTTTTTTTCTCCCATTCGTTAAAGACAGATGAAAAAAAGGGAGAGGGTGTCTCGCCAGATCATTGAAGTTTCTTTCCTTTTCCTTCCCCCCGGTTAAACTCCTTCCCTTTTTTGTCTACGGCAGAACTGTAAGATCAGAAGTTTTTCCTTTTCTCTTGTCCCCTCCTCTCCCTTAGGTGGAAAGTCCTAATGGTTTGCCTCCCCTTCTTTTTCCGGTCTTTTTGGATTGGGGAGACCAAGTGTGGGCATCCGGGTGATCGGCTCTTTTTCTTTTTTCCTTTTTTTGCTCTTTTTTTTCCCCCTTTTTTGTTCAGCGCGAGCGCGAGCACCACGATCAAGGCCAGCCGGTTTTTTTTCTTCTCCCTCCGTCTCCGGTCCCCTTTCTTTCTGCGCCATCGGTATAAATGAGAAGGACTAGAATTAGGATCCCTTTTTTTTCTTCCTTTTTTTTTTCTCCCCCCTTTTCCTGCTCTTTTTTCTTTTTTTTCCGGCGTCGTTTTTTTTTCAATCGCAGATCGTTTTTCTTTCTCTTTTCTTTTTTCCTCTGCTCCCACTCTTTCCCTCCGGGGTCAAGATCCGGCCGCGATGAAAAAGCGTGAGTCCACCCGCCTCCTTCCTTTTCCTTCCTCGTCCTCTGCACCGGCAACGATACAAGACGAGTTCAGGCAGATCCGGGGGTTTTTTCCTCTTCTCCTTTTCAACTTCCTTTGCACCCTTTCTTTTCCTGCTCTTCCCTCTCCCTTCTCGGCTGCTCGAGAGGGAGGGGAGACAGGTTTGTGCCAGAAAAAAGAGACTGCAAGCTTCCGATCCCTTTGTCGACCTCCCTCCTTTTCTCCCTGACAGCGAAGAGGGAGGGAAAGAGAAGTCTGATGTGATCTCTTTTTTTCTTTTTTTCTTTTTCCCCCCCATCTCCTTGAATTTTCCTTTTCAAGACGAGGAGGGAGGGGATTTCCTGTTTCTCTCTTCTTTCCCTTCCGAGATGGAAGAGAAAAGGTCTTTTTCCTCTTCCCCCTTGTGGGCCGTCAGGATACCTGTAACGGCCCGTCCAGTGTCCTTTGACCCCTCCTCCCCTTTCGTAGACTCTGTTAAAAGATGAAGGTTGAAGTGGGTCCTTTTCTTCGTCTTCGATTTTTTTTTTTTTTTCTTCTCCGCCCCTCAAAAAGAGAGTTCACCAGCCCGCTCCTACTTTCCCCCTTTTTTCTTTCGGTTTCTTTTCCTTTTTTTGTGCGCTTTCTTCGGCGGCGGCAAATAGAAGAGAGGGGCTTCCTCCTCTTTCTTTTTTCTTAACTTTTTTTCTTTTCCTTCCGCGCGTTCAACGCTGGCTATCGAGCGGCCGCCGTCCTTCTTTTTTTTTTTCCCCTTTTTTGATATTCCCCTTTTTCTTCCCCTTTTAGAGTGAATACGAAGTCGCTGGATGGATCCTCCTTCCTTTTTTTTTTTTTCTTTCCCCCTCCTTTTTCTTTCATGCCTAGAGGATGCTAATCAATGCGGGGCATTTCCCCCTTTTCTTTTTCCCAACCCCCCCTCTTTTTTTTGTTCCCCCCCGCTATGGACAGGAACGGTCCTTCCCGATTCTCCTTTTTTTTTTCCCCTTTTTTTGATCTCCCCCCCTTTCTTTTCTCTTCGGCGGCCGGCGCGAAGATGTGAGTCACCCTCCTTTTTTTTTTCGTTTTTCCCTTTTCTCGCTTCCTCGATAAAGAAGAAGAGGGATGCCCGAACAAGCTATCCCTTTTTTTTTTTTTTGGTTAGGGTCCTTTTTTTTCCTTTTTTCCCCCCCTATCTGTTTCGGAGAAGAAGCCGAAAGTATGGGCAGGTCTCTCTCCTTTTTCCCCCTTCTTCCTCCCTCCCCTTTTTTTTTCTTTCCTCCCTTTCTCCTCGACCGCCCAAATAGTTGCGGATTAGGATTCCAGAAACGATCGGGTGTGCCCCCCCCGTTTTTTTTTTCCTCCCCCTGGTTTCCCCTTTTTTTTTTTTCCCCTTCCCCCCCCCCGGTATCGAGGAAGGCGATACACTCCTGACCCGGCTTTTCTTATTGACTCCCCCCCTCCCCTTTTTCCCTTCCTCTCTCATCCGGTGACCCGGAGTGGGCAAGGTACGTCCCCTTCCTCTCCTTCCTTTTTTCTTTTCTTTCCTTCGGGCAGGAAACCGGGCGGTACCAAGTGAGCGGTGACCTTTCCTTTTTTGTTTCTTTCTTCCTTTTCCTTCTTCGCGAGCGGCGAGGGGCATTCTTCCCCTCCCACGTCCCCCTCTCCCTCCCTTTTCTCTTCAGCGAACTTCGTATTCACTCTAACGTTCGAGAATGGCGAGCTTCCCATTTTGCCCCCTCCCCCCCCTTTCCCTTTTTCCTCCCCTCTCCCCCCCTGCTCGAGAGCCAGCGTTGAAGCGCTTCCTCCCTCCTTCCTTTTCTACTTCCTCTTTTCTTTCCCTTTTCTTTGCGACCGCGGCGGGAAGCCACATCGGTTTCTTTGTTTGTGCCTCTTTTTTATTAGCGCCATTCTTTCCTTCCCCTGTTGCGAAAGGAAAAAAAATAGGTCCTTCTTTCTTTTTTCCCTCGGTGAGGGGTCTGGTTATTTCTCGTCGACCCATAGAGTCGTTTCCCCCCCCCTCCCTTCTCAAGTAACCGGCCTCTTTTCCCCCCCCCCTTTCTCTCTGGTTTGCCAGAAAGAGGTATACTGACATCTTTTCTTCCTCTCCTTAAGTTTTGCCGATCTTGCTCCCCCCCCTGGACCCTTCTCTTTTCCCCTCCTGCGGCGGGACTTGATAGCATTTTCTTTCCCCCTTTTTCTTTGACCCTGCTTTTTTTTCTTTGATTGTCTTCTACTTGGGTTCATGATCATAAGCCCCTTTTTTTTCCCCCCTCCTTTTTTCTTTTCTACCTACCTTTCCTTTTTTTTTCCGAAGTCGATGTAATAGAGAGCTTCCTTATTCTTTTGCAGGCATGTTTTCGCGTTGAGTCTAGGAAAAGTAAAGGGGAGCTACTTCCCTTTTTTCCCCCCGGAATGGACGTCCGCGTTGGGATCGGTTCCTTCCTTTTCTTTTTCTTTCCCTCTGTGTAAGAGAGGAAGGATCTTCCCCCTTCTTTCTAAGACGGCTCCCCTCCTCCTTTTTCTCAGATCGCCACGGAAGATCTGCGATGAGCTCCCTTCATGCAAATTGATCCCCCCCATCTTTTTGCAGGGGTAAGGAAAAGAATGCCCGGGCTGCCCAGAAGTACTCATTTCTTTTTGGGCTAAGGTTCGAATTTAGGTGTCGGCCACTCTTTTTCTTCTTGACAGAAAAGGAGGGAAGATCTTTTTTTTTGGGCTGGTCTGGGTTTTCTTGCCTTTCTAGACGGTCGCAAGAAAAAGATGAGAAGACTACTTCCCGGAGAAGCTCTTTTTTTTCCCCAATCCTGAATAAGTAGAAGAGAAATTGGAACCTCCCCTTCGACCCTTCTCTCTTTCCCTTTTTTTTTTCTTGGGCCCCTTCGGGCCGTCGAGCTCTTCATCCCCCCCCTAGCCCGGTCACCCCTCTTTTACTGCTTGGTACGGGCCCTTTTTCTTTAGCAACTTCCCCCCTTCTCTTTTCTTTTCTCTTGGTGTATCATATGATGGAACCTCGACGTCACCAGGCCTCCCCCCCCCCTCCTTCCCGTGGAATCAGATTGCAAGAACTGGCGGCCCTTTTTCAGAGCCATGCCGTCCCCTCCCTTTTTTCTTTTTCCGCTCGGTCGCAATAAGGAGAAGAAGCTGGGGGACCTTTTTCTTTCTTTTAGCGACACGTCTTGGGACCACTTCCTTTTTTTCCTTCATCGATCCCCGGGAAAGGCGAAAGACGGTAATCTCGAACCCTCTTTTCCCTTTCCCCCTGTACTTTTTTGACAATACCTTTCCTTCCTTCTGCGGCATTAAGGGTAACCTATTTTGAGGCTAGGGTCCCCCCCCTTCTCCCATTATGTAAAGCCGAAAGAACCCCTTCTCCTATAGACTTTGGGGCTCCC
>Ga0179593_1671157_pt1 | contig 11273 bp, 15 predicted proteins | sample CZODoug2_1_08_16_FD_185931 | JGI IMG/M metagenome (GOLD analysis project Ga0179593, IMG submission 185931) | Vadose zone soil fungal communities from Angelo Coast Range Reserve, California, USA - CZODoug2_1_08_16fungal (PacBio error correction) | ecosystem: Environmental > Terrestrial > Soil >... | reverse complement strand
GGTGCAGTTAAGTCTTTCCCGGGATTTTCCGGTATTCTCGTTGCTAAACATCCGGTGCCTCACGCAGCTCGTTAGGAAGGGACTAGTTCTAACTCCCCCCCCATAACCAGGGAATAGAACCGGGGACCTTGAACCAAAAGCCGAGGACTTAGGATCTCCTCGTCACCTACACAGCTCGGTCTCCCAAAGCTTCTGATCTTGGGATCCATCGACCCGGTCCCTTTTTTTCTTTTTTTTGAAGCTTCCATGGATGTGTAATAGCGCCTTCAAAAACCGTAATCCCCCTTCCTTCTTCCTTCTTTTTACGGCGAGCGTTTTCCAGCTGATGCGGTGTCCTCCCCGACGTTAAGACTTAGCTTCAGACGATTCAGCTTTTTTTCGGATTCTTCCTCCTCCCTGTTGACTCACCCGTCACTCTTCTTGATTTTCTTCTTTCTTTTGTTACCACCTGAATGGTATCTTTTTTTTCCTCCCTCCTTTTTCCCAAGCTTATCCCTCGCTTCTGATTATGATTTGGTCTCGGCCTCCGTCTCAGCAACCGTCCACTTTAGAAGCGCGCTTCACCCCCAGACCCTCAAAGTCTTATTAGTCGCTACGCTCGTGCTTTTTTTTTCCGGGCTGTTCGCCTTCCCCCCCAAGAGCCAATCCCCCGGGAAAGCAAATTCTCCAAACCTTCCTGCCCTGACTTTTCTCCGCCTGAGGGTTGCGCGCACGCGTATTTTTCCCGGCCTTTTTTTTTGGCTTCTTTCCGATTTTTGTCCACTCCTCCGTGAGACCCTACTTCCCAGACCGCGACCTTCATAAAAAGGCTGTCCTCCCCATCATTGAGAAGCCCTTTCTTATTCTGGAGGTTTCCCTTGCCTTCCTGCCCCCATTGTTGGGTTCCTCGCCCTTGGAATTTTTTGGCTCAGCCCCGGTACGAACGATCACATTTCGCTTTTGGGGACGCTTTTCAAGTTATTTTCTTTGTTCTTCTTTTAATGTGCTCAGGAACCCCCTTCTGATTTCCCAGCCCCTTTCGGTCCCCGTTTGCGCACGGCAATGATCGGTTTTTTTCCCCCGGTTGCACGTTTTTGCAAAGTGCGAATCCCCATCTGGGTCCGGGTCCGTGTGGTCTTCCCCTCAACTTAAGTTAACCACAGGCCCATCTGTTCTCATGCTCAGATGTCATCTCTGACCAGATGGAGTATCACACTCTTGCCGATGGTATTTATCTGGCTGGGCCATCCTCTGGTAACTTTCATCGCTCGACTGCTTTTTCCCGGTCAAGCTGATGGGTTGCCACCTTCTTGATGAGCTTCGAGATTTCATCGATTTTTTTTTTGCACTTGTAGGTGGATTTTGAGCGCAATTTCGAGGCACTACCTGCGACTCCCTCTTCCTTTCGCTATCAATTTTTTTCCCCCTACGGTTGCGTTCTAGCAGGCTTTCTGTGGACACCAAGGTAAACTTCCCTGAACGCTCTTCCTCCCGTGATTGCTTCTTTTGAATTATCGAAAGATTCTTCCCTTACGGCGGCATTTGCCCCCCAGTGGTTTTGCAGGGTGTTACTAATCGCTGCACCCCCATTTTCAACGATTGTATCCATGCGCAAATACTCTCCTTCCCACCGAATGTGTCCGATAGGTCTGCCACGCCCCGTGCTTTATTTCTGCTCTCCGACACCTTCTTGTTCTCGACAACTTTCAACTTTTTCAGGCGAAAAGACACACCTTTCTTCTGTGCTGCTCCCCCGAACCACTCCCCTTCTGACTTCTTCAGGTCAAGTTTCTGTTTCGCCGGACGTTCCCCGCAGCTCTTCTGTACGGCTTCCTATACCTCCCCTCCATTTTGGATTGGTCCCCTGTAGTAAGTGCTCGTCCGCTCCCTTTGTCGATTCTATCCCATACGGCATGCTTCGTCGTCTAGTTTTTCGCGCGCCCCGTTCTTTTTTCAAACTGACCCTCCTATCTCCCCTATCCCCACAATTGAAGGTCCACCCTATTCCCCTTTTCGATGATGAAACGACGTTTCTGCAAACCACCCCCCCCTCCCCCATTCTTTCTTGAAAGAGGGGTCCGATCTGCTCCTTTTTTTTTAAGCTTTTGTAGACCCCCGGTTGTTGTCCAGACTGGCCGAAACGTCTGCTCCCCCTTTGCCGGCCCGTTACTCTCCTTTCGATTTAGCTTCCCGCCTCGAGAGCGAGCGTTTTTGCAATAACCTTTTGGTTTTTTTCTCTCGGACGCGAGAGAAGAGAACCTTCCAACCCATATCTTGCCTTCCCCCCCGTCCCATTACTTATTCCTTTGCCTTTGAATCACCGCATCCGTGTCCCGACTTCCTGACGACCCCAACCCCTTTTCCACCTTCCCACAATGCGCACGAGCGGGCAGTCCCCACCCTATAAAAGCCCACCACCTTTCTCCCATTCGACATGCTTCCCTTGCCCGTCCGATACATGAGCCCTCCTAAGATCCGAACGCGATTACTCCCACGCGTCATCTCGAACGCGTACAGTCCGTAGTATTTCCTCCCGCTTTTTTTGCTTTAGATTTATTGCTAGTCCCTCTCGCTGGTTTTTGACGGCCCTCGGGCGGTCTTTTTTCCTCCGTTTTTGGTAATTGTATTCCTTCTTTTCTCAAGTTGAATTTCAGGTGGAGTGTCTGGGGATTTTTTTCGTTTTTTTTTCGCCGCTCCGTTTCTCATTGTTTGAGTTCTAAAAGAGTTTTTTTATTCTTTGCGCAGTTCTTTCCACAACGGCTCCTTTTTCCCCCCCCGGGCCCCACAAGGTGCAATGAGTAATTTTTCCGTGACTTCTTCCCCCCGATTTAAGGAGGCGTATTATATCGAGGGTAATACACCCCCCCTTGATGGTCCCCCAACCTTCGCGCTTCGAGTTCGTCTGACTCCCCATTAAGATCTTAAATTTGCCATCGCGACCAGGTAACTGACGTTGCCCACACTCCCTTATGCAACAACCGCGACCCGCTCCCTTTTTCGTTTTTCTCCCCCAAAAGCGAGTGAGATATAAGTTTTTTATTTGAACTCAGTAGTCTGACCCCCCCCTTTGCCCTTTGTTCGTCTTCCCGAGGGAGGTGCATTGTGGTATAACACTAAAGATTCTACGACCCGCCAGGAGCGATTATTTGTCGTATTTCCCGGTTAGACCCCCTGAGAGCGTCTCCTTTTTCAGTTTTTACACCTCCGAGTTAAAATTGCCCGGTTGGTTATCGGGTAATGTTTTGCTGCGGGCATCACGCTACGTCGTCACCCAGAAATTCTTTCCCTCGAATCCCCTCGTGTTTCTTTTTCTGGTGAGCGCCCACTCCCATAGTTTTTTCTTTTTTTCTCGCAACGATTTTCTTTGAGCGAGAATTAGGTAGGCCCCCCTCTTCTCGACCTTGCCGAGGCGCGCGCTCCCCAGCACACTAGCCATCCCCACCTTTTACGTAGTTCAGACGAGCCCTAGTCTCAAACTGGCGTTTAAACAATGGTGTCTTTTTAAGAGTATGACCACTCCATTTTTTTTCCTCCCACGGTCAAAATGCCGCCCCGTTGCTTCTTATTCGAGTATCGCTTTTCTAACGAAAGGGACAATGTTTCTTTGTTCGCCGTTTCTCGTTGGATTTCCGAACTTTCCTTCTTCAGTGTTCTGATTGGTCGGACAACCGGTCCTCTGACACCCGATCATCCAGATCCGTTGATCCGTAGGGACCTTGTTCCCTTGTCAACGGAAACCTTCAGAAAACGATTTGATTCAATTGCCCTCGAAGTCGTCCCCCTGCCTCTTTACCTCTCTAGTTCTTGTTAATGACGAACTTGAGCCCCTTATCTTTTTTGAAAAATTGACCATAGGTTCAGACCATAATCTCGCGCATGGTGGGACTTCCCCTCGACTTCATAGAGACATTGTGATTCTACACCCCCCTTTATTGAGGTCCGAGTGTACCTTTGGCATTCGTCCTATTCAGTCCCCCCGCCTTCCGTTACCAACTCATTTTGATTGATCTTTTGGCCAAAGTGTCCTTTGTCCCCGATACTTGCATGCCTTTTTTCCCAGAAGTTGAATCCTGCTTTGATCCTCTCTCCCCCCCCTCATCATGCCGCCGTGAGAACCCCTGATCCCTCCCCCTCCTCGGCACGACCCAGGTTCTCTTTTTTTTTCGTGAGGTCAAAACCTTCATGCGGGAGGCGACCGACAACCCTTTTAGCCAAGACCTCCACCGCAATTTTTATTTGGGGAAGGACTTTCTCCTTTCTCGAAATTGATAAAATGTCGCCGTGTGTGCTTTCTGAGAATTTTTTTTTTTCCACGGATTTATTGGCCCAAATCCGCTGATCCCTTATGAGGAACAAACCCCCCTTCTTCTTAAGCTCGGACGCATCGCGCTAATGCTCGGCCAGAGTAGCGCATTGAAGGTTCCTTCTTTGTCCCCGATTGTCTCTTTTTTGATCGCCGTTTTTACCGGACATCGGTTTTTTCGCCGACCGAGCGGACGAAATTCTCCCTTTGTGTTCTGTTTGGCCTAGACCCCCCCTCTTTTTCCATGTTTGGTTTCCGGAAAGGACTCCGGCCGCTACCTCCCCCCTCCTCTTCGCTTCTCGATTTTTTCCGGATTGGGCCGGAAGGCCCCCCAATGCGGTTCCAACCGTATCCGCCCCCTTTCAGCACAGTGCTTCTCCCATCTTTGAATTTCCAGTTTTAGTACGATAATCCGAACCCCAAACCCTTGAGCCCTTTCTGGAGCGAAGTTCTAAGGCGGGTCCGACAGCCTTCCCCCCCTCCCCCCCCTCTCGGACACCCTTCTTCTAGCGCCGCTCCCGCTGGTTTAATTTTGGTTTTGGTGCAAGGTTGAGTGCCCGCGCCTTCCAAACACTTCCCATTTGCCTCTTTCCCGATTTCGAAATGGATCGCGTCGAAGTTGAATTCCGGCGAGCTGTGTGTGGTGTCGGGATATAGCGACCATCTCGACGTTTTTCGTTAGTCCCCTTTTTTTTAACTTTTCTTTTTTTCGTTTCCTCTTACCCTAGCTCTGCGCCGATGCCGTCAATGCAACACGCGTTTCGAGCGATACACTTTCAATCAAGCCGCCGTCTTCTCTCCTTTTCCTCCTCCCCTTTTTTTTTCTTATGGTGAAGGAAGGCGGGGCATGGGATTGATTTTCAGATCTAGGAGCGAACCTCCGGTGCCCCCTCGGCAGCGGTCTCCGCGCTTCCTTGCCTCTCCCCCCGAAAACCGCAACAGTTGCCCTCCCGGGGACGAACGACCAAAGTCTAGATCGATATTCTCCGACACCATACAAAGCTCTCCCTTCCCTTCCACCCTCCTTCTCCCATTTCGCCCTCGGAGTGACTAGTCCATGGATTGTGTGATCCGTTCCCCCTTTTTTTCCCCCCTTTGCACAACACCATTCCTTGATGTGGCGGCTGGTGATTCTTCAGAAGAGGTACCCCGGACTTTTTTTCCCGCCTTTACCTCCTTCCCGCTTCCCGCGGGATTTTTTTTGGATTATCTACAGAAAAATTTTTACTTGTCCTCCGGATAATTTTATGCCCTGATTACGTTTTCCCACCTGCATGTGGTTAATTTCCCGTCCAGTCTCCTCCCCCCCTGATCGAGAACGCTCTTCCTGATTATGATTTCGGCCTCAGTCCCCCGTGAAACCTCCTTTTTCCTTCCGGCTTCTTCCACCGACAATCCCACCCAATCGTCCTACTAATTTCGTCCGTCTTCTTTCGCTTTCGCTTTAGCGGGCGGGTCGGACCGATTCCCCCCCAACCTAGAAAAGATTTTTAATTCCTATTCCCTCCCTTTGCAGATCTCTGGCCGAGCCTGTAAGGAGGTGCCGACGCCACAGGGCTTACCCCGGAGTTTTTCGCATTTTCGGTATCGCTCTTCATCCCCCCAAAGAAGGAAGGGTCGAACAAGGAACTCCCACCTACTCCACGACCCGCCTATCCTTCTTCTCTCCCCCCCCCCATACCCCCCCCCCCCCCCCCCACTCTTTCTCCTTCTCTTCTCAATCCTTCCCCTCCTTACTCTCTTTTCGTGCTCCTACCCATCTTACCTTCTTCCACCCCCCTCCTTCCCCCCTCTTCTCATATCAGCTCACTCTCAACCTCTGCCTTTTCTCCCGCTCTTTCTTCTTTCACCTTTATTCTGTATGCCCTTCCCTCTCCCCCCCTGCGACCCCCTCATGTCCCCCCTTCTCCTTTCTTTCTTTGTTTCTTTTCCCCTCCCTCCCCCTACCCCTCCATACTCTCGTTTTCTTTGCCCTCTCCCTCTCCTCTAAAGACCCTAACCCCTGTCTCCTCCCCCCCCTCTCTCTTTCTTTCCTTTTCCGACCTCGCGACAGTCCCCTTTTTCTTGCTGCTCCTTATTCGCCCCTTTCGTTTCCCTCTCCCCCCGCTTCTACCAACCCTTTTTCTTGCCCTCTTTGCTTGCCTCTTTTCCCTCTCCTTTCACCCCCCTACCCTCCCCTCATCTTATCCCCCCCCTTTTCTCTACCACTTCTCCCCCGCTCCTCCTCCCCTTCCTATTTCCCCGCCCTAGCGCCCTCCTTTTTTTACAGCCCTGCCTATCCCGCTCACTATCCTATTCCTCGTTCCCAGCCTACTATGCTCCCCTCCTACATCCCCTTCTCTCTCAACCCCTCCTACTCCGCTCCCTCCTCCCTTCCCCACCCTCCCCCCCCTCTTCCTCCTCTTTCCACCCTTTTCATCTTATTTATCTATCTTCTCTAATTCTTTCTCACTCTTACCGCCCTTTGGCATCCCCCGTTTGCTCCCCCTCTTCCCCCCCTTTTGATTCTTCTCCCCTTCTCCCACTATTCTTCTCTCCCTCTCCCGCTTATATCTTCTCTGATCCTCCCTTTCCTCTCTTTCTATTTATTTCATCCCCCTTCATTCCCCCCCTTGCTTTCTCCCCCCGCCTCTCTTTTCTCCTTTTTACACTTTTCCTCTCTTACCACCCTCTCTTCTTCTGTTGTCATTTCCCTCTTCTCTCCCTTTCTTATACTCTCCCCTCTCCTTTCCCTTCTTTCTTTCGTCATTTTTTTCCACACTCTTCTCTCCCCTTTTCCTTCCTTTTTTTTTCTCCCGACCTCTCCACTTCCCTCTTATACTCCCTCTTTCTACCACCCTCTTCCCCCCTCCTTTTCTCCCTCCTTCTTTCCTCCTCCTTGTTTTTAGCTGTCCCCCCCTTTAAAGGCCGAGAAGTAATACCCTTTCACTTCTGAAAGTAGAGATTTCCTTCAAGCTCCCGTGAAAAAATTGTGGCACTAGGATTTTTTACTCAAGTTCCAACTTTGACGCCGGGAGAGTTCATTCTTTCTCCCTTCGTATTATTTAATGTCGAGCGGAACACGGCGGATTGTCCCCTTTTTGAGGCACGCGCGGTCCCCTGATTCTGTGTCGCGGCGTTTACGTTGCACCCCCCCCTGATTTTTTTTTTTTTTTTTTGTTTATGTGTGTGTTTGTTTGGTTTGTTTGATGTTCAAATATTGATGTGTGTTGTCCCTGCGGCATTCCTTTTGATATGTATGTTTTTTATGATTCTGATCTTGACGCGCGATGACTCTATCAACGAAATGTGTCTTTTGCTTGCCCGCTATGTTTGCCGCCTCTCGACCCGGGGCGGCGAAAGGCACCCCCCCCTCGCGTTTAAAAGTTAATTGACTCTGACTTCGAGCTTTCTCGATTCCTCCTTTGTCTGAAGGGCTGCGTTTTCAATTTCCCCTCAAGTCCCCCCCATTCGCATGCCCTGAATATTTTGCCTATGCGTTTTTCCCCCTCCCCAGTTTGCGACTCAATCGAACTTTAACGCCGGTGATGATTTCCCCCCCCCCGATGAAACCTTCCCCCCCCCGACGCGTTTTAAGTTCAGTATATTCGAATCTCTCCCTCCGCAATCGATTAACCCCTGCACGGCGTTCTTTCTTTTTGTCTTGAGTCCTGTTTTGAATAATCCCGACCTTCAAAAGCCCCCCTTTTAAAGCCCTTTTTATCTATTTGCCTCAATCTCGGATAACACCAACGCCTTGCCAGCGATGAGAGTCTTTAGCCTTCGCCTCGAGTTTATTCGGCGCCTGCCCAAATCCTTTCTTGCTCCCTCCCTAAACTATTTGGCGAGGCGACCCGTGAGCATTTTTGTTTTCGATCCCCTCCCCATACACTGATTCGAAGGTCCACGATTTCCTGTTCGCGTCTTTTTCTGCAAAACTAGTAGTCGCCTCCCCCCCTCCGCACCGTGCTTTCGGCTTTGGCACTTTTTCGCTCCCGGTGAAGTAGTTAGCCGTTCTCACCTCCCCCTGCCTTATTCGCCCGTTTTCTCGATCCCCCCCTCTTTCTGATACAACTGACTTGCACCCCCCTTCCGATGGAACCCCCACATGATTTAAAGTTGAGCATTCTGAACACCAAAAAGAGCCCCGACCCCTCCCCATCTTTTTTTAGCTGACAGCGCCGTAGCGGTTTCTCCCTTTTTTCCCCGACTGGCGTTTCAATATCACCTCCCTTCTGAACACGTAAGGACGGCGGATTCAGTCGGATCGCCGATCGGGTTTTTCCCCTCCCCTTTTGTTTCTATCGTCCGCGAGGACTAACACACTAAAGCCGACCAATCGCAGAGCTTACATCCCTTTTCGTTAACCCTTGAACCTAATCGTTGTCCCCACCGACTTCTCAAACTCCCCAGCCCCCCCGATAAAGCAAAACATTCTTACGACGAGGCTGCCACCCCCCCCTCTTCCCCATCACGCCAATCGAAATTTGAAATTTCGGTCATCTACAAGCCACCTCCCCCACAGTCTGAAGTCCCCCCGCCCGCTAGGCCGTCAGCACCCGCCGATAGCTCTTCCCCCTTTCGTAAAGTCTCATCTATTCTTTTCTCCTCCGTGTTTAGATTATCTTTACGCTTTCTCCCGCGATAGCTTTTTCCTCGATATTTCTGGTCCGTGATCCTTCTGGTGGTGTCCGTATTTTCCCCTCTCTCTAATTTCCTTTTTTGGCGTGGTATTTTGTCCTTTTTTGGTTTAAACCACCACGCTCCGGTACTCCTTTTCTTTATAATATTTTGTTGGTCTTTTGCTTTTTCCCCTTCTGACACGGATTTTTGTGACAGGCAAAGGGTTTTCCCCGTTCCTTGAGCTTCCTCGCTGACGATGGCTTTTTCCTTGAGTTCCTCGCCTCCTAAAACACAAAACCCACCCTGGAACAAGCATAGCTTCTGTTTAAAATTCGTCCTTACGTCTTAAGCCAGGTGAAATCTTTCCCTCCCACGTTTTGCCACAACCGCGAACCGCTACGCTGTTCTCCGTATTTACGCCAAGCTTCTTAGTCTCCCTTACTGCTACTTTTTTTTGGCCCCTTCCGTTTTTTTTTGAGCCCAGGTGATCTTTTTTTCGGGTTTCTTCCTTTTTATGCCCCAAGCGCCAACGACGCCACTTCCTCCTATTTTAGGGATTTATAAACCCCCCTTCTCTTAGTAGCCGGCCGATTCTTACTCCCAGTCCAAATACCTCTCCAAATTTTTGGTCATGTTTTCCCCCTGCCGATGAGGTTGGCCTACAGAACAGGTCCCTGATTTTCCCCCCCCCTACTCGAGTTTCCTTTTGGGAGACACGCGCCCCCAGTTTTGATGTCATTTGCGCCCATCCTTTCCTTTGCGCCCGAGACTTTCGGCGCGGCGCCGACTGAAATTGAGGGCGAGTGCCTATCCCCCCCCCCCCCCTCGAACTCGCGCCACCTTCGTTGGTGCGAGAAGTCTTCTTCCAATAAGATTTCCAATGGCGTTACCCCATTGTTTTTTTTCTCGTCATTCCCCACTCAGCTGGCTCATCCCCCCCCTTTTACAATCCGCGCTTTTTCTTTTTTCGATTTCGCTCGTTTTGTCGCCCTTCTAACGGGAACTGTCTCTCCCTTGTTTTCCCTTTCTCCTTTTCCCCCGCATAACGTATTGCCCCTTTGTATTCGGGGACAAATTGTGCCCACATAATTTCGGAGCCCTCCCCCTACAGTTTTCGCCCCCTTATTCCTTCTTTCAAACTGAACCAGTTCCCCCTACCCGAACTAATTCTCGATGATGCGATAGAGCGGACCTCATTTATGTTTAAACCCTCTCTCGGTATTCCCTCGCGACCCGTTAGACGCTTCCCAAGTCCTCTTTTACCCTCCACCAGTTCCCCCGTTATGGTCTAATTCCTAAGCGTCATAGATCGACATGCTCTCCCTTCTGGATTTCATGCGCTGGCCCTGGGCTTAACAGTTACTTCTCTGCCGCCAATCCGTTCCCGGGTACCATCAGATTTGTGCCAGTTTTTCAACGTAGCTTTTCCACCGATTCCTCCGAGGGCTGCCACAAATGTAAAACTCATCTTTTTGGCGACATCTTCCTATGACCCGCCTTGAGAACTCGCCTCGCCCGCTGGTCTCCCCTCTCCCTCTCAGTTGTAACTTAGTCTCCAACCCATTCGAGGTTATGAACCTTTTTTCGCGTCTTTTCCTCCATCTGAGAACTTTGAATTTGTTAAATGAGTTCTTCTTCTCTTTTTTTTTGATAAGTCGCCGGTGCTCTTGGATTTCCTGTTCCCTTAGTTATTTTGATTTGGCTTTTCCCCCTCCTATTTTACATATGCTGAAAACCTTCAGTAAGCCAGGACCTTAATGTTCCTTTCTCGTAACCCTTAATGTGGCCAGAATCGCGAATTTAGGTTTACTTCCCTTTTATTATCTTTCGATTCTTCTCTTGTAGAAACCGGTCCTCTGACCGAAATTCTACGAGATTCTGCGCCCTTCCTCTCTTGGTTTCTTTGAACGCCCTTTTTCGCAAGGATTTTCCTTCAAGACCTGACTACCAGTCCTTGAATCGCTCGTCTTGGGAGCTCCCTTCCTTCGGTAATTGCAGTGGTTAAAACGTATAGCCATCTTCCCCCCCCGCTTATCTGTTCCTGGCCAGTCCGTTTTCGTTAGCGACCAAACTCGCTAACTTCCCTCTATCGAAGTATTCCCGGGTCTACCCCCCCTCCCTCTTGTTTTCCTTATCCAGTAACCCAGCGCGCATCACGCTTTTGATTAGGTGTTTTCCGTGATGGTCCGCGCTTAACACCTTCCATGGTGATTTCTTACCCACGGTCCCTTCAAGTCTTTCCCCTCCCGGTCTTCTTGAATCTCCGATTCGGGTGGCCTCCCCGCGACAATTGGTTTAGATTCCCTGGTTGCGGTTTTGGTCTCCTTCTTCGTCGTCCGCTGCTTGCCGTTTTCACGTTTGATGTTTTTCTGCCCCGATTCCTCATCCC
>Ga0179593_1669664_pt1 | contig 11273 bp, 15 predicted proteins | sample CZODoug2_1_08_16_FD_185931 | JGI IMG/M metagenome (GOLD analysis project Ga0179593, IMG submission 185931) | Vadose zone soil fungal communities from Angelo Coast Range Reserve, California, USA - CZODoug2_1_08_16fungal (PacBio error correction) | ecosystem: Environmental > Terrestrial > Soil >... | reverse complement strand
TGCAAAGCCCCACCGACCTAGTTTCAAGCCCCCTACTTCCTGTTGGAATTATGGCTATTCGCTTTGATGGGGGAATCCCTACGAGAAGGACCTCTATTCCAATCACCTTTCGACTCTCCTCTCCCTCCCATTGAAAAAGAAGGTCCCCATTGGACCCTCGAGTACTGGGTGTGACTTCTAACCCGAATGGATTTCCCAACATTCTGGAAATCCGGGAGATGTGGAATATGTCATTGAAAGTTTTAGTCCTCCCGAGTAAAGATTCCTAAGCGGCTCACTCTGAAAGAGAACGTTTAACGGTAATTTTTTGGAAATCCTTTTCTTTTCAGGAAGCCTTTTTGAATTCTTCTGATCTTCGAAAGAGTTACACCCTTTGCAAGTCTTTCTCTCTTCTTCTTGGACCTGGCTTCTCACCCCGAAAAATGAATTCCCGCACCTCCTGGCTCTTCTCTTCAGTGTTTTCTTTCAAGAGGAATTTTCGGGCATCCAGGTTCCCCCCCAGCGAAGGTCCGTCTGCCCGTTTCCTTTTCTTAAAGTTCAGAACGTTACATTTCACGAGGGTCCTTCCAGGCGAGCCTCCCTCCAGGACCCTGAGCGACGCGCCCTGCCCCTTCCTCCGGCAGGAGGCTCTTCGCGCTTCTTGAGGCGCATCAGGCCCCCTTGCGCATCACCCTGGCCCCTTCCCGAAGGCCCCCCATGACTCCTGAGCCGGAGACCTCTTTTGTGAATCTTTGACTAGCCACCGTGAATGACCCCATTTTGCGTTAAAGCTCAGGTCCTGCCAAAAGACCCCCCCCGCTGCCTGCTTGATACCCCCCCCCCCCCCCCCCCCCCCCCCTTATCAGGTCTCGTCCGCATAACGGCCTCCTTCTTTTGCGGACAGCAACGCTCTTCCTCCGCACCGTCCCCCTTTGGTCTGCCATTTCTAAGTCATCCCTGAACCGCTCCTGGCCCCTGAACAGGCGGGTTTAGGCGCACCTTTCTTTCTAAGAACAGGATCCCTTCCCCTCCCTGATCTAGTCGGTTTTTTTCTCCAGCTTTGAGTCCTGCGCTTTTTCTCTCCTTTTTCTTTAGCAAGGTGTCGGAGATGTCCCTCCCAGTTTTTTTCTTTTGAAGATCCTCCTCGTCGGGGAACCTCTTTTTCTCGCTCAGGCTCTCCTCTCCCCTGACCCCTTTCCAATGAAGGCGATACGCTTCCCTGCACAGCGCTTTTTTCCTTTCAGATGACGCGAAGTCTTTTTCATCAGACGCTGAACTGTCATCCCCTTCGTGCTCGCGGTCTCGGGCAGACATCTCCGAGGTCTCGGGGTTTCTGGGCACGACTTCCCTCGAGGGTTCCCCCGGCCGCACAGGCCCTCCTTTCCCCTTGGCGCGACACTTGGTCCTTCCGCATTGAGTCAAGGTCTTTTAGGCAGCCGGACGCGCTTCCGGCTCAGCGCGCTTAAGGGATGTAATCCTCTCCCTTCCCACTTCAAAGAAAGTGTCCCCCGTGCGTCCTGATATTTTCCCGAATTCCCTCCCCTCAGCCTCGGTCCCTCTTCTTTCCCAGCGCTTTCTCATGAACCTGGTTCCAGCGGGCGTCTTAGCACGAGGCCCCCCTTTTTTGGTACTCCCACAGACTTTCCCAGAATCCTCTTATCAGCGTTCTCCGTGCGGCCAGGGGTTCCTTCAGTCAGAAACCGATGAAAAGGTTTTTTTTTTCCGCGAGCCTAGGGAGCCAAGAGCAGGTCCCCCCCCCTTGCGTGAAAGATAAGCCCTTTTCACGGTCCTTCTGCGGTTACCATTTGACAGGAAGTCTGCTGATCTCCCTTTTCGTAGAACGAGATTTCTTTTTTGCTGAGCCTCCTCCAAGTCGATCCGATCCAGCGTAACTCGCCGGTCTCTTCGCCCTTGCGCCCCTTCGAACCGTTCATCCCTTCCCCCGGGAGGCAGAAAGACGGCCCCCGGAGAAAGACCTCGTGGAAGCGGGAGCTTTCTTTTTCCCCCCGAACCGGCTGGGTCAGCGCCATTTCTGGAAAGAGGAACAAGTCCCCCCCTTCCTCAGAAGATCACGGATTTTCTCAGTCTGCGACCAGATTATGGGCTCCAGGCAAGTTAGCCCGGTACTCTTTCTCGCGCGCCTCTACTGTTATGCCGTCCTTTCAAAAAATCTCTTTCCCTTTAGGGAAATGGATGCGCACTCGCCTTCCTCCCTCTCTAAGAGAAGATGGCGTTCTTTCAAGATTCATTGTGCTACCGGTCCCCCGGTGAGGAGGTTGCTTCTCCTCGTGCTTCTTCTCGGTGATACTGTTCCTTGCTGTCAGCAGGGCTCTACCGAAGCGAGGCGGTTGCTTCCGACCTCCCCCTCTAAGGCAGCAGCCGACACCTCTCTTCTTCTTCCATCCGCGACAGCTGGCCTCCGACGCCGGGCCGCGCTCTTCCGTGCAGTCGCCTGGCCCAACGAACAGGTTCGTTTGTCCCACGGTGAAGGCCCCCCGGTTGGACCGCGCCTTCGTTCTGGCACGCTCCTTGATTTAATGCCCAATGATTTCGGTGACTTCTTCCCCACGTAGATTTCCCCGTCGAACCCATTAATTCCGTCTTTGATATTGCCTCTTATGCCTGTAGAGAATCTCCAAGACATCGTCGGGGCAGCGTGCATTCTTTACCGAAAAGTACGTGCCCCCTTCTTTCCCCCTCCCTTTGTTGTTGTTTCTATATTTTTTCTCGGGGACACCGCTCCCCGGCATCCCCCCTAACTTCTTCTGTCCTTTAAAAGAGGCGACGTTCTTTTTCCCCCCAAGATCGCGGATTCCTGAGAAGTAGAATTTGTACATCGCTTCTTTAACTGAAGGAGACCATCACGTCTTTTCAATGAAGAACTTTCTTTCCTCCCGGTTTTCGGGGGTTTTCCTCTCACCCTCTTCCTTCCGTCCCCCGGTGCGGTGGGGAAATTGTCTACCGGGCACTTCTTTCTTTCTACCGTGGAGGCCTGCGGCGAGGTTTCCTTATGGTCGCCAAGAGGAATGAGGCTCTCGTCTTTGCGGTCTGTAGTAGGTTTTCTAAGACAGGCATCCTTTTATTCAGTTCCCTTTACCCTTCCTAAAGGACAGTTTTTTCTTTCCACTCTGAGAAGCGGTCACGCCCGGGTAACGGCACCCCTTCAAAAGAAAGGTTAGAAAGAAAGTCCTCTTCTCTCCCGCCTTTTTCGGGCGGGGAGGGGCCCAGCGATTGTTCCCCGCCTTCCCAGTACCGTGAGGACCGCCTTTTTTCTGGCGGCCCCCCCGGTGGACGGGACCCAGGAGCCGAGCGCAGACTGGCGCATTTTGAGAAGGCGAGAAAAGTGACTCTTTTTCTTTTTTCCGATTGCCTTTTTTTCCGACGGCCGTTCTCTTCCGGCAGGCCCCTCCCATGGCAGCTTCCTTCACGTCCCTTTTTTAGGAACACCCCCTTTACGCCCGCCTTCTGCTTACAGTCGCTCGCGGGGCGCCGTTTGCTGAAGCACGGTTCAGCTTTCATTTCCTGGAGCCCTTCCTCCCGAACTCTTTTTTTCTCAAGGATGTTTTTGTACTGACTTTGCTTAGGAGGAGGTTTATGCCCCCCCCTCCGGCTACGGCACCGGCGGATTTTTTTTCTCTGTCCCCTTCCTGAGAAAGAGGCCTCACTGTTTTTTTGACGGAAAACCTTGGCTTGGCTAGGGTTCTGACTTTGGAGGCCAATCCTGTTACAGATTTTGAGTGGCCTGAACGCCTCTCCCCCCTTGCCCGAAGCCCTCACCTCATGAGGGTTACACGCGATCTTTTCTTAACAGGAGCCACGGTTTGTCCTTCTTTTTCAGAAGAATGGAAGGGATTCCTTTTTTTCATGATCTCCTTTTTTTTTTCCCTTAATAAAGTGGGACCCCTTCCTCACGGAGAGTCGTCAGGGTCCTTTCCTTTACAGAGAGATCACGTATTTCTTCTGCGCTTTTTCTCTTAATAAAGGGACGCAGAGCTCTCCTGTCCAACGCATTTTCCTCCGTTCCGACCTTTTTTTCTTCTTGGCTCTCTACCAGTGTCCTCTCTCCTTGGCTTTGACGGGGAATGCGTCTGCCGGAGTCCCTCGATTCCTGCCTTTTTCGTTGAAGTCCCTCCCCTGATCCCCCGCAAGGGATCTGGCGTTGCCTCATTAACGAGAGCACTCTGTGAAAGTAAGCTTTTTGATCATTTCTTATTCGGATCAGCGGAGAAAGAAGCGCTTCCCTCCTGCAGATTTCTCCCGTCAGGGAATTATTTCTCTCCTCCTCTTTTCAGGAGAGGGCCTACGCGTGTTTCCCCTCCTACGAGATTCCTCGGCGGACACGCAAACTTTTGCTTTTTCCCATCGCCCCTCCCACTGGAGCGGCTTTTCCTCTCGGTCCTTCCCGTCGAGGGCTCGACGAGATTGCGGTCCGGATTCATGTCCTCGCCGGGTAAGGTGCGCTCCCTTTCTTCTGAAAGGAGCTTCATAGTGGGAGTCTTTTTCGGTAGCAGAACCTTCCACCCTTTCTGAGCGTTTTTCCTTCGGGGCACTCCAGTACTCTTTCCATACAGTGGGTAGAATGCTCTTAATTTTTAGAGGTCTCGTAGGACCTGGACTGAGAACTGACCCTTCTATCACTTTCCGACTCCCTTCCTCTTTTTTAAAACAGGCAAGACATTCCTGGCTCGTGCTTCCCTTCCCCTTTTCTTTTGGGAGAGGACATTCCTACTTGGTTTTTTCTTCTCTTCTGCGCAGGTCCATTTAGTTCCTCGTCTCCCGCTTCTCCTTGAAGGAGACTGTGAGTTAAAATTTTCTTGTGAGGTTAAGGAATTCCGGAGATAGGATGTTTTCTGATGAAGAGTTACTTCACTGTCCAAATTTGGTTCCTTCAAGTATCTCGTTCCATTTTTCTAGGGGTCCCCATTTCGAGACCCTCGCCTCGGTGAGTAAATCTTCCCCAGAGGAAAGGTCTTGGGCAGGTCTGCCTCGAGTTTGTTGGAGGGGCTTTCTTCACCCTTTCTATAAGAAGTGCCTTGGTGGGTTGACGTGACCCCGGGCTCTCACAGCAGCAGCCCTTTTGACTGCGCGACGATTTGAGAAAGCCAACGGAATTCGACCTCTTCCTTTCTAACCGATGTCTCCCCTAGGAACAAGATGAAGCCCCCTGTTCTCATCTGAGCACCGTGATCGCCCTAGCACACAGATCCCTGGAAGTTTTGTGTTGTTTGTTTATTCTTCTTCCAAGGCGGGTCCGCAAATCACAGCGTGACCTATCCCCTCTTTTTTTGGCCCCAGCCCTTTGGTCAAGAATAGAAGACTTTTTTTCGCCCTCCGGATGCAATGCATTCCTCTTTGCTCAGCCCAGACTGCTCCCACCTCCCAACCCAGCTTCTTTTCTGTTTCCCACTAAGAGGGTATTTTTCCAAGCTGGAGCCCCCGGTCGTCCCGCTTTGAGGCGGCTTACCCGCGCTTCTTCACCATAAGCAAGTTTTGTTTAGCGCCCCCAGATCCTCTCTCGAGTGAAATTGAAGCGGTGGCACTTTCTCCCGTAGAAGAGCGCGGTGACCGACGCCGGCTTTTTGAGCACGCACGCGATTCCCTAGCTGCGCTTCTTCCTCTTTCTATTTTTCCTAATACTAAGTCTTGAGATCTTTTTCCTCGCAGCGGACGCTGATTTTGCGGAGTGTTTCTTGACTTCCTTTTCGCTTGCCCCCGCGTCCGTCTTTCCCCAAGAGAGAGAGTGTTGAGGACCTTTCCCTCGACCAAGTTCACTCTTTTCTCTGACCGGATCTGAGGTCTTATGGCTGATGTGCCCGCCGCCTTTAAGAGGGTTTTTCGCTACTAGCTGACCATTCCAGCTGCCGCCAATCCACTTTTTTCCTCTTAGTTCCCAGAGAATACATCTTTTATTCTTTCTGAGGCAGGCTGGGGACCTTCTTGATTAAGGCCTCTTTGGGACCATACTTGTTCGTCGAGAGGGACCTTTTTGATGGGATCGCTCTTGCGTAAGACGAGCACTCTTTCTTTGATGGACCCTTCCTTGAGAGCTTTTTTCTCGGCCATAAGGGAGTTTCTTAATGGTTTCTTCCGTCACGGTTAGCCCGCAGCGTCTTGATGGTCATCTTTTTCTCTACCTTTTCCGAGAAAGTCTTTCGGGCGGGGCGACAGGTTTTCTCTTTCACTGCAGGGACGGCAGATTTCTGCATCTTGTCCCCCCATCTTTTTTTAAGTCACCAGAAACGTGCGCGCTTTTTTCCCCGGCTCCCAGGCCACCTTTGGCCGCCCCCCCCCCCTTCTTTCAGGGGCCTTTCGCCACTCGGCTTTGAGGGCAATACCCTTCCCTTCTTCCCCCGTTACCTTGCCGGATGAACGGCGAAGTTTTTCCCGGCGCAGGACTTTGGCAGCCATTTCGTCCTCGCCGTCCCTCTCAAACGCCGAGGAAGCGCCTTTTCCTCACGGCTTTCCCCACCTGCTGCGCTCAGGCACCTCCTTTTTCTCCCCAGTCGACACCTGGCCCGCTGCCCTTTTTTTTTTTCCACTAGCGGTAGACATCGGGACTCTGCCGAGCTTCGTCCTTGGGCGTTTCCCGATCACTTTCCCTCCACACCTTTTTTCCGGTCTCGGCCATTCTTGAAGCGGACGGGCGGCGGCCAGCCTTTTTACCGGGTTACAGGTCGGCTACCGGCATTTAGTCATTGACTCCCCTGCCTTCCCTTAAACGCGCAATGGAATTCTTCTTGAGCGGCACCTTCTTCCTGGATCCGACCCGCTGGATCTCGTCTTTTTTTAACTTTTCGCGCAAGCAGCCTCCTCTTGTTTGGGGGTGATTGTACTTCGTACTTTTTGTCCCTTGCCCTCTCCCAGGTGAGGGTAGAATGGAGCGTTTTTCTCCTCTCGGCTTGAATTTTTTTTTTTTTCGTCGCGCGCGGACCCTGTCCCTCTTTTCCCTGAACGGACGCTCCCTCACAGCGCTCTTTGTCCCCGGAGCCCTCCCCCCCCTCTGAGAAGGAGGGTGATCCTTCTTGACCTATGATCGGGGCCGGTTTTTTGGGGGGTTCCCGCCCTCCCCTTTTTTCTAGGTAGAAGGTGCCCAGGTACTACTGCTCGAGGGCGCAGTCTTTTATTCCGTGCGCTTCCAGGGAGCGACCGTTTTTCATTTCCGCCGCCAGGTTCCCTTCCTGAAAGACAGAGGCCCCGGTGACGTTTTGAAGCCCCCCATTTTTTTAGCCCCCCTTTTTTCCTCCAGAGCCGCACTGCCGCCCGTGACTCTCTTTTTCTTTTTTTGGTTCTCGTAATGCTCGCAAGAGTCACCTCCTCATTTTCGGTAACATGGTAGGAGGTGCCTTTTGTAGCATGAACCTTTTTTTTCCTTCGGCGGAGCACGAGGGCCCCTTTGTTACCTCCCACAGAGACTTCCCTCCTGAGTGCCCCTCCATGTTGGTGGCGGTGCCCTTTCTTAGGAGTTAAGGGACACTCCCACCCCGCTGAACTTTTTTTTTCTGGCATGAGGTTCCTTTACCCGAGCCAAGCCGTTTTGTCCCGATAAGAAGGTGGTTCTCTGACTTTTGGGGAGTCCATGAAGTCCTTCCAGGGAATGCTCTTTTCCTCTCGCGGTTTTTTTGATCCCCCCTCCCTCCAAGAGAAAGTCGAGGCCTCTGCTTTACTCTCCGGAGAGTTCGTCTTGACCTTTGCCGACAGGGTCCCCTCTTCCGGAAGTGACTTTCAGCACCTACCTTCTCCCGGCGACAGATTTTCTGCCCGTGTGGACTCCCCCCTTCGGGCGCCACGAACTTCTGTTAACGACATTTTTCATGAAAGTGCCAGGCTCCTTCCGGAAGAAGATACAGTTTTTTCGTATTGGAAACGTCATCGTTGACCTCATCATTCTCTTTCTAAGGTAGCATTTCTCGGGAGCATCTTCGCTGATGCCCGTCACACCTTGCCGCCGCACACAGGCTTTCTTCTCTGGCCAGAGGTTGCCCCGCCTTTGCCCGCACACGTTTCCTCCCTTTTTTTTGGGCTGTCGGAGCACGCTCCGTTCGTTCCCTTTTTTCACTGCGGTTGACCTCCTGCGTGTCTCGTCGCCGCCGCGGTTTTTCTGGTCTGGAATCACTCAGCGAGGCGGCGTCGCCTTTTTTTACCAGCATCGTCTACGGCCCCTCCAAGCGTGGGCCGTCGTTCGCGACCCGCGGGCCCCGCCGTCGGTCCTCCTCCCCCTTTCCTTCCCTTGGTCGAGCTGGCCACCACCTTTTCTTTTTCCCTCCCTAGTGAAGACCCCCGTTTCCCTCGCTTGCAACCGGGCGGCCCGCCCCTAGAACTGCGTGAGGGGCCCTCAGACGTTCCCAGTCGAGGTACACGTCTCCCTTTTCGCGACCAGGCCAGTTTTTTGCTTTCCGGAAAGCTGCTTCGGTACCGCCATTTTCCCCCCCAGGTGGGCGCGTTCTTTCGGTGTAAAAAGAAAACACTTTTCCCTCTCTCTTTTTCCCCCCTTTGAGAAGCGCCGCCCCGTTAATGGTATTTTGGGAACGGAACCTCTACCGACTGGGCGTACCGGCTCTCCTCCAGAAAGGAGATCGCCTTCTTTGTTTCTACGAAGAGAGGTCTTCTCTTTCTCTCCGGGGAAATGAATTTTCGCACCGCACGCCTTTCCTCCTTAGGAGGAGGGTTTATTTTCCCGGCTCTTGTTCTGTCTCCCTTTGCCCAGGTAAAGACGCGTGCCCGGTGGGTCCTTTCCTCCGGAAAGGATTCCCCCGTGCGAGGAAAGCTTTTTCTTTGTCGAGAGGGCAGGACGGCTTCTTCCTCTTGGATGACGCTTTGTTTTTTTTCTCCCCCCCCAGAGAATTTCTTAGTGGATGCCCCTCGGGCTGAAAGGCCGTTTTTTCTCCCAGGAAACCTTCCCTCGGTGATTGACGCGGTCCCCTTTCAGTTTAAACGGTAACACGGAAAAAGTTTTTTTCTTCAGAAAGGCCCTAGTGCTAAGACGCCCGCCCTTTTTTTCCCCTTTGGATTTCGGGGACGGAGGATTTTTCCCCTGCGAGTTTGAGCCATCACTTGCCATCTCCCTTGAAGGAAGAATGGTTTTGATTCACGCCGGTGTGAATGTTTTCAGGAGCTGAGGATTAACAAAGGGTATTTCCCCTTCCTTCTTCTAAGTGACCCTGAGTACAGATGACCAGAAGGCCGGCCTCCCCGGCCCCCTCCGGAAAGGGTCTTGGCCGCCCGTCGTCGTTTTTTGACAAAAGGTTTTTGTCCCGAGTCGCTTACCATCGCGCAGAGGGTCTTATTCCAGTTCTTTTCCTCTGAATTAAGATAAATTGTTTTTTGCTCCAGAAATAGCGGCGTCTAACTTTCTCCTTGCCCTAGACTTGCTGGGGATGAGGGCTTTCCGGCCATTCTTCCCCGGCACCGGCTTCCTTTCGGACCTGGACGTCTTCCTTTACTCCCTAGGACCGTCCGTGTCCGGCTTTCCTTGACGACCCTTTCTGCTGGATCGGGTCTCGCGCGCTCCCCGTTTCAGAGTTTTCGCATAGCAACCCTGTCCTGCGCTTTCCCACTGTATCAGGTCCCCTCTTTTCTGAGTATGGTAAACGTTCCTTTTTTTCTTACCGGAAAACCTTTTTTTTTGCTACGCGCTTCCTTATTTCACCAGGGTTCATGCTTTTTTCTTCCACTTCATAACATTTGTCGGCTTGGAGGAGTTAGTAATGCTTTTCTTTTGCCAGGGGTCTTTTACAGGAGGTAGATGTCCTCCCCCTTTTCGTGAAATAACTTTTCTCATCGTTTCCCTCCCTTCCTGATGGAAGTTACGAACCTTCTCCTTCTTCGATCTTTTCGCGCAAGTTTTCCGGGAAGGAGACGGCTTCTTCAGGAGACCCCCTTCGTTCCTTCTTGGTTTGTCCCTTTTGTCCCACGAGACGGCCCGCGTCCTCGAGCAATTCTTTTTTTACAGTCAGGAGATTCCCCTCTCCGGTCGGCATTCTTTTTTCTCCGGGAGCCCGCTCTTTTTCGGCTTTCAGGGAAGCGGCTTGTCGAGCCGCCGGAAGGCGTTTTCCCCGCCTTTCCAGCAGATTTACGGCGCCTTTCCCTCCCTCTTCGTGGACATCGCCGAATCCGCGTCTCACACACTTTCTCCTTCCGTTTGCTGGCGAACCTTCTAGGATGTACTTCTGAAGAGATTCCTGCTTGCCGGCTCCGTCAGTCTCCCTCCTTGTGCGCTCAAGCCTGTTCAGTGAACTTTTTTCAGGCGGGGGACTATGAATGAGACCCTCTTATCCCCCGGTACAAAAAAATGGACCTTTTTTTTGGCCGAAGAAGTCAGCCTTCTATATGTCGGCTGACCTTTTTCCCCCTTCGAGCGGGGTGTGGGATTTTAGTCGAGACCTTCCGGAAACTGACCCTGCCGGGTACCTAGGCCCCTCGCCACAGTTTCCTCTTTTCTCTTAGGATCAGGGCCAAGGGGACCCTCTTTTCCATCTTTCCAGGTTTCGAAGTGTTTCTCTTTCCTGATGAGCAGCAGGTTCGTTCCTGCGATGGACGACGTGAGGGTAAAAATTTTCTGTTCATGTTCCTTCCCTTTTGACTGGCGGCAACCTCCTTTCTTCTACCGGGCCTCTGGAATCCGACATGCGCGGGGGTACCGGTTCCGCGGCACCTGTTTCGAGCAGGCCGCGGTGGACACCCCTTAAGGCCTCTTTTTACGGGACGCCGGCCAGTTGTGCGGACTCCTCCGCTCTAAGATTTCCGATTTAACTCTTTCTAAGAAGCAGCAAGATCTTTCGTTACGGACGAGCCTTTTCCTCTATTTTTAGTAAAAGTGTTTCTTATTATTTTCTTTTTTTTGTTGTTTAGATGACCTGTCTTTGTCTTGGCATTAGCTCGGGGTCTTTCGCTGGCAGAACAAAGCTCCCTCCTATGTCCCCGCGAGCACTTTCATGAGGGTAAAGCATTCCCCGAGTGCTTCCCCTCTCAGAGCCGCGCGCCTTTTCGTCCCCGTCCCTCCTTCCGAGTGATGTCCTCCGGTTCTCCTTCTCGTAGGGTGCTCATGAACACCCTCCTTTCTCGGAAGAAGTCCAACATTTCGTGTTTTCACTAGACTCGCTTTTCTTCTCAGATGGAGTAACTGTCCTTCGCCTAGGATTTCTTTTCCGCGCTTTTTCTTTCTGTGCACATCATTCTTTTCCCTCGACCAGAAGATAACGTCCCGTTAATGCCCTGGTTCCTCTTCTCATCGACGGTCATTCCAGCGCCTTTTGTTGTCCCCTACTGCCGGGGCCTGCAATCAGCGAAGCGTCGGC